>JAABUS010002132.1_pt1 | contig 38875 bp, 28 predicted proteins | sample 5560161 | NCBI WGS metagenome assembly JAABUS01 (sample SAMN10711885, study PRJNA513376) | rock metagenome | isolation source: Antarctica rocks | place: Antarctica: Victoria Land, Trio Nunatak nord | collected 2016-01-04
AACTCAAGATAATTTAAGGCTTTATGATACAACTGTAGTCAATAACAGAAGATACATCAGCATGCAGCCCAATTATATAAACAAATATGGGGTTTATCCAAGATTCTATTCTGATATTGAAATGGATAATTTAAAAAACAAGGAAAACAACAAGATCACATTTTATATCAGTGACCCAGTTGTGTTACGAAATACCTTGAAAAATGCCCCAATAGGAAAATCCCTGCGTTTAATTGAAATTAGTGTTGATACACTAAAAAAATACGACTTAAACCATCTGTTTATTTTTAATGACACTGTGTTCCTTGAACATAAGTATAGTCAGAAATAAACCAAAAAGAATGAAAAATAGAGGTTACCTTTTATCATTCTTTTTTTCTTAGTTTTAATTTTAACCGAACAATTAGCAAAGCTTGGATTTTTAATCATACTTGAAATTTCAGCGGCACGTCGTTAAAAAGGAAACAAGTAAAATTTTAAACGTAAAGAATTCAATGATAAGAAATATTTCTTATAAGAGGAGGTTCTACTATTGGTAGTAGCTTTTTTACCGGTGCAACAATAGGGGTCTTAGGCGGGTTTGCAGGTGGATTTTCTTCTGGTTTTGGAAATTCATTGTTAGGAGGTTCGGGGTTTGGTTCTGCGTTAGGCACTGCTTTTAAAAATGGCGGGATTGGGGCAATAACCGGCGGAGTTGCAGGAGGGATAGATGCAGCATCTGACGGCAGGGACTTTTGGTCTGGGGCAGGGGAATCACAACATAATATACTGCTTTCAGGAGGAAGCGGTAGTCAATATGGGTCAAACAGCGAGATGCGGTCTGATTATAACACTAATATTGGAAGCAGAGACGGCTTAAGTTTAGAACAAGTTGAAAGCAAACTTAATACAAATGTTTCTTTAGCAGGTGATGGAAATATGCCTGAAGGTTACAGTTTAAATGAAAAAGGATATTTACTTGGTCGTCGTGGATCAGTTGGAGGCGTAACAACAGGACAATATCCCGGGGGCTTTACCAACAGAGCCTCTGGATCTAAAATTTATATGGCACCAGCCGTAAAAGGGTTTGATTTAGACACACGAAATGGGATTTTCAAACACGAATTTATACACGCTTGGCACCTGACAATAATGCCTAATAATGCAGCATATCGTATGTATTCAGAGCGTGCTGCTGCCACGTTTAGTAATGATTACCATGAGATTTACAAGATGGGACAGTTTTTAACCAATTTTAAAATTTATATGGGATCTTATCCATCTAAGTATTCCTATGGAAATTTTAGTAAACTTATACCACTATGGATAAAGTAACAAGATTAATTTTTTCAATAATTTTTGTGGTATTATGTTCATTTCAAAAGAGCTTAGTTACTCCTAATTATAATTTAATATTTATATATGATACATATACTGAGATAGACTTAAATAAACGTCAAATTAGAATTCACTATGATTATTTTAAGAATCCTTTTCCTATAAATTTTTCAGATCTAGAGGAAAAGAAGATATCAATGTATTTTAATAAATATAAAATCGGCATAATTAATAAAAATGTCTATTGTATCGACACTATGTTATCTGTCTCCCCCTCTTCTGATTTTAAGATTAGGTTACTACAAAGAGGGAAATTAAAATCTAAGATGACAGTAGATTTTCTTTATAAAGTTAATAGGAATAAAAGAAATAGTGAAGAATACCGAGTAGCAATGTTTAGTAACAATATAATTAAAATTTTAGAAAGTAATAGTGATTTTAAAAAAACTTTGAAGGCTTTGAGTAAATATGAAAATGAAAATCATTTATTACGGCTTTAAGCTACCGATACAATTTACTTTTATGCCTAAATTAAAGCACAAACAGCAAATTGAGGTTTTGTCATAAAATAGGTACATTAGAGACATGCTTCTTTTACCCTTAAAAAACAGTGATAAAAGAAGCATTTGTATTTTTGGGCACAATAGAATAGTTTTTGTGAAGAAAGGTGAAAGGTTTAGCAAACCGGATTATAAACCCAAAGGCCCTTAAGCCCGGTTTAAAAAAATATGTTCTTTGAAACAATGCTTTTAAAAGCCCGGTAGAAATAGCCGAGCAGGGCAAAGAAAAGGTCAGCTTTCAGTACAATGCCGCCGAAGGCAGGGCGGCCATGTACTACGGTGATACGACCACCGACAAGCTGCAGCGCCGCTACCGCAAGTTTTACAGCGAAGACGGCAGCACGGAAATTGTTAACGATACACAGGCAGGCAGCACCAGTTTTGTTTTTTACATAGGCGGTGACGCTTACAGTGCCCCGGCCATCTGGAAGGAAGAACATACCTCTTCTGCCGTTGCACAAAACCTGTACTACCTGCACCGCGACCATTTGGGCAGTATCTTGATGATTACGGACGTGAACGGCAATATCGCCGAAAAGCGGCAGTTCGACGCTTGGGGAAATATCGTCAAGCTGACCGACGGTAACGGCAACGTGCTAACCGCGTTTGTTATCCTTGACCGCGGTTATACCGGCCACGAACATTTATTTGGTGTTGCCCTCATCAATATGAATGCCCGTTTGTACGACCCGGCTTTGCACCGCTTTTTATCACCTGATAATTTTGTGCAGGACCCGTTTAACAGCCAAAGTTATAATAGGTACGGGTATGCAATGAATAACCCGGTGATATATAGCGACCCAACAGGAGAGTTTATCCCTTTGCTAATTTTTGCGGCTGCGGCATTTATAGGCGGTGGCGGTAATGTTTGGAGCCATTGGGGCGAGATCGTAAAACACCCATGGTCTGCTGTTGGCTATTTTGCAAGCGGTGCAGTTGGCGGTGCGGTTGCCGTGGTGAACCCTTGGGCTGGCGGTTCTATAGCGGCAGTAGGGAATGTGGCAACTGATGTGGCATTTGGCAACTTGCCCAAGTTTAACGGTATTGGCAGTGTTGCCAAATATATCGGAGGGATTGCATTAGACGGTGTAGGTGCGGCAGGTGCGGGTAGCCTATCTAAATGGGGGTTCAATGCTGCGAGCCAGTTTGGTTGGGTCGAAAATGTAACCCTGAACGGAACGTCCCAAATCGTTAGCAGTGGCATCAATACTTTCAGCGCTCTGGCACCAGAAGTTTCCGTTACTGCTACCAAAGTACCCATTGCATCTTTACTGGAAACTGCTGTAGGACAGGCTGGAAGAATGGCAGCTAAGGAAGGGGGAACGAAGCTTCTAAATCAATTTAATAGCATTGAAAGTCTACTGCAAGGTGCTGGAAAGCTTGAACCCATAAAAGGGGGCTTGCAAGGATTTGTTAAAGGTGATGGTTCCTCAATTTTTAAGGCACTAACACAGAATGCTACAGAGCAAGCTAATGGTACTTATCTATTAAAAAATGGCACAACTTTATTTAATCACTTCTCTACAAAAACAGGTGTCTATACGATAGATATTAATAAAATAGGTTCGGTATTTAAACTTAGAATTGGACCATGATAGACTACATACGACATATAGAGGAGTATTATGCATATTGGTTCTCTTCCTTTTCAAGTTTTGTTCCTAAAAACATTTGGGGTAATAAAAAACTTGCCGAAGTGTATTTGAATAAATATTGGTTACCAGAACATGAATATAAAGATGTATGGAAGCCAATTCAAGATAAAATATTTTTACAACAAGATGGATTACCTGATTTAATTTTTACTCCTAAATACAAAATACTTGCATTAAGAGGTGGGCATCTTTTTGCTAAAAAAGATTTTGAACAATTAAAAAAAGTTCTTTTAGGTATTGGAGAAACCGAGTTTGTGATAATCCAAAATACACAAGACTTCACATCAGGAGAGCCAATGTTTAAGATGAAGTTTCCTGTAAATATTTCCTGGAAAGAATTAATAAGTGGGAATTATATTTCGGCCGTATTATTTGAAATGCATTACAATGAGTATTTTGTATTTGGAGCAAGTGGAAAATGGGGGAAATACTCAGCTACAGAATTTAAAAACCCAGTTGATATAATTGGCTTTAAACCTGAATTCGCTTCGATTTTTATGGAATATTTTAAGCAATCCGAAGAAGATAGGGAAGAAATAAAAGAATGTTTACCTGCTACGTATAAAAAGCTTATCAGATAAAGCTATGCTGGTAAATGTGCATCATATACAATTTGTAAATATATGACTATAAGGATATATTTAAATTGACTATTTGTGATTAAAATGTGTTGGTTCTGGGAGTACAGCTGATTTTATTAGAAAAATTGGAGAATCGGGTCATATAATTAAAGGAAGTAATTATGTTAAAGGATTAGAAAAATTAATAAATAGCGGCGCATTAACCGGTAAAGACTCTGAAGTTGCTAACTATATACTAAATGACTTACAAAATGCTCTCAAGCTTAAATAACAAACTAATTGAAAGGCTTTATTCAGAAATCCCTGAATTTAAAGAGTTTGCTAAAGAGTATATCTTCGACATTTTTCAAATGGATGCCTATACTATCTATGGGCCGTTTGGTTCCTTTCTTAGGGATAAAATGTTAGAAAATTCTGGCGGAAATTATTTAATATCAAGAGGATTTAATTTGATTAATAATTTGTGCGATAAAAAAAATGATGATATTGAGCAGATGTTAAAATCAACCTTTTTTGAACCTTTAACAGATTATAAAATAACAATCGTCGAAAGCCAAAGATTTTTAACAGGAAAGGCCAAAGATTTATTTAATGAAGTATTAACAAACTCAATTTTCAAAGGAGGTAAAAATTCTCAATAATCCAACTGGGCTATAACGTTGCAAGTAAATTTGGCTGGATCCAAAATGTAGCTTTGAACGGGGTGGCAAGTACCACCTGGAGCATTGACGGCATGTTTGGCGTTGCCGGACAGGAGGTTTCCGTCGCTGCAATTAAGGTCCCCGTTAGGTCGTTACTGGAAACTGCTGTAGGACAGGCGGGGAAGATTGCTGCTAAGGAGGGAGTGCAATATACTAAATCTACATTGCAGCTCGGACAGCAAATACACAAAGCATATAAGGTGGGAGATGTTGTTAAAGGTGTAGCAATGAAAGAATTTAGAGAAATTCCTGGTATTCGCCCTGACTTCGTAGATTTTAGCACAAAAACCATTTATGAATTAAAGCCTTTTAATTTGAGAGCGATGCAACAAGGATTAAAGCAACTTAGTAAATATCAAAGTGCATTTGAGAAGGCATATGGCGGTACTTGGAAAACTATTTTAGATACTTATTAGTAATATTTATAAATGGAGAAGAAGGATTTAGTTAAACTTTTAGATGAGATATTTATTCCGATTGGCTTCAAAAGAAAAGGTAATAACTGGATATTTAATAGCGATGAACTTTCCAAGACTATTAACTTACAGAAATCGAACTATGGAAACTCTTTTTATATCAACTATGGTTACATAATAAAAAATTTGGAACTTACTACCACGACACATGTCGGAAACCGTCTAGCATCAACAGAAAAGGAGCAGCAGAAAAGAATAACTGATTTACTTGATCTTGAAAATAGCATTGATAGAGAAGATAGGTTATCAGAATTGAAAATGTTTGTATGCGATAATATTTTGTCAGAATTTACGAGTACTAATACTAAAAAAGATTTATTAAATGAATTAAAGAAGCGACCGCATTTGAATAATATTCCTTTAGTCGTTAAAAAACATTTCAATTTAGCAGAATGACAATAGCACGCGGCATCATTCATTGATTCGGATTTGCCATTCGGTCTTTTGATCTTTGGATTATTAATTTTGTTGTCCAAGCTTTTTTACTTGCTTTAAAAAACAAAACAACAATAATGGGTTAAGATCATGATTAGCGATTCACTTTTGCAATGTTTGATACTTCTTTTACCTACGAAAAAACAGTTGCAAAAGAAGTATTTGTGTTTTTAGGCACAATAAGAATATTTTGTGTGGTAAGGTAAAAAGTTTAGCAAACTGCATTGCAAACCACAAGAACTTTAAGCTTGGTTTAATAATATTCGTTCTTTGAAACCTACAATGCGTTCAAAAGCCCGGTGGAAATAGCCGAACAAGGCAAAGAAAAGGTCAGCTTCCAGTACAATGCGGCCGAAGGCAGGGCGGCCATGTATTACGGCGATACGACTGCCGACAAGCTGCTGCGCCGATACCGCAAACTCTACAGTGAAGACGGCAGCATGGAGATTGTTAACGATACGCAAGTGGGCAGCACCGGTTTTGTTTTTTACCTGGGCGGCGATGCCTACACCGCCCAGGCCATCTGGAAAGAAGTACATACTTCTTCTGCTGTTGCCCAGAACCTTTATTACCTGCACCGGGACCATTTGGGCAGTATCCTGATGGTTACGGACGACCAGGGCGAGGTTAAAGAAAAACGACAGTTCGATGCCTGGGGGAATATCGTAAAACTAACGGACGGCAACGGCAACCCGCTGACGGCGTTTGTGATACTTGACCGTGGTTATACCGGCCACGAGCATCTGCTGGGCGTTGCCTTAATCCACATGAACGGGAGGCTGTACGACCCTACGTTGCACCGTTTCCTTTCGCCGGACAACTTTGTACAGGACCCGTCCAATACGCAGAACTTTAACCGGTACGGTTATGTGTTGAACAACCCGTTGAAGTATACCGATCCAGAGGGCGAGTTTATTTGGTTAATTCCAGCTTTAATTGGTGGAACTATTAATTGGGCAACACACGGATTCCAATTTAATGCCAAAGGACTAGGATATTTTGCAGTAGGTGCAGTATCTGGAGCTTTAGGAGCTGGAGTAGGTCATGCGGTTACTGCATCAATAAGTATTGGGGGTTTTGCCGGTGGAGCAATAGTAGGTGCAGTAGCAGGTGGAGCTGGTGGTTTTGTAGGAGGAGCTGGCAATGCTTGGGTAGGCGGAGGAAGTTTTGGAAGTGGTCTGATTTCAGGATTTAAATCTGGCATTATGGGAGCTATTGGCGGAGGTATAATTGGCGGAACATTAGCAGGTATTGATGCTGTTAGAAGTGATGCAAACTTTTGGGATGGAAAAGTTAATGAAATTGGCGGATATGAGGGGGCAAAGAGTCTTCATTTAGATGAGGAGATACCACCGGGAGCAAAACCAACGGCTACAGGAGAAATTGCTAGAACTTCAGATAATCCTGATTATGGTAAATATGGATGGACAAGAAATGGTGGTACAAAAATTCATAATGGTATTGATTATGTGGGTAAGGAAGGAGATAAAGTCTTTGCGATGTACGATGGGAAAGTGACACAAATTGGGGGTTCTAAGGCTTATGGAGCAAATTTTGTTCGAACGTCTTCTGTAATTAATCATAAAACATACAATGTAGATTATGGACATATGTCCAAACAAGTCTTAACTTTAAAACAAGCAGTTAGTTCGAAAGATTTGGTGGGTTACATGGGTAGACTAGGTAATTTAGCCGGAAGCTCTTTTCCAACGCATGTACACATAGCTGTATGGAGGCCGGTTAATGGTCTTCAAGGTTTCGTAATGCCAAGCTGGCGATGATTAAACTAAAATATATGAAAGTCACATTATTATTTTTTCTGTTTTCTTATTGTTCATCGCCTAATCGTCCTATAGAAAAATCTCTTCAATATGAGAAGCGATGGAATTATGGCAAGGTTACTGTTGTTACCGGGTTCGATGGCCAAAATCCTGTGATTGAAATTTTAAAGGGCGGCGTCCAAGTGTTTATCAAAAAAGGCGGCGATGCTGCATATGGAGATATTGATACATTGGATATTAATAAGGATGGTATGCTGGACTTTGTTTTTGAATCAAAATACGAAGATGGTAGTACAATAGGAATGTTGGTTTCAATTAAGAAAAAACGTACCTATAAGATTTTTAACATTGCCGACAATATTCTTAATAAGTATGATTGCTCAACAGTACCATATGATCAAGGTGATAGCAGGTTGAAAAGCTTTGTTTTGGTGGATATTGACAAAAATGGAAAGAGGGATATTGTTACAATGGCTATTAGAAATAAACAAGGTACTATAGAATCTACTGGCTGTAGCAAAAACATATTGTATGAGGAGATACAAAAAAGAATAGCGTCTGCTAACCCATGACAATACCCATACTGGTCTTAGCGTCAGTTTAAGACCTAATAAAGCCTGGTTCTTTGGTGATCCAGGCTTTTGTTACCGATTTAAGAAAAATTATAGAAAACAACAATGACTTTAAGAAAGAATTTGAACTGTTACATAAATATGAAAGAGATAATCATTTATTAAGATTGTTAAATAGTGCTTATATGCCTAATACAAAGCATTTACAAATTGGTAGTCTAATTGTTAACTTCAAGTGTAGATGTTTTCACATTAAAAAGTTAGTGGTAAAAGAAGTATGGTATTTTTTGGATACAATAAAATAGGTTTGTAGTAAGGTTGAAAGTTTAACAAACCGGATTGTAAACTATAAAGGTTATAAGCCGGTTTAATAAAATTCGTTCTTTGAAACTATAACGCCTTCAAAAGCCCGGTAGAAATAGCCGGGCAGGGCAAAGAAAAGGTCAGCTTCCAGTACAATGCCGCCGAAGGCAGGGCGGCCATGTATTATGGTGATGACACGGCCGATAAGCTGCAGCGCCGCTACCGCAAATTCTACAGCGAAGATGGCAGTATGGAAATTGTTAACGATACCCAGGCAGGTTCGACCAGTTTCGTTTTCTATTTGTGTGGTGATGCTTACAGTGCCCCTGCCATCTGGAAAGAAGTGCATACTGCTTCTGCCCTTGCCCAAAACCTGTACTTTTTGCACCGCGACCATTTGGGCAGTATTTTGATGGTTACCGACGTGAACGGCAACATCGCCGAAAAGCGGCAGTTCGATGCCTGGGGGAATATCGTGAATTTGACGGACGGCAACGGCAATCCGCTGGCCGCATTTGTGGTACTCGACCGCGGCTACACGGGCCACGAGCATTTGTTTGGCGTTGCGCTCATCCACATGAACGCCCGTTTGTACGACCCAATGCTGCACCGTTTTTTATCGCCGGACAACTTTGTGCAGGACCCATCCAATACGCAGAACTATAACAGGTACGGGTATGCGATGAACAACCCGGTTATTTATAGCGACCCGACCGGAGAATTTATCCCTTTGCTGATTTTTGCGGCAGCAGCATTTATAGGCGGTGGCGGCAACGTTTGGAGCCACTGGGGCGAGATCGTAAAACATCCATGGTCTGCTGTTGGCTATTTTGCAAGCGGTGCAGTTGGCGGTGCGGTTGCCGTGGTGAACCCTTGGGCCGGCGGTTCTATAGCGGCAGTAGGGAATGTGGCAACTGATGTGGCTTTTGGCAACCTGCCTAAGTTTAACGGTATTGGCAGTGTGGCCAAATATATTGGGGGGATAGCACTGGACGGCTTAGGAGCGGCAGGTGCCGGCAGTATTTCTAAATGGGGGTACAATGTTGCGAGCCAGTTTGGCTGGGTCGAAAATGTAACCCTGAACGGAACGTCCCAAATCGTTAGCAGTGGCATCAATACTTTCAGCGCTTTGGCACCGGAGGTTTCCGTTACGGCCACCAAAGTTCCAATTGCATCCTTGTTGGAAACTGCTGCAGGACAGGCTGGGAAGATTGCAGCTAAGGAGGGAACAAATACTGTTACTAGGTCTGAATCTGTTTTAGGTCATATTTTTAGAGATGCTACAGGCCATGTTAACCCAGCTACATTGACTTCACAAAATAGATACATTAGTTTATTTGAAAATGTAGCAAATAATCCTGTAAACCTTAATCCTAACGTATTGACCAACTTTCAGCTATCAACTAAAGGTTTTCAAGGATATTCACAAATATTTAGGAATGGGAGTCAAGTTTGGACTCAAACATTTAAGGGGAAAATTATTAATGCAGGCGTTAATATTATCCCCAAGTAACACTTTAAAATGGAAAATGCTATAATTAAAGAAATAAATAGAAAGTATTTAGAAGCTGTTAAGGTCTATGAAGATGAGATCACCAATCATAGTATTTCTGCTTCAGTTAATAGTTATATCAATTTGGCCTTTATATATTGGAGCTTTGCTTTCGATCTTTTCGGGTTTGATATACCTAATAATATTCCCGAAGATTATAGTATTATTGGGGGTGATAGATATCCAAAAATTTTGGAACTAGGTCTAAGTAACTATCCAAATAATGTTGAATTAAATTTTTGGAAAAGATATTTTTCACATATAATTTTCGGTGAAGAATTTTCGGAGAAAGAATGTAAACTATTAATAGAAAAATATGGAGATAGTGAGAGCAAGGTTCCCTATTTTTTTCTCTATCTTTTTGATAGAGAAAAATATAAAGAAGTAAAAAATGAATTAATAGAAGATGCTAATAAACAACCAACAGCAAAGAATCTTTATATTAAGTCTGTACTTAGTTAAAGCTAATAAATAACACCAGTAGCAAATGGCTTTCAAAAAATAGGACTTGAAAGTCATGAAGTTGATAGGGCAATTAGTAGCTTAGTAAGAAGTGGAGTTAATCCGAATGCAATATTAGATGCAATAAAAAACCCCTTAAAAATCAATGAAAATGTAATAGATAAATTCGGTAGAGCAAGCCAAAGGTTTATTGGTCAATTTGGCGAAGTAGTAGTTAATCCTGAAACTGGTAAAATAATTTCTGTCAATCCCACATCCTCTAGTAAAGCAGCTAAACTTTTAAAACTTATAGGAAAATGATAGTAAAATTAAGCGTATCACAGTTTGATTGCCTGCACAACTGTCTTTTTAAAGGCAAAGAAGCTTTTCAAATTAAACCTTCGTTTGAAAAAGAGGATAAATTTGCGGTTATTAAAATTGATGAAGATATAGCAGATGAAATACGGGATTGGGCAAGTGAAGAGTTACAGACAAAGGGGTTTAATATTGATTATAGGTTAACATCAGAAGGTGAAATACTGCAAGGCATAATAGACGCTTTTTACGTAAAGTAAGTGGGAAATATACTCCTATTGACCGAGATTTTGCACTTGTTATTTAATTGCAAAGTAAACAATTAGCAGTAGTTGCATAATTATCAAGCTGTTTTAAACAAGCTCTTATACTTTTTTACCAATGAAAAAGCAGTTGCAAAAGAAGCAGTGTATTTTTTGATAAAATAGAATAGGTTCGATAGTAAAGGTAAAAGTTTAAAACCGGGTTAAAGACGTAAGACTCTTAGACAGTTTAATAATATTCGTTCTTTGAAACCTACAACGCGTTCAAAAGCCCGGTAGAAATAGCCGAGAAGGGCAAGGAAAAGATCAGCTTCTGGTACAATGCCGCCGAAGGCAGGTCGGCCATGTATTACGGTGATACCACCGCCGACAAGCTGCTGCGCCGCTACCGCAAACTCTACAGTGAAGACGGCAGCATGGAGATTGTCAACGATACACATGCAGGCAGCACCAGTTTTGTTTTTTACCTGGGCGGCGATGCCTACAGTGCACCGGCCATCTGGAAAGAAGAGCAAACTGCTTCTGCAGTTGCCCAGAACCTTTATTACCTGCACCGGAACCATTTGGGCAGCATCCTGATGATCACAGACGCGCAGGGCGAGGTAAAAGAAAAGCGCCAGTTCGATGCCTGGGGGAATATTGTAAAGTTGACAGATGGCAACGGCAACCCACTAACGGCGTTTGTGATCTTAGACCGTGGCTATACGGGCCACGAACATTTATTTGGTGTTGCCTTAATCCACATGAATGGCAGGCTCTACGACCCTGCTTTGCACCGCTTTTTATCACCTGACAACTTTATACAAGACCCTTTTAATACCCAGAACTTTAACCGGTACGGGTATGTGATGAACAACCCGCTCAGCCGGGTAGACAAGGATGGAGAATTTTGGCAGTTCTTGGTGGGTGCAGCCATCAGTGTAATTACCAATGGCATCAGCAATTTAAGTCACGGGCAAAGTTTCTTTCATGGGGCGGGAAAGGCGGCATTGATAGGTGCTATTGGAGGCGGAGCGTCTTGGGGAATAGGAAGTATTGCCGGAAATATTGGAAATACCATCGCTAGAACAGCTTTCCAAACGGCTGCACATGGCTTACTGGGCGGATCCATGTCTGCTTTTGGTGGGGGCAACTTCGGTTCTGGGTTTCTATCTGGTGCTTTTGGCTCTTTAGCAGCTGCAGGTACTGGTGCTTTATTGCAGAATGCAAGTAGCGGTATTCAAGCAGCAGGAATGATAGGCAGCGGTGCTCTATCTGGAGGAATAGGCTCTGAAATTTCAGGAGGTAGTTTTTGGGATGGGGTTAGGAATGGAGCGATAAGCGCTGGATTAAATCATGTGGCACATATTATCCAGGACAAAATGATTCTTAATAGTTTCGCAAAACAGAAATTTGGATCAGATTACAAAGAAAAATATGGGGTTAAGTCACTCAAGTGGGGTAGTCAAATGGGGGATGATGGTGATGGGGCTACATATAATAGTAAAGACCAAAAAATATATTATAATGGAGAAGCAACAGCAGGAATTACTACTTTTGATAGAAGGATTTATATAGCTAATGGAATAAAAGCTTATGGTGCAGACTTTTTGGAAGAAACAATTGGACACGAATTCATACATTCCTATCAGCATATGACCTTTGGCAATAGTTACAATTCAACATATTCTGAATATTCGGCTTATCAATATTCGATAAACTTTGCTATCAGCCATAATTTTGCACAGCCTCAAATTAATTTTTTTAGACTACAACAAGGTGGGTATACGAAATCACCCTCTAGCAATTATAACTATAACAGAATTCCTGGTTTTTAACAATATTGGCAGTATGAAAAATTTATTTTCTTACTTATGTTTAGTATCATTATTTAGCACAAATACTGATAAATTGGGTGATGACCTATATATTAAACGGACAATTCCTATCAAAGGTGTTACTATAACTTACAAAGGTTTTTATGCTCCAGTAGCCAGTTACAATTCTAATCAGTTGATTTTTACAATTAAAAATGATACCGATGATACGCTATATCTTTCTTCAAATAATATTAAAGTAGAGGTTAGTAAAAAAGGCCGTATCGTTAAAGAAGATTCACTACCAAAAACAGGTAATCTATTTCCTCCTGATTTTTTAACGGATGATATAGTTTTAACAACTGACATTAAACATAGTATGACATGTGAAGAAAAGACAGCAAGGGTAAAATTAATTGAGTATCTAAAAAAACGATTTGCTAAAAAATTATACAATAAGAATGTAATTGGAAAAAGGAAGATGAACAGAGACTTCTTTTATTCTGGTGTTAAAAATGGTTGTTTGGTTCTGTTCCCCCATGATCAAATTAAAATATCTCGGCTTTTTATTAGCGCAGCGATGGATAACAACTGCGTTGTAAATGCCCAATGTAGTAAAAGTAATATTTTTACATCTTATGTAGATGAAAATGGAAACAAGATAGATGTTAGGAACTGAATAAAATTAGCCAGTCGGTGTGGGTAAGGGGAACGCGCAGGCTGGTCTGAAGTTGCTACAGTTTTTTAACCTTGGAACTGAAAAATTTAAAAGTATCAATTTTAGTAAATTTTCGAGATAGTTTATCTTTGCTAATTTCCCTACTTAACATAACCATAATTATAAGGCAAGTAAAATTAAAAAACATTGTCTTCAGCAAACTTGGATCACACGAATCAACCTTCAATCATCGCCAACAATTCCTGCTCGGAAATCATCGGAATATTTAATTTCTGTGCTTTTTCCAATTTCGCTGGACCCATATTTTCGCCTGCAACTAAATAATCGAGTTTGGCAGAAATACTGCCGAGGATCTTTCCGCCGTTCTGCTCGATCATCTGCTTGAGTTCTTCTCTCGAAAATTGCTCAAAAACACCGGAAATAATAAAACTCTTGCCTGATAATTTTTCACTTTGCAGCACATTCGTTTCTTCTTTGATGCTGAATTGTAAACCGGCGTTTTTCAACTTTTCGATCTGTTCCAAATGCTGCGGAACCAGGAAATATTCGATTAAACTTTCTGCAATCCGGTCGCCAATTTCATCCACCAAAATTAGGTCGGTAAAAGAAGCATGCTGCAAAGCCTCAATCGTTTTGAAATAACGTGCCAGTTTGCGGGCTACGGTTTCGCCTACAAAACGGATCCCCAAGCCAAAAAGAACTTTTTCAAAAGGCATTTCTTTGGATTTTTCGATTCCGGAAACCATATTGGTGATGGATCTTTCGCCAAAACGTTCCAGCGTGCGCAACTCGTCCACCCGATCTTTTAGTTCGTACAAATCACTGATATGGTGCAGGAAACCACGCTTGTAAAAGTTCTCAATTGTTTCATCACCCAAACCGTCAATATTCATGGCTTTCCGGCCGATGAAATGCTGGATTTTACCTATAATTTGCGGCGGACAACCTTCGTCATTGGGGCAATAATAAGCAGCTTCACCTTCTTTTCGCACCAAAAAAGTATCACATCTCGGGCAATTTGTGGCGTATTCTATCGGCTTGGCATCAGGGATACGTGCATCCAAGTTTACGCCGGTAATTTTCGGGATAATTTCGCCGCCTTTTTCTACATAAACCGTATCGCCTTCATACAAATCCAATCGTGCAATTTCGTTGGCATTATGCAATGTTGCGCGTTTCACGGTTGTCCCGGCCAGCAAAACCGGTTTTAAATGGGCAACAGGCGTAACTGCTCCGGTTCGGCCAACCTGGTAGCCAACGCTTTCTAAAATGGTTTGTGCCGAAGCCGCTTTATATTTGTAGGAAATTGCCCAGCGCGGTGATTTGGCTGTGAAACCTAATTCTTCCTGCTGTGCAAAGCTATTTACTTTTAAAACGATGCCGTCAATATCATAACTCAGTTTAAAACGTTCGGTCTCCCAGGTTTTGATGAAAGCCAAAACCTCCTGAATATTGCTGCAAAGTGTCGTGTTTTCGCAAACCGGAAAACCCCAGTTTCTTACCGTTTGCAAGCTTTCCCAATGCGTTTTTAACTGATTTTTATGTGCATAAAAGAAGTATAGGAAACAATCCAGCGGACGCTTGGCCACTTCGGCAGAATCCTGCAATTTGACTGTTCCGGATGCAAAGTTGCGCGGATTGGCATACGTAACTTCACCGTTGTCCAAACGTTCCTGGTTCAGCCGTTCAAAAGCTTTTTTGTGGATAAAAACCTCACCGCGGATTTCAAATTGATCTGGATAATTTCCTGGTTTCAAATGATGCGGAATGGCATGGATGGTTTTGATATTATTGGTTACTTCATCGCCTTGCGTCCCGTCTCCGCGTGTAACGGCACGAATGAGTTTTCCATTTTCATAAGCCAAACTGATGGACAAGCCGTCGAATTTCAGCTCAGCCACATATTCAAAATTAAGCCCGATAGCTTTTTGGATACGCTGATCAAAATCCAGCAAATCCTGTTCGTTATACGTATTTCCCAGCGAAAGCATCGGCCACTGATGCTTTACGGTTTTAAATTCTTTGGTGATTTCGCCGCCAATTTTCTGCGTAGGCGAATTTGGGTCGAGCAGTTCCGGAAACTGCTTTTCCAATGCCGCGAGTCCCTTCAATTTATAATCAAAATCCTGATCCGAAATGCTGGGTTGCGCCAGCACATAATAATTATAATTGTGTTGTTTGAGTTCGGTAGATAAAGCTTCGATCTGTGCTTCGGCTTCTGTAAAAGTCATAGCACGAAGATAGGAAATTAGGGTTGAGGTATAGGTAGTTTCGGATCAGTAAATGATCGGTTTTAAGTTCTGCCCAGCCTGTTTTCCATGCTTCTTTTATGGCATAAAAATCAACGATCCTAAATTTATAGTGCTAAAAGAAGCATGGGTTTTTATAAGCTTGCTGTTTCGGTAAGCACCTGCGTCCCTATCTGCTGAAGTATGGCTATCAGTTTTTCGATCTTGATTGGTTTGGAAATATAATCATCCATTCCGGCCTTAAAACATTCTTCACGGTCTTCAACCATTGCGTTTGCCGTTAGGGCAACAATGGCTGGTTGCCGGGCATTGTGTTTCCTGATGTGCCGCGTTGCTTCCAAACCGTCCATTTCCGGCATTTGCATATCCATCAAAATCACATCATGGTACTGTTGGCTTAGCAGTTCAATTGCTTCCTTTCCTGTTTCTGCAAGGCTGGCCGTATAACCAAGCCGCTCCAGCACTTTCAGGATCAGTTTCTGGTTGATCTGGTTGTCCTCTGCCACCATGATTTTTAGCGGATAAGTGATTGCGAAATCCTTATGAAGGACGCTGTTCGGCTTGCGGTCTGTTTCTTCCTGCTTCGGCTGGTGCTGCAATGCCGACAGGATTACCCGGCTTAAATGTTGCTGCTTAACCGGTTTTGTCAGAACGGAGGTAAACAAATCCGGATATTTATTCCTGGTTTCGTCGCCAACAGAACTTAGCAGGATAACAGGCAAATGCTTGTATTTTTCCTTAATTAACTGGGTCAGTTCCAGCCCGTCCATTTCCGGCATTTGCATATCAGATATCACCAGGTCAAAATTTGGCCAGCTATTTAATATTTCCAGCGCCTCTTTACCCGAATGTGCCATCACCGGCTTAAGTTTCCAGTTCTCTAACTGCAATTGCAATATTCGCCGGTTGGTAGCATTATCATCTATTACCAATACCTTGCAGCCTTCCACTTCGGCCATATTTATCGAGGTGAAAGACTTTTTATTTTCCTGGCTTATCCTGCATTTTATATTAAAACTAAAAGTTGAGCCCGCTCCCAAAACACTGCTTACCGTAATATTGCCGCCCATTAAATTGATCAGCCGCTCGCAGATCACTAATCCAAGCCCGGTCCCGCCATAATTTCGGGTCGTAGAAGAATCAACCTGAGAAAAGGCTTTAAACAACTTGTCCAGCTTTTCTTCCGCAATGCCGATACCGGTATCTTTTATCTCAAAATCAAGTTGTAGCTCATCTCCGTTTGTGTGCGGGGCCATCGTCAGCCCTAAAAACACTTCGCCTTTTGGGGTAAATTTTAACGCATTCCCTAAAAGGTTGATCAGTACCTGGCGCAAACGCATACTATCGCCTATTACCTGGGCTGGCAGCTTATGGTCAATCTGGTATATCAGGTCTATCCCGGATTGTGCGGCCCTTCCTGCCAGCAGGTCTAATACTTCTTCAATACAAGTGCGGATATCAAACGTATGCGGATCGAGCTCCATTTTGCCCGATTCAATTTTGGAAAAGTCGAGGATATCATTGATAACGTTTAGCAAAGCTTCGCCGCTGTGGAGTATGGTTTGTGCAAATTCATACTGTTCCGGATCAAGCTTTGTTTCGTTTAGTAATGATGCCATCCCCAGTACGCCATTCATCGGGGTACGGATTTCGTGGCTCATGGTAGCCAGGAATATACTTTTGGCCTGGTTCGCCCTTTCTGCTTCCTCGGTTTGGCCTAATAACTGTTCGTTCAGCGATCCCAGCTCCTCTGACTTTGCCAGTAGTTCCTTGTTCAGCCCCTTCAAATCTCCGGCCTGTTTGTTTACTTCTGTAGTCCGTTCTATTACCTGTTTCTCCAATAAAGCTTTTTGCCCCTCAATAAATCGGATGCGGCTTTTATACCAGGTGTAAACACTTAAAATAATAGTACATAAAGCGATAACCCTAAACCACCAGGTGGCCCAAAAAGGGGGAAGGATGATGATTTTTAAGCCGGAAGTGGCAGGCGACCAGGTACCTGCGCTATTTTTATATTTGATTTTAAAAGTATAATTGCCTGGTGCCAAATTGGTGTACGATGCCATGGTACGCCTGCCCACATAGTTCCAGTCTTTTTCAAAACCCTCTAATTTATAAGCATATTCTTTTTTATCTGCGGAAGCATAGTCAAGGGCGGCATACTCCAATGAGATAAAAGACTGGTTATAGGCGAGTGTAATGGATTTTGTGTAGGAAATATTTTGTTTTAAGGGCGATGGATCAGCACTGTTTTTTGCAATGGCCAATGGTTTATTAAACAACTGAAAATTTGTGATCACCACAGGGGAAAAGCCTTTTTCCTTTGCTATTTTTTCCGGGTCGAAAGCATTAAAGCCATTAACGCCGCCAAAATACATGATGCCGCTGCGGCTTTTTAAAGCAGAATGGGCTTTAAATTCTGACGCTTGCAGGCCATCTTCTGTGGTATAATTCTCAAATTTATTGCTATCCGGGTTGTACATCGATATGCCTGAATTTGTACTGATCCATATCTTACCCTGATTATCTTCCCGGACCGCATAACTAAGATCGCTTGGCAAACCGTCAGTTTTCCTGAAGGCCTTAAATTTGCGGGTTAGTGGATTAAACAAATTCAGGCCCGAAAAAGTGCTGATCCAAATATTCCCTTTATGGTCTTCAAATAAATCAGTAACAGCGTTACTGCTGATGCTATTGGTTTTCTCGTTGTGCTGAAAGTGGGTAAATGTGTTTGTTTTACGGTCCAATAAATCCAGGCCTGCATCATAAGTGGCAATCCAAAGGTTATTATGCCTGTCTTCTAACAAAGCATTTATCCTGTCGCTGCTCAGGCTTTTCGGATTGTTAACATCAAACCGGTAACGTTTAAAAGTTTTTGTTTTGCTGTCATAAACATTGAGGCCGTCATTAAAAGTGCTGATCCAGGTTTTTTTATCCCTGGTATGTATAATTGAATAGATGTTATTGCCACTTAAACTGTTAGGGTCAGCAGGGTTATTTTTATAGTTGGTGATCTGGTTTGTCGCTTGATTCAAAACACTTATACCGCTTCCCCACATCCCGATCCACAAATTACGGCTGCTGTCTTCGGCAATATCAATTACGTAATTACCGGCAATGCCCTTGCCATTTTTTTGCTGTTTTAAAGCTGTAAAAGTTCCTTTTTGAGGGTCGAATTTGTTGATGCCGCCGCCATCCGTGCCAACCCAGATATTTCCTGCTGCATCTTCTGATAAATCGAGCACAAAATTATTAGACAAACTATTTGCTGAGGTATTATGCCTGTAATGCACAAAATTCTCCGTACTTTTTTTAAAAAGATTGATGCCTGCACTAAACGCACCCAGCCACATATTTCCCAACTTGTCCCTGCAAATGGCGTAAATAGAATTTCCGCTTAAACTGTTATTGTCAATATCATCGTGAACATAATTATCAAAATGACTGGCACCTTTGCGCAATATGCTGATGCCTCCGTTTTCTGCAGCTACCCATAAACCGCCATTGCTGTCCTGATTGATGCTCAGGATATGATTGCCCGCTAAACTTGCAGTGCTGTTTTTATCATGCAAAAACCTGCGGAAGGTTTTATTTTTTTTGTCGAATAAATTAAGCCCTTTATCCTGCGTACCGATCCAGATACGATGTTCTGCATCTTCAAAAATATTGGTTATGCCATTGCCGGATAAAGTAGCCGGGTTATTATCATTATGAAGAAACTTGGTAAAACTTTGTGTTTTTTTATCGAACAGGTTAACTCCACCAGTATATGTGCCTACCCATAATTGGTGTTTAGAATCTTCTAAAAGAGCTGTAATATTATTATCACTAACACTTTTTAGGTCGGTGCCCGAGTGTAAGTAATGCTTAAAATAGTTCTTTTTGGTATTGTAGTAATTTAAGCCCCCGTTTTGGGTAGCTATCCACAGGTTGTCATCCTGATCAAGTAAAATTTTGTTTACTGCATTACTCGAAATGCTGTTAGGGTTACGGTCATTATGCAAAAACCTGGTAAATTGTTCTTTCCTCACATCAAACTTATTGATACCGACATCTTGTGTTGCGATCCAGATATTGCCACTTTTATCCTCGGTTATATTTTGGATAAAGTTATTGCTGATGGTATTGTTGTTCTTAGGATCGTTTCTGTAAACGATGAAATTGTATCCGTCGTAGCGGTTTAAACCGTCCCTCGTCCCAAACCACATAAAACCACGGCTGTCCTGAAAAATGCAGGTAATGTTGATTTGTGAAATACCTTCGGAAACGCCAATATGCTCAAACTTGATTGTCTTGTTCTGACAAAAGGCAGTTGTTTTGAAAGTAAAGAAAAAAACAACCAAACAGATAATTGCTTTTTTAAAAAGACCGCGTAATTGCATGGCTGCTATTTAAACCATTAGAATTAGGTTATAGTAATAGCCTTCTTGTACGCACATAACTTTTATTCGTTCTCTTTTTATTTGTTTTAGAAAATGGTAAATAGGTTGCCAGCAAAAGATTCTTAGATATTTAGGGTATAATAACTTAGAGTGCGTTTAATTATATCACCACCTTAGACACGCTTTGGATTGATGGCCATGCTTCTTTTAGGCATATAAATTAGGTGAGTACCACACGCCAACCCTCTCCTCAAGAGAGGGCGCTTGTAAAAAAGTATAAATGCTTAATGATTTTTAGGTGATAAAAGAAGCATCAGAAAGAAAATGAACGGAATTTAAACAGGCTTTTAACCGTCTATACCGCTTAACATACTGAACACGATAATGCCCAAAACGATCAGCGTGATCACAACATATAAATAATCTTTTTCCAGCAGAAAACTAAAAACAGAAAGCAGTACACGGGCAATAGGCGTAGCAATCAGCAGTAAAATGCCTGTCTGGATAATTGCCCGGCCTTTCAATGCTGCCACATTCTGTAAAATACCTTTTAGGTTCCTTAAAAATTCAGGCTCTCCGTTAAAAGTATGGTAAGAAGCTTTTTCATGGCCGTGCCGGTAAAGGTAAATCAAGCCTCCGATAAAAACCACCGACATGGAAACGATAACGCCCCAGCGCAGCAAAGAACCGATCATCAACTTAACATCCGCATCCTTAAAGATTCTTTTTTCGCTGCTCATATTTTTCCGCTTAAACCTTTATAAATCATCTGGACGGCCACTACAGAAATTACGACAGCAAAAATGACCTTCAGCGATTTGGTATTGGCTTTCACCAAAATTTTTGAACCGGTAACCGCGCCCAAAACTACGCCAAGTACTACCGGCATAGAAAGGCCGGGATCAATATAACCGCGTTGCAAATAAACTACGGCACTCGCGGCGGCGGTAACGCCGATCATAAAATTACTGGTGGTGGTAGAAACTTTAAAAGGGATGCGCATGATGTTGTCCATGGCAACAACTTTTAAAGAACCCGAGCCAATGCCCAGCAAACCAGAAATCATGCCGGCAAAACCCATCAAACCAAAACCACCAAAAATATTGCGTACACCGTATTGAATTTGCTTCCCTTCATCCGGGAAAGAACTGCTTAATTTTAACCAGGTTGCAGGTTTGCTGGAAACAGGATCGGCCTGGGTGTTTTTCTTCACAAAAGACATGACCGCAGAGAAAAGTAAAATCAAACCAAAAAGAATGGCAATATAGGTTGCAGGAATATAACTGGCTAAATATGCACCTAAAACGGCACCGATGGTAGTTGCAATTTCCAAAAACATACCAAGCCGCATATTGGTGATGCCTTCTTTAACATACGCTGCGGCCGAGCCGGAAGAAGTTGCAATAACCGAAACCAGCGATGCACCGATGGCATAATGAATATCCACATCGAGCACCAAAGTAAGTAACGGAATGATGACCACGCCGCCGCCCAAACCTGTTAACGAGCCAAGCAAACCTGCAAAATAGGCGCCGATCAAAATATATAGTGTTAAAAGAAGTATCGTCATAAGCCAGGCTAAAATCGGCTTTAAGATAATACTTCTTTTAGCATATAATTTTTAAGCTGTTAAACTAACCGGCAAAACGTAACGCGGATTAAGTTTTCCGATGGGAGAAGGCCGTGATTTTTTGAAGTCGAAATGCTGGTTTTGGTAAGAAAATTTGGTGTTGATCTGCCTTAAAACCTGGAAGTTACTGATCAGTTGCAAAAACTTTACGGTAGAAACCGGAGCTGTTTGTGGCGGAAGTGAAAGCAAATCTGCCACTTCATTGCCCATAAGATAGCGCATCAGTTGCATGGTTTGTTTTGGTGGGAAATTGGCATCAACCGTAGCAAAATAAGCAACCAAAGATTTGGTGAGGGATTGGCCATGTTCCGAAGTTTTGAAATTCCGCAGTCGGACCGCTTCTTCTAAAAGTAAAGCTTCTTTGCCGGTTTCAGGCAGCAGGCGTTCATCTACACCCAACAAAAAACCGATTACGTTCCATAAGTGCATAAAAGCTTGTTGTTCGGGATAGCTGACGGTTAAGCCAAACTTCCGCAAACCACGGATGACGAGCAATGAAAAAGAAAGGTTTGTGCCAGCCATGTCTTCCTGGTTCACCGGCAAACCCCAACCGTAATTCCATTTGCTGCTTTTACCGGTATAAAACCGGATTGCCGCATGAAGTAAACGCACTTTCAAAATGCTGGCAAAACCTTTTCCATCCGGTTTAAAAGCGTTTGGTGCCATCACGTCCCACACAAAATCTGCGGTTTCATTCAGGCGGTGTTCGGGTTTGTTTTTGATGCGTTCCGAAAGATCGAGCACGCGTGCACCATCCGCAGCAGCGTAACAATAAGGCAGGGAAAGTAAACCCAATAAATTCATGATGGCCGTGGCGTGATTGGCAAAAAAAGCAGTGCCCTGGTCCATCAGTTTTTGATCAGCCCAAACGGGAAGTTTTGCAGCTGATTGGAATGCTTCTTTTACCGCATAAAAATTGGTAACCTCTTGCAAATCAGGATTTACGTTGATAGAATCCAACAAAGTTCTGAATGCTGTTTTTTGGACATCATCTGCAAAAACCTCAGTAATTAAACTATCCGCAGCAATATCTCCAAGCTGGCGCATGGAAGCCAAAAATTCAAAACTATAATTTGCTGCTGGTTTCATTTTATTGGTTTTGAAGATAAAATGAAAGCCGGCAGAAATAGTTTGATCCGCAGAAAGCGGATTGAAAATATGATAAACAGATTAGGTTGTGTAACCTAAAATTTTGAGGACCTGTTTGCTATTTTGTTCTTCGCCAAAAACATCAAAATTAAAGGTTTCATCGCGGTTTCTGCGGATGATTACATGTTTTGGCGAAGGCAACAGGCAGTGGTGGATGCCGCCATATCCGCTCAAAACTTCCTGATAAGCACCAGTATTAAAGAAACCCAAATACTGTACTTTTCGTGTTTTGGGCATGTAAACGCTGTTCATGTGCGCCTCCTGGTTGTAATAATCCTGACCGTCGCAAGTAATTCCGCCTAAGTTAACGCGCTCATATTCCGTATCCCAGTTGTTAATTGGAAGTAAAATGTACTTCTGGTTTAATGCCCAAACGTCTGGCAAATTTGTGATGAAAGAACCATCCAGCATCAGCCATTTTTCGCGGTCGTTTTGCTGTTTCCGGCCTAAGACTTTATACAAAATCCCGGAAGCTTCAGCAACTGTGTATTTACCAAATTCGGTGATAATATCCGGTTCTTCCACATCATTTTCGGCGCAAATTTCTTTGATCCGGCCCACAATTTCGTTGATCATGTATTCATAATCGAAATCAAAAACCAGCGAATCTTTAAAAGGCAGACCGCCGCCAATATCCAGCGTATCCAAATCCGGGTTTATCTTTTTAAACTTACAATAAAGCGTTACATATTTTTCCAGTTCGTTCCAGTAATACGGCGTATCCGAAATACCGGAATTGATGAAAAAATGCAGCAACTTGACCTTAAAATAGGGGTTGGATACAATCTTACTGTTGTAAAAATCAATCACATCCTCCATCCGCACGCCCAAACGTGAAGTGTAAAACTGCGAATCCGGCTGCTCTTCAGCTGCAATCCGGATACCGAGATTGCATGGCGTATCCAGTTCAACTTCATCATCATACAGGTTAAATTCTTCCTTATTATCTAAAATCGGGATGATGTTTTTGAAGCCATCGTGCAGCATATCAATGATATACTGTTTATATTGATACGTTTTGAAGCCATTGCAGATCACGGTGATATCTTTCGTCAGTGAACCTTTTTTCTCCAGCGCATCAATCATCGGCATATCAAATGCAGACGAAGTTTCCAGGTGGATTTCGTTTTTCAAAGCCTCTTCCACAATATGACGAAAATGCGAGCTTTTAGTACAATAACAATATTTGTAAGAGCCGCGGTAATTATTTTTTACGATGGCAGATTGAAAAAGCAGCTTGGCCTGCTGGATTTTTTTACTGATCAGCGGCAGATACGTAAAGCGCAGCGGCGTGCCATACGTTTCAATCATTTCCATTAGATTTAAGTCGTGGAAATATAATTCATCATCAATAATTTCAAAACCTTCCTGCGGGAAACCCACGCTCAGGTCCAGGAATTCTTCGTAGCTCTGCATCTAATAAAATTTTGGCAAATGTGTGGTTTTTATACGGATTATATTACCATTAAGCCGTAATTTTTGCAGATGGTTTTCAGGCTTTTGCTGATGCTGTTTTTACCGGCAAAAAAACCTCGGCCATCATACAGCGCGCACTGCCGCCGCCGTTGGTTTCGATGGTGTTTAATGGCGAATAAATTGACCTGCAATATTTTTCCAGTTTTTTTATTTGTGCTTCTTTTAAGGATAAAAAAGCCGTTTCCGACATGACCAGTAAATTTTCTCCCGAAATATTTTTAAGCTGAAGCATGTTTCCGGCAAAAGCGTTCATCTGTTCCAAAGAAATCTCTACAATCTCTTTTCCGGATTTGGCCAATGCTTCTTTTACCGTACTTTTTTCATTGTTGTTTTGAATCGAATCCAGACAAATTACCGCAAACTGATCACCCAAAGCCATCAAAACATTGGTATGATAAATGGCTTTTCCGGATTGATCGGCAGCATGAAACAAAACGGTTTTGTAGCCAGACAAACGGCAAAATTCCTGCAATACATCCGCGTTGGTCCGGGGCGAAAGGCAAGCATAGGCCAGTTTGTTTTCGCGGTCCAAAACCATGCTTCCGGTGCCTTCCAAAAACTGGTTTTGCTGTTCAAAATAACTCAAATCAAAAACTTGTCCTATTTCAAATGCTTCTTTTATCGACCTAAAAACCTTGCGTTCCAGGCGGCGGTTTTCGGCCAGCATCGGATATAAAAATACGGAACCATTTTCGTGAAAGGATATCCAATTGTTCGGGAAGATGGAATCCGGCGTGTGCGGTTCCGGCGTATCGTCAATCACTTTAACTTCTACGCCGTTTGCACGCAAAACTTTTACAAAAACATCAAATTCGTACAATGCTTTTTGCTGTACCTCAGCTTGTCCGCCGTTTTTTTGAAAGGCATTACTTTCGGCCGTTTGCCCGTTAAAACCAAAGTTTACCGGGCGGATCATTAATAGTTGTGAAGTCATCATTGTTTAGTTCCTAATTTAAAGCCGATTTAGTTATCAAAAAAACCATTATTTAAAATTTAAACAAGCTCAATGTAATTATGATATTTTTTGCTTTGGCGGTAATATTTTTTCTTTCTGCAAGTTAACTACAGGTAAACAGGCTACTACGCTGTTTTTTGCAGAAGTCGTTTAATTAAGTTGGATTAGTGCTGAAAGATTTATTATCATGACCAAAATAATCATCCAAACTGGTAAATACAGAGGTTTGTACCAGATTATCCTTTTACAATGCCAGCAGTTTTTTATTGTTAAATGGTGGAAACCGGTTAGCATTACCGAGCATCAGGAAGAAGATTCAATTTTAAAATTGTGCGAGCTGATGCGGAAATACAAAGTTAAACAGTGCGATATTTACGATTGGAGCGGCGATGAATATTACCGGCAAGTTTTGAAAAAAGCAGTGTAAAAACAGCATTCCTACATTTACAGTTCATCCCGAAAAAGCGGCATACTCATGCAATGGAAACCGCCGCGTGCACGGGAAAGTTCTGCGGATGGAAAAGTGATAATGGTATTGCTGATGTTTTCAGGACCGGTTTCGTTATTTTCAAATTTCAGGATTAAATCTTCTGCTTTAATTACCGTAAACCCTTCTTTTTCAAAAGCTTCCAGCGTTTTATCATTGCGGTCGTAGCCCAAAACAACGCCTTCTTTCAAAGCTAATAAATTGCAGCTGTCTGTCCATTGTTCCCTGGAATCATACGGAAAAATATTATTGCCTGAATAGATAAACCTGGTTTTTTGGGTGCTGCCTAATTCGTTTTGGCTGATGTCGTTCAGTAACTCTTCTAAGCGAGCAAACCTGCGCGGTGTGTTGATCCTGCCGTTTTCAAACTGAATAATCTCCGGCTGGTCCGGTTTTTTAGTTTCGGTTAAATGATGGACCGGCAAAAAATCAGGCACAATTTCTTCCTGGTTAAAAAGCGAAGACAGCAAAACCCACATGTTCTTTTTTACCTGGGTAAAAACAGTATCCAGGTGCATAAAATCCCGTTTGTGCGGAATTTTGATCACAGTAACTTTTTGTACCACATTTTTTTCAAACAAAATTTTGATTACGGCACTTGCAGCTTGCGGCGTGGTGCGTTCTCCGCAGCCAATCAGCAAATGGTTTTTGCCCACCATCATCACATCGCCGCCTTCCAGCGTGTTCTGCGTATCAATTTCTCCTTCCGGGATTAAAAAATGCTGTTCAGATTGCGGCACTTCGATGATGTTTTGGCGATAATCTTCAAAAAATGGATGGTTAAAAAAGATATATTTTGTCAGCAAAGCTTCGCGCGTACGTGGTTTTTTTGCCGGTTTATTGAGCAAAATATGGTTGTTGATGGCGGTGCCAAGATCACGTGTAAAAATCAGGTTCGGAATTGGGGCGAAAACGAGCTTTCCATCTGGCATCGTACCCGAAATCAACAAAACCGCAAGTTGGTTTGATGGCAAATCCATCAATTCTTTTTGTTGCAGATAAGTGCAGCTTTCCGTAGCGCAAACGGCGGCAACCAGTTGCTGCCGAACATTAAAACTGTCTAAAATTTCTGCCAGTAAAGCTTCCAGTTCAAGCACTTTTTTGGAAGAATGGAAACCTGGCTTTCCGGGTTTGTAGAATTCGCGCGTACTGTTTTTAGCATCTAAATTTTTGATTTTGCCTTTGATTAAATCAGGATCTAAAAAGTAAAGCAGGATTTTCAGGTACAAATCGTATTCTTTTTGGCGGATGGTTTCCAGGTGAACAATATCTTCAAACAACCAATCCTGCGCTTTGGAAGGCACCACTTTGCCCAAACCTTTATCCGGGCTGTGGACTAAAACGCAGCGCAGATCACCGATTTCTGAACTGACTTGTAATTGAAGACCGTCTTTTTGAAGCATAGAATTTAAAAGTGGAAAGCAAATTTATCAGAATAAGTTGGAAAGTAATTCGATGCTATTTTTATCTACTTAAAACTTAGGTTCCGCAAAAATTGTCTAATTATGTAATTTCGCAGTATGGATTTTATTTTAGAAGCTGCCGTTCGCGCCGTCAAAACATTATTTGCTACTGATATTGCTACTGAAAGTTTGACCTTACAACAAACACGTAAAGAGTTTGAAGGCGACGTTACGTTAGTTGTTTTCCCGATCACCAAATTCTCTAAAAAATCACCTGAGCAAACCGGAAATGCTTTGGGTAAATATTTGGTGGAAAGATTGGATCAAATCGAATCGTTTAATGTGATCAAAGGCTTCTTAAATTTATCCCTTAAAAACAGCTATTGGATTGATGTTTTTTACCATAAAATCAATCAGCCAGATTTCGGTTCTTTTCCTGCAAACGAAAAAAAAGTAATGGTCGAATATTCATCGCCCAACACCAACAAACCCTTGCATTTGGGCCATGTGCGCAATAATTTATTGGGTTATTCGGTTGCCGAAATTTTGAAAGCGAATGGTTATGAAGTGATTAAGGCCAATTTGGTGAATGACCGCGGCATCCATATTTGCAAATCGATGCTGGCCTGGCAAAAATTTGGCAATGGCGAAACGCCGGAAACTTCGGGTTTAAAAGGCGATCATTTGGTTGGAAAATATTATGTGCGCTTTGATCAGGAATACAAAAAGCAGATAGAAGAACTTAAAAATCAAGGAGAAAACGAAGAACAAGCCAAAAAGAATGCGCCTTTGATCCAAGAAGCGCAGGAAATGCTGCAGCAATGGGAGCAGGGCAATCCGCAGGTAATTTCTTTGTGGATGGACATGAATGAGTGGGTTTATGCCGGATTTGCGGAAACTTATCAGAAATTGGGTGTTGATTTTGATCAGTATTATTATGAATCCAATACTTATTTGCTGGGAAAATCAATAATTGATGAAGGGTTAGAAAAAGAGGTTTTCTTTAAAAAACCTGATGGCTCTGTCTGGATTGATCTGAAGCTTGAGGGTTTGGATGAAAAATTAGTGCTTCGTGCTGATGGAACTTCGGTTTACATGACCCAGGATTTGGGAACAGCTCAGTTAAAATATGATGAATACCACACGGACAAAGCCTTAAATGTAGTAGGCAACGAGCAGGATTATCATTTTAAAGTGTTGTACCTGATCCTGAAAAAGCTGGGCAAAAGCTGGGCAGAAGGTTTGTACCATTTATCTTATGGCATGGTTGATTTGCCATCCGGAAAAATGAAATCACGTGAAGGAACGGTTGTAGATGCTGATGATTTGATTGCAGAAATGGAAGCCACAGCCAAGGCGCAGACAGATATTTTGGGAAAAGCAGCCGATTTTCCGGAGGAAGAAAAACAGGATTTGTACTATATTATCGGAATGGGCGCGCTCAAATATTTTTTGCTCAAAGTAGAACCTAAAAAACGCTTACTTTTTGACCCGAACGAATCCGTTGATTTTCAGGGGCATACCGGTTCGTTTATACAATATACTTATGCACGGATTCGCTCAGTGCTCAACAAAGGTGCGCTTTATATGGATACTGTTTTTATGCCGGTAAAAACAGTATCCGCCGTAGAAAAGGATTTGATTGTACAGTTGGAGCAGTTTCCAGTGTTTTTAGCTGAAGCGGCTGCGGCTTATAGTCCGGCAGTAATAGCTAATTATGTTTACGAATTGGCAAAACTGTACAATAAGTTTTATCACGAAGAAACTATTTTGAAAGCTGAACAAGAGGAAGTGAAGCAGTTTCGATTGCAATTATCAGCTGTTACGGCTGAAAAAATCAAAAAATTAATGCTTTTATTAGGGATTGAAGTGCCGGAAAGGATGTAATGCCTTTCAAAAGTAGATTTTTGGTATAATATTTACCTGTAATACTTTTTTTGCCAGTTATTTTAACTGATGCGCTTGATTTTGGCAAGTTTCCTTTAGCTATTTAAATCTTTGCTCATATTCCCACCGCTTCTTTGCAAGAAAGATCACTAAATTATTAGTTTGGTAATAATTTGTAATTTTTCTGTCTATTTTATTGATAATTCTATAAATGGTTAATTTTTTTATATTTTCGAGATTATAAGTAACTAAAAAAATAAAACATGAAGCAAAAATTACTTATTTTTTTTCTGTTTGGATTATTTGCATTAAATAATGCATTTGCACAGAACAGAAAAATTACGGGAACGGTAACGGGAAGCGATGATGGTCAACCTTTACCAGGGGTGTCGGTTATGGTAACAGGTACGAAGGTTGGCACACAAACAGATGCACAGGGTTTGTATACGATAAATGTTGCTAATGATAGCCGTTCAATAACATTTACTTATATTGGATATGCATCAAAGACAATTCAAATTGGTGCAAGTTCTACTATTAATTTAACTTTAACATCAAGTAATAAAGCTTTAAATGAAGTAGTAGTTACAGCTTATGGAAGTACTAAAAAGCAAGCTTTCACAGGAACAGCTTCAACAGTAGGTAATGCTAAGTTCAAAGACTTACAAGTAAGCAGTTTAAGCAATGTATTACAAGGTCAGGCAAGCGGTGTATTGGTAGTAAACAGTACAGGGCAGCCAGGAGAGAATCCTGCTATTCGCATTAGAGGTGTTGGTTCCGTTAATGCATCTGCAGACCCTTTTATTGTTTTAGATGGCTCACCTTATGGTGGTAACATCAGTAGTATTAATCCGAATGATATAGAAAGTATAACGGTTTTGAAAGATGCTAATTCAACTGCTTTATATGGTTCCAGGGCAGCTAATGGTGTGTTATTAATTACAACAAAAACTGGTGTTGGTGCTCCAAAAGTTAATATTAGCGCTATTACCGGATTTTCAAACAGGGCAGTAAAAGATTATGATTATGTTTCTTCACAGCAACAATATGAATTGACTTGGGAAGCACTTCGCAATCAGGCCTTAATTACACCAACGTTAGTTACTACTTCAAAATCAGCATCTGCTGCTGATTATGCCAGCAGGACACTTGTGCCAACATTAGTTTATAACCCTTATAATGTAGCACAACCTGTAGGCCTGGATGGGAAATTAGTTTCTGGTTTAACTCCTCTTTGGAACGAAAACTGGGCTAAGGATTTATTACGGACAGGTGTAAGAAAAGATTATGAAGGTTCAATATCGGGATCAAGTGATCAAACAAAATATTTTGTTTCCGGCGGCTTTCTTGATGATGCAGGTTTACCTCTTCAATCAGACTATAAGAGATATAATGGCCGAGTAAAATTAGACAATAAAATGAATAAGTGGCTGAATGTAGGCGTTAATGCAAGCGGTTCTTATTCAACTCAAAATTATCCTGCCCAATCAGGCAGTGCTTATTCAAATATTCTTCAGTGGATTCGGTCTGTTTCCAGCATTTATCCTCAATATCTGCTTAATTATAATAATGGCAGTTATTTATTAGATGCTAATGGTAATAAACAGTATGATTTTGGTAATAACGGATCATTAATCCGCCCTGTTTTTAATCCGGGCAATCCTGGGGCTACAACTTCACTAAACCCTACTACTTATAATCGTTTTCTTACTTCTTTAAATGGATATGCTGAAGCTCAAATATTTGAAGGGTTAAAGTTTCGTACACAGTATGCTATAGATTATTATCAGACTGCATTTAACCAGTATTATAATCCTTTTGTTGGCGATGGTGCTGCTTATGGTGGCAGAAGTGAAAAATCAAGGGAAACTTCAAGCACACAAACTTTTACTAATACCTTAACTTACGATAAAACATTCAACACGCTTCATCATTTAAATGCTTTAGTTGGTATGGAAGCATATAAATATAATTCTAATATTGTTGATGCTGAATCAAGAGGTTTCTCTTTTCCTGGTGTTACTGAATTAGCTTATGGTTCTACACCTTATACAGCTACATCATATTCTTATGATAATAGATTGTTGAGTTATTTTGGTAGGTTGAATTATGATTATGCTGATAAATATCATATTTCAGGGTCGTTACGTACCGATGGTTCTACCAGGTTTGCCGAAGATGTACGATATGGTGTTTTTTATTCGGTAGGTGGTGCCTGGAATATCAATAAAGAAAGCTTTTTAGCAGATGTTAGTGCGATAAACGATTTAAAACTTCGAGTTAGTTATGGTACAACTGGTAATCAGGCTTTTTTCAATACTGCAACCGGACAAGTAAGTACAGGTGGGCAATTATATTTTCCTTACTTAGGCGGATATACTTCAGGGGCTAACATTGCTGGATACAGCGGTTCTTATATTTCAAGTGCTGCTAACTATGCTTTAACTTGGGAAAAGCAAAAAACTTTAGATATAGGTATTGATTACGAATTATTAAAAAGCAGAATTTCAGGTTCAGTTACTTTTTTCAACAGAAAATCTGATAAACTATTATTTAATAGACCATTAGCACCTTCAAGTGGTTTAACCGGTGTAAGTGATAATGTTGGAGCAGTAAGGAACCGTGGTATTGAAATTGATTTGACAGGTGTTAGTATTAGAAAAAAGAATTTTCAATGGACTACTTCTGTTAACGCAACTTGGATTCAGAATCAAATTACTCAACTGCCTTCGGCATCTATAACAGGTAATTATTATACAAACTTAGCTGTAGGACAGCCGCTTTATAATTTTTATATAAGAGAATATGCAGGAGTTGATCCAACAGATGGCCGACCAATGTGGTATATAAATCAACCAAACGCTACTACTGGTGCTATTACTAAAACCACTACAAAAACTTATAGTGCAGCAACGCGATATTATGAAGGCACCTCATTGCCAAACTGGACAGGCGGTATGACCAATAATTTTAGGTATAAAAATTTTGATTTAAATATACTTGTAGCTTTTAGCTTTGGCGGTAAAATTTTAGATACTGATTACGGTGGTTTAATGCATTCAGCAGTTGGTACTACACCTGGTTACAACTGGTCAACGGATATATTAAACAGGTGGCAAAGTACAAGCAATCCAGGTGATGGAGCAACTCCTCGTTTAACTACAACCACGGATGATCAGGGAAATTCAGTTTCTACCCGTTTTCTTTATAGTGCAAGTTATGGCAGGGTAAGAAACCTTACTTTAGGATATCACTTGCCTCAGCAATGGTTAAACAAAATAAAATTTTCTAACGCAAGAGTATTTGTAGATTATCAAAACCCCTTTACGTTTTTTGGACGGAAAGGCCTTGATCCCGAAGAAGGAGCGATCCAAGGTGTAACCAATAATACTTCTGTTATTTACAAAACACTTTCTTTTGGTGTTAATTTCGGTTTTTAAACCACCTATATATTTTAATTATTAAAAATGAAATTTAAAAAATATATTTTAATAGGCTTAAGTGTAGTATCACTTGCGTCTTGTAAAAAGAGTTTTCTTAATGATGTAGCACCTGCAAATGGTACTGTTTCAGAAGCATTAATATTTAACTCTAAAGTTGGGGTTGATAATGCCATGACTGGCATTTATAATCGTTTGCGTAATTATCAGTACACTGGTTCAGCACAGAATATGTCTGGTGTTAAAACGATACAGTTTAACTTTGATATGCGCGGTAATGATTTGATATCAGACGCTTCAAACTGGTGGTTGTACGAGAATAATTGGTCTGATAATAATTATGGTAGAATTGCTACGGCTACAAGAAATGCGCAGATCTGGAACTTATTTTATCAGGTAATTAATAATGCGAATGCTATTATTAAAAATACACCAACTATCTCAGAATCTGATGCGGTAAAAACAGCATTTATTGCAGAAGCGCGTGCGTTAAGAGGATATGCTTATTTTAATTTGGCGCGTGTTTATCAGTTTACTTATGCTAAAGATACTAATGCACCAGGCGTACCTATATCTTTAGACCCTACAACGGCAACTACCACTGGTAAACCACGCTCATCTATGAAAGATGTATATGCACAAATTACTTCAGATTTAGAGTATGCAACAGCTAATTTACCTGTTACCAGGGTTGATAAATACCGTATTAACAAAAATGTTGCACAAGGAATACTTGCAGAAGTTTATCAGGAAATGGCTATGGCAGATAATACTTTATGGTCAAAAGTAGTAACCAATGCACAGGCAGCAAGATCAGGTTTTCCACTTATGAGTGCTGCTGATTATAGATCAGGCTTTAATAGTGTTGCCGTTAATGAGTGGATGTGGGGCTTGCAATTTAATGCATCACAATCTTTGTCTTATGCTTCATTTTTTGGCTATATAGAGCCTCTTAATACTCCGAACACTTCTTTTACAGCAAGATATAATGATATCTATGTAAATAACACATTTGTGAATTTGTTTAGCACTACAGATGTTCGGAATTTGTTTTTACCGGCTAAAAACCAAACTACTGCACTTACTTGGAAAAAATGGGTAACAACTAAGTTTCAGGATAACGCTACTAAATCTGGAGACTATGTAATGATGCGCTCGTCAGAAATGTACTTGATGGAAGCAGAAGCAGATGCTCAATTAGGGCAGTTAGAGCTTGCAAAAGACGTATTATTAACTCTTCAAAAAGCAAGAGACCTAAATGCTGTAAGGTCTGCCGCAGCTACAAAGGATGCATTAATAGCTGAAATTTTAGTAGAACGTGGAAAAGAGTTGTACGGAGAAATAGGTGTACAATATTTTGATTTGAAGCGTTATCAGCAGCCATTAGTAAGAGATGGTATACAATGGAGTATGCTTAATATACAACCTACAGATAATAGATGGAGATGGCAATTACCTCAAACAGAAATGGATTCTAATACTAGTTTAAAACCTACCGATCAAAATCCATTATAACTAATTAGAATAAACTTTTTAGAAAGGCAGCCTCAAATAAATGAGGCTGTTTTTTTTGTGCTTTCTACACCCTAGGAATAAGCCCTGTTTCCACTGTTAGAGGTGGACAAGACATGTATCTATTTAATAATGATAGATTAAAAACCCGTTTAAAAAACATTAACCTAAATTTCGTAGTTGCCTAAATTAAACCTTAAATACAAACACTAAAAAAGCTGCGTTAATTAAGTATAAGGCAGCTTTTTCTTTGTCAAACGTATAATTATCAAACGCTACCCACTAACCGCCCCCAGCTTCCTAAGCAACTTCCTATTTTCTCTTTTGTGGATCAAATTGTAAACCATCTTATAAATGATTGGTAAAATAAGCAAGGTTAAAATAGTAGAAGTGATCAAGCCGCCAATCACTACAATGGCTAAAGGTTTCTGGGTTTCAGAACCAATACCAGTTGAAATTGCAGCAGGCATCAAACCAATGGCAGCCATTAAAGCGGTCATCACAACCGGACGGACCCTGGAAATAACACCTGTCAAAATTGCTTCATCTATATGGATACCGTCGAGTAGATTTTTCCTGAAAACAGAAATCAGGATTACACCATTCTGGATACAAACACCGAACAAGGCAATAAAACCAATACCTGCCGAAATACTAAAATTGGTTTTGGTAATATGCAAAGCCAAAATACCACCGATCAAGGCAAATGGCACGTTCAGGATAACCAAAACGGCATCTTTCATGTTCCCAAAAGTCATAAACAGGATCAAAAAGATAACCAGTAAACAGATTGGAACAACATTCGCCAATGTATTTGAAGCTCTGATCTGGTTTTCAAATTCACCGTTCCAGGTAAAAGAATATCCTTGATCTAACTGCACCGCACGGTTAACTTTTTGTTGTGCTTCTGCAATGGTACTTCCCAGATCTCTTCCCCTGACAGAAAATTTGACGGCAATGTAACGCTGGTTATTATCCCGGTAAATAAAAGCCGGACCGGTCAATTTAGTGATCTCAGCAATTTCCTTAATGGCGATTTTAGAACCATTTAAAGTGGGCACCATCAGGTTTTCGATCTTTTCTTCAGTATTTCTAAAGTCTTTTTGATAGCGGATCCGGATGTCGAATTTCCTTTCGCCCTGATACAAAGTTGTAGCTGCTTTTCCCCCGATTGCCATTTCGATAACCGAGTTTGCATCTGCTGTACTAACACCATACAAGGCCATTTTGCTTTGATCGAGTTCGATACGAAATTCCGGCTGACCCAAATTTCGCAGAATACCCAAATCTTCTACACCTTCAATCTTTTTCAGTACCCGCATTACTTCATCTGCTTTGGTATCAAGCACTTTAAAATCGGAGCCGAAAATTTTTACGGCCATGGAAGCAGGAACACCTGCTACAGCTTCAGCCACGTTATCAATAATCGGTTGCGAATAGTTAAATATAATACCCGGAAACTGGTTCAATTTTTTATCCATTTGGGCAATCAGTTCTTCCTGGGTTATATTCCGTTTCCAATCGTCTTTCGGATAAAGATCTACCTGGATCTGAACGTTGAAAAAACCTTTCGGATCAGTTCCGTCATTGGTACGGCCAACTTGTGACAGCGTTTGCCGCACTTCAGGAAAAGAACCCAAAATACTACGCATCTTGTTGGTCGTGCTGACTGAACTTTCCAACGATGTGCTCATCGGCAGTTGTGCTGTAACCCAAAGCGCACCTTCATTTAATTGTGGCAAAAACTCGGTTCCTAATAGTTTGGCCGAAGTAAAAGTTATCACCATAATCACCAAAGATACAAGCAGGCTTAGTTTCTGATTTTTATAGGTGAAATTGAACATTTTGTGGATGCCGTTCTCAAAAAAGATCACAATCGGATTGTGTTTTTCCCGAACGTTTTTGCGGAGTAGAATGCTGGATAATGCCGGAACCAGCGTCAGCGTAAAGATTAAAGCACCCAGCAAAGCAAAGCTCAATGTATAAGCCAAAGGAGAAAACATTTTGCCTTCTACTTTCTGGAAAGCAAAAATCGGCATCAGACAGGTAAGGATAATCAGCTTGGAAAAAAAGATAGCTTTTCCCATTTCTGTACCTACATTTTTAAATAAACCGAGCTTGGCCAGCTTATTAAATTTCTCCATGCCTACTTCCTTTGCCCGATGGTCCAGCGCAACGTAAATCCCCTCCACCATCACCACGGCACCATCAACTATGATCCCAAAATCGACGGCTCCCATAGATAATAAATTGGCACTCATTCCTTTAAGCTTCAAACAAACAAAAGCAAAAAGCAAGGCTAAAGGGATGATGATGGTTACCGTAAGCGTGGTGCGCCAATCAGCCATGAACAAAAACACGATGACCGTTACCAATACAATACCTTCAATCAGGTTGTGGATAACCGTATGCGTGGCGAAATCCATCAACGTGGTACGATCATAAAAAACATCAATTTTGGTGTCTTTCGGCAGAATGTGTTCGTTCAGATCTTTCACTTTTTCTTTGATCCGTACCAAAACTTCCGCCGGGTTTTCACCTTTACGCATCACTACAATACCTTCAATCTCATCATTCATCTTGTCGCGGCCTACTTGCCCCAAGCGTGGCAAACCGCTTTCATGCACATCTGCAATATTGCGGGCCAGGATAGGCACATTGTGCACATTTTTGATGATGATATTTTGTATTTCGCTAATGTTGTTGATCACCCCAATCCCACGTACCACGTAAGCCTGGTTATTTTTTTCGATCACATCACCGCCAACATTAATATTGCTTCGGTTGATGGCATTATACACATCCAACGAAGTCAGTCCGTATTTTTGCAGCAGGGCAGGGTTTACGCTCACTTCATAATCTTTTTCTTCGCCGCCAAAACTGTTTACGTCGGCAACACCCGGAATGGCTTTAAACTTCCGGTCAAGCACCCAATCCTGCAAAGCAGTCAGCTCGTGGATGCTTTTTGTTTTGCTGCGGAGGGTATAACGATAAATTTCACCTGTCGGGCCATAAGGTGGTTCCACTTCCGGTTTTACGCCTTCCGGTAGATCAGCATTCAGCAAACGGCTCAAAACCTGTTGCCTGGCAAAAGCATCGTCCACATTATCATCAAAAATAATACGCACATAAGACAAGCCAAAAGAAGAAGTGGTCCGCAGGTTGGATTTTTTCTGAACCGAATTCAGCACCGTTTCCATCGGGATCGTGATCATCCTTTCCACTTCTTCGGCACTGTGGCCCTGCCATTGGGCAATGATGATGATCTGCGTATTCGTTACATCCGGGAAGGTTTCTATCGATGTATTCAGGTAACTAATTACACCAAGAATCGCCAGTACGCCCGTCATCAAAAACACAAAAACCCGGTTTTTTAACGAAAAATAGATGATGCCTTTAATGAATTTATCCATTATTATGTTTGCCTTTTTTGGTTAGATTTTTAAAAATTGTGATGCTTCTTTTATGCCATTAAAATTGTGATGCTTCTTTTATGCCACTAAATTTGTTTTACAGATTGTTGCACCACTAAACCCGGATTCAGTTCCCGGATTTTAGGTTGATAAAAGAAGCATCCGTTTATCAGCATGATACAAAGATTTATTGGGCTGATTGTATGTCGGTCAAATTTATTCTTCCGTTAGTGCATCGTACAGCAACAGTTGATTTTTGGAAACCAGCATTTCGCCAGCCTTTAACCCGGCCGAAATATAACTCACGTCGTTTACTGTTTTTATCACCGTAACTTCGCGGACCTGCATATTGCATTTGCTTTGGTAAACAACCACATAATTTTTACTATCATTAAAAATTACAGCAGAAGCAGGCACCGTAACAGATTTGGTAGCTTCATTATTGGTGATAATTACAGAAGTAAACATTTCGGGTTTCAATAACATATTCGGGTTCGGCAACGTGATTTTTACTTTCATCACCTTATTGTCCGGGTCTAAAACAGAGCTAACTTCATTTACTTTTCCGGTAAAAAACTTGCCCGGATAAGCCAGCGTACTTACTTTGGCCGCATAACCATTTTTTACTTTCGATATATCACTTTCAAAAACATTGGCCCAGATCCAAACATCTTTCATATCCGAAATGGTAAACATACTGGCGGCATTGTCAGAACGGATAAAACTGCCGGAAGTCACTGCTTTTTCTACAATATAACCGCTTTCCGGTGCTTTGATCACGTATTGGCCATTGGCACTGGTATTTCCGCGGCCATTGATGTTCAGTTGTTCCTGGATTTTTGAATTGGCCGCTATTGCTTTATTGTAATTTTCTTTGGCTTCCGTGTAATCCCGCTCACTGGAAATGCCGTTTTTATACAGGTATTCTGTTTGTGCTAATTGGCGTTTGGCAATAGAAAGGTCTGATTTTGTGGCAGATAGGTCCGTATAGTTTCCGGCTACATCCGCGCTGCGCATAATGGCGAGCACTTGCCCTCTGCTCACTTTATCACCCAAAGAAACGCGGACATCCGAAACCTGCCCGCTGGAAAAAGGAAAAACTTTCACCACGCGGTTATCATCAAAAGAAACCTCGCCGGATAAGGTCAGTTCGTCCTGCATATTGGTTGTTTTAGCTGTATCGATACGGATGATTTTGGCCAATGAATCTGTAATGCAGACGCTCTTCTTCTGTACGGTTTCTTCCTTCTTTTCCTTGCATGCCGTTAAGAATACCAACACGGAAAGGGTGATTAACAATTCTTTTTTCATCTTTATTATGGGGAGGGATTACTTTTATTAAGGGTTGATTACGGTTGAGCCAACATTAAAATTCACATCAGCAATGGCTTTTTCCAGGTTATATTGCTGCTGGATAACTTTCAGTTTAGTGTCTTTGTAGGATTCAAAAAAATCGATAAACTCA
>JAABUS010002134.1_pt1 | contig 38862 bp, 37 predicted proteins | sample 5560161 | NCBI WGS metagenome assembly JAABUS01 (sample SAMN10711885, study PRJNA513376) | rock metagenome | isolation source: Antarctica rocks | place: Antarctica: Victoria Land, Trio Nunatak nord | collected 2016-01-04
CCTCATTTATGTACCCCCCACACACACTAGATCCATATCTCATGAAGCGACCTCTACTCCCTCAAATAGACCTCTCATCCCACTCCTTAGCATCTCCATCAATCCTCCCCCACTCAGCCATCTCCTGCTTCCAACTAGAACCTAACATGATGTTCAGCCTGAGGGCCCAGGTAGAGACTGACCTAGTCCACAGACTCTGCATATCCAATGGTAATGGTGTGCTGGGTAATTGACAAGCCACAGTAGCGTCCATGACGAGGTGTGGGTAGGAGGACGGAGTTGAAAAGTCAGGCTTGGGATGTGGCAGCTTAGACTTGCACGATTAATCCTGTAGCGCGATCAGGCGTTGTTGGCCTTTCATGTTGTGGGAGGTTGCATTCCAACGGCCTGACAGTCGGCTAGGAGACACATACATAGCAGCAAAAAAGCTTCTATAGAATATCTATGCCAAGTCTATACAATATGGTACATGGTGCTTTTGGGCCCTGACTCTAGACATGAAAAGCTCAGAAAGTGTAACAATCGGAAAGGTCTCTTTCATTTACACCCACTCCACTGGCTGCCTGAGCACCTTCAGCAACCGCTCTTCTCTGCTCCCTTTCTCGGCATCATGCATGTACATCCACCTCGCCGTAAGAGGCAGGCTCATAAGTATACTCTCAACCCTCGCGCCAGGCGTGTTCAAACCAAAAGACGTTCCTCGGTCATGCACGAGATTAAATTCGACATATCGCCCTCTCCGGATTTGCTGCCATTCCTTCTCTCGTTCCGTATAAGGCATATCTTTCCTTCTCTGGATGAGTGGGAGGTATGAGGGTAGAAATGCTGTGAGACAATCTGTAACGAAGCTGAACAACTGCTCCTGATCTTTCTCCCCCTCATCTAAATCATCGAAGAAGATACCACCAATCCCGCGCGACTCACCACGGTGGGGGATGTAGAAGTATTTGTCGCACCACTTCTTGAAGCGTGGGTAGTAGCCACGGTCATGCTTGTCGCAGGCCTCTTTTATCGTGCGGTGGAAATGGATTGCATCTTCATCGAAGAGATACGATGGTGTGAGGTCTGTTCCGCCGCCGAACCACCAGGCGTTGCAGTTCCCTTGCGCATCCATGGTTTCGAAGTATCGGTAGTTGAAGTGGACGGTTGATGCGTTGGGATTATGGGGGTGGAGAACACAGCTGAGGCCTGCGGCGAAGAACTCGAGGCTATCGACGTCTGGATCCAGGGCTTTGTGATTTACTCGCATCTTCTCGATTGCTGGGCGTGGGAGGGTGCCGTAGACGATACTCGTATTGACCCCAGCTTTTTCGAAAACATTTCCACCCTGTAATACGCAAGATATACCACCACCGCCATTCGGTCTGGTCCAAGTATCTATTCGGAACTTCTGTGAAGGATCAAGCGTTTCTAGACTAGAGACGATTTCGTGTTGCTGCACCTCGATCAAGGCTTCCATACGAAGACGCATAGGCGAGGAAGGCGTTATTCCTGACTCGCGCTTTGTGAGGGTGTCTCGTTCGGCGATTGAAGGGACTTCGAGCTGGAGGGGCGAGGTGAACTGGCATGCATGTAGGTGAGCTTTAGAGGCCGCGATTGGAATTTGGCAAGCTAACCATGGAGTAGATTATCGAGCCGCAAAAGACGACACCGAGAGATATTCGCAGATAAGGATAGGCGACCCTTCCACCTTTTGCATCCTTTGGATCGTTCGGAGCCTTGGGCACTGAGGTTAGAATTGAAGGCGGAGATGGTTTAGGAGCAGAACCAGGCACTCTTGGTCCCACAAGAGGTTGAGACTTCGGCGTATCTGAGTATGGCCGAGGAGTTGCATATCGTCGAATGGGTTGATATTGCTGTCTTAATGTTTTCTGGCAACGAAATGCATCTCGCAACGACGAATTGCCTCCAATTCGCAGACAGGGCTTCATGAGTGCCATTGTAGTGGGACTATCGCATGACTTACAGCAAGCGATGGAGACAATTGGCGAACAGAGATTGAGGAATAGACTATAGCTGTCTAACGTACCTATTCAAACGTTGCTGCTCGTAAATAATCCATCTTAAGAAAATCAGTGACGGAGTGACTCCGGCCTACGAGTTTTGTAACCTTTGCCTAATTCAGCTAGCCCGGAAGCTCTTATACCCCGCGGCATAAAAAGACATGACTCCGGAAGAACAACAAAGGCTCTTCTCTGCATTTTAGACGTAGACCAGCCTTTGATAGTAATACAGAGATGTGATTCAGAAACGTGATATTTGCATATGATTTATAAGTAGTGTCAAGGGAGCCTTGTTCAACGGTCACACCGGGCTAGTCTTGGCAGCACTTACTCATTCTGCGGGAGCCTAGTCGACACCTCTCTTCCTCCCCACCACCAACCTCTCTACCTACGAACATCAGCTCCCACAACATCCTCAACAGTCCATACTGATACAAACAATCACATCTACATACGCCTATCACTACCGGCAACATGCGCTCCAAGTTCAAGGACGAGCATCCCTTCGAGAAGCGCAAGGCCGAAGCTGAGCGAATCCGTCAGAAGTATGCAGACCGCATCCCAGTAAGTAGTCATCCACAACACCCATCTCCCCTTCTCGCATAGAGGTATACTGATATCGCTTCTCTGCTTCAGGTGATCTGCGAGAAAGTCGAGAAATCTGACATCGCAACGATCGACAAGAAGAAATACCTGGTGCCCGCAGACCTCACAGTTGGCCAATTTGTCTATGTCATCCGTAAGCGCATCAAGCTCTCGCCAGAGAAAGCCATCTTCATCTTCGTCGATGAGGTCCTGCCACCCACTGCTGCGCTCATGAGCAGCATCTACGAGGAGCACAAGGTACGTCATGAGTGACACAAAAAGGACGATGTTTTGGGTATGGATGGCTGATGTGGTGACAGGATGAGGACGGCTTCCTGTACATCACCTACTCCGGCGAGAACACCTTCGGCGCTTAGAGGAATCCGTGTGGCAATGATGTGCGTTGCTACGCTTGCAACGATGGATGAGCCTTGGGCGTTCGGGATGGACAGTCGGATGTTTGGTTACGTGCGATGCCTGCTTGCTTAACACGGTGAAGAAGAAAAACAGAAAAAGATTGTAGGCTGCAGAAGGCGTTGCTCCAATACCGCCTGGCATTAGCAGGCGGCAGCTAATAATTGGAGGAATTTCTTCTGATAGTTGCAAGACCGCGCTCGAGACCTGAACAAACGGCTGTCATACTTGTTGGCTGTGACTTGCTCGCTCTAAGAATAATTCTTTGCGCCCCCACTGCTCCCATACAGTCTGTGCAACCACGATATTGAAAGCTTGAACCTCGACAATTGTCCGTTCGTAGTTTCCGAACCATTCACAAAGAGCCCGAGCACATAAGGTGCAGATTTGGCATTGCAAAAACTGCATGGTAGTAGTTCGTAGACTAATTGTAGATCATCGATATCAGAAGCCGAGCCCAACAGCAAGTCCTTCTCCAACCCTCTCAAATCATCATCAGTCCAGAAAGCTCCCTTTCGTGCAGCATTATCAACTTCACCATTTGTAGAAGCTCCTATCACCTCTACGCGTCTTATCCTTCGCTCAACCCCATCATACAACATGGCCTCTTCCTTGCCACGCTACAACTACCTCATCTCTAAGTTGGCCCTCCGCTCCCTTCCCATTCTCTCCCCTCCCACCCTCCCCCACAGGCCCTACTAACATCCCACTCCCATCAGAACTCTCGACCCACTCTTCGCCATCTTGATCGGCATCTCCGCAGCCGGCGTCCGAATAAAGCGCGAAGAAAACGAGAAGCGAGTCGGCATAACCACTACATCCATGGTTTTTAGTACAAAAGGCGCTAGAAGGGAAGGTGGGAGGGAAGGGGAGATCGGCTTTGGAGAGATCGCGAATGTGGGGTGGGGGAGGGTGAAGAGGAGGATTTCTGGCGGGGCAAGCTGAGGACCGGGGACTAGGAAGGGGCGATGAATTATGTCTATGCATCACAACGGAGGCAAAAAAGGAGGGTCGAAAAGGAGGGTCGAAAAGGAGGGCCAAAAAGGAGGGCCAGGTGTTGGACCACGAGGGCGAGAGGTCAATTTTGATAGGACAGACGTTGGAACTCTGAAAGCTCCATGGAGCATGCCAGTACACTGCTGCTCTCAGCAGACACTTTGGGGAAAGAGATGTGAGGGTGAATAGGACACGCCTCTGCTTCGAGGACGGTGAGAGTCTTCGTGATTGAGACAGGAGAAGCAAAGAGGTTGCTAGAATTATTGGAGGATGTTTACGAAGAGGAAATCTGTCACGCGTTGGGAGGATATCTTATGAAGCTACGATGATTTTGCAAGTCGGCCATGCGTTCTTTGTGCTTGCGTGGTTCTTGACTCTTCTCATGGAACGATTTTGGGGTAGATGCCGTGACTTCGAGGCAGAAGTTTGAAATTTGGAGCTGGGACTTTCTCAAGTCTTGGAAGCCGAGAGCGTGAAAGATCTACATTTTGTGGTAAGAAACCCATCGTTTGACTCAAGCTCCGGCTTTCTGTTCAGAGCATTTGTTCGTAGAGCGGCACCAGGCGGTGCTTTGCTTGACTGGGTTCATGGATCAGAGTCCAATTTGCGCAAGCAAGTTATAGATCCTTAAGAGGACAAAATACATTAAGTATCCCAGACTCATCCGTAACAGCGACCAAACCTAAATGGGTATATCACAATCCCTTATCCATGAGCGCCCACATAGAAATTTGTCCAACCATCCTAGAATGACTCCACTCGCTATGCGTACAAACCCCACGCCGACCGCAGGGGTCTCTCGCGGCTCCCGTACCTCCAAGATGCCAGAATGTTAGTATTTGGAGCGTGGCCTGCCTACCTCACGAGACCTCCAATCCCCTCCATAGCCTTCCGCTGCCGGCCCAGCCAGCTCTTTGGCGCATCGGCTCTTCGTTGTAAGACGACGTTGTTCATCTGTAATCTTCCCGCAAGGTCGTGGTAGGCCGAAGCCATTAGCTTGTTCTCCCGCTCCAGATTCCGCGTATAGGCGCGTTCTTCGGCCAATTGCATAGCCTGTGGTGATGTTGTGGTCAGTGTCATCGAGATTTAGACATCGAGGCCGTGAAGCGGGCTAGCTAGCCATAATTTGGTCTAGATGGCTAACAAAACGACGTATTTAGAGGCTGATAGAAAACAATGACTGACTTTGGACTCCGATCCTTCGGCGGCAGTATTGTTGGATTGGGTATCTTCGTTGGCGAGACTCTGCTGTTGTAGACGAGCCTCCAGATCTTTGATCACGCTTGCTGATTTTTCGATTTGCTGTCATCGTGCTTGTCAGCATTTCCACGCTTGAAGAGCTTGCCGAATCGTGAGGTTCGTTTAGACTGTGCTACAGAAGAACATTGTGACTGCTCATCAGGGGGTGAAGTCTGGCAAGCAATGTCTGCAGAAAGGAGCTGTTTGTCTACCTGTTGGGCTTTTGCGACCCGCTCTCTGCCTTCCTCAATCTTTGTGGCAAAGGCGTCGACATTGCGATGAAAAATGTCGTTCTTGTCCTTGGTAGACTCGGCCAACTTGCTGGCATTTGCTTGCTGGATGAGATCCTTTATCTCTTGCAAACTTTGGCTTTCCGCCTTCCTATTCGTCTCGAGCTCGGCGTTCGCCACGACAGCCTCGTGTGACTCTTGCCAGGCCTGGTTGCGCTCTTCAGTTTGCTTGTCATACTGTTCTTGAAGGAACTTGTGTCTTGACCGCAGGGCGTCGTGCTCGCTCTGCAATTGCATTAGTGCTACCGATTGTTGCTTCTTTACCTCTTCAACCATCTGAAGCCTGGGCTTGTCGAGCAATTCGCCTTGGAGGAGGTCAATATTGAGATCTGTCATCATGCAGTGTCTCTCAAAGCAAGACGTACGGTCATTGTTGGCTGCATCAACATCTCTTTGGGCTACCGACAGCGTCTCCTCGAGCTCGGCACGCTTCTTTTGCTCGACTTTGAGTTGCTCCCGCATTTTCTTGAAGGTTTCGGTCCTTTCGTCATTGTGAGTAAGATCAAAAATTCTGCGACTGGGAGATACAGACCCTTCAATCGGATGCCCTTGCCCGACTTCCTCGAGGGCAGATTGCAGGCTGGAGATTTCCTGGCGTGTTGCCTGGAAGGTTTTGTACTGATCTACTGAAAGCTCTTGGGCCTTGTCAAGCTGATGCTGTAACGTGGTGGATTTGATGTCTTTCTCACTAGCATCGTTCGTCATTTGTCGAAGCTGCTTCTCGAGTTCGAGAACTCGAGATTTCCTGTCACTCATCAGTACTCTTGTCCAGAAGAGAACAGTGCAGGCAACTTGCATTCGATCCTCGTGCTTTGAGGTCTCAGCAAGCTCGGATTCAAGACCGCCGTCCACAATTGTTGGCGATGAGTGGATCTCTGAACCACCAGCATCTTCCAAGTCTGCGATCCTTTCTTGACCTTGTGCAAGCAATTCACGCATGGCTTTTGAATCCCGATGGAGTCGATCAATTTCAGCGACGTACGCTTGTTTCGTTTCTCGTAGCTCGGTGTTGTCCCGCTCGCTCCGAGAGAGAGTCTGGCCAATCTCGTGGTTCTCTTGCTGAAGCTTAGCATTCTCTCGTCGAATATCCTCATAGCCTTGCAACTTTGGTCGAGCTTCGTCAAGTTGCTGACGCAACGAGTCTCGCTCCTTTTCGATGCTCTGGCTGGCTTGGACTTTCCGCTTGTAATTGTCGGCTTGGTTGGCTTTCCTGGTTTGCTCCTCCAGCTTCACTTTCTGCTCGTCGAAAGCGTCTTGAAGATTCTGCAGCTTGTCGTCCGCGTCACCGAGCTTACGGTATTTTCGTTCTAGCTCGGCTTCGTGCGCTTGGTGCCGTGAGATCTGCGCTTCATGGCCAGCAATAGTCTCCTCCTGCTTGGATATCTTCATTTCCAAGTCCCTCATTGACATTTGCTTACTTTCGTTGTGTATCGAGTGCAGCCTCTTCAACTCACCTTCTTGCTCGACTGACAGCTTCGAGACATCATCGTACTTCTCTTGCAAGCGTACATATTCATTGCTGATCTCCACCTTCTCCACGTTCAGGTCTTGAACTTCGCTTTCTCGGCGTTCCAGTAGAGACCGCACTCTTGCAAGATGCTCCTCGAGAGCTAATTCCCGATCTAACTTCCGTGATGGAAAGGAAGTAGTACCGTCATTTAAATTGCTATGATCATGATCACGATCGCTAGTGTATTCGTCGCCGGAATGGTACTGGGCAGGGTCTATCTCTTGAATGAGCGAAGCCATTGCTTTTTGTGTTGGGGGAGGAAGAGTCGACATTTTCGCGATAATGTGGGCTTGCGGAGGGTCGATTAAGACCACAAGGAGGATCAACTTCAGAAACTGCGCTGCGCCGTTAGCCACCGTAACTGCTTGGTACAAGTCCTCATAGCGTGCCTTGGTTGTAGAAGAGCTTGAGCCATCTGCAGCCAATTTCTTGAGGTCTGTCTCCGTGAATGCTTTGTATCTTGCACCTTGCTCATCGAGGTATAATACGACCTGGGTATATATGAATTGCAAATTCTGTTGTCTCGAGTAGTCCGACTGTTCCCTGCTGGGAAGCTGTCCGGTAAAGCTTTCTGGGTTGATTTCACAAAGCATCTCCCAGAAGGCCTGCCCATCGCTCATCTCGTTCAGGGATCCCACGCGACTGGATAGCGAGAACGAGTTGACCTATACGCCATTAGCTTCTAGTCCCTCATTCAAGTAGAAAAACGCGCAACTTACCCAGACGACCAGCGCCCCTTCGGTCTCGGGGGGGAGGGTTCCATTCGTTGCCATAGCGCCTCCTGTAAGGTATTGCAATCAGATCTGTATGGAGGAGAGGATGGGGAGCGCTATGCAGCATATTGGCGGAGCGCTGGGTGCATGTCATGAATAAGTAGGAGCAGGCTTTGGGGACGTGATTTCGAATGGTGAACAAAGAACCCTTGTCCTCCACGGCATCAAGTCATTGTATAACTCCGCTAGCGCCATATGGAACGCTTTCTCCACTTCACTGGATCTATTGTTCTGAACACAATGCATTTGACGTACTCATCACTGTGGCTACCATTCTAAGCATGGGTAATAGTTTGTATTGGTTTGGCTACCGAGCTGCTACAACAAGATGGAAATCTGTCCCTTGATGACTTTTGCCAGCAGGTGTCTGCCTAATCGCCCAAAGCACGTCTTCGCCTCCAAACCATCCGCCGGGATAACAATTCATGGGCACATGATTGCGTAAAGTTCTCTCCACAGTCGTAAAGCAAAGTCTCGCTCCAGACCAGAGTCCGCGGGAAGACTCAACCAGAACGAATGCAATGTCAAGGGATCCTGTCCATTTGCATGGTATCCGGCCGTTCGAGGCTACACGCCCTACTATTGAGCCGTGACCGTCGAGTCATCTTCTATAGTCGGCGTGTGTTTCTGAGACAAAGTATGAATAGTATCGATGGCTTCCGTGGAAGCCTTGATAATGAAACCTCTGCAAGATTACGGTATATTAGCGTTGCTCATGGCGTCACGGAGTATGCGACATACTTGATGAGCTCGAACTCGTGGAGAACTTCGCCGCCTGCAGCGGCTATAGCACTCTTGTAGTCATTAAGATCGGACTGCGGTGTGTCGCTGGGATACGTTATCAGGACTTGTCGTTGCGGCGCAAGTCCACTGACGCTTATGGCGAAAGCGCCAGCCAGAGCACAAAGCCGTGAGAGTTGCATATCGTCTTTAGGTGAGAGACAAGAGGGTGTTGCTCAGGTGTAATTGGAAGGAAACCTATTAAAGGGAAGACCATGTGAAGGCAACCATGTGCCAACACCTTGATGACTAAGCGGTATCCTTGTTCCGGCTTGAGCCTCCCCCATCCCTCTGTCCAGTAACAACTTCACTCCTTCTACAACCATCACTGCACCACCGCCTCTCCCTCATTCTCAGATCTAATTACCCTCACGAAAGCGCTCTTACATCGACGTCATACTGTCTACCACTCACCATACACAAACGCTCATTATTTGAAAGGTGGGTCCGCTTGGGATCAACCCGTTGTTGAGGAATAGGTTTAGAAAAAAGGCGTTTGAGGCTGAGGACAGTACACTGGGAGAGTGGAGTGCAGCTTGCGCATGACGGGCATTCTGGCTTGGTATCGAACAATAGCTAGCAGTGACTTCAATAACTTCCGTGACTGTGTCGTTCAAGAGCATTATTGAGGTCGTGGTCTTCCTATTATCGCAAGGGAAAGCATCCATCAATAGCACAACGTGCCAAAGGGTCCTCACAAATACCTGATTCATCCCACACCAGCGAGGCATTTGTTTCCTTTTCTGTGTCTACTCCTAACTGTACAAGCTTCTCTACCACTGTGACGACATCATCGCCTATCATGTCTGTCGGACTCCCTTCCGATGAAATCGCTGAAGACTACAAGAATTCCCTCGAAGATCTGACCCAGAACTCGAGATTCGAGATCAACAACCTAACCGTCATCGCGAAAGAGAACACAGAGCATGCTATGGCCATATCACGAGTATTAGAGAACCATATCAAGAATGTAAGTAAGGATCAGTATGCATTGTCTTACGAAGCGATGAGTGTTGCGTGCCAATTTCTGTGCTCTTTCTGTTTCGAACTTAGAAGAGAAGCGTACTGATTGTTGCTCAGACGCCCCCAGACCGGAAACTTCCAGCATTGTATGTATTGGACTCCGTGGTAAAAAACGTTGGTACACCGTACACGTTGTTTCTTGGCCGCAATCTGTACAGTATCTTTATGAACGCTTATAGCTTGGTCAACAACCAAGTACGCAAGAAGTTGGATGAGATGCTGAAGACTTGGAAAGAGCCCGTGCCTGGATCGTTGGAATTGAAACCTGTATTCCTTCCTGAAATAACACGACCTATCGAGAATGCGTTGATCAAAGCTCGAACTGCAGCAGTTCAGCAGCAACAGCAGCAGCAGTCCAGGAATCAACAAGAGATGATGCGTGCTCGGCCAATGGCTATCCCAAACCCACAATGGCGCAGCACTCCCACTCCTCCTCAAGCCAACGGGCAATATCATCCGCCTCCTCCACAAGCTTTTGCACCGCAGAATGCTCCGAACACACACTTTCAGGTATGCTACATCTCCTGCCTCTACAGGGTATCTATTGACAAGCAGTCACAGCCACGTCCGCCGTACCCTCCGCAGCCACAGTACTCTCATGCACAGCCCAATCCACAGCATTTCCAACAACCCTATTTACAGCCAACATCATACCCACAAACTCCTTTACCTTCTCAAAGCTTCGATCCTTTGAATAGAGACATAGCAGACTTAATCGCAAAATTCCGAAACGAGTTTGGTGCCAATCCTTATGATGACGCTCTCCGGAACCGACTGAAAGCTTTGGTAGACCTTCAGGGCATTATGAGCCGGCAACAATTAGCATCTCAAGAGCTACAGGCTGTAAGGGATCAGGTTGCGCAGCTATCTGCCAGTTCTGCTCGTGCACCAGCTCCCCAGCAATATGTCCCTCCTCCGCAGCACACATATCAGCAGCCTCGACCTTTACATCAACTTCCACCTCAAGTATCGACGCCGCAGACTGGAGACCTGCAAGGTTTGCTGTCGTCGAGAAATTTGGCGGACATTATTGCAAAAGCTCAGAGGACTCCTTCATCAACTCCGGTCTCCCAGGCACCAGTATCACACCCTCAGCAAATGCCGACATCTCGCCCTCCAGGACCTCCCGCACCTGGAAGAGATTTATTGGCAATGCTAAGAGCCAATGGTATGCTGCCCGCCGGTAGTACACCGGTCAATGGCTCGCTCAGATCCGTACTTTCTCCCTCTGGGATCAATACCCCACCAGTACTTCCTACTGGTTTGACACGTCCTGCGTTGTTGAATGATGCCGAGCTTACATCTACGTCTCTAAAAAGGTACGATCCACTACTCCTTAGTCCATTTTGCCTTTTTACTAACAGTTGCTAGACCGAGACCGTATCTCATCTCGACTCTGTACGAAGCCCGCCCCAACCAGTGCTCAACATGTGGGAGACGTTTTCTTGCCACAGTAGAAGGAAAGGAAAAGAAAGCTCGACATCTAGACTGGCACTTCCGGACAAACCAGCGTCTCGCAGACTCTGCCAAGCGTGGCCAGAGCCGGAGTTGGTATGTTGACGAGTTGGTAAGTATCAATCCCGATTACAGATTGTACGCGAGTGGACGCTGACAATGCAATAGGAATGGATCAAGTCGCGCGACAACCCAGAGGATGCCCCCGTCACAGACGCTTCCTCTTCAGCGACTAAAGCTGCTCTTGCAGCCTCTCTAGCCGCCGCAGACCCTAAGAACAAACATATCCCCGTTCCTTCAGATCAAGCGCTAGCTAATCAGCCATGTCCAATTTGCCAAGAGAAATTTGACACGGTGTGGAACGACGAGGTGCAAGACTTCGTATGGGTGGACGCCATGAAGATCGGGAGCCGAGTTTATCATGCCAGCTGCCATGCCGAGGTGAAGAAAGATGGCGGAACTACGCCACTGAGGACGAGCACCCCGGACAGTGTATTGGGCAAACGGAGGGCTGGGGTCAGTACCTAAAAGAAATACAATCAAGAAGGAACCGTGGCTGATTGGTGAAATAGGGTGTTGATCTTAACGCTTCGAATGCAAAGGCTATCAGAGCATGATTCTGACTACGAGAATTGCGTGCACATCACTGTCAGACAGTTTCTTTTTTTCAAGCCATGATCTTTGATTTTGCGTGCATCCCTCTTTGCGACATGCATGCGCGGCGGTCTTCTCATGGCATACCACCCTGCAACCCTATACTTCTCTTTGAAACCAAATGCGGGTTCTTCAAGATACTTTTCAGATCTTAAATCACAGAATCAAACTTCCAATTTTCAATCCAGTCCCGCTTCGATGTGATATTCAATTCTTTACCCGCGACTCATATCTCCGCCAATACCAACCCCTTTTTTCGACGATTTAGCCTAAAAGGCGGGTTATGTTTGACATCAAGCAACGGCTCCAGAGCGTGACGTTATTGGCAGCATACCCCACACCAATCGTTCACCTTCACAATTGAGCGCGCCCCACTCGAACAACAATCCTCTACAGTGAGGTTCATTAATCTACAACATCAACATGTCGTCGCTATATGTTATTCGCTGGGGGATCCTAGGTGCGTCTATATTGCCCTCACCTCCCAAATTGCCGCAAGAATCTTCCAATCGGCATTCTCCCTACGGCCCAAAACACTGCTGACATGACTCCCAGCAACCGGAGGCATTGCCGAAAGTAGCCTCTCCCCATCACTCTCATCCCGCCCTTAGGAACCTAATCACTCTATCCCACACAGAATTTACTAAAGATCTTATGACTGATCCCTCAACCCGAGATGTCTCCGATGTAAAGCATACCGTCACGGCAGCCGCCTCTTCCTCTTCTTCCTTTCGAGCAAAGCAATTCCTCGAAACATGCAAATGTCCCTCCTCCGCAACCGCCTACGGATCCTACGAAGAGCTCGTCAAAGACAAAAACGTTGACATCATCTATGTCGCCACACCGCACTCCCACCATTTCCAAAACACCATGCTCTGTCTTTTAAACGGCAAGCACGTGCTGTGCGAGAAGGCGTTTACGGTTAATGCAGCACAAGCGAAGAAGTTGATCGAGACGGCTAAAGAGAAGGGACTGTTTTTGATGGAAGCGGTGTGGACAAGATTCTTCCCGTTGAGTGTTCAAATTAGGAAGATGGTTGAGGATGGGGAATTGGGGGCTGTTCATCGAGTTATTGCCGATTTGAGTTTTGGACAAGATGTTGAGAATACGTGGGGTGCTGATGGGGCGAAGCATAGGATGGTGAATATGGATTTGGCTGGTGGTGCTTTGCTTGATCGTACGTCTCCCCTTCCCTCCTCAATCTACCATAATCAATATAATGACCCAGCACTAATGAATCACCCCTCTAGTCGGCATTTATCCCCTCACCTGGTGTTTCCAAACAATCTACCACACTGTCCCGAAGGACCAGCGCAAAGCCCCCACCATCATCTCCTCCATCGAAAAATACTCTACTGGCGCTGACGAGAAAACATCCATGATCCTTTCCTTCCCCTCCGCGCCTCACGGGAAACACGCCGCCCACGGTATCGCTTTGACGAACTTCAGGGTCGCGACGGATCCAGATGGATACTACACTTCCGGGCCAGCGATCAGGATTCAAGGAACGAAAGGAGAGATTCAGGTGTCAGGGCCGGCATTTAGGCCAGAGCATTATAGGTTTATTCCGGCGGAGGGCGATATTGATGCGCAGCGTGTTAGGCAGGGGAAGAATGGGAAGGTTAGGGAGGTGGATTGTCCTATACCGGGACAGGGTGGGTCGATTCTTTCGCCCAAGTCAAGCACAGAGTACTGATTTCATGATCTTTAGGCATGTTCTGGGAAGCGGATGAGTGTGCAAGGTGCCTGAGAGATGGAAAGCTGGAGAGCACGGGGATGGGATGGGAGGAGAGTTTGGTGATTATGGAGACGATGGACAAGGTGAGGGAACAGGCGGGGTTGAAATACCCTGAGAAGATTGAGACAACGGACTATCCAGTCAAGTTGTAAGACTAGGCAACGTACATAGTCCGAGGGCTTTTGTACCATAGATCTTGAATGAATCCTATTGTACATTGCATGTTGGCGCTGCTGTGAGCGTACCCCTCGCTTCAATGCTCTTCAATGGCAAGTGAACGTGACCCCTCGTCGAATGCTTCGATCACCTCTTTTTGTTCCCCTCCTTCGCCTTTCCCTTCTTCTCCCCCGTCTTTTCCCCCTCATCGCCCTCCTTCACTTCCCCATCAACCCCATTCACTCCATCCGACCCACTAACTTTCTTACTATCCTTATCCTTGCCATTTTCCTCCTTCTTCGCATCCTTCTCCTCCTGCTGCTGCCGATTCTGAATCTTATTCTCAATCAAATCATGAAACGCCGTAATCGCCCTTATCAAACTACTCAGATAAATAGCCATCAACTGATCATTCGTCTTCACACTCATCGCCCTCGCTAACTCCGTATTATTCGTCCGCTCGGGCCCATTACCCTCCTTTCCAGTAATCGTTTCTGAAGGCGTAGCTGTGGGATTTGACAAGTTGGGTAGGAGGTTGAAGACGTCTTGGAGGTTTCCGAGGATGGCGTGGTTTACGGGGAGTTCTTTGTCGATGACTTTTTGGAGGTATTGGCCGATGTCACGGAGGCGGAGGTGCAGGCCTTGAAGTGATTGGAGCTGGGAGGTTATCCGGGTGGAAAGAGTGCCGACGGCGACGTCGCGGATGTCGCGTAAGAGGTGCTCGACGCCTATCTCTTCGGCTTCTTCGGCTTCGATGATGGAGGGGGTGTGCATGAAGGTTTTGGTTGTTGTGGTGCCGTCCTAGGAATCGTTCTGTGAGCAGCTGCTCCTTAAGGAGAGAAGAATGGTCTCAAGCATAGACATACATCTTTAATTTCTTCAACGGCGAAATAAGCATCTGTAGGCACGCCCACTTCCTTTGGTTGGACATCTATGATAACGAGCAGAGGGTTGGGCGTGTAGCGTTTGAAGAGTTCATTGATCTCGAGATCTGACGCTCGTAGCTTGGGGCCGGAGTGATACCATCCTATCAGCTTTTCCCGGGCGTTGACTTTCTTAAACATGTCGTTCATGCCCTCAACGTAGTTGTGGTCCAAGAACCATACTGAAGGGTCTTTCTCATCTTCTTCGAAGGGTACTGAGAGCCCCGGGCATTAGTAAAGAGTTCCGGAGCTCACCAGGAGTGTAATTCTATACGTACCAGCAAAACTGTTTGATACCCTCGCATTCTTGCCATCATTCTGCCCTAGTAAGACGCCCACGACTCGCTTTCGTAGACCTTTGCCTGAGCGGCCAAAGTGATCTGCTGCTGAGAGGAGGACGAGAGGAGCGACGGAGACGTTTCGCGAGACCAATGACAAAGCCTCAGCTGTAGTGGCAGGCATAACGGAGGTAGAAGGGGGTTAAGTATAGAGATGGTGCTTGTTGAAGAGTCCAGAGCTTCACTCTCAGTCGCTTGATATAAATACACGCTAGTACACTTTAGGATGCGCTAGCACAAGACTCCTAAAAGGCACTCGGGCAGCATGTGTTCTTTCTTCTTCACTAACTCAGCTTCTTCGACAGGCGTTTATGCTTAAGTGATTAGACGGAAGTTGGCGTGCAAAAGTTCCGATGCATGACCCTTTGGACAAGATTGAGGTGGTTACATAGGTTTACATATTTCTAGTGCTAATATCATGTACATGTGCATAATTAGACTCCGCAAAGTAATGGAGGTAGGTCCTTGTCTCGTACCATTTTGCTTGAACGGAAGATCGTTTCAATCTCGACACCTTCCTCACTGACCCCTCGTTCATTTGAGAAACTGTCCTGGGTAGGCCTGATCAATGCCCTTTCACGGTTGCTTCTCCCACGCTTCAGCTCTATGAATACATTTTGCCTGAATTGAGTCTCGTTTCCAGCTGGATTTGGTCGTCAGTTGTTGGGAGAAGCTGTCCAGAAGGTGCGTCGGCAGACTTCGGCCAAAGAAGGAGTTCAGGATCGGCACATATTCTAGCTGCAGATCAAGCCTGTGCTCACTTCGAGAACACTCTGAAGGAGTCAGTATTCCCTGTCTCCATGTTCGGTCTATTGCCAACAAGCTTACCTCCAAAAAAAGGTGTTGGCGGCCAACCACGTCCGATTCGTGGTGGTAGTATCGCGAACAGCGCAGACGTAGCGCACGATGGCTATGGCCCAATTGTTTCGCATCAAGTAATTCGCGCTTCCCATAGCTCACGTACACCAGATGAGCACATACATAGATCCCGCCATGAACACAAGAGATATGCCAAGCTTCTGTTTGAGAGAAAGCTGAAGCCGCCAGACCATCGGCAGTGGCAGGACAAACATGGTTAGATCGGTGATGAAGTTCAGAGAGCCATATACGTAATCAGCTTTTATAACATTGATGCAATGGCCAGGTTCATCGGGCTTCCAGTACTCGGCTACTGGCGTGCATCCAAAAATGGGCCTCGTGGGGTTGCTGTATAGGTATGCGAAGACGATGAACATGACCGCCCAGGTGCAATATCTTCAACGAGGTGATAGCGCTCCAAATGTTGTACCGATGTGATGAGAGCCGCCACTAGACTTTACCAGCATGTAGAAAACCCAAGCTTACGAAGGAAGCTAAGCCCAATCATCCCAGCCCATGGAACGATTGACGAAGATTCGCGTCCAGATTCGAACTGCCACGAAGAGACTATACAAGCAATTATTATACGATGAGCACGGCTGGGATCATCAATAGGTATTTTGCCTGCCATTTTGATTATTAGAGGATGCCTCTGAAAGCTTGGACCGGCAATATTGACAAGGCCGAAGTATGAATTGCATCGAGGGAATAAGGTTTTATCTTGTCCATGGAAACGAGAAGTAAGGCTGCGACCAACCACATTCTCGGACAATGCGTAATCACAAACAATCGTAAGGAAAGAAGATGGTCAAATGTTGTTCCTTTGCTAGGACCGCTCGCTTCATCCGCGTTGACCGAGTTCTCTATCAATTGTGCCTGGTGGTGAGGACCATCGCAACACAGTTGGTCGAGCTCTAGGAAGTGAGGTAACAGCACGGCGAGCATCATGACTAAAGCAGCGAAATTGGTAATGCTGACGCTCGATGGCATCGTTTTCATTGCTCACTACAGTAAGCTGGTGAAACGAATGCGAAAGCAAAGAGGACAGTGCCACGGCTCCTGAATTTGGCCTGCTGACGGCTTGTTCTGACAGCGATGAGATGATCAGGCTCAAGACAGCCACCGAAAGAAAAAATGGTGGAAGATTGTGAGGGTTACGGACTAGGCTCGTTTCGGCGGTCGGGTGCCATCCATGAAAGACAAAACGACGACCTCTCAGAGCTCTTTGCGAGTAACCATGACTTTACCTCATCTCCTGTGAAGTCTGTATTTGCGCGATTAGAAAACAGTCTCCGTAAGAGCTCGGGTACTCTCCAGAGATAGTAGGCCATTGGTAGGATGGGAATGCTAGAACCAGCGTCACTCTACGCTATCGTCGATACGAAACGTTTCTTCTCAGAGGTGCTCTGGGGAGCATCCCTGGACAGTCTGCAAGTCTTCATTCGAGACCAATGTCTCCACCTTTGTTCTTTGATCGTTATTGGGTGATGGCACGCCTTTCGCTTTCATTGATACACAATATGCCTTGTACGTGGACAACGCCTTGGAGAGACCGTTGCAGGACAATGGCACGCCTTTTGCTTTCATTAATGTACAATCTCCATTGTATGTTGTTGATGCGGCAGAAGAGAGACAAAGGATGTTGCAAGCCATTGTGAGAGGGGTCCATAATGGCATACAAATACCCATCCGTGGTCGCATATCATCTTTCCATTCCATCCTCACCATACACATCCATTCAGTGGTGAACATCCCATCGCAACCCAAAGCCAAAATACATACCACCCTACGTACTACCCTGAAACCCAACATGTCTTATCATACGAGCGAAATACATGCCACCATAAGTACTACCCTGAAAACCAGCATGTCTTACCAAACGGGTGGTATACATACCACCACTAGTACTACCCTGAAAACCAACATGTCTTACCGAACGAGTGGTATACAAAACACCACAGGTACCGCCCTGAAAACCCACATGCCTTACCAAACGAGAGCACTCTCGGACGCGTCCCATTACGGTAGTTCGGATATTCCTGCCGGCGAGAGGTCTCAGAGGTATGTCGAAGCCGATTACTCTACTTCTAACAGATACAGAGATCACTACCCACGCGACATCCCGAGAATACTTACTTGTCATGAGAGCGATAGAAGCTATATCTCGCGCAGCAATCACGGTGACAATGATTCTTATAATGATTCTCGAGACTATCCGTCCCGAAATGATCGTAAGGAACCTCAAGCTCGCGACGAGTATTACATCGTTCGAAGGTACTACTATCCTGCTTCTAACAACGACGAGCAATACCAGTCTGCTCAATCTGGTACGTCCAATTCTACTCGGGGCACTAAAACTCGGAATGAGCGTGACGTTGAAGCGCTTCCATCGAGCCTGCAGACTTTAGCTAGAGAAGTCGATGCGGAGTTCAGTCGCCTTGAGAGAGTAGCTGAATCTCTTGAGAGGAAGAAGGCACGCCGTGAATACGATGTCAATCAATACGAGGAGGTCAAGCGATCAATCGCACATGAATGGAACAATAACCTTCGGCGCCATGACGAAATCTGCCAGGAGAAAACCAGGATAGAGCGTTCGCACTCATCCGTATCCCGCTCTTCACAAAGCGCACACACGTCCGGAAATCGCTCAAGCCACGGCCGGACCCATGTCAGCCAATATGATAACTCCGATTCTGACGCAGAATCAGTGCACACGATTCGTCCCTCGGATGACTATCGTACATTCCAGGAATTTTTAAATTACGGACATCAAGTACCCGAGGATTCGAAGACGACGACTAAGAGACGCCAAGCTTCAGCCAAGGACGAGCGTACACATCAGAGCTATGCACATAACGACAAGTCAAAGACAAAGACTGAGCCCACACGTCAGAGCTCCACCCACGATAACAAGTCAAGGGCGAATACTGAGCGCACCCGTCAGAGTTCCACTCATGATGACAGGTCAAGGGTAGATGCTGAGCGCAAACGCCAAAGTTCCACCTACGATGACAAGTCAAGGGCAAAGTCTGAGCGAGGGCACAGTGGAAAACCCTCAGAAAAAACGAGACCTTTTGAAAAGCCTGATCACAATCGCGATGAGAAATCTAAGAGCAAGAAAGACTGGCGGCAGTCGGCCAAAGACAAGCCCCGTCGCGAATCGAAATTACCAGATATCATTGAGGAGGTAAATATACCAAACCATTATGGAACTCTCGGCATTTCTTCCCAAGCTTCCGCAGCTGAGATCAAGAGAGCCGTAAGGGAGAAGCGTTTTCAGACGCATCCCGACAAGGTCAAGAAGTCAGGAATGTCTTCCAGGGAGCTTCAGGAAATCGATGAGCGTGCTGCTCGGGTGGGCCAAGCTGCCGATGTGTTGACAGATCCAGAGCAGAAAAACGCGTATGACAGGGCTTGGAATAGCAGGCGTTGATCATAGGTGAGTCGGCTTGCGAATCTCAGCCTATCTCTTCAAGCGCATTGGTAGCGGCTGTGCCTTGCGAAAGGGAAGAGTTGAGCTTGTTGGAGGAAAATGAATCTGACTTTGAGCCGGTTTGTGTTTCTTGTTGATGTTGCAAACTACCGAGAATAGACTTAAAGTCCATGTCATTCCAGATACTCCAAAGCGTAATGGGAAGGACTTCTATTTCGTAAATCTCTTGCTTTTTTTGTTTGTACCTCTTACTTCTTCTATTGGCTCTGACGTCTCGCCCTTGTAGTATATAGTCCAGAGCGTAACGTGCACACGTATTATACCATAAGGCTAGCGAGACATCAGAGTAAGGCGAACCCGCCTGAGGTACGACCCAGCATCAGTCTCCCATCGTGCTTGTGCTTATGGAGCCTGGTATCATTACTAGCGAGGTTTTCCTGAGTGAAGTTTGGTGTGTCTTTAGGCAGCAGTCATGGCTTATGTCATCGATATCGATATGTGTTGTACAATTTCCAAAGGCCGGCGGAGTCCTTCCGCAGCCGGCCACAAATTCTGCAACAAAACTATCTAGTACACTATCCAAGACTCTACCGGCATCTCCTCCGGAAGCATACACCTACCTATCACAGAGCTCTCAACATTGATAAAATGCCTAGCCAACCTTACAGCCTACGCGACCGAGCCACTCTCGTCAAGCGTGAAAGGACCGATAGAGACACTCCAGATCGCCAACAACCCACAAAGCAGCACAAGCGCCGGACACTGAAGACCAGAGGCTGCCATTTTGTCTGGGCAAGCGACGACAGTGTCACCGAGTCCGACGAAGATGTCATACCACCTCCACCAAAGCGAAGAAGGATGACCAAGCCTATCAACACCGATCGCGCATCTAACGCCCGAGGCAGGGTCCACTTTAAGCAAGAGGATAGCGACGACGAGAGCAGCAGCAGCGAGGAAGCAAGCAGCAGCGAACACAGCACTGAAGACAGCAATGAGGAGAAGGGTGATCAGACTGAATGTATCGACGGGCTACTTCACTCTTTCTACGACCGATACCGTCGCATATTCACTGTTCCAGGCTTCGACGACGAAGTGAATGGCGATGATACACCGCAAAACCAACACGACATGGCAGAGACGGAGGTAGAGTGCGCCGAAGAGAGCATTATGCGCCTCGGTGAGGAGGGAGACGAGACCGACGACGCTCAAGGTGAGCGTGGGATGTCACCGGTTGTGGGGAGCGAGAGCGAGCTGCGCGGCAAAATTCCTGCGAATGGAGCTGAAATTGGGCCGAATGGGAACGTGGTAGAGCAGGGAGGAGCCGCGGCTATGGCGGGTTGGAGCGGCAGTCTTGCTATGGTATTGTACCAAGGGACTGAAGAGGAGCAGAATAGCAACTTGGAGGAGCGTGGGGGGTGCGTATTCCCACTCACTTAGGGTGAGGAAAAGGCAGATACAGGGTCAAGATGAGCTGAGAATGGCAGACATACCGCTCCAGATCAGCAGTGATGATGGATAAATATAAGTAGCGTACCATCAACAAGCATGCAATTCTGTTCCATTCAAATCCATTGAATTTTTGACAGCGGCTAGCCGCTTTGGGATTTAGCGCCTCAACACTGCAGGCTTAGTAGAACTACGTCATTTCATGAAAATCCAAAGCTTTTCTTCATACTCGTAGCAGTGCAATTGAGAGGCCAATTGCCATAGACAGTACTCCGTATCACCAATTGGATGTGGTAAATGTACATAGCATGTAGCACTGATCCAGTGGGCTTTTGGTGAGCGTAAGCTAGTCTGACCGTCGTACTCGGACCGCTCAGCTGCTTGCAGGCCTGGTGGCTGTTCTTGGGCTTTTGGCCAACTTTTTATGGGTTGCACAGCTCCCACGCCCTCATACACCTCTTCTTTTCTCGTCTAGTCAGAGTTGAAATACTTGATGCCATCTATAGCCGTCACAGTTATCTGTAAAGGAGTGACGAAGAATGCCTTCGTGGCCTTGTTCCTGGATCTAGGATTAAGATCTCCGAAGATCTGCCATTTTGAATCCGATAGATTTGCATTCCCGAATACCTCCACTTCTTAACACCCCCACAAACCCACCTGTATCTCCAATTGTCACCTCTTTGTGCTCGCAACATCTGTACACGTCAACTTGGGAACACATCTCATAGCCAACCCTGACAGACAAGCCTTGGCAAACACAGGCTTTTTCTGCTTTAGACATTTCAGGCCTGGGAACTGCACTTTCAATTGACCGCTCCATCGGCACCCCCAATCTCCAGCAGACCGACCGAAGACACTCATATATCTCATCCACAATGGCAGCCATGGCACGCCGTCGTAACGTGACGTCTTCAGAGGAATTTGAGTCTGCACCAGCCTCTGCAAATGACTCGCCCAGCTATAGCCCCATGCAGAAAAATTCCTCGAGAACGTCTCTGGCCAGTGATGGCTCGAGCAGTGCACTGGATAAGGAGGAGGTCATCAAGTCTACCATGGAGCTGGATGCAAATACCTACCTTGTGGCTCCGATCTTGAATGGCGAGGATGTTCCAGTGGCCACTGTTCATAAGAGGGATCTGAAAGGTAATAAGTCCAGGCCAGCCGTTCGAAGTAGCTTCAATCTAATAACGTTGTAGGAGCTCTCCCTCAGGTGGCGACCAGCGATGACGGCCTTGTAGCTTCGGTCGACACAAAATTGAAAGGTAGGGTATTGAGGTCTGCCTTTTGGAAGTTCCAGTCGCTGACGGTAATGCAGAATATGGCAAGCTCATTGACACATATGGCAACGAGTTTGAGCTTCCCACATTTACCATCAAGGATATTCGTGACGCCATACCCAAGCATTGCTATGAGAGATCAGGTGCTCGCTTTTTGACATATGTTGCCCGTGATATCTTGACGTTGGCTGCCACTCTCATGCTCGCCTACAAATTCATCACACCAGAATATGTCCCTTCCACCCTTGCGCGAGGAGTCTTGTGGGCCGTATATGGCTTCGGTGAGTCGAGCGCTGGCAGCGTTGCGGTAGCCTAGCTAATCGGTATTCAGTCAATGGGTGCACCGGTACTGGACTGTGGGTTCTCGCTCATGAGTGTGGACATCAATCTTGCTCGCCCTACAAGACACTCAACGATACTGTCGGATATATCTGCCACACAGCCCTGCTAGTCCCATATTTCTCATGGAAGATCTCCCACGGAAAGCACCACAAAGCCACTGGTCACATCGGGCGAGACATGGTGTTCGTCCCTTCCACTCGTGAGGAGTACGCTTCGAAAATGGGCCATCTCATGCACGAGGTATCAGAGCTTATGGAGGAGACTCCGCTCATGACCGCAGGCTCTCTCATCGGCCAGCAGCTCTTCGGATGGCCTTTGTACCTCATTAAGAACGTCACAGGCCACAACTACCATGAGCGACAGGTCGAAGGGCGAGGTATCGGCAAGAAGAATGGCTTCTTTGGAGGCGTCAATCACTTCAACCCGTCCAGCCCATTGTATGAGGCGAAGGATGCTAAGCTGATCTTGGCTAGTGATGTTGGCCTTGCATTTGTCGTCTCGGCCCTCATTTGGGTCGGTAAGAACTTTGGATGGGGAAACCTTGCGCTGTGGTATGTTATGCCTTACTTGTGGGTTAATCATTGGCTTGGTAAGATTCTCCTCAATCAGCAGACTGAAAAGAGCTAATAAACACTGCAGTTGCGATCGTGTATCTTCAGCACACAGACCCAACTCTTCCTCACTATGCAGACAGCTCGGTCTGGAATTTTGCGCGCGGTGCAGCAGCCACGATGGATCGTGAGATGGGGTTTATTGGCCGCCACATGATGCACGGCATCGTCGAAACCCACGTTCTCCACCACTTCGTATCGACCATTCCATTCTACCATGCCGACGAGGCAGGCGAGGCGATCAAGCCGATCCTTGGTGCCCACTACCGCTCTGATGTCGATGGCGGGGCGATAGGCTTCGTCCGAGCACTTTGGAACAACTCGAGGATCTGCCAGTGGCTTGAGGCAGCGCCAGACGCACGAGGAGATGGAAAGAAGGTCCTCTTTTACCGCAATCGCAATGGGCTCGGACTCCCGCCCGCGAAGATCACTCCAGCAAAGAAGTTCTCGGATGAGAAGGTTGCTGCGCCACAGTCTTAAAAGAGCATCACAAGCATAGACAGAAACGAGACAATGAGTGATGACTTGACGAAACGACCGACATTCTATCCGTAGATACAACGCGTTCCAGGCCAGTCGAAGGTACTTTTTCGGTTGGCGAATTCATTAACCCTCCATCAACATCACACCCATACACTGACGCCTGGATATACCCACATCCTCGTCAGCTCGGAGAGATAGACCTCATCTCATTGCTTCTGTTTGGGTAATCAGTCTCCGACTCCTTCGCGAGTCATTTGGACCATCTCAAGCGTGTTTCGAGTGTGCACATTGGCGATAGAATGATCTAAAATAGACAGCGATAGATAATAGGAATTGAGGAGTCAACAGCACATTGCGTGCACATGTGCAAACGTGAAGAGGTGTGATGAAGAGCACGAGGGGTAGCCAGTAATAAAAGTGTTGGTGTCGTCACTCGAGAAGCATTATCCTATTCGTTACCAGCTGAATCCCATTCCTTCGGCATCGCTGGCCCGGCTGGCAACGGTTAGGTTATTTGGTCAATGCGAAAGGCGGGGGTCCATGCACACTTCAAAATACCATCTTCTCGGCTGCATCTTTATCGTGATCTTTGGTAATCTGCTATTACGTGCGATATTAAACTGGCAGATGGGAATTCAGCTCACGCTCACCGTATACAGTAGCTAACATAAAAAGCTAGCAACGACTTTCTGACCTCGTCTATGCACATATCCCATAGTATCGAGCTTCACATGGTATATACATCACACTGGGTCGATATTGATGCTTCATTCAGTCATTTATTCATTCAATTTAGTCATTCATTCAATTCATTTCCGCTCCATCCTATTCTCCGTCTATTGCCAGCTAGTGGACATCTCCTTTCTTTTCAACTCTTTTTCTCACAGTCTTACATCCCTTCATAACCTTCTTGGTCTGCTTGCGGGTGCTGCCAAGAAGCGAGATAATAGGACCGGCGAGAGATAAAGTGCGCATGGTGGCAGTGGGAGATGTTGGGGATGGGGTTTGCAGCTGCTGGGTTTTATAGGTGGAGAGGTGAGGATGGGATGTGATATGGGAAGAGGGATGTGTAGTCGGAACAGGTAAATGGAAGTAGTTGAGGATGGTGGGGAGGGTAGGGAGTAGGGTGAGGCTGGATAGGGTATGCAATGCCTTGGTTCCTCCAGTATTCAATTTCCTATTCACCATGGCCATGTTCATAGGCAATAAATTGTAAAAGTGATACGAGGCGCTCTTCATCACAGCGCCGTCTTGCTTCTAAGTACACCTTCGCATGTCCAACCCGACATTTTCACGAACGATATCCAAAGGGATCCCCCGACAGCTCCTTCGCTAACTTCCCTAGCCCATCCATGCAGACAAATGCTAACCGCAGAAATGCTAATCGTAGAATTGTGCCGGCCGAATTTGTGTGCCTGGCTGAACGTGGACTGTACTTTTACACCGCTGTACAAAAACGAGTGGGCAGTGTGCCGCCGTTAGAGAGCCGAGGATGGTGGGTGAGATGGTTGAGATGGTAGGTGTAGGTAGGTCTGTAGGTAGGAGTTTGTAAAGTGACATAATAGGTCGTAGATGCAGAATCGCCGTCGGTGCCGAACAGATGATCGGAGCTTAGATAAGATGGTAGGTACGATGAAGCCGGAATAATGGTCCGAGAAGCGAAAGTGATATCTCAATGTGTCGACAAGTGCGAGAACGCTAGATTTTCATGGCTATACAGGAAGGATGAACTCAGCGGCGGCGACGTCTAGGATCCTGGTTAGCTTGTGTGTTACTTCGCATTTGATGCAGAGTTTCTCCCTACCCAGATGAATCAATCGGACTAGGACATTTCTTCGCACACGTCCTACCGTCCGCACGTTTGTACTTCAAATGTGTCGAAGTGAAAGCCTCGATATTATACAGATCCTCGACTTCGCCTTCCTCAGTCTCAATCTGCACACGATCTTTGCCTTGGTCCGCGCTGCTGGGCCGCATGCCATTTTGCATCGATTGCTGCAGGTGTCTGTCATCGAAGACGGTGGTGTAGCCGCGCTTTTGTCCGCTGCTGGGCATGCTATTGGGAGGTTGGGTTGGGGCGGAGGGATTGTATTTGTACTCGGGTTGGTAGATTGGTGGTGAGGGTTGGATTTGTCTGAGTAAGGGAGATTTCGTCTCGTACTTGGGCTCGTACTTGGGATCGTACTTCATCGCCTCAATTGCGCTTTGTGGTTCGATAATGTCGGTCCTGAGTGGAGGCAGTTGTGGGGGTACGTGTCCGTTGGTATTGATGGGTGTGGTGGTTCTGGAGCCGTACTGTTGCTGCTGCGCATTATATGCTGGTTGGAAAACATGATGATTTTGGACGTATGAATTCATGTTCTGGTAATTTGAAGTCATGCCAGAGGAGGCTCGCCTGTCTGGGGCCGGTCGATATTCTGGATTTTCATACACTGGAGGCTGGGTATGTGCGTAGGATGGGAGCTGTTGCTGGGGTGGTGGATGATAGAAGTTGTGTGGAACGGACACCGGGCGGGAATGGACACTTGGTGCGGAGGGCCACACATTCTGCGGTACAAAACTCTGCGGCGCTTGGTGCATCGTATGTTGAACAGGCAGTTGTGGAGTAGCGTACTGGGGAGTAGTGTTGCCGCCAAAGTTCAAATGAGAGGAGCCAGAGGTGTAGGATGTTGCAGATTGCGCTGGGACCGGAGGCGGAGGTGGCTGGTACGTTGCCTGTTGGTAGGCCTGTGGGAAGTAGCTGATGTCATGAATGGAGGTGCGGCGACCATTGCTGTAAGGCGTCTGAGCATCCGCACTGGCATTGCTAATTGACCGTGGCCGATCTGGGTCCTGATGGGGTGTACCATAGTGCTCAGAGTGTGGATACGAAGCGTTCTCATCCTCAAAGTCCTGATAGCCATCGGTGGGCTTGTCCCGGCGCCTCATGCGAACATCACGGCGTATCCGGACTCGGCATCCTTGCTCAGCGACGGTCCTGCTGAGCGGTGTGCTCTCTGATAGGCCTGGGAACTTCTTCGCACTGAAGACGGCGAATGGCGTCGACTTGACCTCCAGACGGTAGTGAACGTGCGCCCTTGGTGTCATCGGATTGCTACTCAGCAGCTTGTCCTTCGCTCTTGGGCTGCCTTCCACTTCAATGTCTCCATCCTTGGCCTCCTTGAGCTCTTCGAACAAACTGAAGCTCAACCTGTACATCCCCTCATGGCGGACCGATAGATCTGGGAAGATGAAATATCCTGCAGGGCTTGGACGGTCAAGGTATGCCATACCAGCGACGGGCGACCCAGTCAAGACGGGGAAAGTGGGTGCTTGTGCCGGTGCACGGCCTTTCGCAATGGGACGGGCATTCTCTAAAGTTGTGAAGAGGAAGAAGTTGGCGTTGTAGGCAAAGGTGACATCGCTTTTAGCATCCCCTTCGCCTTCGAAGATCTTGAGCTCGCACACGGGAGGAGGATCAACAGGACGACGGTCCGCAGAAGCTGAGATCAATGTCAGTCAGGGGAAAGTGTAAGGCTGGGAATAATGGTACGTACATTTCGCACCAGAACCACAGGCGCGTGCTCTTTCAGGCTGCTGGATGACCTGGACCTCGTAGGTGAGGCTGCGACCATCTTTCGTCACCCTGCTCATAGAGCTCTTGGTCTCATTCGGAACCTGAAGTATGGAAGCCATGATTTCCAAATAGGTGTGGCACAGCAGCCGGACCGCGGGTTTGGGTCAACTTTTTTGATAGTATCACAGTCTCGGGCTCATGGGACCTCCAACTCCAATTTTTTTGTTTGGATTAATTTTGGAAGTGATGTTTTGAGCGATAAAGTGTCGAGTCGTGGGAAGCTATCCAACGTCAGATTTCCAAAGCAATGGTTGTTGGATCGCTTGGACTGTGCTCCAACCCGAGACGCAGACAGACTCGGAACGAGAATGCTTACTGATTGGGGTGGCCCGAATCGAGGGTCGACACACCTTGAAGGTGTGGCAGGCCGTAGAATAGAGCCTAGCTACCGTTATTCCGTGTGCTTGTTGAACGGTTTCGTGATAGTTGACAGAAGTATGGAATGTGTCGGTGAGTATCTTACTCGTATGACGATGCACCCGCTGGAAGGTGGAGAAATGGGGCTTGCTGGCTTGTCGGGAAGCCCAATGATGTTGCCGCGAACCCTAATTGCAATTGGGTATGAGCAAAGTTACTCGATTTCCTCGACTGCCTGCGAAATCAATCAGATGAAATTGACACGAGTCTGTTTGGCAACGTGGAGTTGGAATCGATAGAGGAGAAGACAAATTGAATGGCAGCAAAGCAGCGCAGCAGCAGCTGAAGGGGGATGATGATCACCATGCTTAATTCTGGCGCTGCTGCAACCCCCAAAACGTAGCATTCAAGACTCTGGCGAATGAGAGTGGATGGAAATGCTGGCTCCCGGCTAGTAGGATAATCTAAGTAAAGGCGCCCGCCTAGCAGACACGCTATGGCTTTTACGGGACCGGATCCCCAGAGCCAGCGATTCTTGGCCCAATCATGGCCCCTTACCATTGGGAGGGGGCTGCTAGAGGAACGGTACTCGGCTTAGAGTTGTCGGACTCCATCCTTTCGGGCTCGCTTATGTTGGTGTGTGCAGTCGCATGACGCATTTTAAATTTCTCCGCATCGTCCAGCATGAACAAAGCAAAAGGAGCTTTTCTAGGTCTGTTACTCTTGCTTTTCCTTTCCATTTTCACATTTGCTGCTGCAATGAACCACCCAACTACCCTTCGTCTATCAGTAGCAGATCAGACCGGACGAAGCGATATTGCTCTCACTTTACAAGCATCGTCATCGCCTCGAAAGCTATGGGCGCAATCATGCCTGTCAGCCAAACGTGATCGACGCGGCATCCAATCAAAGGGGCTTCATTCCGTGCTCCGCAACCGACGAACCGACGCTTAGCTGCAAATTCCCAACATACTTTAGTTCTAGCCCAGGGCACTGACGATGATCCCAATAACGGGCGGTTGGCCAATTTGATGGCCTCTCCCTCCCATGGCTCAGCCTCTTATGAGCTCGGCGAACTAACCTCCTTGAAGACATTCAAGATCAGAGATAGCCACTTTCTTTGTGCGTTGCCATTCCCATACTTTCAAGGCGCATGAGAGCAAAACGATGGCGCAACGAATCGTCAAGTCGCTATCAACAACGCCCTTCGCGGACTGAAGCCGCGGTGGAGACCCCCCAGAAAAGGCTCTAGGGGATTATCTAAAGTAGTGTAGCCGTATATGGGAGTTAAGCCTAGCGGCCGTCTTCGCTCTTGTGACAAGACTCGAAATTGGAGCGTCAAACATAAATCAGGAAGCGGAATTGAAGCCGAAGATGTGATATCGAAACAGAGCACTGTTGAGAGAAAACGGGCAGAGATGCCTGCTCATAGGATGCACACAATTGGAGATCGCTCAATCTTATGATCCCCCTTTATCGGCAGCTTTACTACCTTATGTGATGTCCAATGACTCGTGTCCCTCTCATCCTCTAAAATCTAGTGGTCAAATATCAGCAATCGTAGCTTGGACTTCGTTCAACAACGCCCTACGACCCCTTCGCGGGCACGATTCGATTTCCTTTCAAGATCTCACATTTTGTTTTTCGCAAACCGGGATGAGAGCAAGTGTGAACTCAAATCTCTACCTGCAGGCTGCAGGTGCTCTTTTTGACGGTTCACGGACCCGATGATCCGATAGCCCCAACCAGTCATTGTGCCCAATATGCATCATGCATGCGAGTTAATCTTTGCATAAAACGAAACCGTTATTTCCGCATTGTTGGGATACGCGATCGTTCTTCTCCATCGGTTCGTTCCACCCACACCTGCAATTCCGTTCGCTGAGAGTCGTCATCGATTGCTCACGCCACAGTCTAGATATGCTATCTAAAAGCCGTTGAGAATGAGAAAGCACCAATGCACAAATTCGCAGTAAACCTAGTTCAAGTCCTCGCCCACCACCCATATGGTTGCTCCTATTATGCAGGACCCTCCCAGCTGCTCCTATAAAGTAGTGTGCCACTGATTTAGATCGTTGGCATCAAGGGTTCCTCACAGCGCCAGTTCTCCTGCCTTTTTGTCTACTCTACATCGTGGCTCGCTTACGCCAGTCTTTGGGAGACTCATGAGTAAGCACCAAATAGGTGGCAGAACGAGTAGAAGTCTGGATTACCAGCGCAGTTGACCGAAGCACTTGATCGGGCTCAATGCCCATGATAGGCTAGCCGCTCCTTTTTGATCTTGTGCTCTGTGACATTCAGGGCTCTGGAGGTCTCCCGAGCGCCATGTACTTGACACTGAGCCTAGCACTGAAACCGCAACGGTAAAATTGCTGTAGCTAGTGCCAGGTATGCTGAACCAGGTATGTGGGACATCATGATTGAAAGCCACGATCAACCAATCTCCCAACTAAAGACCTTCATCAGCGTCAACCAATCTCCCAACTAAAGACCTTCATCAGCGTCACACAACCATCAACATGAGTAGGACCATCGATGGGCGTCTCGACAGCGAAGGACCTTTATGAACAGTAGTTCATCAGCCACCAAAAGGCGCAAAGCAACCCACCGAGCCCACGCAGCCGAAGCACGCCAGTCACAAATCTAGTTGCCAAATCCCCATCCAACACCATGTTTCCACAAGACTTTCACACAACAGCATATCACGCTCGACCTCTTGCTGCCACCCCCAACCGCACTCGCACCCAACAACTGCTCCAAAGTGCCCGTCCTTATCCGGCCTCACCATCTCAACCATCCGTTTCCATTCCCATCTGCGGTCCCCTCCTGTAGCCCTCCCTCTCATCAACCTCCCAAAACGCCGTCTTCTTACCACTTCCCCTGATCAATCCAGAAATATCAAACGGATCGAGCGCTGACGCCCACCATGGTCTTGCATCAGTCCAGCCATGTCCCTCCACCTCAGTAACCCCATCCTTCCCAAGGTAGATCTTGCTAATTCTGCGGAAACTACCGCGCCGGATACCAAATATTAAGCATAACACTATTCGCTAACATAAGTCTCGTATCAAAGACATAGAAGAACGCTTCGTGATCTAGAAGATAGCCGGTCAATCCCTGCCAGATGGAGATGCAACGGTAAATATTCTGGATCAAAATGAGTGTCGAGCTGGTATAAAGCAAACTAACAATCATCCTCAACCTCGCATTCAACATCCCAGCTTTGACTAATCGGACATGCAGGTGTACCTCCAAACTCATAAAGGCGAGAAAGAATACAACCTGCAGCAACCGTGACGCACGAACGAGGACATTCCCGACTTTCATCTGGGCCGGCGTACCTGATGCGTTGGCAATCTTGGCCGCGCCGTTGCCAGCCAGGGTTTCCACTAGGCCGTCCAGGCCTACAAATGTCGATATAACGCGTTCAGGGCGGATGATGCTGAGGTACGGGACGTAGTAGAGGGTGCGGCCGAGGAGGATGTAGTTTGTCAAGGCATACACTGGGCTGTGCTTGCTCTGTCACTGTCTCTCCTCTTGATCGTGGCCTTTTGCAAGAGGAGTTGGTGACAAACGGAGCGACAATCAGCAGCACTTCTGCTGCTAACAAAAACCCCCCAAATTCCTCTCATCGCGGACAGAAATCTCGCGCATTATAAGGCCCGCTAGTGAAGCCCAGCCCAGCCCAAGGCATGATCCTCCAGCAGTTATTATTTATACATCCGTCTGTCGGCGATTGCACAATTCAAAAATTGAATACAAGCGCAAGCGGAAGGAGGTACGGTACCGGATCTGGAAAATGTGCACTTCGGCCGATACAGCGAAAGGGGAAGCGATGACGATTGGGAGGGCTTTATTACGATCGTAGGTGTAGACTGGTTGGTGGATGTTAGTGAGATTCTTAGGGTCTTAGGGTATGGCAGACATGCGATTGAAGGGGAATGTCGTTGGCGATTCTTGGACAAAGGAATTGGTGTGGATGGTGGTGGACAGAGTCAAGAAGCACGCCGTACAGACAGTAATTAATTCGAAGGAAATGGGTCAACGGATGAAATAATCATTATTTACATACAGAGCAAGAGAGAAGTCACGCATTCCAAGTACTCATCCTCTCTTAGCATCGCCTTCCCCCCCAGCCTCAAACCAAACGCTCACGTTCTCCCCTCGAAGATCTACTCTCCATCGTAGCGAGGCGAAGCCAAGAAAGGCATCGCTCAAGCTCCTCGCCAAATACTGATTGCTGATTCGTCTGGAAATTGCCAAGTGCGCGACACCCTATGTCTTGGTCCGCTAGCGCAGCTCTCATCTCGATGCGGGTAGCCTTACATTCTATACATTCCATCTCTTCGTAATTGAAGGCGTAAGTGCCTTTCAGACAGCTTCGAAGATATGATCTTCCTAAATTTGGGATACGTATACCATCTCACGCCAGCTGGCGGACAAAGATCACCTCACCAAAAGATCGGATCACGCTCGTAATTGGGTAGTAAGTAAGCTCAGCGCTTATCCCATCGCCTGCTAAGTATTGGCAAACACGAGGCGTGTCAACCTTACAAATTATGAATCTAACGGCTATTTAGGGGCTGAATACAACGGCAAGGCCGACTTGAAGAGATGATGGATAGACTCTGAAATCCCGTCGCTAAGAAGAGCGTATGCAATAGGCTAGGTGTCGAGCTGAAATGGCAATCTTGGGCCCTGGCGCCGCCGATTGACGTGCCAAATGGGGCTTATGACGCCCAGAAACAACGAGGGACCTGCCCTTCTACACCTTCCTCCGACTCGCGAGTGCTGTTTAAACTTGACACACAGCCTGACATATGGGTGAGCCGTATCGCCCTTCGAGGTGGCAGAACACAGATTGAACGAAGGCAGGATGATAGTAATAGCTTGATTCGACAACAAGAATAGGTAGCTCCAAGGGTCTACAACGATGAAGACCGAATTGCAGTACCAAGAAAATCTAGTACAAGAAGTAGACAGTCAATATACAGTCATCTTCAGGTCCTCGAGCTTGACAAAACCCCGCCCCTTCGGTATTCAAATCAAAGCCCTTGCGCCCCGAACTCCAGCGCTGGTCATAGATATCTTAGCCTTTCGCCTCAATTGGTGAAGGTTGTCGTCGACTTTCGTCAGATGTAGCTATTCATACCACCTCGACCACACGGTATTGAAAGCGCTCCTGAGCATAGCCAATGGCCTGGCTGATAGCGTGGATGAATTGTGGTACGCGGTCCTTGAGCATCATCACAAGGACAAGCACGAGCAGTGGAATCTGGGAAGATTGTCAGATACACGAACAATTCCAAGCATAAGAGGTAGCTTACCCAGATGAAGAACAAGTTTCTGTCACTCCGAAGTCTCTTGACCTTATTTGCGTGTGCTGTCCTCAATCGCTCTCGTTGCTGTCTTGTCAAGGGGGTGCTCCCCAAGTTAATGGTATCCATGATGGAGGAAGGACCCTGGGGTTGATCAAAAGTTTCAACGCACTTCTGGTCCACGAGAGCTTCGCCAGCTGCAAGTAGGGTGGAGCGCTTCTTGTCATCCGTGGCCTGTTGAGAGTTCTCTGGATAGATCTCCTCGTAAGCTGGTGGTGACGAGGCTGCTCCTGTCAAGAGCTCCCACCAGTGGTAATCGGCCTCTTTCACGGCAGCGCTGCCGGTTGCAGGAGGCGTTGGGTTCCTTTGAGGTACCAGCGAGCTTATCCTTCTGACTACTGGATTCGTCTGGTAGTCCGGCAGATTTGGTATTGGTGGCAATGCAGGAATTTGCAGGTTCGGCAGGGTCCATTGTACACTTTGTTGCAATTGCTGAATCTGTGCTGAGATCTGGTCTCTCCACGCAAATAAAGTTGGCGCAAGATCGCCTTGTGCCTGATCATTGAGATACTGCTCTTCTCTGTTCAGGCTGTTTCGTCTTGAACGAGTCCACGCTTGAGCTGGCGTAACCGGCTGACTTTTGTGAGCTCTGGGTAAGTACCCATCGTCAGGGACATCTTCAAAATAGCTACCTGCACCGGCCGACATCACTCTTGAGTGAGGGGATCGGTAGGACACCACGCTGCTGTCTCGGCTTAGATGTAAGATCGGAGTAGTTCCAGTGCTTCTAGACCGCCTATGGTGGCGAAAGGCATCTGTCGCATCCAAAACCTTTTGAGACGTTGCCATATCGGCGGGGGTGTACCCATTCAGACTTCGCAGGTTCTGATCTCCTCCAGCGGAGCGCAATTTGCGAATTATCTGCGTATGACCCCGGAGCGAGGCCATGTGCATCGCCGACATTCCATTGTTATCTCCAAGGTCAGGATGTGCCCCCCTGGCTAGCAGGCCAGCGGTCAAGCGATAATAGCCAAGCGAAGCACTTAGATGTAGCATACTTTGTCCATTGTTACCTTGTGCGTTGAGGCTCGCTTGGTACGGGCTGTCATCGAGGTCCACGAGATCGAGACAACTTAGTATCGCTGCTTCGAGGTCCATTACTCCCGCCAGCGCAGATTTGAAATTATTTGCCTGGCGCTGTTGGCTACTACCCTGACTTGAGCCACGCCTAGACGAGTTCAGTGCAAATTGGTTGATGATGTTCTGTGCAGACTCGCTTGCAGTCGTCGCGTTGCCGTTCAGTTTTTGGTTGACCAGTGCCAACGCATGGTCTTTGAGCTGCTGCTCCTCGTCGTCGACATACCTGAAAAGGACCTGCATATTCGGCGGCGACCGGCGAATCTGTTCATAATCGTGCTTAAAGGTGACCGCAACTGTGCCAGCTTGCAGAGCTGGAGGAACAAGACACTGAAGAGCTGTTTCGCCCCAGAAAGTCGTCGTGATTGCCTGAGCTTCTCCAAACATGACTACCAGACCCGGATAGAACCCACTACCAAAGCAAGCCACCTTGATACCTCCGGACTTAGAACTCTCTGCAGGGGTCAGTTCGTGGATTCTTGGGGAGCGCTGGGGCTGGACCGCCCCAGGGACTGAGCGAAGAGAGTTCGTGAGCATTTGCGCATGGGCGTGCGGTATGCCATTGTTAAGAGCTGCAGTGGTCGGACTCGGCACGCGGCTGGGTAGCCCTGAAGTCGGAGCGGAAAATACAGGGTAATTCTGCAGATTTTCCATACTCTGGGAGCGCTGTGCATGTGTAGGGAAGAAGCTGCTACCAGTGGTACTTGGTGTTGGAGGATTTGTGCTGTACTGAGACGGCATTGACGACATGGGGAGGGCCTGAGGAGGGGTGGCATAGCTGGGTGCAAATGCCGGAATGTTTCGATTCTGGGCTGGTGGTGCAGCTGTGGTCTCAAGCTTCGTCATGGTCAGATCGTTTCGCATCCTCCCAGAGCCGCTGGCTTTGCGCCTCTTATGTTGCCCCGAGGGTGCAGAGGGCGAGGCCGGACGGGAGAGGTTCTTTGGCGTCAGAGTTGCTGAGGTCGTCTGTGACTGGTTTTGGGGTACAGCAAAAGGACTGATCTGTTGTGCATTAAAATGTCGCTGTAGCCCTTGAAGATCCGTCGTAGAGTAAGCATTCCGAAATGATGCTGGACCAGGGGTCATAGTAGGTGCCTGGGGGAACACCCCAGCTCCAGGGACGTGAGAATTGTCGGGATAGACCATGTTCTGCGGCGGCATAGTGCCAGGGAGATGATGAGTCTTATGGTCATCCGTGATAGTGATGGTAGTTGTCATTGTCTGCGCAATCACCTCGTCTAGATGGTTCTTGATGGTGAAGATGACCCTGGACACAAGTTAGTACCTAGAAAAGCCAGGGGATGAGAGCGGTGCAACGCACTGAAAGCCCATCTTCTCCTCCTGATGACGACAGTAACAAGCAATGCGCATAGGTAGATCTATTATCAAGGCATCTTTGGGGCATTTCGGAACGCTGCCGTCTTGCACAAAATCCCGGGTAGGCTCCCCATCTTTCGGTGGTGGAGCCTGCTGCCACTCTTTAACTTCTTGAGTATTGAAAACGATCGTCCTTTTCGCCTCATCCTTGAGCCACTCTTCCTCTTCCTCCTTGTTCTTGGTTTTTTTCCTACCGGCCCGTTTCCGTTCTCTCTCGATGCATCCCTTGCAGATTTGCACAGGGCCACCATTGAGAGGTTTGCTTTCATCATCATCCGAAGGCGTCGAATTTCCAGACGATGAGCGACGATCCTCCTTAGGGCTATCTTGCGGCTTAAACCTGATAGCCTCAGCAGCCGCTCGTGCTCGCTTCAGAGGATCCTGCATCGCACTAGTCGATACTAGCATTACATGTAGTTCCAGCATATCCGGAGACTTCTCGGGTGCCGGCTTCGCTACCAATTTGGATTTAGAGATAGTATATGGTGGAAGATGCAATTTTGTTATGCCTGCTGGCAATGGATGCAGGGCTATCCTAACCGGGATTTGAGTCTCGACTCGTGACTTTTCTGGAAGCTTTTGGACATGGAGATAGGGACGATGGGACGGCAGATCTCCTGCAGGAGTTGGCAGGGCGTAAGGCGTTCCCATTGTGGGCTGCTGGCTTAAAGAAGATTGACCCGTACCAAAGCCATTGAGATCCCCAGACGTGGGATTGTGCGACCAATCTGGTATCAAATAAGGCCCATTGAGCATAGCTCCGTTGATATATTGATTGGAGAAAATCTGAGATGACGGTGGGGTATAGTCTGTTGTGGGCCAATTGCCTTGATTTATTAGCATCATCGATAATGGAGATGTCTCGCGGGAATTCTGTGAATTGCACGTTAGTCAGTCAATGAGCCATTGCCAAATTCTGTATACTGTGATTCCAATAGTGCTCAGGAAATATTAGCTGCGTACCTTTGATGCTCCAGCGTACGGGCCAACTCCATGACTCGAGCCAGTGTTTCGCACTGTCCGATATGGCATTTTTTCTGATTTAATCGTAGACGGGCTCTTGTAGGCTAGCTTTGTATCCGAATAGGGACTAGGAGTACTCGCAGCGCTCTCGAAGTCGAAGTGACACTCCATAGCCCGATTGCTGGAATCAAGATCTGTGGTAGTCGAAGCCTGGCCCAGTACTTGATCCTCCACTGTATCAGCCCCGATGGTTATCCCTCTGGGGTCCACCGTGTCTTCCATCATGAGACTATCTCCGTGTCCACCCAATTCTCCGGAGCCAGAGGAAACCAACGAGGGACTTCGCTTGTGTTGATTCTTGGAAGAATCTGATGAGGACGAGTCTGGCAGAGAGGACTCGGGCGAGTCAGAAAAGGATGGGCCGGCCATGGCAGATTTTGTCGCCGTTTGGAAGGATGAACCATTCCAGGCGTAGGCATTTTGCTCTGGTGAATATGGATTGTGGCTTGGCGAGTCGAAGAAATTAGATGTGAAGTCGAATCCATTATCCCCCTGCGCGTCGGTCATATTGGAGTCGAGTATCCTTGGCTCGTCGATATGAGGAAGAGAGCGAGGGAAAGGATCGTTATCGAACTCCATGAGTTTCTGTAGAAGGGTAGCGTAACTCGGCCTAGGCCTTATCGATGCTTGTGGGTATAGAGTAAAGGCGGGTGTGCGATTCTGGTGTCCTTACGGAGGGTGATTGTATATCTGGTGCTTAGAGTCGAGCCATTGCCATTGCCATTGCCATAGCACGGCGAAAAGGATGTCAGCCTCTCCTCCAGTATGACATGTTCCCACCGGAGTCGCTTTTTTCCTCCTTAGTCGCGGGCTGGTAGCCCCAAAGAATCCCGTGGCAGGAGGTGGTAGTACTATTCCTTAGCGATAACAAAAGAATAGAGCAAGCAGCGCCGGGTACAGAGCGCCAAGCAAGTTCTGAAAGGAAGGTGTATTGTTCGAAGTGAAGAGTGTGAACAGTGAAGGTGAGGAAGCCTGCTCCTGCTAGCCGACCAAAGACAAACGTGGGGTATAAACTTTATAGTTTAGCGCCACCAGGCGAGGCGAACCCGTATACTCAAATGAATAAACTTTAACTACGTGTTAAGGACGTGAGCATGTGGCTCATGCCTCTCCGACGTCCATTTCTTACGTGGTTTCAGATGTTCTGGCATTTTCGAGATCTTTGGATGTTGACTCAAATGGGAACGCCGAGCCCGAATTGAGCACCGTCTATATATTGAGTAATATGGATAAGTAAATGAATATCCCAATGGCAATGTAAAACATCTGCGAACATCTGTTTTTCGAATCAAAACGTAGACTTGGTAGCAACATTGGCTACGTCAGTATGGGGAAACTCCTCTAAACATTGCCGAAGCGTCTGTTCCCTCAAGCTCTCCGCCTTTTCCGCTTCTTACCTTAAACCCCACTGGAAGAGCAATCGTTTGATGATGCCTTCCCCCCTCCCCACACAGACTGATATCCCGAAGCCACGGGCCTAGCAAAGAGTCTTGTGGACAGATGCAGTGAGCCACAGCCACTGAAGCCATTGGCTGGCTGGTGCTGTCAGTTTGGTATGGGAGATCTCTTGATATGCAGGAACCTTGAGTTTGACATCCGCAAATCCAAAGGGTATAGACAATGTTGGAGGAGAAGCAAATTCCATATCAGTATATCGACGTGACGCTCGCTCTCAAACACTGAGGCACGAAGTCGGGACTGCTGTTATACCATCATATGTTAATCCATATCACAAACCGAAGAGTTTGCTCGATTTGAGTCCAAGAGGCTTAGTTCCAACTCTTCACTGCGACAACAAGCCATTGTATGAGAGTACTGTTGTGTGCAAGTCCCTCGAAGATGCATATCCCGACCATGGCCTCCAGCAATTGCCGACTTCCCCCTATGATAGGGCCCGCATGAAGCTCCGAACGGATTTTGTGACACGAAGATCATCCCAAGATTTCATGCTTTGCTTTAATTTCAAGGATTAATTAACAATCTTCGCTCGGAGTTTCTAGATACCTTGAAGCAATTTGTAGATGCGATGGAAGTGACTGGGCCTTTCTTCCTCAGCAATGAACCCTCACTGGTCGATTTCGTCTTGACGCCATGGGTGGTGCGGTTGTGGGTCTTCCACCATTTGGGGGAGGGCTTGGTATACCTGCAGAAAGTCAAGGAGGGCCCCTTGGGCTGACTTCAATGTCTGGTCCCGACGGCGAAAATGGTTAGCTGCCATCCAAGAAAGGCCGAGTATCCACAACACGACAAGCGAAAAGGAGCACTATCCTCCGATATATCAAAGATAGTAAGATTCTTCGGATACTCGCCCATATTTAACTGCTCAAAGCAAAATGGCCAAGGCGACTAGGTACCCCTATTCCAACAATGATAGATCGTTTTTCAATTTTCGGAATTTTGCGCACCCCACCAAATCCAAAATCCCAAAATCACCTAATCAGACTACCATATCACAACCATCTATCTTAAACTTATCAAAATTTCGGGAAGTATTATTCAGATATAGCTCATATATATTCTAAGTTTTTAAATAATTAAAATACGTACTTATTGAGATATATACGGTTTCGTTAATCTTGTAAGAAATCCCAGCGCTGGTCGGCGAATATAGAATTTTTGCCGATTTTTTACCGACGTTTCGCCGACGTACGCTAAGGCTTCGTATTAAATCATATATACTAATAACCACAGCTACTAATAATTCAAG
>JAABUS010002135.1_pt1 | contig 38838 bp, 3 predicted proteins | sample 5560161 | NCBI WGS metagenome assembly JAABUS01 (sample SAMN10711885, study PRJNA513376) | rock metagenome | isolation source: Antarctica rocks | place: Antarctica: Victoria Land, Trio Nunatak nord | collected 2016-01-04
TCCCGGATTCGATCGATTCGCGCGAAATCTACGCGGGGGTGACGCCCGGGCTGTGCGACACCGGATATATAGCGACGTTTTGCCAGGTGCAGTTATACGGTGCGACAGCGACAGGACTTTGGCCATGAATGGGGGCCTTGGCCATGAATAGAATAGGGCCATGGCCATGAATGGAATGCGCCATGGCCATGAATGGAATAGGGCCATGGCCATGAATGGAATAGGGCCAGGGCCATAAGTGGGGCCATACATAGGGGCCATGTTGGTGGCGTATTCTAAATTTAAGCATTCTCACGAGCCAAAAACATTCTCAGGAGCGCTTATGGCGCTCGAGAGTCAAGATATAATATTACCCTGCTTAAACCAGCTTAACCGGCTTATAAGCGCTTAAAGCGCTCAAAACCTACTCTATACTTTTATAGATACACTATATATATATATATATATTTTATATAGGAGTTAATAATATAATTAACCTTTCTATAATCTTTATCGTTTATCGGCCGCCGTATATCCTCGTCCTCGTTTTACCCTAACTCTTATATATATAAATTAAAAAATATAAAGTCCTTTAATAACGCGTTATATAAATCTTTAACGAAACACTACCGTAATTATAATATATTATAATTAAGAAACGAGTCGTTACTATTATAGGCGGGCGTAGGACGTCGTATTAAATTTATTATATATATATTCCACTAGTACTAGTACCTTGGTATATATTATTAAATAATAGTCCGTTCTTAAAGAAAGAATCAATTAATACTTTATAAACGAATAATTATCGCGTGTTATTTTCCTTTACAACGAAATTTACTAGTTAATAATAACGGTATAGTTTTATTCTACTCTCGTAGTAGAATTAGACCGGCCACTAGCCTCTATAAATAACTAACTATCTCGCTATAATATTAATCCTCTATTAGTCTCGAACTAGAGACCCTAAACTATTATCCGTACTATTTTCCTTCGGATAAAAATAGTCGAGTCCTTTTTATTTCGGCCTAAAGGAACTATTTTAATATATACTCTAATTATCGTCGGTTATTTATACCCGGTATTAATTATTTCGTTACGGCACGGAGTCCTCTTAATCCTAGCGTTTTACTCTAGATTAGATTACGGTTATAAGAAATTTATAACCCGTACTTTTATTTATAAAGAACGCCCTATATCGACTAGTTATATACTATCGTCTATATTTTATATTCTTTAATTCCGTTATATTAAGACTAAATATAACCCTTAGTCTTATATAAAGTATAGCGGATAACTAGATATCCTTTCCTTTAATAGATCGGTTAATTATTCGTTAGGAAAGTTTATTATATATTACGTAATCACGCTATTCGTTTACTCGTAAATCCGAGGCCTAGGAAGAAGAAGCGGGGTAGAACGCTTTTATTTTCCTACTTTTATAAATATACCCTCTAGCGTTAATAGAGGCTTTAATATCTTTCGTTAAAGGAATTAAATATTACGTCGATTTAATATACTTTAAAGATTAAAAGCGTAGGAGTATACCTTCCGAGGTAAACGAAATCCCTAGTCTTTAATTATCTTAATTTAAAAAGAGAAGTAAAAATTAGTTTTCTTTTATTTTATTATCGTCTTTATTTCTTCTTATAAGACCTAGTTCTTTAGAAGTTAATAATATTATTTTTAAAAAATTAAAGTCTTCTTTCCTTCTCTTAAACTTTATTTTTACCGCGGATAATATAATTCGAAGGATTCTTTTCTAGAAGAAACTAAATATATTAAATAACGAAGAATAGTCTAACTCTTTAAGGCTAGGACTTTATAAGAATAATAAAAAGAATTAATTCCCTCCTTTAAATCCTCCGTTTAATTATTAAGTTAAATAAGATTATCTTTATAAATAAAAGGGAAGTAAAGTACTACCGCTTCCTCCTAGTATCGATTTAACTCTTTATAATATTATAATTTAAACGATCCGCGCTACGGTACTAGATATAGTCTAGGTTATTTTAAATAATTAAGGATTTAGAGATTTATTAGGGCTTAAAGGATAATAAGGGCCTCCCGGCGAAATAAAATAAAAGTAATAATCTAGAAGTTTCCGTATTAACGAATTAAAATTCTTTTATCTTAATTATCTAGAGTCTTAAGGCGCTAGTAATATTATTCTAAACCCTAAAAAACTAATATTTAGGGAGGTTTATATATTCTATAATCGAGCTTAAGATTTCGTAGTAATAAAGGGCGATAAAGTTATTAGAAAGAATTTAAATAATTATTTTAAAGGAGCCGTAGCGAATTAATAATTTAAGATTCTATTATAAAATAAGAAAAACGTAATAATATAATTTCTAAATAATTTATAACGTTAAATTATACGCCTCTAAAAGTATTTTAAAATCACGATATTTACTATATTAAAGGAATTTAGTCGGTAATTTTATACCTTAAAAAATACTACCGAATAAGTAGATTTATCCGTTTACGTCTAAAATGTAGCCAAATTTACCGTTTAAGCCGGAATTATAGAAGAGTATATATAGATTATATAGGTTTAGAATTATTTAAATATTAATTTCTAGGTTATTATACCTCCTCTTATAAACGATATCTCGATTAAATAATTTATTAAATAACTAAAGAGCCGAAAGGAGATATAGTATCGTATATAAATATAGAAGGAGAAGGAGGACTAAAGGGAATACTATAAAGAAATTAAAAATAAAGAGCGAGAACGGGAAGATAAACTTAAGGATAAATCTTAACTATAATAATAATAAAGTAAATATAGTTCTCTACTTTATCGTTCTTAATAATAAAATTAATATTAGTCTTTCTAAATATAGAGGCCTATAAGTATAAGAATAAATTTTTATAACTCTAGGACTTTCTAGCCCTTATAATATATAGTAGTTAATTCTTTCTAGTCTTCTTAATATCCGTACGGATATTAATAAATAATTACTCCCGCTTTTCCTTCTTTCTAACCCTATAGGCAGCGAGTTTATATATAAAATTAATAAACTATACCGTAATAATAGTAATAATAAACTCTTAAATCTATAATATAGGACCCGCTAAAAAACGCTCTTTTAACTCCGAAGTAACTTTTTATAATTACCGCCGGAAACGCGTAACCTAACTAGAATCTATTCTTTAGGAATTAGAATTATAGGAACCGTAAAGCGCGTTTATACTACCTATTAAGACCGTATACTAATTTCGGTAATTAGTCGTAAATATAACCGGCCTATTTTAGTAAACCGTATTTTAATAATCCTAGATCCGAAAATAATAATTACGGTACTATTAAAATTAGCGAAGGTTATTTCGGAGTATTTAGAGCTCCGTCCGAAAATTATTATATTTATTACGCCGGCGCTAATAAGAGCTTTTATAATATTTAAGAGATAGTTTTAAACGGAAAATAAGATCCTAATAATAAAGTCGACGTCGTATTCGTTTTAATTATATATTATACTTTTATAAAGAAGATAGGTTAACGTTTCGTCTATAAAAACTATAAAACGGGCTTTATATTAAATAACCTTCTCTACGTATATTTTAAGGAAAAGTTATACCGTCGTAAGGTTCCGGTATAAAAGGACTCTAAACCCGTTATATTTATATATTCTTCGAATATTTCTATTACTATTAAGCCGACGAATAAAATAATTATTAAATCTACGGCTCCTCCGTCCTTAAAAGATAATATAACTTTTCGATTTTAATATTATTTTAACGGTTAAATAGGTCTCTCTTTAAATACTACCCGCGATTTAAAATACCTAGATACGAGATACCTAATAAATATAATTAATTATATCTTTTTAAAAAGTAGAGCGCCCGAATTTTAAATAAAGAACCACGATAAATTTATTACCTTATAAGGAATCGGGCCGAACCGTTATTTAACGGTGGAATAAACTTCTTTAGTTTTCTATATAGACGGAAAGGCTAAGGATAATACTAAAATTATAATAAAAATTATTAGGGATTTCTATATAGTAGATAATCTTAAGGTTAATATATTTATAAATATAAATATCTTTAAGCCGGAAAGGGTCATTATCGATTTACTATATAACCAAGTTCTTTTCGGTAGTTATAGCGATATTTTAATACCGATCTAGTCTATAACTAGGGATAATATTAGAATTCGTTATATTATTAAATCGGAACGTCGTTAAATAGTTCTAGTAAAGATTATAGTTATAATTATAATTTTATTTAAAGGAAAGTCCTAATTACTTAATAAGAATTTCCTTTTTAAATCGTAGATAAACGGTATTTATACTTACTTCGTCGACGCTAGAATTAATTTTATTAATATTAAGAACGACGAGGATATACCCTTTATTATTCCTCGCCGTTAATATATTAATTTAATCGTCGAGTACGAAGTAGAGGAGGCTTATTTTATCGATTTTAATAATTATTCTCTAACGGCGAAAGCGTACTTTAAAGATATATCCGTTTTATAATTAATTAATTTATACGACCTAAGATTAATCTTTAAAACCGAAATCGACTATTTAATAAAAACGAAGTTATTAAACGGGATTACTATTTATAGTAATAACGAAGATATTACCGTAATTAAACGTATTATAGAAGAATACCCTCGTATATAAAAAGATATTAAAGATATTATTAACCTACCTAAATTGGAATAATTATTTATTTCGTTTATTATTAATTAGTAGTCGTCGGATATAAAGTTTAAATATAAAGTTTACTCTTTAAGCCCCGATACTAGAGCCTTAATTAATAAAAAGTTTAATAAAATATATTAATAAGGAAAGATATTTTAGTCTATAAGGCCGTCCCCTTTTATTTTCCCGGTATTCGTAGTCTAGAAAACCGTATATAAGGGGCCTAAAAAGACTCCGGTATATAAAGAAAGAGTAGTAATAAATATCTATAATTTAAATAAGATTACCGTTCCGGATAACTACCCTCTTTTATTATAAAACGATATCGTTTCCTTAATATAGGGATATACGTATATTAATATAATTAATTATAACGGGTAATTCTATCTCTTTATAGTTAAAAGAGACGATTATTATAAATTTATTATCGTCTCTTACCGCGGCTCTAAATATTATAATATCGTAGTAATAGGTTAGAAGGGCTCCGTACCCTACGTATAAAGAAAAATAAATAGTTTTTTACGTCCATACAGAGAATTTATAAAATATTACGTCGACGATATTATTATTTTCTTACGCTCCTACGCTAAATACTTTAAATATTTAACGATTATTTTTACGTTATTTATAAACCTTAAGATTTCTTTTAAATTAAAAAATCCTTTTTAATATACCCTTCCGTTACGCTCCTAGGTTAAAAGATTAACGGTTTAAATATAATAATTACCGAGGAAAGAATTATAGCGATTAAGAACCTTCGTTTTCTAAATATACTATAAGTTTTAGAAATATATATAAGTATAGTAAATTAGTTTAAAAGTAATATTAAATACTTCGCCTAAATTTCGGAGTTATTATAGAAGCGAAAAATTTAATTATTAAAGACTTCCCCTTCCTAGAGTAGGATTATACGAAAGACTTATTCTAAGAAAGTCTAATTTATTCTTATTAAAGAAGAGTTAATATTATTTAAATTATTATAAAAAGTATTTACCTCCGAAACGTATCTTTATTATTAAGATATAACGCGTTAGCTCTATATTAATATCGATATTTTTAAATCGTACGGGATTAACGCGATAGTATATTATATAAAAAACGATCCCTAAGGTAATTTATTCCCTCGAATAAATATTTAACTAATTTTTTTCCTTTTTAAACTATTTAACTCTATTAAGGCGCGGTATTAACCTACGGAATTTAAAGTAATAAGATTAATATAGACTCTAAAGAAGATTCCTTATCTTTTAATTTAATTATTAATAAAGAAAATAATTATTTTTACTAATTATTCCGCGACTACCGATATTACGAGATAGACGACGTTATTATCGTTTTCTTCGGATAGAATAAATCTACGACTAGTACGAGTTTCCTAATATACGTCGTAGTATAACCTCGATATTTAATAGTATCCTAGAAAATAGAATATCGTATTTAACGCGTTATTATAGTTAATTTAGAAGAGGAATAAAAGTATTAATATAAATACTCCTAAGGTATTTAACGAAGTTTTCATTTTCTATATAACGTTAATATAAATATCTACCGATTATAGATAAAAGTTAGAGTATATTTATACCGAGGATAAGAAATAATCTAAAGTACGTACTTTCTTTATAAACGAAAAGAATAAGCTCGAAAAAAAGAACCCTAGTATTATAAAAAATAAGAATATCCTTAATCTAAATATTCCTTTTTTACTCCGAGATTCCCTTATTTAATATAAAGATTAGTACGACGATAAGAAACGTCTTTATATCCCGAAATTTATAGAATAGAAAATCTTTAAATTAGTATATAATAAGTATAGTCACGCTAGTTTTTATAAAATGTATAAATAAATCGTGGCCGGTTATTATATAAAGTATCTTATAAAGAGACTAAAACGATATATTTTATATTATCCGCCCTACTAGCTTAATTAGACGAAGTGTTATACTTTATATAGTATTATAAAACTAATTTTAACGATCCCGAAAATCTATTATTACGTTATTATCGACTTTATTATAGGGCTTCTCTTACTACGAAACGGATATAATACCTTATTAATAATTATTTATAAATTCTCGAAGAAGGTTACTATCGTTTCGGGGAAGAATATATAGTCCGCCGAAGAATAAATTAAGATATTATTATTCGTATTAACCGACTAGGGAATCTCTAAAATTATTATTTCCGATAGGGACTCTAAATTTCTTTCGGCTTTATAAAAGACTATTTTTAAAATCTTAAAAATAGAATTTATAATATTAATAACGTACTACCCGTAGTTAGATAGATAATCGGAACGAATAGATTAAACGGTAGAAATCGTATTAAGGTTTTATTTAGCTTATTTCCTAGATATTTAATAAGACGATTTCGCCGTTATATTATAAGTTATATTAAATAACTCTTTAAATTTAATTATAACGCTTTCCCCTAACGAAATTATCTTCGGGATAAAGTTAAATAATAGTATTTCGCTTTTAAATAATTCGGTAGGGTAAATAAACCTAATTAATATAAAGGAAACTAACCGTAAAGAGGTAACTAACGTAATTTCGTTCGCGGTAGTTAATATTAAGTTTCGTTATAATAATAAATATACGCTCTTAATAATAGAGGTTAGAGAAATAACTTTCTTTAAATTATATAATAATTACCGCCTTCTTAGTTTAGGAAATTATAAATTATTTAATTAAAGAGCTAGACCTTTTAAAATTCTTAAATATTACGGAAATTTAATTTATAAACTTAAATTACCGCCGACGATATTTATTTATCTAGTAGTATTCGTAACTACCCTAGAGTTAATACTTAGAGAAGAGGATTCGTATTACCGGCCTAAGGAAATAGGATAAAACCCTATTATTAATAATAATCCCGAAGGTATATAAAATTATTATAAAATAGAATACTTTTTAGATAGGAGGGTTAAGAGACTTCTAGGCCGAGGGAAAAAATTAATAACCGAGTATCTTATTAAATAGAAAGGATAGGGACTATATTAGAATAAATAATATAAAGAGGAAGACCTTTAAAACGTAAAAGACCTAATAAATAAATATAACTAGAAATATAACTCGATATCGGTACGCGAATATTAGGTAGAGCGAAAAGGATAAATAACTCTTAAATATCTTCTATTTATTAGTAATAATATTATTAAACTAGATATAAAATGTAGTATAAAAGCCTACGCTAGTTACCCGATTAGGATTTAAGAAGACTAGAGTATTTTAGCGACGTTATCGCCCTAATAATAAATTAGTTAAAAATATAGTAGATTCCGCGAATTTCTTAATAGCCAGATTTATAAATAATAATATCTTCGGTATGTTTCGGATTGGCGTAGAGATCCTTAAAGGGAATACTAGTATAAAGTAAAGTAGGGTAGGGCGTGGGGTAGAGATCGCGGTTCGATCTCTACTCTAAATTAAAGTAAGGTAGGGTAGAGATTCTTTAAAGATCTCTACTACGCTAAGGCGGATTTCTAATAATTATTCTAATAACGCTACTACCCCTATAGATATATATATTTATAACTACTACTGCCTCTATAGATATATATACTCATGACTGCTACTACCTCTATAGATATATATACTCATGGCTACTACTATCTCTATAGATATATATATTTATAACTACTACTACCTCTATAAATATATATACTCATGACTACTACTACCTTTATAAATATATATACTCATGACTACTACTACTTTTATAGATATATATATTTATAACTACTACTACCCCTATAGATACGCGTATTCATAGCTACTACTACTATTGCCTCTATAGATACGTGTACTCATAGCTACTACTACTACTACCTTTATAAATATACGTACTTATAGCTACTACTACCTTTATAGATATATGTACTTATAGTTACTACTACTTTTATAGATATATATACTTATAACTACTACTACCTCTATAGATATACGTGTACTCATAGCTACTACTACCCCCATTATAGATTAATAATAAGATATATTATAGATTATACTATAGAGAGACGATTATTATAATGATTATTATAATTAATATCTACTATTATTCTTTAATCTTTACTTTTTAACCGATTTTGAATCGAAATATTCTGAAAAATAAAATAATAAGTTTAAGGGAAAACGCTAATATTAAAATATATTAATAAATATTTAAAAAGGGTTAGTTTTAAATTTAAAATTAAACTATTATTTAAACGTCCCCTTAATTTTAAAATAAACGAATTAAACTACGTCTTTAATATAACCTTCGGTTATATCTAACTTTAGGTTAATAATAGTTTTAATTTTAATATTAACCTAAATAATTATAAATCCGAGCGCTTATTCTATAAATGCGTGTATTTATAGGGGTAGTAGTAGTTATAAATATATATATCTATAGAGGTAGTAGTAGTTATGAGTATATATATCTATAGAGGTAGTAGTAGCTATAAGTATATATATCTATAGAGGTAGTAGTAGCTATAAATACGTATATCTATAGAGGTAGTAGTAGTAGTAGCTATAAATACATATATCTATAGAGGTAGTAGTAGTTATAAATATATATATCTATAGAGGTAGTAGTAGCTATAAATATATATATTTATAAAGGTAGTAGTAATAGTAGCTATGAGTACGCGTATCTATAGAGGTAGTAGTAACCATGAGTATATATATCTATAGAGGTAGTATTAACCATAAATATATATATTTATAGAGGTAGTAGTAGTAGTAGCTATAAATACGCGTATCTATAGAGGTAGTAGTAGTCATGAGTATATATATTTATAGAGGTAGTAGTAGCCATAAATATATATATCTATAGAGATAGTAGTAGTAGTAGTTATAAATACGCGTATCTATAGGGGTAGTAACGTTATTAGAATAATTATTAGAAATCCGCCTTGGCGTAGTAGGGATCCTTAAGGGATCTCTACTCTACTCTACTCTATTTTAAACTCTACGCTAATAGATCCCTATATTAAATTAGGGTAGGGATCCTTAAGGGATCTCTACTCTACTTTACTCTATTTTAAACTCTACGCTAATAAATCCCTATATTAAATTAGGGTAGAGATTATACCTCGATCCCTACTCTACCCTACGTTAATCCGAAGCGTAATCTTCGGGATTTATAAAAGAGAATAATATTATTATCTCCTACTCTTCTTTATCGCACGTATATTTCTTTATCGTATATTATTAAATACCTTTATCGACGCTTTCCACGTAACGGAACGACCTTATATATTATAATATAATAATTAATTAGTATAAGCCCGACCTCGCGTGCGCGAGTAATATAAACTAGTTCTAATAGCGAGTTTATAGTACCGCTATATAACGAGTTATACCGAAAGTTAATAAATAATACTACGATATAACTACTAGCTAGCTATAATCTTTCCTCTTTATAAATCTAAGTAGTCGTGAAATATAACTATATTCCTTATAAAACGCGATATAATCGGTAGTTATATATATTCTACTCTAAGAACTACCTATAAATTAAATAGACGAATAAAGAATACGCTATAAAGATTACGTCGGAGACGAATCCGAATGAGTTTATATATATAATTATATTTAGGTTCGCCTAAATATATAGTAATAAGAGAGCGAGATCGTTCGGGATAAATTAATCTAACTTAATTAAAGTAGCGCCAAATAACCGATATAATATTTAATAATTATAAATATTTGGACTAGACCTTAATACCCGTCGCGAATATTTCTATATTATAATAGGAATTAACCCTAGGGCTAGCGACTCCGGCGAAAGTATTTATTATAATAATTAAATTTAACTAGAAGTAAAAGAAAGTAAGCGGTATATTCTTAAAGAATTTAAAATAAATCGACGAATTAGCGGATTTTTTATTAACGTAATTTATCGTACCGAAAGTTAATAGAAAATCTACGACTAAAATAATTTACTAGGACTCCGTCGGAATAAGAAATTAATTACGTAATAAAATAAAAGCGAAGAGATACTTTAAAGTAAATTCGGTTATACCGAATATAATATATATACCTTCTTCGACGCCGGTAGTAACCGAGGAAGGAAATATAATAAATATATTACTAGGCGAGCCTAAATTTTCGCCTTTATAAAATAGTATTTAATTATTAAATACGGTTAAACGTAAGTTTTTATAGAATTAAATAAGTTCGGGGCCTTAAAAGAAATAAAAAATTAATAACGATCTTTTCTCCTTTATAAACCCTTTCCTACTTTTAACTCCGGAGGGAAATAAATTTTACGAAGCTTTATAGAGCGAGTCCGATATTAAGATAAAGATAATATATTAAAATACGGAGGCCGAGATTAAGAAGTATATCTAGGAGAGGGGTACGAAAATAGTTACGGAGAAAGATATAAAAATACCGGTAAAGAAATAAATTAGAAATTTATTCCCGTTCCCCGTAGTCGCTACCGATAATTTAATCGTCGTAACTAGCGGAAGTAATAATGAATCGGTATTTATAAAAAACGGGCCTATAACCGAAGAGAAGGGTAAATAGAAGGCCGGCTCTACTCCGCTAGATTAGAAGTCGTAGGATAAAGTCGAGGAAGGCCGAGTCTTATATAAATCTTTATCGGAGGAGGAGTTAAAGGAAAAGTTTATTTTATAGAACCTTACGTAATTAAAGAAGAGTTACGAGTTATTATAAAATAATATAAATAGATTACTAGTCGATAACGAATACTTAATTAACCGTATTAACCTATTAATTAATCGGTTTAACGGAGTATAGGGTAAAGTCGTTTATCTATACTCGGTAATTAATAATTTTTATATATATTTTCTATAATACTAAGGTCGTCTAGTAGAATAGTCTTATATAGAAAAGTTATAGCGTTCTTTATACGCGTCCCTAGATATTAATCGAAATTCTAGGTTATAAAACTAGTTCTACGGGATAACGGAAGCGATCGATAAATTTAGGGATAATAAATAATTTAATAATAAACTCGCACGATTCGTTAATAACGCGATAGATATCTTAACTACGAGATTCCCCGCCATATTATACTTACGTAATTATAACGAATTTATCGTATAAAGGGAGAATAACGCGGAGTTTTAGACTAAATTATTCGAAGAAGAAGATATAGTCTTAAATTAATATAGAATTTTTATTTAGAGTAAAGCTTTCGCCCTTTAAAATATTATAAAATAATTAATTTCTTTTAAATAGAAAATTTAAATAAAGTAGATATTACGGGTAGACTTTATATATTAATTTCTTTTAGTAATTTTCCTTCGGTTATTATATAACTAGATATTACGGGTAGACTCTAGAGCGGTTAATTTCTCTTTTATATAAATAACCTCGGGGACGGACGGCTATAAATCGGCGGGGGTAATTATTACGTATACGTTCCACTAGTACTAGTACCTTAGTATATACTATTAAATAGTAGTCCGTTCTTAAAGAAAGAATCAATTAATACTTTATAAACGAATAATCATCGCGTATTATTTTCCTTTAGAACGAAATTTACTAAAATCGGCGTTATATATTTAAAGCTATAAGTCCGTTCTTTAATATATAAAATAAATAATATTAATAACCCTCGTTACGGGATATAAGGACTCGGGATATAATTTATAAATAAATTTTAATAAAAAAAACGAAGTTAACACTTTAATCTAGAAGCTTTAACGGAATACTATTAATAAATATAATAAAACCCTCGGGTTAAAGAATAGAGTAATAAAGAAGACTCTAAATTTAACGGAGGCCTAAAAGGTATTAATCTACCGTATTTAAACTAAAGATATATTAATCGAAATTAATTACTCGATTATATCGGTAATTACCGCGCCTTAATAATAATAAGGGTTCGATAAATCGTGGTAGTATATTATACTTTTTTTATAGTAGGACGAAGTATTAAAAAGATAATTACTACTAAAATAAAGAATAGAAGATAGATATATAATTATAATAACGATATAAATCTTAATATTTCCTTATTAAGATTTAATATTAATTATTAATAAACCTAAACTACCTTATTACTTCCTTAGAGATCTAGTAATAAAAGTTATAATTTTACTATTCTTTTAATCGAACCTAGGTTAATTAAAAACTCGTAATAATACTAAATATATATTTAGACTCTTAACGGGAATTATAATAATTATAATCTACGTTATAATTTATTATACTATTAAAGAATATTAAATAAGGAAGTAAATATAAATTAAATTCGAAGGCGAATATATTAAAAGTAAATTAGACTCGACTCTTTTCTTTATATCTCTTAATATTAATAAGAAGTAATATAAAGTTATAGATTTAAATAAAGGAGACGTAGGAGGAATAAATATTTATACGATAAGGTATAATAATAGAGGCCCTATCGGGTAGGATTAAATAAGAAATAAAAAGAGAAGAGATATTAGTAGATAATATAAACGATTTCGTCTATAAATAAAAAGATAGAATTAATAATTTAATCGGTTATAAAGGCTTCCGTACTATATTTAACTATCTTTTAATTATTAATAAAACTACTATAAATTCGCCGGCTCCTCGATAATATAATATATAAGAGGACGAGATAAATATTATAAAAAGAGATAATATAAAAGAAAGAAGTATTAATAGATTTAGGAAAAACGAGTTATTTATTTTTATAAAGATAAATATTTCTCTTATTCGAATAAAACTAAACTAGCGAATAAGGTATTAATAAAAACTCTAATTTATTAAATAATATTTAACGAGGTATAAAAGGAGGTAGAGCCTTTTATAGTTTATTATTATTCCTCGAATATTAATATAATTATCTAGGCGGATACTCGAGTAGCTTCGTTTAATAAATCGATAGAAAACCGGGGTAATAATATACATAGCGTAGAGAGCCTTATAAATCGCGAAATAGTATAATATTATAATACTATACTTATTATATATATATATTAATACTATATACTAAATAATAACTACCGGCCTTTATCGCGTAAAAACTTAAAAATATTAAATTTAAGGAATAGATTAATTCCTTTAATATTAATAAAGATCCTACCGAGCCTATACTATATACGTTTAAGCTCTCTACTATATATAAAGACTTCCGAAAAAGATTAAAGTTTAAGACAAAGAAAAAGAAAACGATATAATAAAAAGAACGGGGTTAAAATTATATAATAAACGATACGCGTATATAGAATATAGTACTCGAGACTACGAGGAAGGAGAGGTACGTTATTCTAATATAAACTACCTGAGTTAATAACCCGGACGATAAATAAGAGATAAATTATATATATAATAAACTATTCTTATAACTAAAGATAATAACGGCCTAGATCTAGCCTAGATTTAATTTATATTTAAACTAGATTTAAGCTAGATTTAGGTATAAATTAACTTATAAGAATAAATAGTAACGGTTTCTTAATAAACGGATTTTAGGATATCTATAACTCCTCTATAATATAACGAGTAGATAAAGTAGAATATATATTAATTAATTAATATATATATAAAGATTTAAATAAAACAACGATATTAAAGGCGCTAGCGTTAATAATTATAATAATAATACTATTATTACTTAAAGTATAAATGGTATATTTAAAGTACTATAGAATAATATTAAAGATTATCTATTTATAATTATTTGCCCGTTAAATATTAACTATATTAAAATTAGTTATATAAGTATATTTTAGGTACTAAATATACTAAAATCAACTATATAACTATATTTTAGTTATATAATATATTTAGAATATAGGATATAAATAGATACGCATTTCTAGTATTTTACGTATTTTCGGTGTAAAATATATAAAAATCGAGGTTTCTAGACTTGCCGATGTAATCGCTTCCCTATATCCTAGTTAAGTGGAAAGATATAATAGTATATTTCTTTTCCCCGTTTAATTAATCCCCTAGCTAGGCTTTAGGCTCCTAATCTACTAATATTATTATTAATACTATTTATATATTTTCTTTTACGAAATATTAGTACCGGTTATTAATATAGTCGAGGTTTCTTAAATAACTCGTATCGGTCTTCGTTATTAAAGACCTCCCTTTTTAACTCATAATACGCGGTAACTATATACGACTTATATAAATAATTTAAACTTCTATAATAGGCTGTGTTAAAAGGAGCGTTAAGATATTACTAGTCGATAAACTATTATATTATTTACGGAAAAGCGCTAATCTTCCGTCGAGGCCTTTTTATATTCGTTATATATATACTAGTCGGCTAACCCAGATCCCGAATAATAAACTCTATAGATTTTCGGTATCGTCGGTACGACGGGTAGAGATCGCGTTTATTATAATAATACCCTAAGGCCTTACTATATATTACGAAGGATAAATTAAAAGGATAAATTCGCTCGAGTAATTTCACTATAACTTTATTTAAAAGACGGTATTATATTATCCCGAGGTAGCGGATTCGGTTTTTTAATAATAAACTCGGGACGTAGTTTAGTTTAAAATAAAAAGATATTATAAATAAAATATATATCGTCTCCTCGTATTCTTAGATCATTTATGAATTTAGATAAATAAATTAATATAACTCGTTTATCTAGTTAATATTATTTATCGCCGGCTCGTTTATTAATAAAATAATATTAAAACGTTTATAGTCTTTACGGTTTTCGCGGTCTAAATTATTTATAACGTCTTTAAAGTTATTTTCGTCGTTGAATAATACTATATAGGCCCGTTACAGCCGAGGAATAAAGCCGTCGAATAGAATATAATAGAAAGAAGTAACTCTCGGCGACTTCGTTTTTCTATTAATACCTATTTTTACGGATATTATAAAATTAGGTTTAGAGAGTAAAGAATTAATATATAGACTCTCTTAAAGTATAAATTTAATAAGATTATTATATCTATTTATACCTCCGTCCTAGATTAGGCTAGTTATATAAGTATATATAAATAAATAAAAACTATAAAAATTTATTATAAATAATAACGGAGGTAGTTAAGAATATTTATATTAAAATTATTAAAATTATTCGGCCCCTAAACAACTTAAGTTTATATAATTATAGAATAAAGAAAATTTATATTTACTAAAGATATAATTCGTTTTTTATATTTATCGAACGGATAATTTTATAACTTTATTTATAATTAATTTAAAATTAGAAAGAAATATTTTTTATTTATATTATATTTCTCGTCCTATTTATTTAAGTTATTATAATTCGTTAATAAGACCGGGATACTTTTATTAATAATAATTACTATAATATTAACTTTCGTCGCGATAAGATTTTAAATATAATCGAATAACCGGCCCTAAAAGTTTAGATTTTCTTATAAATAAAACTCTAAAATTTCCGTATTATAATATTCGTTATAATACTACGATCTTAGTATACGCCGAAGACGATTAAAAATACTCGTTCGATCGGTAAAAAGAGGAAATAATTATTTAACTAGAGTATTAAATATCTTTATATACTCCGAAACTAGTAACTAGCGTAGGAAGAGGATTAATATAATAAGATCTTTTATTTTTATATTAGCCGGGGTAAAAGTTAATATTAGATTATTAAACCCACTAACGTTAATACTATATATTATATTGAATAAATCCTAAATTCTCTAGATATTTCTTAGATTATTTTATAAAATATTTATAAATCTTATTATTATTACCTCGAGAGTCCTTTTACCGTTTATATTTAAGAGTTATAATTTAGTAATAAACGGCCTTAATCTCACTAGAATCTTTCTTATTCGGTAAAGTATATATATATTAATATAATATTAAGAGTTAAAGGCCGAGGTTTTATTACCGATATTTCGAATATATACCTCGTATATAGTATATTTATAAAAAAGAGTAATCTTAGGTATCCGTAAAAGATAATAAAAATAAATTTTATTACTCTTTATCTACGCCTAGTTAATATCGAGGGAAATTATCTTCTTTTAATATATCTATAAGGCGGGCTTCCTAGATACGATTATAAAGAAATAAAATAAAATAAAATAATTATAAATAAAGTTATCTTAGTATTAAATAAAATAATAATTATTATATATCTTAGTAAGGGACTAAAGATAAAGATATTAATATTAAATATTATAAAGTATCTTTAGGTCGAAGACTACGGATTTTAATTAAATATTAAATATTTATTTTCGCTGGGGCTAGGGTTATTTTATTATATATCTTTAAAAAATATACGTCTAATATAATATTTAAAATAATAAAAGTTATTAACGCGTCGCGAGGAACCTAATAATCCTCTTTAGATTATATAAATCTAGATAAATAATAAATAAAATCTAACTCGACCTCGTTACCTCGTTAACTCGTTAAGATAAAATCGAATAACTAACTCGTCGAGGCTACTATATAAACTATAGTTATACGGAAAAACCGAGTAATATAATCGGTAGAATATAAATAGCCGAGATTTTATCGAACTTAATATATCTTGTTTATCTCCCTTTATAGGAGCTCTTTAAACCGTCGGAAATATATTAAAGGAGATAATTATTTATCGGCTAGGTAAAATATTTTAATCGAAGAGAAAAATTCTTTTAAAGATCTATTATAAAGACCTTACTAGATATTATTTATCCGAAGAAATTTATAGGTGGGATTAGAGCTAGCTACGTCTCTACGTTTAATAATAATAACTCTCGGTCGAATTTTATTAAAATAAATAGAAGCGCTACCGGTAGCGGCCTATAATTTTAATAACTAGACGATATAGTTAAAGTTAATAAAATCGTCGGTAAATACGTAAACGACGTCGACGAAGAGATAGAAGAGGCGGGTATATAAAATATTATAAAGGTATTATATAATCGTATCCTCGACCCACTAGATAAGAAATAACTCGATTTTATAAATACGAGGATCCTCGGTTACTACGGATATTATTTAATTTAAATTACTCTCCGTAAAAAAGATAAGATAATGAAAGTAAATATTTATATTATTAATTCTTAAGATTATAACTCCGTCGTAAAAGTATTTTTTAAAATTATTATTTAGGAAGAGTTCCCGAAGAGTAATATTCTTAACTTATCGTCCGACGAATAATAAAGAAGAAGGTCGTTAATTAACGGAGTTCTTTAATTTTTTTATAAACTAATTTATATAATTAGAGTCGAGAAGTTTAAAATCGTTTATATTAATTACCTATAACTACGTTAAGTACTCGGAAGAAGTTATATTTAAAATCGATATAATTATATAAGAAAACGAGTTAGAGTAAATTAATAGAAAAATAAATATCGATTAAAAGAAGAGTAGGACACTATACCTAATATAATAATATTAAAGATTATCTATAATTCGATACTTCTAGTGTATCCGCTTTTTGCGATAATAAAATAATTTCTATTATTACTCTTTCGACTAGAAGAATATCCTCTATAATACCGTTTTTCGAATATTTTAATAAATATATAAATATAAATAATATCTTACCTAACGACTTATAGATACTTCGAGAGAAGAGTCGAATATTCGAGATTCGTTTTACTTTTTTTTCGGGATATTAAAATACGGGGTAAACCCTCCACAGACGTTTAAAAAAAATTCGAACGGGAACTTTAATAAAAACGTTAAAAAGATTAATAATATATATAAAAAGGCGGACCTTCTTATAATTAATTTAAAAGGCGGCGATAAATCTTAATTTAATTCATTAAAGTCTAAACTTCTTTCGATTTTATAAAAAAAAAACTTATAACTTATAGATATTTATTCTACCGACGTACTATTAAAGATAAATAAAAACCTAAATTAAGTAGTTAAATAACGTAAATAAAAACTTATTATATCTACCGTTAAGGTATTATAATTACTTTAGAACGGATATATAAATATAGGCGATTAAACTTTTATAATACTCCTCTATAGAGGATAGTAACTTCCGTATATATTATACGGATTCTTATAATAAAATCGTTATAGTCGCTACTCTACAACTTTCCGGCTCGTATTTTATAACGAATATAAATAATTAAACGACTTAAATTAATAAATCTAGGAACTATAGTAGAGGAAATATATTTAGGGTATTTAAAGACGGTGTTTTCACTCCCGTAATACGACGTACAAGAACTTATTTATTAATTCGAGAGTAATTTACAGTCGAGGAGTTTACGATAATAAATATTTATATTAATAAAATTATCTAAATACGTAGAATTATAAACTCTATATAAAAGCGAACTAGGAATTAAATATAAGGAATAAAATTTACTATTTAATCTTTTAACTACGTACTCGCCTTCGCTACTCGTTAGGTTTAGATAATAATACTATTTATTTATTCTCTTCTCCGCTACTCTTAGAAGTTAGTAATATAAATATACTTTCGAGCGCGACCTTAAAGTTACGTAATAAATCTTTTAATAGTAGTCGTTTATATTAAAGGTTATCTCTAGTACTCCGAAACTCCTACTCTAGGCTTTTAGTTTTAGTACCTAGTTATTCGAGTATCCTCTTTATATTATTCCGTTCGAGTTAAAGTATACTAATATTTATATTATTATTTGAATCTACTTTTTTTAGGACCTTAAGAGTATCTAGAAATTTAATAAAATTTTAAAAGTAAATACGCTTTTATTTTAACGATCTCTTAGTTATATTATAATAACGGGACTCGTGATTTAGAGATTACGTTATAAGAGCGCGCTCCCTTTTTTCCGACTTTAATACCTACTATTAATTTATAAATACTCTTTAATAATTATTTATAGTCTCTTTTAATTTTATAACCTCTTTACTTTAAGTATTAAAGGACTTTATACGAACTTCGTTAAATTAATTAATATAATTAGCTTCGAAGAGTCGTTAATATAATATAGAATTCTTATTTTCGAGGGTTATCCTCTTTTAGCGAAGTTTCTCGTAGGAAGTTAATTTAATATTATATATATAATAGATAACTTAGTTAGGTTATTATTAATATTAAAATTTATTTATTTAAATTATAGGACGTTTTATATTATCTTAGAAAATTAAAATACTACGCTCCTACTTTACGTTACTATAATTATTAGAGCGAAAGTTATAATAAGAAAATGAGGATATAATAACTACTTCGAATAATTTAATACCTAGTTCGTTTAGGATAAATAATCGAAGAAGTTATAATTTATATATTCTTCGAATTTTAAAATAATATAACTAGATCGCTCTATCTTTAAGTCCCCTAACTTTAATTATATTTAATACTACTTTCGTTAATTACCTTTATATAATTCTTTAAATACCTCGAGATTATATTTCTTATTTAATCGGTTTATAAACGACTGGGCGCAAAGAGTAAAAATATATTAAAGTTATTTATATACTCGGACCGCCGTCAAGTACACTTAAATTATATTTACGGCGGGACGTTTTATAATAAAAGAATAAAGTTATATAAATGAATTTTAATTTATATCCTTATCCTATACTACTTTAGTATCGCTCTTTACTTTTATAGTAATGAATTATAACTAGAAGTATAGCGGCTACTCGAGTAGGATAATTAGTTATTTTAAAATTAATATACTTCAGCGCCCGGTATCTCCGCGTAGTTTATACAAATTATTAACCCTACTATAAGGATTCGCGGTATAACTATTAACGTGTATATTTACTAAGGGTAAATCCTCCGAGCTATAGCGATATAACTAGTTCATATTTAATATTTTATTAATAACAGCTTTTTGCGCTAGAAGTGAATATATAATTATATTAAGATTTAAAAGAGGTTAGTAATACGTAGATATTAATACACTTTATTTATATATAATTCTCGTTATAATTAATTTTTTCAATGAGTAATACCTTAATAACGAATGAAATGATTTTATTAATAATAACTACGTGGCTAACTATAAGGATCCGATTTTATTCTCGTCTATAAATTATTTCGTTAATAATAGTACTTTAGAACCCGATCCTCGATAAACGATCTTCTTTTAGGATCTTTAAACCGACTATATACCTAGAGATCGAATCTCTACTCTAGTATATAACGACTAAGTTAATTTATATAACTCGCTCGGTTATTAAGATTCCAATATTAAATTTAGGGAGACGGGACCGGAATACGAAGAAATTAAGGCGCTATATAAAGAGAATATTAATAGTCTTAATATTACTAACGTCTATTTAGGATAAAAGAAAATTCTAGGTATCTCGATTAAATAGTATAATAATTAATAGAAAATATTAATATTAGCGAAAATAGATAGATTAATTAGGTTAATACATCGAAGTATTATATCCTTATTTCGAAGTAATAAAGTCGACACTGAAAGAATTAATAAAATAAATTAATTAGTAGTAGGTAGTGAAAATACTTATAACTCTACTTTTAAAAAAATAGGACGATCCGAGTTAAAGAGGGAATTTAGGTAAAGTTAATAAAAGCGAGATTATTAATAACGAGCGAAGAGGAGATTAAAGAATATTAAAGTTTATACTCTTTAAGTACCTAAGAGTTAGACTTTATTAACTTTTATAATACTTTTAGTTATATTTCGCTAGAGTTTCTTTTTAACGTAATTATAACGGCTTTTAAATATTTATACTCTCGTTTAATTAAAACGGCGCGAAGAGCGGATCTCTATTTATTAGAAATTTTTATTTTTTTTATATTACTTCGCCTAGTAAAAGTTTACGAATATATATTTTATTACTTTATTAATTATATTCGCTAGTAAATAAATAAAGATAATTTTAATTACTAAAAGCGATTAACCCGTTAAGGAAACCTCGTAAAAGATATAATAGTAAATTTCGATATAAATATAATAATATTGTATATAGGCGTAAGGGTAGCTTATTTAAAAATTAATATAATATTTATACCCACTATCTCTTATAACTAATAAATCGAGGTAGGATTTCTATTTTTATTATTATTATAGTATTACTCTCAGCCTCTACTATATTAGATACTTCGTTTATTACTAAAAGTATGGGCGCTTATAAAGAAAGATTAATTTTAATATTTACTTCTAGACTCTAAATATCTAGTTCTAGAGCTATATATAGTTAACGAGATAGAATATCGTAATTCGATTCCCGACCCTATTTCGAGGATAAAGTCATTCATTATTAGTTTATATTTAATTAAGAGGATAGGAAATACGAGCTCATGGATTTTATATAGGGTAACGGAGAATTTTCTATTAAAAAGCGAATAATATTTAAAGAGTACTAGTAATAAAACTTGAATCACTAGCTCGGCTCTAAAAGAACTATATTTTACTATATTTTTATTAACGTCCCTATCGACACTTTTATATACTTTTAATTATTTATTTAATATAATTTATATTTCTATTATATCTTCTAGAGTACGAAGATCTTATACTATACGAAGAGAAGATAAGAGGACTATACGTATAGATATCCTCTACGACTAGCCTTAGGAATCGGCTAAGATAATTATAAACCTTGAATATTAAGAGAATAAATAATACGTCGTGGTAGTAGGTATATATTTATCTATTAATCCACTAAATATTCAAGAATTCAATTATATATCGAGAGTGTATTATATTATTTATTATCGTAGAATAAATACTTTATTAATAAACTTTTATAGAATAAATATACTTTCTTTAACGGCCTTATAATAAGAACCCTAGTCTTTATTTAAATACTAGGATTATTCTAAAATTTTAAATAATTATTATTTTTTTAATTATTATAAGAAGTAGAGGTGCCCGAGAAATAATTATTAATAAAATATCCGCACCGGTCTCTATTACTGGAATTTTTAATAGAAATATCGAGTTACTTTTAACCTTGAAGGCCCCGGTAGAGTAATTCGAAATTATATATAATACTATCGATAAAGAACTACGTTTTCTTTAGAGATTGAGTTAGATCGTCTACCGTCTCTAAAAACCCGTTATAGTCTCTTTTATTATAAACGGTGACTCCGATCTTCGAAGACTTATCCTATTATACTTCTTAACTCATTTTATAGGAGAGGCGTATTTATATTTATTATTTCTCTAATTACTTATTAATCTCACTTTTAATTTAAGTTTCCAAACTTTTAACCTCGTTAATAAAAGAATTAATACTCTTCGGACTACTTTTACCTTCTATATCGGGTAGGTGATTTATTATACTAAGAGTTATTAAAGTTATAAATATTTAAGTAATTAAGAAGGTACCGTAGAATAATACTTTTAAAAAATATATTTTATAATTTTTAAGAAAATAAATATTAAATATTTTATAGAAATAAAGTAAACTTGTTACTTTAATATAATTATAGTCTAGACGATCTTTTAGTCTCTAGGAATTTATAATTAACTCTTTAAACGCGGTAGGTAATTTTTAAATACTCGGTAACGAAGTTAAAATTAAATCCCCCTTTAACGAGTTTTTAATTCTTATACCTTTAATTATAGATACCTATACGCGCGGAATGAATTTATACTATAAGATCGGTTTTCGATTAAAGAGTCGGAGGGTAGAGTAATACTACTATAACCGAGTAATATTTATATAATGAGTTTATACTTTATTAAAGAAAATATGAATTCGATTTCTAGATAGTTTCGATATAGTATATATTAAATTGAAACTCTACCTAAACTAGAAGGCGACTATATATTATCGTCGGTTATTAAAAATCATAATGTCCCTCGCTTTAATATAGTTCGTAATAAAAGTGTAAATTGTTTAAAGTAATAAGAGTAGTTATAATACTCTATATAAATATATATAATTTATTTAGTAGACTACTCCGTGGACACGGGATCGGCGCGAGTAATAATAGTAACCAAGTTTATATATAAACGAAAGTATTAATAGTAGGGAGCCACGTATTTTTATTACCCGTAGTTTCTTATTTTTAATCCGTATAAATAATTTAAATATTAAATCTCCTTATTTAAATAGTTACCTTAAAAGTACTTTATAAAATATACCGATATAATAAGAAATTAAGTTATTTTTAAAGTTATTTATATTAGCCTCGTTATTATTAAAATAAATATAAATAGCCCCTATATAAACCGTAAAAAAAAGTAGAGTAAATTTATCGACGATATTTTAAATAGAGTTAAAGTAAATAGAGCCGTCGATTTAATTATTATATATAATATTTAAATATTTATATAGTTCGATATTATAGCCGGAGACTACTATACCCTCGGACGAGTATATAATAAATATAAAATAATTATTAATATAATTAATATCGATATCGGGTGGATTTATAAAACTTCCTTCGATTTTATTATTTAACGAGTTAATATTAGGTCTAATATTTATCCTTCCTACCTACTTAATTAAGAAAGCGTAATGAGTAGGCGAGGTATTAAGAAATATAATAATTAATAAATTCTTTAACGAAGCGGGGCCACTAATATTAAAGATAAAGAATAAAAATAATTAAATTCTATATATATTAGTAATCGAAATTATTATATAGTCGTTTAAGTTACCGGTAACCGTAGTATTTTTAAAAAGTAAAGTATTTATAACTAGAAAAGAATTTAGAATTAGGATTAAATCCCTATCTTTATAAATTATAATTATAGTTACGGCCGGCGGGTAATTAAACGGATTTATAATTATTAGAGTCGTAAAGGCCAAAATAGTAATTTAATAAAATTTCTTTATCTTTATAATTAAAGGGTTAAGAGAATTATTTATATCGAAGAACTTTAATATTATTATTACTTTTTATAGTATTTTAACCCGTATATTAAACTTTAAATACTTTTAGAAGTATTTATAAATAAAACTCTTTATATAATTCCTTCGAGTAGTTAAATATATAGTAATACTTCTTTATATTTTATATTTTACGCTCTTTTCTTAGGACCCTTTAGCGTTTATTATACTCTATAAAGAAAACGTCGCGGTTAAATTAACCTCTCGCCGGGGGCGATTATAATTAAGAAAAGAGAGCGGGGAAGGAAATCCGCGAAAGAGAGATTTATTCGAGGGATATTAATAGACGTTTTCTCGAATTCGTCTTAACGGTATAAATAGTAAATGAGAATACGTAGGCGGACGCTATTATCCTAAAATAATCCTTCCGAGAAACTTCGATACCCGACTCTAAGAGTAATTAGAATATATCTTTATATTTTTCAATCGTAACGTAATATAGCGCGGTCCTCTTATGATATATTATAGTTAAAGCGTTAACGCTAACGTTAAAAAGAAGTTTAACAATATTTATTTACCCTTTCTAAATCATAAAATATAGTAGTTTTTTAAATCTTTCCTTATATCTCCCTATATTATAACCGCGTTTAATATAGATTTCTCTAACTCTTCCTCGGTTTCTATTATTTTTATAGGATTCTAGCTCGAGTTATCGACGGGCCTTACCTTTAAGTCTAATAATAATCGAAGCGGAAGAGTCTATATTAATTTATAGAAACTAGTTTATAGCCTCTTCATTTCCGGTCTAGATAATATATAATAACGGTGTCTTACCCCTATCGTTCCGAATATCGATATTATAAGGGTATCGGAGTAGTATAGTTAAAAAATATAGATTTCCTTTCGTTAGATAATATAGTACCGTGTCTCCGTCCTTATCCTAAATTAACACGTCTACTCCTCTTTCTAATAATAGTTTAAAGGTAGTTTCGCGGTTATATAATACTACCTATAATAAGATAGTTTCTCTAATTATATAAATATATATAAAGGTTATATTATAGAATTTAATTAATAAAAGTATATTAAAGTAACGAGTTATTTATAAATATAAACTCATATCTTTCGGCCTAAAGTCATTAATAATATAAAAGATAATTTCGTTTAAAAGGCGGTTAAAAGTTATAATAAACGGTATTAAACTCATAATCTATATAATTTCTATAGTACCGTTCGCGACTATCGTAATATTAGGTTTATAAATATATGGAATAAAACCCTTCAAAAGTCGTTCGAGGTATAAATAATCTTTAGTAAAAAGACTAAAGTAGTTTAGTCGGGTGAATATTCAAAGATACTCAACTATATAAATCTATAATAATAATTATAGATTAGGTTTAATATAGTTACTATCTACGGTACTACTAAAAACTCGTAAATAACGGTAATTATTATAGTAACTAATTACCTATTATCGAGGTAACTTCTTATTTTAATATATAATTATCACTACGAATAATATAATATTAATAGTAATCCTCGAGATTACTTTAACTCATTATATCTTCGCTACGCGATTTAGAGTTTCAACGCTTTACGTAGTATTTATTAATCGCGGAGTAGTGTACCGAAGAAAAACGACGAGTATACTAGTAGGCGGAGTAGAATAAATAATAAACGGAGTAAAATAAATAGTAGGCGGAGTAGGATAAATAATAGGCGGAGTAAAATAAATAATAAACGGAGTAGGATAAATAGTAGGCGGAGTAGGATAAATAGTAGGCGGAATAATATAATTAAAAAACCACTCTCGACGAATTTCTATAAACTTATTATAAATATCTTTATAAATTACTACGTGTCGAGATTAATAAAAATTGGATAATTAAGGGCCCTACGACTCCTAGGAATAAATACTACCCGAAAAATATAAAGAAGTAAAGAACTTTTATAGAAAAATAATATAAAGTATTTTCGATAGCCCGTAATATCTTCTATTTAAAAAATAAACTAGCTCTACGACTCTTTAACCCGATTCTTAACGTAAAGGATTAAAATCGACTTTATTATAATATCCGAATTATTAACGAAGTCAACCTTCGAATTTATAAAAAATCCGCTATAAAGGTCCAAGTCGCCGATATTATTAATTATTTATCGGAGATTATACAAAACCCTAAAGAGTTTTAACTCGGAGAAGAGATTATTTTCGAAAATAACCCTAACTCCTTTAATAAGATAATAGAGGAAATTTAAAAGTATTTATATATTTAACCCCCCCGAACCCTATTACTAACCGTACTATTATCTAGTTTATCTAGTTTATTTAATATATTTAATTTAGAACTCGATTTTAATTTTAAATTAAAGCGAACCCGGGCCGACTAATATTATATTTATAAATAAATAAAGGGTAAATAGTAATTATTATTTATTATAAAGTATAAACCGCCCTATAAACTCTTTATTAATAATCTATTAAGGTTTCGGCTAATAGATATAAAGAAAGAAGTTCTCGATTAAATTTATATCCTACCCTATATACCCCTAGATATAATCGAAGAAGATATTAAATAATAATAAAAGGCCTTCGAGGACCGGCTATAAAATAATACGGATTAAATAATTATAACGGTAGCGATATAAATATTCCACTATATAATTAAAAACCGGCTCGAATATAATTATATTATTATAAAGGAGGCCTTCGTCTTCCTTCGTATTAACTAGGAATAGGAAAAAAATAATACTAAACTATTCTATTATATAACGATACCGAGCGATAACGTTATTACGGATAACGCCGGTAAAAGTATCTTTAACTTTTAACGGACAATTATCGGCTAGATCCTCGACTTATATTTATTAGTATTTAAATTAAAACGGAGGACCTATATAAAACGAAAGTATATAGAAAAGAATTTAGAGAAATATTTTATTACTAGTTTTAAAACTATTAATCTATAAATATTTATAAATAAGAGATAATTTAGAGCGGAGAAAAAGTGTATACGGAATTCATTATTATATAAAGGGGGAAGAAAGGTTCTAGTTATTAACGAGTATAATTTAAAATTAAAATATAAACTAAATAATTTATTTAAAAACTCCGATAATAAATAGGACGACTATAACGGACTAAATAACTTTATTAAATTAAATATAAATAGTTCGAAAAAGAGTTAAGGGAAACCTAATAAATAACGGATATATAAAAGTCGAAATAATAGTAATTAAATAAATAGTAACCGCGGTATATAACGGTAGTATTATACGTAAAAGTATTTATTAAATATTACACAAAGATAGCCGCTAGATAAAAACTATTTTAATATATCGCTATATATTAAACGTAGTTAGACGTATACGGTCGACTAGTTAAAATTCCTAGATCTCGTTTAAAAGTAACTCGCCGAGGATTTTAATTATAATTACGAGCCGCTAGGCTTATAAGGAGCGAGAGGCGCTTTATTCTAAATTACATTAACGTTATATAATTATATCTTCGTAAATAAAGGAACGGTATAAGCTTTCGTACCGGACTTATAATATAAAGAGGATATATACCGGCGACTAGCGAAGCTTTAAGAGACAGTAGTACCGGTGTATTTAAAGAATATTAATCTCACTAAATCGTATAATCTAGATTTTAGGGTCGAGATATTACAAATACTTTTAATATCTTAAGGCGGTGAACTTACTAATAAGGACGAAAGTATAAAAGACTCATCAAAACTCCAAAAAGAGATCAAGCGAACGGTGGCTGAGGTTCGACGGGCAGGAGTCGATCAGATGGATGTACGGCCACCAAATCTACTATGGAATCGAGAAGCGCAGCGGGTGATACTCATTGATTTTGAGCGGGCAGCAATGGCTAAGTGTGGACATCAAGATAACGGCATGCATAATGAAAGAGTGATGCAGGAAATATCACCAAACAAGAAGCGGAAGCGGGCTGGGTCTCTAGAGCGAAAGATAAGGCGTAGAGTTTCTTCAGTGTGACATGTATTCTAAGACCGTTATCAAACTCCGCCTATCCCATGTTGTTCAATGTACTGATCACACCCAACATCCTTGACTGTTGCCTCGAGTGCCATTAACGTATTCATCACCCTCTTGGCAGAAGCCGGACAGGAAGCTCGATGGGCGTCTAGCCAGTTTCGCCGTAAGTCCCGGAATCTGTTCACAGGTAGTCCTTCTAACTCATGGACAGCGGAAGCGGTGATGCGGAGCCAGAGGTGGTGTACTTTTTGGGCGCCTGCCATAAGCGTTTTGGAACGTTGGGACATGCAGAAGCCTTCATAGCGGATTGGGAGGAGAAGTGTGCTTCTGTCATTAAAGCCAAGGTTGAAGAGGAGCTGTCGAATGGCTGCCGACCGGCGAAAATGCAGGAGACGCCAGTTGGACTTAATTTGAAGACCGAGGGCGGCGGCGGCGAGGACTACAACGAGCTTATAGAGAGCTTGAGCGCGCCGTCCAAACCGGGGTTTCTAATCGTCTGGCCAGCTTATCTTCTTATCTTTTTTCTTCTTGGAACTTCTCAAGCCACCGTTGAGCCAGGAATTATCTGCTCGAATGCTTCTATCTTCACTGAAGGGTAATAAGGTTAAGGCCGGCTCTTATGGCTCTGCCTTTCCGGCGCCTCTAGTTCTAACATCTTGAATGAGTGGAATCTCTTCTTCCCGAAGAAGTTCTCCATTTATGCCAGCTTCCACTTCGGTTGCGGTCACTTAACGGGGGGGTCGAAGATTTCGTGAAGTCGATCTGCTGGGATTGCATTAGCTCTCATAAAGAACCCTTCCTATTTACTAATTAATGCTAAACTTATGGAAGGAGCTCTGCCCGCTGGGACTGCGCCCTCGGCGTACCTTTCTCAGGAACGAGGCATGTTACATCTAGAGCATTACATTTGTCTTCTGATGGTGACGTCCAGATCATTGATTTTTAAGCTCCCGGCCGAACTGAGAAAGGCGGTTCGTGTTCCTCCCTGGCAATACCTCGCGCTGGCCACGCAACGACGGAATCAAACTTCTTTGTCTGTCCGCAGAATTCACAGCGAGGTCCTGGAGTTTGTATACAAAGAAATCCTCGTTTTTGGCCTGGTCTTCGGTCTTCTAGGGTCATTTCAGACCTTCAGTCATCTGATTATAAGGGTTGCCGGATCTATAGAGACACCTCACGTACTTTCGCCAGATTCTCCCACGATGCCGCTGAAATGGACATCACCATAAGGGATGGGAGCAAGCTCTATCGCTCGTGAAAGGGAGGCTCACATGCCTTCAAAAGCTTTGAATAGACGTCCATCCGAGTGTTGGCGATGGCTCGGGATATTTCTCAAGATGTATGGCTTTTCGCAAAGAGGTACTAATTGGCGAAGGTATTACACTGGTATCGGATCATTTCACACTCATCGATGGAATTCTGCGGAAGAGACCACGCAAGTCCAGTGGACTCATCGTTGTTGGAGACCATACAGCTCGTTAGTAGCTGATTTAGGATGGCGCCTAAATTGGAACGCATGGCTGGCAATGTGTTAAAATTAGAACCCTGAGCACGGAGAATACAATAAACCTGGAGTAGAAGGGAGTTAATACTGGATGCTGGGGGAATTGGAGCTTGAGAGAGCAAGAAGTGGAGCTTAATATAAAAGCCTCAAACTTGGTTCCCCTCCACCGAACGCTGGGCGAACAATACCTAGTGGAGAGAAAACACTTAGAGCGCTAACCTAACGGCACTTCTCATCCAGTTCGCTTTCCATTCATTTGGCGATATCGACGATAATGGTATCCCCGTTTAGTAGTACTAGCACTACGCTCTACGCCTTACCAGTAGTAGCAACACACGCTCAAGGGCTCTCGCTACGAAATTTTCTAATATCACTTATTATATCGATGGCCGTATTTACCACGGAAGTCTGTATATTTATCCTTCTTAAAGATAGACTTAAATAGATCTAGTAAATCCCAGTCACCCTATAATTATAAAGATATTGACACGGGGTCAATATAATAGTATATAGTATAAAAGATATTAATTATTCTATGGAGGATTTGGCCCTAATATACTAGAATCCTAGAGTTACCCTAGTCCCGATAGGGCTAGCGGTAGGGCTCAGCCCGCCGTTTTAATAAATATTTATAATAATACTCCTATTAAAGTCTACCCCGTAATAGATCGCCTAATTTAAAAGAAAGAAGTTAACGCCCTCGTTAATATATTTATATAGAGTATCGCTAGTAATAACGTAAATAATGTCTATATATAAAAGTAAATAAATAAATAATATATATTCTAAATTATCGACCGATTACGGGTAAGCCCGTAGAGTTTTAAAATTTAATATAGAGTCGTAAAGTTTAGTATTAAAATCGCGATAACGAGGTAAAACAATAATGAGGTATAAAGATAATATAAATAACTAGTAGTAAAAACTATAATATTAATAAAATAGAGGTGTATATATATAGTATTATAGGAGTATTAATATTAAAGGACTAGGGCCTTAAATATATATTAATAAAATAAAGTCTTAATATAAATCTAGGCTAGATCTAGGCTAGATCTAGATAAAAGTTATTTAACGGTACTTTTAAAATTAAAATTATTTTAGCGCGGAGCTAGTCCCGATTCGGCTAAATAATTATATAATTCTTATATTATCCGAAGCTCTTTTCTATATAAATATACTATTTAATTAAGAAGTAACGATAACGAGGGGTATATATCTAAATCTATAAAAAAAAGTATATAAATAATACTATACTAGGATATTCGGGTTATATAACTCTACGTATAATTAAGCGAATAATTTAAGATTATTAAAGAGTAGTTTTACTAATTCTCGGTATAATACCTCTTTAATAATATTATAATACCCGTACTCTAAATAAAGCTCGATAAGTAGATTTAATATAATAATTATTTCCTAATAAAAGTAAATAAAGAGCGATAATATAAAAGAGAAGTATAATTATATTTCTAGAGTTATCGACCCTAGAAGAAGAATTTAATTTAATATCTAGCCTATTATTTATATTTCTTAATAAATTCGTCCGCGAAAATATTTTTAGTATTTATTTAACGGTTTTATATAAATCCCTAGCCTTTCTAAAATAAGAGGTATTCGATAACGTAACTCTTCCCCTTTTTAATAACGCGGTTATTAAGGATATACTCTAGTTCTTATTCTAACTTTAAATTATCTCGCTCGGTTTTTATTACTCTAAGGTTAATAGGTCGTAGATATTTAAAAGAGTCTTAATCCGGTAGTAAATACTACTCTAGTTATATTATTAAAAATATATTATAAATCTTTTAATTTTCCGGGATATTAAGGCGGTATACGAGTCTATTAATATAATTAAAAACTTTAAATAAACTAGTTATTTATTAACTATATTTACGACCCGTAAACTTATTTACCGGAATATTATAATCTTTATATAAACGTAGTAAGGCCTAGTCCCCTTTACGGAAGTATTAAAAATAATAAATATAATTATAATACTCTTTATTGTGTATTTAAGCGAAGGTAATTATATCCGAAGTTGAAATACGTATTAACTCCTTTAATAAAATATTATTCTCTTAACTTCCTAGATTTAACGCGTTATTAATAATAAAATCGAAAGCTACTTTATTTAAAGTATAGTTAATAAGCTAGGAAAACGTATTATTATATTATATAATTATAAAAAGTAGTATCTCTTCCTAGGTTTTAAGGTTTTATAAGGTAGCGATCTAGAATTATAATATAATTTTAATAATTTAATTTATACGCTCGCTTAATTTATCCGTTTATAGATAATAAATAGTAGAAAATATTAAACTTATTTTAAACTTATTAAATAAAGTCTTTTATAAAGTATTTATAAACTTCCGGTCGCGGTCGGAAAGAATAACCTTCGGAATACTTTAATCTATTAAATATAGGCGACGTAAAAATATATATATTTATTACTCTACCTTTTATATTAATTTTCCTAGAATCGCGGTTACCTTTCGGGAAAATTTATATATAACGGTTATAATATTATCGAATCCTTCTTACGAAAGGGGTAAGGTTAGGATAAAATTAATAAAAATCGTATAAAAAAGAGAGGGCGGTATAAGAATAAATTATAATACTTTATAAAGTTTATACCTAGGAGTATTAAATAGTTAATATTATAAATAATATCGTAAATACTCCCCTAGCTTTTTATTTAATTTATATATATACTAGTACCTAGTTATTATCTTATAATACTTATATCTTCTTATATATAAACTAGAATATACGACGTTAAATATAGTTTTAATATATAAGGAAGGTATATATAGGCGCTCTAACGTATATACGCGATTAATAACTAAATTATCGGTACGTTATATTAAACCGTTATCCCCCTTCGAAAAAGGAAGATCTACGGCGTCCTCGCCGGTTTCTATATTATAGTTAAGTATATAATTTATTTTAATTTAATAGTCGTTATTCTAGTACCCTTAAAGTAATTCTTATTTAAACTACGTATTTATTTTTACTAGTATATAGACTTTATATATATATATTTAAAGTATATCTAGCTCGCCTTCTAAAAAGTCCTTAACTACGTTCTTTTACTATAATCGGGATAGGGCGTCTAATACTATATATTTAATACTAGGTTTATAACGGATCTTTATATTTTGAAAACACTAAATATAATTTAAGGCCCGTACGATATATAAATTAATCTTTACCGTAGATAAGGTAGTTATATTTATTTATTTAATTATATTAAACGTAGCTTTATAATTAATATAAACGACTATTTTAGGGGCTAATTCGACTATATATTTAATTTTAATAAATACCTATATTATTCCTACTAATTCTATTTTAGTAGGTTAATAATATATTTCTATATTCTTAAAGAGTCGGTTAAGGAAAAGGATAAACTAAATTTACTTCCAGTCGGGATAAAGACTTTTTAACTTTTTTATAATATAATAAATTATAACCTTATAACCGAATTCCTTACTAATATTAAGGTCGATAAATAGTTTCTTTTTATCGTCGAAATAATATAAAAAGGAAGGTTTAGAAAAGGTATTCTAAATAACTTTAAATAAACGGATCTCCTATAGGGAAGGTAATTTAAAATTAATCTTTTTAATATATTCCTATCGCTAAGCGCCTATAGGGGGTATTTTATTTAATAACGCGGTTTTCTTATTTTATAAAGGCCTAATTAAAGTAGTATAATCTTTAATATAATCTCTTAATTAACTAGTTATTCCTAGGTACGTCTTAAGTACTACTAGCGTTTAAGAGAAAGTTAATTATTTAATAATTATAAGTTTTTCTTTAGAAATTAATAGCCTAAACGAGTTAACCTTTTAACTAAATAATATAATTAACGGATAACCGATAAACGCCTTTTTAGGGTTAACTAAAATATTAAATTTAACGAATAAGAAAAATATTATATATAGGTACTAAATATAATCCTCGAGGGTCTAAAAGAATACTATAATATTATTAATATATACTCGGGCGAATATTTTATAGATATATAGGATCCGGTTTATTTATTATTATACGTATATAGGCGAGTTCTTAAATTCTATTACCGTAATATTAAAAGTCTCCTAGCCACGGTATAATACGATAGTAAATTTATATCTATTCTTAGGGTATATACACTATTAATAGAAGAAACTAGGCGCGTCGATAACGGTAATTTAATAATAACCCTCAACGGCGTTAATTATATTATTCTATAAAGGTAAATAATAGACGTCTATTATAACTATAGTATTTAAACCTCGAATATTAATAATAATACGGCTCTTTTTAGTACCGTCTAATCTTATAGTCTAAATAACGAAGACTAGGAAGTTAAATAGAGTAGTTTATATCGTCTATTTAAGCTGTCCCTAAATATATAATTTATTAAAGATTTCGTTAATAATCTTCCGGCTCTCGTTATTTATAGGATAAATATATACCGTTTTAAATACTTTATCTTCCTAGTCGGCGCGTAGTAATATACGTATTTATTTATTTTCTAGAATATTAATAAAGCCTCCTTCTACCTAAAGTATAGGGAATTAATTAATAACCTTTACTAACTCCAGTTATTTACTATAAATAATAATATTGTTTAAGAGGATATTATTCTTTACCGAAGTAATTACCTTTATTAATAAAATAAGAGGTTGGGAACTAGTTAAATTCTTTATATCTTTACCCCTTAAAGGTTATTTAAGAAGTAATAAATTAGAGTTAATAGTAATTATATTATTAAAAGCGTTTTTAATAAAAGTTTCTTTATACTCTTAAAGAGGCCTTCGTATAACGAGCTCGCGAACGTCGTTATCGCCTATAGTAATATTATAGTAGCTATTAAATTAAGCCTCGACTACTTAACCTAGTTTTATATTCCTAGGGATTTTAACGTACTTATCCGTTTTATTCTTTATAAGTATTAATCTTATTTTATTATTAACGATTCCGGTAAAGAGGTATAGGTTAGTATCTACCGGTTTAAAGAAATAGTCTTATACTAGTAGATTAAACTTATAAACTTCGATAATTATAATAATTTATAGGGGGATAACTTTTATTTCGTAGTATATACTAGCCGGTTTATACTTATACCTCTTAAGTAGACGTCGATAAAGTACTCTATATCGTAGTTACTAATACGGGCGATTTACCGAGATATTAATATATTAATCCCTTTAGGGGTTATAATGTCTATATTAATAAATATATTTACTTTAAGATTATCTATAATATAAACTTCCCTAGGGGCGGTTTCGGTTATTATTTTATTACTATTCTTATCTTTCCCGGGGAAGTATAAAGAGATAACGATATATTTAAAAATAATATAGTAGTTAGTATTAATACCGGTAACTTAGAGTAGGGTTATTATAATACGGATTCTAGCTTTTAGAAGAAAATATACTATAAATTTATAATTAACGATAGTTACTCTATAACTAGTATCTTTATAACTCTTTTCTATTTTAATTCTAGGGTCTAAACCGACCTAAATACCGGCGTACCGGTATTTCCTAAATATTTATCCTATTCCCGTATTTTTAGAAGAGTCGTAGTTTAATTTAATAATAGGTTTCTATTTTAGTAATTCGTTATTCGTTTTAGCCTAGTAATAGGTTTCTATATTCTCGTCTATTACTAAAAATTACTTATTTTTCTAAATAATATTTATAATTAAATATTTAAAGTAAGAGGTTTTAATAAGGTTCCTACCTAAATCTTAACTTCTAAAGTACGTATATAATACGTTTTTAAAAGAGAATAACTCTTTATAAATACGACACTCGACTTATTTAGGCGAATCGATAATAGTTATTTAATAACTAGTTATTTCGTTTTATTTATTATAATAATTCTTTTATTATTAATCCTAGCTTTATTTATTAACGTGATTAATATTAAGCGTGGATTATTCTTCTATTTATAACTCTATAATACCGTCTTCTTAAGAGTAGTTCTTTTATACCTCGGTTTTATAGTAAATAATTATACGCCTAGGGGGTATTTATTATTACCCGAAATAATTAAAATTATAACTACCGGTTATAGGCCCGCGGTTTTCTTAGCGCGGTTAATAATTAAAACGATTTTTATTTCTAAAAGAGAAAGATACGTTTCTAGTACTACTATTAGTAATTTATAACTAAATAAGTAATAGTTAAATTTAATAAAACTACTACTACGTTTAAAGGATATTTAATATATTCTAATAGGCCGGATTAATAAATTAATAAGAAATAACCTAAGGTAACTAGTTTTATTATAGGCGGAACCGGTTAAATTATTAATAATTTTATTAACTTTACCGTAAGCCCTCTAGCTTAAAAGGCGGTAGAGGCTTAATTATTTTATTACTTCGTATTATTCCTAGCTAGACTTCTTCTTTAACGTTAAGTAAATTAAGGAATTTATTTAATAAAATACTAGGTTTAGACGGATTAATAAAAGATTTAAAATTAGAGTTAATATAGTCGTAGATTATAAATATTTATTAATATACGCTAGGAATATCGGCGGCCCTAATTAGGTTAAATATTTTATTTATATACTACCTAGGCGTTTTACTAGTACGTATTTAAACGAATTTATATTTATTAAAACGAAACTTATATATAACTTCTAGCGTCTTTATTTTAAATCGTTTAATAAGACGACTTATTTATTTAAGGCTAGCGAAGGTACGTATTAATACTTTAATATTAATATTTAATTTATTCGAGAATTATTTAAGGGCTACTCCCTTAAGATATAAAAATAAAAACTTTTATACCTCCTCTTCGTCGTATTATTTAATTATATCGTTAACGTGATCCTTAAAGTCGAAAACGTTCTTATATATAATATACTTTTTTAAAATAAATAGGTTATCCTTTTTATCGCCCTTAAGATCGAAGAATTTAATCTCTTCGAGTTTTAATTTATTCTAGGCGTTTACCTTAATACTAGTACCGTTTTAACTAGTTAAACTATTTATTTTTAATAGGCCTTAAGGTTCTATCGGGTCTTCCTTTATTTTAATTACTAACTTAATAATAAAGGCCTAAATTTCTAGCGATTCTATAAATTATATTATTTATTCAGAATTTATAGTAGGTTACTCGGGCTCGGGAGGAGTTATAATTTCTTCGTCTTTAAATTCATCCTCTAAAGGTTACTCCTCTTATAAATATTAACGTAGCTCTTTAATATTCCTTCGGAAGGTACCGATAAATAGTATTATAAACATTTTATTTATAACCTAAAGTAGTTATATAGTAAATTATTTAAACTTAACGTACTCCGAAAGATCGTTATTAAATTACTTCGCTTTCCGGCCCCTCTTTAATAAATATTAAAGAGGTACTTTAATAAAAGGATAAAAGACCGTATAACTATTTAGGTAACTACTCGTCTAATATTAAAAGTAACTTTTATTTATTTTAAAATATATTTATTTAATAATAGGAATTCTTATAAATAAAAAGTAAAATTAACTATAATAGAGTTTAACTAAGTTTCTTCTAAGGTAATAATTAAAGTAATAATTAATAATAAATATTAAAAATAGTAATACTAAACGAATAATAAGAGTAGTATTAAAAGACTAGTATTCTAGTATTCTTTTTTTATAGCGGAAGTGTAAGAGATATAACTAGTAATATATTTACTAGGCTAGACGTTTATTTAATAAATAACTTATTAAAATTAATAATTATATTAATAAAAGAGAAATAAATAAAGGGACGTTTTAAATACTTAATTTAATATTTACTATAAATACCCTAAATGAAAAGAGTACTAAATAAATTACTTTAATAATTTAATAAAGAGTTTAGAAGTATTTATTTAAGATAGTAAGATACGGTACGGAAACACTAAATAAATATAACGTAAATAAAATTTACTATCGATACGGAGTAAGTTATTTTAAATATAGTAGTTAATAGGGAGTATATTAACCGTTTTAAAGGTTATTTTACTATTTATAACTAGTATAATCGTTTTTACTAATATAGAAGAGGTATAGTTCTACGTTAGTATAGTCGTTATTACTATTTAACACGGGGTTAATATAATAGTATATAGTATAAAAGATATTGATTATTCTATAGAGGATTTGGCTTTAATATACTAGAATTCTAGAATTACCCTAGTCTCGATAGAGCTAGCGGTAGGGCTCAGCCCGCCGTTTTAATAAATATTTATAATAATACTCCTACTAAAGTCTACCCCGTGATAAATATTAAATCGGTATATTAGTTAACCTCGAACTTATCTCGTACCTAAAAGATAATATACTAGTTAATATTCTTTAGGTATAATATTTTAAATTCTATATATATTCTAGTTTTTTAATAGGATTATTTTATAATACTCTAACCTAGACACTTTCTTCTTCCTTCGATATATCTATACTCTTCTTACTATCTTTATTAATTTATTAATTATTATTATACTAAATCTCGTCCCCCTAAATTTACTCGGTAGTAATAATACTATAAATTAGACGTAAAATCTCGATAAATATAACTAGGCGAATATTAGGCCCGATTATATTATATTCTATTAAATTTATTTAATAATAACCTTACTTATAATTCTATTCATATACTATACTATTTATATAGAACTACGGTTTTATATTTACGTCCGTAATTTTTACCTCGCGTTATTTACGTATTATTTTCTAGAGGCCGTTAATATAATTCTAGTAATTAATATTCCCGAGAAAAATCTTCCGGTATTAAAGGATATATATAGTATATTCCCTAATAGAGTCTACTTTATTTAGATTAATTAAGATCTCTTTACTCTATTAAAAAAGATTTATAAACGAAAAAAACTCGTTATTATATCGGTAACTTGGGAAACCCCGATTTTTACGCATTTTATACCGAAATTGTATAAAATACTAGAAATACGTATCTACTCATATCCCGTATTCTAAGTACATTATGCACCGATTAAGTAGCGATATTACACCGATTTAGTAACTTTTTTTTTTAACTTTAACTTTTAAGAGTATCTAGACTAGGGCCCCTATATAGGAATATAAATATCTTACTAAATCTATTTTTA
>JAABUS010002136.1_pt1 | contig 38820 bp, 43 predicted proteins | sample 5560161 | NCBI WGS metagenome assembly JAABUS01 (sample SAMN10711885, study PRJNA513376) | rock metagenome | isolation source: Antarctica rocks | place: Antarctica: Victoria Land, Trio Nunatak nord | collected 2016-01-04
TGCTGCCACTTTGAACGATGAAGACGTCCTGCTCCCGGATTGAGGTGTCGATACTGACCGATGTCTCGCCATTGCTGAACGTCTTCAATTCGCATTCTGCTGGTTGGGTTCCAAGTCGCTCACAGATAGATTCAACAAGCTGGGGATGAGAAGATCCGGAGAATATCTTTACATCCCGCATGGTAGAAGTGCGATTGCTGAAGATGTCGTTCTGAATTAATTTACAAATGTTAGAGTTAGCGAGTATTCTATTATTCTAGCGTTACGGTAACGTGATTGATGAAAGATAACCAGAGCAACCAGAGCAACCAGAGCACTCTTTTGGATTCGAACAGCGCTGAATAACACACCGATAGACGGAAAAGTGATTTGTGTCTCTGATGCGACGATTTCTTACCTAGGCTTCTGTGGGCCATTGGTGAGACTCGAGATGGTGTCTAATCTTGTGGGTTTCCACATTCTGGCCTGTTGCATTTCGACGAAATTGGTGTGCTAAGGTACCTCACCCCCGTCTTCTCTTCAGCTAATTCGCCACATCGTTAATTCAAAGCGTCTCGTTTCTATGCAACTGCGCTTCTATGTACAGTCATGAATTTCGCCTGTAGACGAGCATCCTTGTCGCTATACATTATCCTTTGACTTCAGGAACCCCCTTGATTACTATCATAAGCTACCTTAATATGCAAAGCTACTATCTATTAAACTCAAACAGACCGGTCCCCCTTAATAAACGTTCAGTGATCAGCGAATTACCTCGACGACAAACGTGTTGACAAAGGAGGCATAAGTCATCCTGAAAGCACCCTTAGACTCCCACCACAATCACGTGTTCGCGCCTATGACTCAGTCAACGCCTGTGTATCATCCGATAGTTTCTGCATCCCGGAGCTCTGCCTCGAAGCTCTGCCTCGAAGCTCTCCTCCCTCTTGCAATTGCCAAGGCCGCAAGCGTGATGTATGCCAGCAGCGCCACCATGATAGCCAAACCCAACCAGTCTTTTCCCATACCAATGCCGTTGAGAGCTGGATAACCACCCGAAATTGACGAATTGGGACACCAGGATGGAGTTTGCTCTTGAACGTTCGTGGCGTTACCTCCCAATACATCCAGACGTTGAACTGAATCATCCAGCCGCAGAAGACCATGGCGGAGGTGAAGAGCAGAAGAATTGGCGATTGTGATAGAAGGCGAGTTAGTGCAAGTTTTAACTTACATCAGTTGATTTATAAAATGATACTTTACTTTGAAAGTGATTGAAAGACATGTTATTATCTGTGAAGTCAATAAACATACTATTTTTACAAATACCTCACAAGAATTAAAGTCTTCAGACATGATTATGAGTGCATTAGAATGATAGAATATTTTCAGTAGAAGATCTTTCAGAAGCAATTTATAGTTTCGGAATATTCTGACAGTGAAATATTCTGTAATCTGCATGTATTTTACATACGCCGCACAACAGGTTGGGTTTTGACCCAACCCAATCCGGTGGGTGTAGTGGTGGGTCTGGTTTTGGGTTGGGTGACAAGACCTTCCACCCAACGCGGTGGGTCTGGTGGTGGGTTGGGTTCTGAACAAGGGGACGCAGAGGCAAATATATACTATTAATAGGAAAGGGGGGGGGCATATATACATGGGACAAATGCTGGTAGGGAGCCATGTAGGGAGCCATGTAGGTAGGGGAATAGGTAGAGGAGTAGGTAGAGTAGGTAGTTGAGTAGGTAGGGGAGTAGGTAGGGAGCATATTTGATGCTTTGACATGGGGCAAAATGATGCTCGGATATGGGGCAAATTGATGCTTGGCTACAAAGCACATTTGAAGTGAACTTTCCATTTCACTATGTAGCGAATATTCCATTTGCCTATGAAGCGAACTCATTGCTTGATCAGCTAGCATATATGAACCGAACCTTGATGGACAAATGAATCATGTTTGATGTTTGCTTTCGAAGCACTTTTAGAAGCACTGTTCTGACCACTGCTCGACGCGCGTTGCGAACCTGACTGACGCGTGTTTTGACGCATATAGGGAGGTGGGTAGGGAGGTGGATAGTCTGGTACGGTACCATGATTGACGCATTCATCGGAAATGAGGTGCATCATAGTACTTGCCGCGCTGCATTTCGCTGTTAGTGAACAAACAAGTAGAAGAGCTACACGACACAGGTTGCCTACCCCAAGGAATAGCGATAGCAGGAAGCTACAGGCTCCACCGGCTAGCACGACAGCCCAAGCTGAGCTCATGGCAGACATAACGGCAGAAATGACGGCAGCGCGTTTTCCCTCCTCAAGGCTTTGGAAGAATGAGCTGCTAGTACCTGCGAGTGCTTGATGGATGTCCTGAGCGTTGACGTTGGGAAGTACAGTTGACACTCCAGCGAAGGCGCGGTTCTGAAACACCGAGCCCATGATGGAAAAGAAGATAACGATGCCGAGAGCTTGGGCTGACGTCGACAACATTAGTCTAGGTCCCTTGGACTTAAAGAGAAAGTGCCTTGGGACAGACCAATGCCCATAAACGCAATGACATTAGCCATATTCTCAGGTTGCACCATGCATTGCGACACGGGATAGCTGGCTTGTGCGTAGCTTCCAACCCCAACGCCAATCAGAATGGTATACCCGTAGACTTTGACAATGCTCGTAGTCGGCGTTATCGTGACTCATTTCGGTTAGAAGCCATTATGAAAGCAGAAAAAGGTCAAGACACCTACATATTAAAGATGACCCTATCAAGACCAGTGCACTCCCACCAGCATACCAAGGCATGTAGTACCCTGATTTGGACATGATGCCACCACTAACAATCATGAATACAATAGCAAACATGATATACGGAAGCATCTTGACTGCGGCAGTAAAAGAATCATCACCCTGGGAAGAAGTAAGTCTCAAGCATGATAACGCCAGTGTAAAGCAGGTAACCTTAATGAACTGAAAATATAACGGTATGTAGTATGCTGAGCCCTGAAGTACATGTTAACGTGCTTTTCCTTCAGCTATTCACATTGTTAAGACGTACGAAAAGTATTCCAGATGCAAGAAAGAGCTGGACTTGAAGGTTCACGAGCAACGGGGAGCGGAAGAAGTGCGCGGGATATAGTCTGTCATCGGCTGGTATAAATGGCACCAACCATTCAGACATTGCGAAAGCAGCAAGCACTACTCCAGCAAAGATCCATAAAGTAATCTCGTTGGTGGAGTTCCATCCGTAGCTGGTGCCCCCAAAGTTAACGGCCATGATAAGACAAGCCATGCTGGCATTAAATAAGATTATTCCAAGCCAGTCTAGCTGAGTAAGCTTTTGCGAGAAGGTGGTGTTTGGCTTCAGGTTTATTCCAGGGAGAATGAAGATATACACTGGCGCAAGCAAAGCGCCGAATACCAGATTTATATAGAAGCCCTGGTTCGATGTTAGCCAAGTTGAGGACTCACCCTTACCACGTTGTGTTCACCCATCTCCAAGTAGCACTACTGCTGGCAAAAGCACCTCCAACCTATTTGCCAGGGTCAGTTTCACCCAACAGAAAGGCTGGCCAGGATGAACACATACCAGCGGGCCAAGCACGGTACCCACACCCCTGCCGCAATCAGCAAGAAGATGCTTGTTAGTGATAAGACCTACCAAACCAAGCCCACCATGGCAGTGTATCGAGGTTTCTCCTTGGGTGTTGTCAAGAGCGCTATGTACGTCAAGCACCCAACGTACATCCCAGAGCCCTGTGTATTGCTAAAGTATTAGAATACCGCCAGCATAGTGTAGCTAGATCGAACCATAGACATACGCCAGCTCCGCTGTGGTTCGAGCGGTCAGACAATGGCATTCAAGGCCAGAAGCAAGGTTCAACACTTACGCAATAGCTCTGCCGACAATCATAGCGTTCATGTTTGGTGCTGCACCACAGATCGCACTTCCAACCTCAAAAAGAAGCACATGTCCACAGTAAAGCTTTTTGACGCTGAAGATGCCATAGCATTTTCCCCTAAGTCAGATATGTCAGTGTATAGATGTCTTTTCAACAAATACAAAGGACGGGGCATGTTACCATACAAGTATCGGCATTGAGCCGAGAATAAACGCCGCACCAAGCCAGGGGAGTTTTTCTACCGAGTTGAACTCGGAAGCGATACTTGGCTGGATTTCAGCAACCTGACAAAGGTTAGATCCGGGTATGAGCCCTGTAGCTCACACAGAACCTATGCTTACCACCGTGTTATCCAAGCTGAATAGCAACGTCGATGATATGATGGCAAGGATGGCGACAAACCACCGAGGTGACAGTGTTAGCATGCCGAATGGTAGTCATTTGAATGGTAGGTGGGGCGTGGGCTTATGAACCTTCACTCCGTTTATGTCACGGATTGACTCTGGTTCTGCTTCCTGGGTATTGGATTCATCCTTGGATTCATTCTCGAGCTCCTGGATAGGCTCGCTCGGAGGACATACTGGAGACGGTAGCACCTGCGAGGAAGGTTTCTCGAGATCCATAGCGAAAGGGAAAGTGTAGAGAGATAGCAGTAAAGATATGGATAGAATATACGCAGAAGGAAGCCAACAAAGAAGAGCAAACGAGCAAGCGTAATATAACAGGCTCGAATAAGAACAGCAAGGTAGGAGTTATTCTCAACCAAACGTCGTTCTCATTAAGCATCAACTGACCCTTTTCGATTGCAGCGAAATCCTGTACAGATTTTGAGGCAAACTCCGCCGCCGAATACCGTTTCATGCATCCACATTTGATGCAAGCAACATCCCACCGGCGCGCTTTCTCGTTCTCGTACACCACACCAAAGGTTAGGGGGGGCTCATGTAATTGAAATTCATTCACCGAGCAGTGGAGGTGGGTGGGGCGTGGCACAGCACATTCGGGGAATTCTGTTGAAACTCAAAGCTGTGGGGAACACCCGGTTCGCAGGAAAACCTTCCGACTGCATGCGAGGACGATGAATGCATGGGATGTACGGAGTACTTGATCGGAGTCAGCCCTGCCTCCCTGTTCGTGGCAAATTGTCAGAGCGACTATCCTGCCACAGTGTCTTGCTCGCAGTTAATGCATTACTAAAGTGTCAAGTATCGGTTGCATTCATTTTTCTCATACTAGCCAATCAGATTTATAACAGATACGACAGTCTAATGATCTTAATTCAAGGGCTGAATGATAACAACGAGATTAAGTACCTTCGAACGAATAAAGAGTTACGATAACGACGTAAATGAATTTGAAGGCAGTTGTTATACCTAGGTAATTGAATATATCGGAACATAACTCGTTATCGACGGTTTGCGGTAACCTAAGGTTGATGATAGGTAACATACCCGTACATTAGACCCATTTATCTTTCATTAAACAATTGGAGGCAATACATAGGTAGCTGCATACTCGGTAGGTATGATGGACAGTCTACCTTATGCACGTAGTATTGTACACGAAAGCCCTGCTATCTTTTCCCATTCAATTTGCGGCCGCGTTTCAGCAAACAATCCAATCGTTCAATTCAGCGGCTGAAAGCAGATGTGCTCCCCCCAGAGCAAGTGACAGTGGCCACTATACCGACCCCTAAGTTGAAGACTTGCATCATCTTGTGTACGAACTTTCACCAAGCGACACCATGAAAAGCTTAGTTCCTAAACAATGAGAAGTAATGTAGTGATCGTACTTGATTGCCTTCGCGAGTAAATCCCTAAAGTAGGTACCCGTCAACCAACTAACCCTCAGCCTTAATGATGTCTGCAGCTCGCTCTGCCACTGCGTACACAGTGGATTGAATGTTGCCTCTGGGGATGATGGGGAAGACACTGGCATCCACTACGCGCAAATTCTTCGTCCCATGCACCAGCAGGTGATCAGACACCACCCCTCCATCCGCTCGAGGTAACATGGCGCAGGTCCCGCATGGATGATAAGTCGATACAGCTATATCTTTGATATAATCTTTGGCTGCTTGCAGGTCGTGAAGATGCGCCGCTGGAGAATTGCGCTTTCCATCCGGTTTCAAAAAGGTCGAAAGCGGAGACGTATTCGCAAATTGTTCGAGGAATAGGACGTGATGTGCCAGAAGCTCAAGATCAACAGGGTTAGAGAAGTATTTGGGGTTAATGCTGGGTTGATCTGCTGGTATTTTCGATATTGCATGCGAACTGCCTCTTGAGAACGGGTGGCTCTGGATTGCACCCAGCGTTAAGAAGTTCTCTGGCCTCAAGGAGCCCCCGTTTAGATTCCACTGTGCTGCAAACATGAACAGTGCACCGACCCCCTCTTCTGGTGCCTCGAGTATTGTGCGTAAGAAGTCGTAGTGCAACTTGTCATCCGATGATGGCGCATTTGCCTCCAGCAGCGCTTGGAGTTCAGAAGAGCGACCGGTGGCCCGATCGAGATCCAGTAATGGCATAATCGCGTGGGAGCCAATGCCCCCCACAGCAAGAGGGCCACCTAGATTGTTCGAGTACATTTTCATGGCGGCCTCAACCTGCTCGGGCTCTTGACGCATAAGTGGATCTCCATTCATCACGCCGGGCTGGACTTCGTAGCTGATTCCAGCCATGAGATGATCTTGAAGATTCTCGCCCACATTACGGTTTGATATGAGTGTCGGAACACTTATTGATTCGAGAATCTCAGGGTTTCCAATACCAGATAGCTCGAGGAGCTTAGGGGACTGAAAGACGCCAGCAGCGAGGATGACTTCTTTGCGTGCATTGATGGACTTAATGGTGCCATCAATGACAAAGTTGACATGATCGGCCAGTACGTCTTGATCAGGCTGCGAGACAAGGCCGATCTTTTCGACTTCAGCTCCCACGAAGATTTGACCTCTGGTCAGCTGAAGCGTAATACGCCGAAGCAGAGTAGCTGCGCATCTTGGTCTTGGGATCCACAGTGCTAGGATTTGCATATCCACCAAGGGCCTTGCCAGAGAAAGGGTCGCTTCGTACCCCGTATCGAATAGCCTTGAAGGTGTCTACCCAAGCTTTAGAAAGAGGATCGAGGACAACGCCGGTACATGAAGCTTAGATAGGCCCGTCTGTTCCGTTAACCTCAACATTAGCATAGTCGAGGCCTAGGTGCGCTGCTGTCGATTCGTTAGGAAGCTTAAGCGTATGAAACTTGCGATAGTATGGTGCAAGAGTCTTCCAATCCCAGTCAGAGTTTCCCATTGCACCCCAGGCATCAATACCAGCAGCAGAAGGTGCTATGAAAGCTTGGTTGTTGATGCCGCTGGATCCTCCAAGCATGCGACCTTGTGGCTGCTGAATGGGCCTGTTCTGAAGATTTTCCTAGTAGAAAGTCAGCATTAGGGCCTGAGGTCAGAAGTGCTGCAGAGGGAGCTCACCTGAGGGGTTGTTCGGAACCTCCAATCGAGCTCTGTGCCATGCACTTGAAAAGCCATGGCAGGAATGTTGACCCTAGGATCTTCGAGTCGGTTCATGCCGGCCTCGAGAACAGCAACACAGACAGATGGATCCTCCGTGAGCCTAGAGGCGACTACGAGGCCGGAGGTTCCACCACCGACGACAACGTAATCATACTCTGCGATCATCTCCGACGGTGAAGTACAGGTAGTCATTCTGAGTGGCCTGTATCGGTATTCGAGGCTCTTTCCGCCAACGTCTATGATTCTAGATGGACTCTGCACTCAACATGCTGGAGCATCAGTATAATGGTGCGGGGTGGTGGGTGGGTGGGAACTGTGGAGCTACGAAGGGAAACAGGGGAGAGATTACAAACCACCCCTCCGCTACGTCACTGCTAGCATTGCAGTGCTACCAGCATGCCCAGGGCATGCAGGCTGGCCAGTCGTACGCTCTTCTGTTCCACCTCCGTGAGAGTGGACGAGGATTTTCACAAGGTGGGCGCGGTGGAACAGAAAAGATGCAGGGGTCAAAGTAGGCTTGCAAGGGTTCGACCGGCTGTGGCATCCCGTTCGCGCTACCTAGAGTACCCCCCGTCCGTGCCGTCCAACCTTGAGATGACGTGCCTTAGTCAATCTGGACTTTCCAAACCTCGCGACTCCTTTAGGCAGGATCATCTTCCAGCCCTGTGAGGAGTCATGCAGCTTCCAAATCCTTCACACGAAAGCACCGACACCACAATCATAACTCTCCCCAACCACAATTAGATACGGAATCTAGCATCAGGAATACCCGGCATCATTGCGGTCAAGCAATGCACCTTCATCACGATGCCATCACAAGATGGTCCACACTTCCCACAGGCTGCGCCCGAGTAGTGAGCTGAGGGAGTGGTACAACCACTTGGCCTTCTGTCATTCCTCTCAGCTGTCAGGGATGGTGCAAAGTCACAGAGAGGCCACCCTTGCGGAACTGGCCTAGATCGTTAACACCCCAGGGGCAATGCTCGGCGTCTACAGTACAATGGATTCTCGACTTTTGGCTTTGGGCTCATGTGCTTGCCGGGCGTTACCGTAATAAAGGTTTCTGCCGGAGCCGACCTTTCAAATCTTCTCCGTCAAACGTTATATTTGTCTAGACGTATTACAGATGGCTTGAGTTTGGTGACCAGCTATTCGAATTACAATGGCTTCCTCTTCCGAATTATCGCCTCTCGCTCCTATGGGAAACGCAGATAACTTTGGCACAAGGCTCCTGCCATCTATCCTCGACAAGTACGCAATCGACGAGCCAAATAGGGTCTATGCTTGCCTTGCTCGGTCTGCAGAGGTCGCTGAAGGATTCGAAGAGATCAGCATGCGACAATTAGCATCAGCTGTGGATGCTCTTGCTTGGCGGATCAGTAACGAGATGGGAGACAGCAAGGACTTCTCTACGCTTGCGTTCTTCGCTCCGTCGGATATTAGGTACCCGCTAATGATTTTTGCGACAGCAAAGTGCCAACGCAAAGTGAGTCTGCGCATATTGCTCCATGTCATATGACTATATATAAACTGGTATTCAGTTGCTACTCTTGGGACCTCGACATACTGTTGACCAGAACTTGAATCTGCTTCAAAGAGCTGGATGCGTACGACTTGTCTATGGACAGGAAATGGCACGCCAAGCCCAACATCTGCGCACCAAGCACGTGGACCTGTTAATCCATGAGCTTCCCCCTCATCACGAGCTAGTTGCGCAGGCTACCATTCATTACCCCTTCATCAAGACATTTTCCAGCGCCTGGAATGATCCTGTCCTCATGTTGCATTCTTCTGGAACCACTGGTACGCTTGAAATGACAGACAAAGATGACCAAACACTCATTACTTATAGGAAACCCTAAGCTCGTAACGTGGACACACGGAACCTTGTCCGTAGTAGATAAAGACCGCAGTATGCCGGCCCCTTCTGGAAGAAGACCTCAGAATGGTGGACTGTTCGACTTTCTATATGGGGACCGGTTTTATTCTTGCTTTCCACCCTATCATGTGAGCTGATCTTTCGAATATGAACTCCTTCTGTGCTAAGACAAAATACAAAATTTGGCAGGAGTAATTGTTACCACACTAATCCCAATATTCTATGGGGCTACCGTAGTCTTTGGTCTGACAAGCGTCCCTGGCAGTGGATCTCTTGTTGGCAGTGGATCTCTTGTTTCAAGGATTCTAGATCGGATTTCGCTAAGAGCTTTGTACGTTCCACCTGTAATCATTGAACAATGGATGCAAGAACCGAATTCATGCGAGCAAGCTAAAACCTTGGACTTCGTACTTTCCGGAGGCGGGCCGTTATCCCAGCCTACAGGAGATCTGCTCGATAGATCCTGCGACGTCTGCCAGGTATATGGATCTGCGGAGATTGGCCAGGTTCAACTTCTCGTTCCAGAGAAGGGCGACTGGGCTTACTTGGAGCCCAATCCATTTGAAGAGGTTGATATGCAAACTTATAGCAAAGGCGTGTTCGAGCTCGTCTTACATCAAGCAGAGCATCTCAACCACAGGAGATCTCTGTACTACAACTCTCCTCACAAGGAAAGCTGGCACAGTGGTGATCTACTCAAGCCGCATATCTCAAAGCCTAGTCTGTGGAGCTTTTCTGAACGTGCAGATGATTTGATCTTGTTGTCTAATGGTCATAAAATCAATCCTACTGCAATGGAAAATGCAGTTGAAGAGCATCCACTTATCTCAGCGGCCATTCTTATTGGACAAGACAAGCCCCAGCCAATTCTCCTCCTTGAAGTATGGGATCGTGGCTGTGAGCTTCGAAGAAATGAGCTAAAAGATCTTCTGGGCCCCACTGTGCAGAAGGCTAACGACCTTTTCCCACAGTATGGCCAAGTCGATTGGGGGATGGTACTGATAGCTGAGCCTTGCAAGCCCTTCGTTCGATCTCCTAAAGGAGGCGTTGTACGTACAGCAACACAGAGGCTTTACGAGCCCAAGATCGAAGCACTATACAGTTGCGCGCTACCTGAAGCTAATGGCAACGGCCCTTGGTCGTTGAGCGATTACATCTGTTAGGGGCCAGCATAGAGCGAGTCATATGGGTGTAAGGTAACGAGTATATAAATGCTAAGGAAGGAAAGTATCTAGAAGGGAAGGGTCGGCTATCTATATGACTCAGGAGAACATAAGCTAACCCTGAATAGGGTTGGCTTCGGAACAAGCCTATGCCCTAGCGGCGAGCGATCGGCGATAGCCCTCAGGATAGCCACCAACATAGTCATCAACATAGCCACCAACGGAGGTGCGTAGCTAGGATCGTAACAACATCCCTACCAGTCTTGAGCAGCTAATACAAAAATCACTTCACCAGCTGCTTCCGGGATCTCTCATCACATTAAACGACGACATCTTCGTAAAAGGCTTGGATTCTTTGAAAGCTACTGTGCTTGGCGCCGTTATACAACGAGACTTGAACGCACACGACGTCTTTCCGCCCGGTTCATTCTCCCAGAAGGTACAAATCTCAGACTCTGCGCGAATGCAAAGCTTGGTCGAAAGCTACACCCAGGACCTGACTGAACACAACTGCACGCGAACGTTCCGGTACATCATTCTCACTGGAACTACTGGAAGCCTGGGCCAGCATATGTTACGAACGCTGCTAGGATATTCTGATGTTGCGACAATATATTGCCTGAACCGTTCCACTAAGGCGCAAAAGAAGGCTGAGAGCCTCTTATAAGACCGAGCATGCGATCTGTCAAGAGCAAAATTTCTTCATGTGAATCTGAGCCAGCCGTACTTGGGTTTGGACCAAAATACCTGGGAGTGCCTAGTCAGAAATGCCACGATCGTCATCCATACCTCCTGGACCGTAGACTTCAACCTTCCACTGAAGCATTATGAGAGGGAACATCTTCACGGACTACGTACACTTATTAAAGTCGGCACCGCGCTCGGCTCGCTTTCGTTTCTTCCTCTGGCGCTGTGTCGCAATGGTTCTCGGAAAACGCAACTCACTATATCCCGGAGCTCGTTCCGCGCTCATACTCCCTCGCCGGCAGCATCGGGTACTGGCAATCGAAGCTCGTCGCTGAGAATATTCTAGCAATCGCAAACGAGCAGTATGAAATTCCTCTCTCCATCCTTCGAGTAACACAGTTCGCCGCGGCAACCAGCGCACACGGCCCGGAAAGATGGCCGCTCCAAGAATGGTTTCCCATTACGATTCAAACTTCGAAAACGCTTGATCTTGTCCCGACCTGGGATGCTTACGTGGATTGGATCCCCGTCGATACGGTTGCTCAGATAATGTGCGAGATCGCGCTTCAGCCAGACATAGAGCAACGCCCACGCAGCGGCTCTCTGGCCACATCTCTTGGGCCTAAGGTCTATAATGTAGCGCATCCGTATCCAATTCCATGGCAGCGGCTCGCAAAGCGATACAATGTCGCTTGGGCGGAACAGCCAGAGTTGTCCCTCTGCGTGACTGGGTTGCGGTACTTAAGCAGCGTAAAATGGATGACCTTGATGAAGTGGCAGCTACGCCTGCACTCAAGATACTACCGTTCTTCGAGGCTCTGACGGTAAAAACTGGGGGTGGCGGAGGCTTACAGGGTGTCCTGAAGACTGCAAACGGGGTGGCTGCGAGCAGCACAATGGCGGGCTTACGGCAATTGGGGGACGCGGATATTGACAACTGGCTTACACAGTGTCAAATGTGAAGGGCAACATACTTCATTTATCTCATTTTTCCAGAAACTATTTAGAATAATGGAAGTATATAGAGCGAAACCATCCAAGCATTCCACAAGCGAAACGTTGTCTTATCGCTATTCACAGATCTAAACGCTAATGTTCTAACTGCAAAACTCCCGCCTAGGGCCATTGGGCCGATATACCCTAGGTTTTCCGCAGCTCACAACCACGGGCAAAGCCAGCTCCAAGCAAGCACAGCGCACGCAATTACCCAGCGGGCTACTCCGTCGCCGATGGTTAGAGGGAGTGTGCGTCGTTCACGGGCATCATCTCCGGCTTGATCGGCCATGTCCTGGACTTGCACAGTCGTCACGACAACAAATCCGATAGTAGCAACCCATCTTGCTAGCGACATCGCAAGCGGCACGGAGCCTCCCAGCAGTACATCCGTTGCCCCAAAGGCAAAGCTAATGAAGCCGGCCGCGTTGATGATATTGCGGACAAGGAAATTTACATCCGCGCCGCCGCGATCATTATAACAGTGGCCAAAGCAGATCAGAGCCAGAGACTGCTTCAAGCCGCCCAGAAAAGCACTCACGCACACGGCAAGGGGATAAAGAATTGACGTCCACACTCTGGCTTGGCTTGGTGAAAGGCGTTTGGATGGAAGCGGTCGCCAAGGCTTGTTTAGCAGGTCCTCGCGAATGGCGCCAGGCTGGCATTGATTGCTGATGGCAAATGGGAGAAGGTTTATCCAGCACCAGAAGACGGCTGGGAGTGACCCTACCGGCGATAGAAATTGGTGAAGATGGTGGCAGGTGGAATCAATGCGCGGAGAGAGCAATAACCGTGCTAGATATTGTGCTGGGGCCCACAATTGTCTTGAGGTCGCTCAAATTAAAAAGCCAAAGCGAATACAGATGCTGAGCCATTGATGCCGGAGAGATCAGATGTAAGCTTTCGTAGTTCGATTGAATATCTCTGAGCTGAGGTAAAGGTTCGAGTTAAGGCTTTGACCCAAAGATAGCAAAATATTGCTTCATGTTCCTTGCGTATAAGTGATGTTGAGAGAAGGTATTGAACTCCGAGCTTTCAGCTTCTATGTTCGAACATGAACAGATATGTTTCGTGATACGACTGCCCCGAGGCTGGGGTTCAACGGCTCAACAACAGTGCAGGACGAGGACAATTTGTCCGAAAAGCTGAAAAGAGTGGGCGAGTTGCTTTGACCCCGAATAACAACACACTTCAAAATCAGGCAAATAACGGCTGAAAATGACAGCATATTCATGTATCGCCGAGTGTCTTGTTGTCACCATACAAGCCAGAACGGCAAGGTTACTGTGCCATCATGTTGCATGTGGTTGCATCCTTCGGAACCTACAACGAGACGATTCGGGTTGCTTGTAGCGAATGTAAAGCTCGAACCCCCAATAGAATAGATCGTAACGCGCTGTCGCCTAAACAACGGGCGCCGTTAAATTACTGCGCATCACGGATGCAAGTCGTGCATTGAAGTGGGGCGGTGACGAATTATCGTCTGCAGAATTCAGTCTGGAGCTGAAGCCTGAGACGCGGCGCAATGGCACGAGATTGAAGTCTGAGTGTGATGGTTGTCAAGCAATGAGGAAAGACAACATTAAAGAGCCTAGATGACGTCTGCAATCGCACTCTACATAGCTCAGCTGGTAGAGCGCAAGGCGATTGCAGTTTAAATGCGCTGCCGGTACTGGGGTTCCTGATTCATACCTAGGCCCAGAAATACTCGAGTACTTGCTTTGGCTCTCCGTATCGATGTCGGTTAATTCTTCTGCTCACACTTTATCACGCCTTGTTGTACGTGTCGAGACCACAAGCGTTCTGCCTCTCTGAGCTATTCTCGATCAAGGCTCTATTGTCGTAGCTCATGAGGTATAGGAATCATGAGTGTAGCTTTTTGAGTCGTTGGCAACTCCCGCTATCACCAGCTGATTCACACGAATCGACTAAGTGAGCTTCGACGATTTTAGAATTGTTGACCGTTTCGGATTGACTCGCCAACTGGGAATTGACGGGCCTTCGTTAATTGAAATCTGGAGTGGTCATTGGTATTGTTCCGCATTCGCCTAGACTGCCAAGCGGTACATAATTAGAGAATGCAACTAAAGTGTACAACCAGAGAACACCTCGGGTCCGTAACCTGCGTTTCCCTCGATACCATTCCTCTTTGAGGAACATAAGAATGGCAGATGCGACATGGCCGACATGGCCCCAAAGAGTAAGAGCAATACACTGTTAAAGGTCAGGTGACCTGATCGGCACAGAGACTAAGTCTTACCCAAAATCGCTTCTAGCAAAGCTGGAGTCGAATTGACCATCAATCTGCCTTTATGAGTGCAAACGAAGGGAAGAGAAGGTCTTTGCTCTGTTAATAGCTCAGATCTACATCTTCATGCTTGATTCGACCATCTCCAGCGAGAAGAAGTCCCTAATGTCTTCCACCAGCTTCTCAGTCATGATCCTTCCAAAAATGTAGATTTACTACAGCAGCCACCCACTCTCGAGGCGATCTCATCTCCATTGGGAAATGACTCACTCCCGTCCGTGTATTAGTATATGACGTAAATGCTTTTTGCACAGACGAAGGATCCTTCTCGCTGTACGCAGCTTTATAATACCTTAGGCCCCGCGTAGCTCCCTGCATCCAGTGCATCATAACATATCCCAGAATCTCTTCAGCTGGCATATCGTAATTTTCAACGTCCATCCACTCATGATACTTCTCCAACAACCAGCCGAGCAAGCCGATTGGAGAATCTCCCAGCCCAAACCCAAGGCTCTGCGGACGTGTTGATTGCTGACCCAAATATCCGCTTTGTTCCTTTAAGTAGTACTGCAACCTATCCAGAGCTTTCTTGTCCGCGGCCGAGTAAAGATATGAATTAAGAATTAGTCGACCCATTGCGAGTGGGCTTTTGTACCATGGTGGTGGCGCACATGGAACGAACGTAAGATGCTGTGCACGCACATGCTGCGGATACTGCATGGCCATTGATCTGGTGATGAATGCGCCCCAGTCCCCTTCATGTGTCAAATAACACTTGTACCCCAAAACGTGCACCATAAGTCGATGAAATGCTGGGGCAGTCATGACTGGACTAAAACTAGACTTTTCCTGAGCATTTCCAGGGCCATAGCCAGGGATGTTAGGTATGATAAGATGAAATGCGGGTGCCGAGGAAGAGGAAGGCTTAGTGAGAGGCTGGATAATTTTGCGAGATTCAAGGAACGAGCCAGGCCAGCCATGTGCGATGAGGAGAGGACGCGCATCCGTTCGAGAGGAGCGCTGGAGGGCGAAATGTAGGATTTGAAATCCGTAGCCAGGGATGCCGACTTCGACTTTGAGTTGAGTAAACTCAGCGTTGATACGAGCCTAGCGGTCAGAGATCGATCAGCAACATCCGAAATGCGAGGACACAATAAGAAGCACCTCTTCAGCCCTCCAATTATATCCGTCTCTCTAATAGTTTGCTAAGTTTGGAACGACCTTGACCTTAGCACCTTGATTCTAATCATCCTCCGCAAGATCAACTAGCTCGACTGAATAGCGTGCTAATCGAAGCTTTTGCTTTGTAACATGAAGCAGATCGTCGTCTATGTGGAGAGTGTAAGGAACAGGTTTATTGAGCTCGTACTTTGAAGAGGCTTGAGGTTTGGACATGATAGTATCGAAGCAGGGCAGTAACCAGTGCTTATATAGATAAGAGACCAACGTGTCTACCAACCGAATAAGCAATCGTTATAACTTTTTAGACTTGTACACTACTATGTATTCTTTGATTTGTCTTTCATCCCTATCCGAGGTTCACTGCTCCACCGCTCCAACATCAACTACCTGAAATTATGATGAGTACCTGAACTCTCCCGACTCTCCCACTCACCTCTACGGGTTAAAATCCAAACTCACCGCATCCTCTGGCTGCTTCCATACAAACCCTTCCGGCATCTCGACCGCCCTATCCTTTAACCACGCCTGCATTTGCTGCCAATTCACGCATTTGTGGTCAGTGTTTCCATTCGGCGTGGGATTATTGTGGGTCTTGACCCAATTATATGCAATCATCGTCATATCGTAGTTGCACATGATGCCTTGCCTTATATAGTCTATGCAATGCTCGTAATGTCGATCATACATCTCCGGCACGGCAGCTTTGTTGGCTTGCACGGACGGGAAAGAGGCCATATGGTGGTCCTGCCAGATATAGTGTAGGCAGTGAATATGGTGTGTGCCGGTTGCGGTTGCTAGGTAGCCACCACCAGCCGAAGGCGGGAATTGAACCGAGTCGAGGGAGTAGCCTGCGCGTTGGATATCGTCGCCTGAGACGCTGATGAGACCATCTGGGTGGTTTGAGAATTAGCAAAACTAAGGAAGAAATGCTGGGGAAGAGAAGGGCACAATACATTGCATCAGATCGTGCCAGGCTTTGTTGACTTCAGGAGCAGGGGGCCCTTTGTAAGGAGAATGATACCAGAGTGAACCATTCCAGAAAACCTCCTGGTAGTCTCCGTCGATGGCGCTAAGCATAGGAGCTGCTTTGCTGTAAGATTTGCATGTAAATGAAAAAGAAAGGCAGGTATACTGACACCAAGCGTGGTTACGCTCCAGGCAGCTTTTGTGGAAGACATTGTAGAGAGATTTGGTATACACCAAAAGCGCAACGCAGGTCACAATGCTAAGCCCATGTAAGGCCCAAGGTAGAAACCACCATGGGTGACGTGGTAAATAGTATGTCTGGGCTTCCGTGCTTGAAAGCAGTGGATCCGAGTCGCTGTCAGAGCTCGAAATGTAGTCAGGGTGAAGCTTGTCCTCTTTGATCATGCAGCCAGCGTTGAGAGCCATAGCGTTTGGGAAAGGATGACTTGAAGTTTACAAAAAAGCGCAAAAAGGGATGCTATCTTGCGAACTGATTGCGTAGGGAAAGAATATCGCAAAGGCCTGAAAATTCGCGGTGGGAATGAGGCTCAAAAGTGGAGGTTTGAGATGTTAGGTGCTTCCCGACTACGTTCTTGCTCCAGAAAAGCCCTGCAGCTGGAATGCGATCATGTGCTCACCCCGCTTCTCTCGTATTTTGAGCGCAGAGATGCATGTGGATGCAGGTAGCTGCAAAATAAAAGCAGAACGTAAAGTTAGCGGTGCGCACTGAGCAGAACACATAGCAGGGGGACTACATGTACGCGATCGGCTCGATGTCTCGCCTCTGAGTCTGATCTACGCCGCGTACTGGCATCTACTTCATGGAGGAATAAGCCTGCACCTGCAACCAACAGGGATTTCGCCTGAAGTAAGGAAATGGAAGTAGATGTTCTGCCACATTGGCAGCCTATCATGGGGATTGCTTCATACTCTCCAAGCGAGATCAGAGTTTGCAATGTTTTTTAAGTCTTCACCGTGCATGAAGCACGACACCCCACCTCAGCTGAAAACCAAAGGGGTTTTCCGTGACAGGACAACTTGGCAGGCTTACTTGCATCCCTTGATCAGAAGACCACCAGCCAGGAGCGATGCAACATTCGAAGCCCAAGTGGCAGGTGTGAATATAAGAATCTTTCATCACAGTCTTTCTCTGCCCTCACATCCTTTGCAATACCACAAATCTACAGATTGGAGCACCCTCCATTTGTCTCTTTTGTCCCGCCTGTGAAACCCTAGGCTTGAACTCGAACATGGCCCTCAAAGTCTTTGTCGCCGCATATCTGGCAGCATTTGCCATCGCGGCCCCAATGGCACAACCCAACAGTATGTCTGCTTGGGTTTCAACAAAGTATGCCTATAGCGAACAATATACTGATTATTCCCAGACTTTGAGACCGACCCCCTACTTTCGATTGGAACATCAGATACCAGCTCGTATGCCAAAGAACGCCGGGCAAAGTTCGAGACCGACCCCCTGCTTTCAATCGGAACATCAGATACCAGCTCGTATGCCAAAGAACGCCGGGCAAAGTTCGAGACCGACCCCCTGCTTTCAATCGGAACATCAGATACCAGCTCTTACGCTTAAATGTTAGCCATGTTTCCCATGGTGGGATGGACCAATGAATCAAGAAGATTCGACTATCTATGTCTTCTTTGATTCTTACAACGGTGAGCCGTGTTGGATGCGAGCCAATCATTTGGCGGTTGCCTCTATTTGGATATATTTAGCTTCAAAGGTTCATCGTTCGTTCAATGCTACATTATAGGACACTCGTTAGCGAATGATTATTAGTGTGACAGCCCTGAATTAGCGATGCTTTCAAGCTGCAAGATTCTTAAACCCAATCCTACCTACTTTTGTGGCAGCTAGGTGGCAGCTAGATGACAGCCCCTTCTTACTCATCTTGGCTCGAGGTCCCTGACCATTAGTCTGTCTCCGTGCTCATACCATCGGCAATTCGAGCTGTTTACGGAATTATCCGTCGGCTGAAGGAGAGCCTACCAAACTCTGATCTGCTCTGCTGGGTTACAACAGGTGAAAAGAAGCGAGGAGATAAGTTTACCGAGGAGTTTGGTAGTGGTGGTTGCGGTCGATATTATGTGGGGAGCCTCGACGACTCACCTAGAGTCCTAGATTTTGTATTACTATCCATTTAAAAGCAAGAAAATCATAGAGCTGTATAAGAAAAAGCGCCGTTGTAACGGTATACTATCTAACGCAACTCCAACTAACTACCAACTAAAATCCCCTTCTCGAAGTGAACTTCGAATGTGCACAGCCATCTCCAGATAATCTTCCTAAAGGGAGTAATAAGTGGCTGGCCCCTGCTCAGAAGCGGCTCTGGCCTTCCTATTCTCCCTCCAGACCAGAAGACCATAGACAATGGTTGCAAGAAAGCCAACGGCTACCACAGCTATGCAGATGGTATACCCTTTGGTATAGTGCGGTGCATCAGCCGCTAAAAAGGCAAATGTGGCTACAATACCACCAGTATTACCAAAACTTATTATCCAGGCAGTGCCGATACTACGTTCGGCATGGCCGTGAAGATTCATCACAAACCAACAGACAACGATTGGACCGCCAGCAAAAGCGCCCATGGCAACAAGGTGGATTCCTCCATATTCGGCGGAAAAGGAGTTGTGGACAGAGAACAGGATGGCGAGCCCGATGACAGTTAAGGAGGTACAGAAAGCGATATAAGGGAGTCGAAGACGAGTGCGGTCGGAAAGATAGGCGATTATCAAAGCCAAGGCCAGGGCGGCGGCTACAGGGGGTACTGTGTGCAACTGCGTTTGCACAGTCGTGTAACCAAGCGTCTTGATGATTGTCGGAGCAAAATAGGAGAAACCTATGTATCGAATGAATTAGAAGAGGGTGGAAAGTTGGATGTTCTTTTTCATACTGTAGATTGGAACCACCATAGCTGTATCGCGGGTGATTAGCATATATTGGCAGGTCTTGTAAAGTCGTGAAACGCTTACCAAAGTATATGATGCCCCCAAGGATATTTTTAGGATCGCTGAAGAAGCGCAATACATCCTTCGCAACAATCCTCTCGTCTACCGTCTTTTCTCTTCCTGTTCTCTTCAGCACCCAGATCTTCTCATCCTCAGTCATCCATTTAGCTTCTTCCGGAAAATCCGCCACCAGAAAGTATGCAAGAAAGCCAATGAGAACGGTAACGGTTCCTTCGAGTATAAATATCCATCTCCAACTGCTATAGCCTCCAACGCCGTCCATATTGGCGATAGCACTGGCCAGAAGACCTCCGAAGGCACTTGCGATAAGGACAGAACACCAATATATGGTGAACCGCCGTTGAGCTTCTTCGCGCTTGTACCAGAAGCTGATAATGTAGAAACCTGTGCTTTAGTGAGCTGTGGTCTTTTAGTCCCTAGAGCTGACAATACATACTGCCTGGGAAAATCCCGGCTTCTGCAAGTCCCAGGAAAAAGCGAGTCGCAAGGAGGCCTCCATAAGTCTGGACTAAATATTATGAGCGGTGAGTTCACCAGCTAGAAGAGTCAGGACTCAGGAGGCTGCATACCAAATCCTTGAGCTAGCATGACTATGCCAAACGCAAGAATACAACCGGATACTAATTATCAAGTAGGTTAGAAGATCCCGAGATATAAGGGCAGTCAGAAGTCGGCCTACTCCATTTGTGAGGTTTAAAGTGTTTTAGTAGAATATTCGAAGGAATCTCAAAAAGTACATAAGGAACAAAGAATATTGTGAGGGCGACATTTTGTTGGTTGCCTTTAAAATGCAGATCTCTCTGTAGATGCATTATGAGCGCATTGGATATATTGACACTGTATACCGAGTCAGCATAACTTTGCAAATTGAAACGATGGTTCATCAACTTACCGGTCCAAGAATGCCGCAACATAGACAAGAAACAACATCGGAAGGACCTTGAAGTCTATCCTCCTGAGCAGTGCTTTTTCGTTGACCAGAGGATACTGTGCCGGGGAGTTGGCCTTTTCGAGGCCTTCACGCTCGAGAGCATCCGGTGTGTTTGGTTCAGACATGACTTGAAATTATCGGATTCCGTGCAAGTCGTGACGGAGGGAAAGTTTAGGTACTTGCTTGTCGAGATCCCCTAACAAATTCGAAAGCTGCGCGACGCGAGCTAAGTGGTGAGGAGCACCGCTGCGATTGATTTGCAGGAGAATCACGGGGTGCAGGGGAAAGATCTTAGAATGAGGAAGTTGTCGAAGTCATAGGGTCGAACAGTTTAGAAGGAGGACAAGCAAATGCGAAAAGATGAAGAGCATTCGGGAAATTCACCTGGAATTCCAGCCCACCACACCCCCTTGGTATTCGAAGGGTTTGGAAGCGAGGCGCTCATGCAGGAAGCCCAGTTCGTCCAATTGATTTTGGTTTTGATTAATTCAGAGAGGAGCTGGAGATGATTTGAGAAGCAGCAGTCCAATCAAAAAAGATTTAGGGTTACACAAGTGCTGCCCCTCGTGTTCTTCACAACACCAAAACGGGAAATGTGTGGTTGCATATCCGGAAACGCTATCGCCGACGTTTGGCTGAGGCCAAGGGCAAGGATCATGGCTCTCCATGTAGGATGATCGGCGATCGTTTTGACCATTCGCATATCCCTTAAACCGTCGTTATTCCTGCCACCCCAGGATTACGGCAGCTAACCATATGTAGTACGGATATTGACTCAGCGTCGCTTATCTGACCCGTGAGAAGGCTGAGAAGCAACCGTAATCCTGGGGTGGCAGGAATAACGACGGTTTAAGGGATACAGATATGTGGGGGCGGTTCAGGAAAGTCTATTGAGGCTGATGGACTACCATAACTGCTCTACTGGTTCGTGCCGGGCCGTGGGGGAGCGGGGAAACTCTCCAGGTGACATGCAGGACGGCCTAGGTTCAGGATCCTTCGTCTGGGATTAGAATCCTTTGACCAGTGGAGAGCTACAGATTGGAGGTTGTTAAGGGATCTGTAATGCAGGCATTCGTGGAGCCCGTGTTTCAAGCATTTGTGACTCATTTATCTAAGGTACCTACACCTCGTTGATGTTGATTCTATGTAACCTTAGATAATCCAACCACAACAGGACCCTGCACGCTTGTAAGCAGACGTGACAGCGGTCAGTTGCACGAGATTCATCCATACCCAGTGAGTCCCTACCGCCACCCAGCAAAAGTCAGATTGGGCAAGATTGCAGACAACGTGCATGGGCGACGTGCGTCGAGGTACCTTTCATCGCGGATACTACGCTTGATCCTCTTGTTGTCTCCACCCTCAAGGCGACCTATCGTCGTCGACCTCTCGCCGCAGCCGCAAATAATCTCGCTAATAGTGGCCAGGGTTACAGGGTTCAAAACGGGATGCATTACTCGATTAAGACACCACATAGACCGTGGGCCTACGAAAACATGACAGAACTGCCTATCGCGTGTTCATGCGAACTCGGCGAGCTGACCACCTACCAACGCTGGATGTGCTGTTCATGCACCTCGCAATTTGGAGGCCAATTGAAGACCTGTATTATGCATTGCACCTTGTTGTGGGGGTTTTAGTTTGGTTTTTCGCCTGGTTGGAAAAAGTGAACTGCACAGTATAGCCCTGCTATCCTCTTTCCAATACCGCAACCAAGTTTCATTGCTCTCCCTCCTTGGTTCTGTCTATAGTCCGTTCGTAAGTCTCTTCATTGCAATGGCACAGCAAACAAGAGCTAGTTCTTACGCACCGGACGAATCGTCAAACACGAGCCTTTTTGAACTGTTTTCCCCGACTTACTCGTTCTTGGTAAACTATCCTATTCTCAGGCGTTGCATCACTTTCTTATACGCGTGGATCTTGGCTGAATCTTGGGTTGAAGGGGCCAAAGTACATATTAGGATAAGACAAGCTCGAAACTAGCAGTTCAAAGTTTTTTTCCCTTGACTGATTGCCAACACCATGGTGCCCCCTTCACCTCTACCTTCGCCTGCGCTCGCTCCGCCTCCAGGCCAGACATCAAAATTTGGGAGCGCTGATGTCTTGTGGAAGTGGAATGTGCTTTGCCAAACAGCATGTCTGCTATTCCCTGGCATTGCCGTTATCCTTAGAACATACATAAGGCTATGGGTGAAGCGGGTCTGGGTCCTAGAAGACTGTAGGTATCTCTTCTGCGGGCAGCACGGTGTAGCTAATGAGATATATCTAGGGTTGTGCTGTCTTGCTTTTGTGGGCTCGCTGCTACTTCTGAGGCCTACGTCTTGTCCTAATATCTTTATAGATTGGACTAGCAATATATTCTGGCCTTCTGAGCACTATTATATCCAAGCATGGCGGCACCCATCAGTGGAATGTGACAAAGCAAGAAGTCATCACCATTCTCTATGTAAGATGGGGAAATTCCTAACTGACTTCGGAGCCTGCTAACCGGCCTCTACAGTACGTGAATATCATCCAAATCTGGTATGGCCCGGCCGCCGCATGCACAAAATCAGCTATATTATTACTTTATCTCCGCGTGTTTTTGCCACGTCGCTGGACCAAATTCGATATCGCTGTCCGAGGGCTTATAGTTATCACTTGCGTCTTTTATTTCGCAATTACCATTGCCAAGATTGTCCAATGCCTTCCAAGGGCGCGGATCTGGGATAAGTCTGTACCAGGGAAATGTCTTCACCTTCCGGCCCTACTTTCTGTCAGCGGTCTTTTCAACATAGTGTCTGATCTCTGTATTCTGCTGGTGCCGCTGAAAGGTGTCTGGAACTTGCAAATGAGCAGAAACCGGAAGATAGGCGTCTATGTAATCTTTACGGTGGGAAGCGTGTAAGTACCATCCCTATATCTATATCCTGCTACTGTCTAACCATCTCTTGATGTAGCACACCTGTTTTCAGCACTGTTGGATTTATCATGCGTTTTACTTTAACCTCAGGAAAGGACCAGTCATACAACCAACCACTGATTTTGCTATGGGCGTTCGTATCCTATCTCACCCAAACACACTCGGGGTCAGGCTAATTGAATACAGCACCGCTGAACTTGCTGTAGGCGTATTGATTATCTGCTTTCCTACCTTGCCGGGTATCTTACAGCGTCGTACGAGCAAACCGTCGGCGAGTATCATTAATGGCAGCGACAAGAATCGCAGTACCATCAGCGGCAGCAAAAAGCGCTACAGTGGAAATCCTTGGCCCCACGATTCTTCTATTGACGAAGAATACTACGAGCTGACGAAAGGGTCTCTCGATGCGTCACACGTCAGGGTGCCGCAGAGCGCTATTGTTAATGAGATAAGAGGAGGTAAGGACGATTATACCAGCTACGGACTTAGAGTCAAGGACAAGGACAAGACGACACCAATGGATGGGATTATGAAAGTGACAGAGATCAAACAGTCTGAGGGATCAGGAGCCAATGTGACGGCAAGCGGATTGCGTTCCATGTACGACAGATCTTCTTGAAGCCATGGCTTTTGAAAAGTGATTGTACTGTCGAGGGCTGCTATCGGCTTTTTTATGGTTCAATAACCTAGCGCTTTCTTTTCGCCACACTGTCATTTTCTCTTCCGATCTTTGCGCATTCGAAGATTGTGGTAATGAGGCAGAATCAAAGGGGTATCAGGATCTCCAGCACTTGGCGCGAATTAATGTTGAAGCAAAAGAGCCTAGTCAAAATGAACAAGTCTTTTCTTGCACCCCGTGAATATTGCTACCTCGCTTGTGTTGGAATACGAGGTCATATAGCATATTGATATATTGGTTGTTGCTGTTAGGAGTCTATCTAGGAGCGAGCAGGTGAAAACTCTACTAGCGGGCCCCAGCCCTATCAGCCCTATGAAGGCGGAGATTACCATCTCCCCAAACTCCAACAGCTTGCACCTCCATTTACTGCGCGTCCCGTTTCTGAATCTACAGTTGCATCAGGTGCATCACATGTATCTGGTACGAAACCTCTATCAGGCGCATTTCGTCCGAAGTGTCATGTGCACCACGCTTGTCGGCATCTTAGGCCTGCTGAACTTTCAGAGAGCGGGAGCGATGTTCTTTGGGTATTGGTGGTGATCCTTATTAGGTAGGACTCTCTGGCAGGACAACCTGACTCTAATCAATACATTGGCTCAAGTGCAAGAGAATGCAAAAGCGAGGGCTACTCTGCAATCCCACCCTAGATGTTTCGATGGAAGTACAATCGTGCAAGGATCAAGCTGCATTCTCTGCCAATACAACGCTAGCAATTACAGACCGCGTAATATGGTGTGCTTCTTCTCGTCTCGATTGCCGCATGCATATATCTCAGACAATTCTGGGGCCATGAGTGCGGGACCACCACCTTCGTCATGGTGATTCCAAGCCCGAGCGCGTAAACGGGGGTTTCCTTCGTTCGGATAGACCGGGAGAAGCATCGACCAGTCACATGCTGTGTAACCAATAACCGGCCCTCATGTGCAGCGACCCACAATTCTGGGCACCTGTTGAAGCAATAGAAGCTGCAGTAGGAGCAATAGTAGGAGCAGGAGGAGTAGTCGCCTAATTAGGAACATAGTTCCTAATTAGGAACATAGTAGTTGCAGTGCCATTAACACTGCCCGCTAGCCTAGTTGGGGCTAGCGCCAATTGCGGCAGAAAATGTAGATAGCTTCCCTTCCGAAAGACACACCTTTAGACAATCATCAGATCTACACTTCATCAGTACTTAAGGTAGTCTCCGTTTATGTCATGCATCGCCGTTGCTACCCGCAGCGAAGCTGAGCCTCACAAGTACATGATATGGACATCAGTGAATCTTCTTCCTCCCGACCGTCACCCATGCACCAGCTCGCGAGTGCCTGGATGCGGCAGTTGGCGGGCGCGCAGCGATCTACCCTCCCTTGGATGGGCCTTGTAAACCATTTCCTAGTCATCACCATCAACCGTGGTGTGCTCTCCCATTTATACAACTGCGATATTCCCTCCTCGTCCTGTAGGCCAGAGAAATTAGCATCACATCCACCACGGCCTTCAAAATGATGCTGGCGTCCGCCTCTGCCCCCATAACCACATCTGCAGATGACATTGTATCTCTTCCCCCAATCGTCGTCGATGTCGACAACATCATCCATCCAGCATCTGCTGGCAGGTGGTCTCGGGCAAGTTGACCGTTTCGACTCCAAAGTTCCACCAAGAACCCAGATCTAACCCACCAACCAGCCCAAGAAACTCTTCATCGTAGCAACAGGAATTTTCCTTACCTTCAACGTCACACTCGGCTCCAGCCTACCCAGTGGTGGCATGGACGCCCTGGCCAAGCACTTCTCCGTTGGGGACCCGCAGCAGATCTCCCTTCCCGTCGCCGTCTTCCTGGTCGGATACATCTTCGGCCCCATAGTGTTTGGCCCGCTCAGCGAATCCTTCGGGCGCTGGATCTCCCTCGCCTCGTCTTTCGCGGTGTACACGGTCTTTACCATGGCCTGTGCCTTGGCCCCTAACTGGCCTGCGCTGCTGATTTTCCGCTTTCTGTGCGGCTTCGGGGCGTCCGCGCCGCAGACGGTACTGGGAGGCATGTTCGCCGATATCTATCCTGACCTGCTTCCCAGGGGAAAAGCAGTCATGCTAGTAGCTCTGACGGCTACCGTGGGCCCACTTATAGGGCCCATCATCGCTGGGTACACTTCCACGGACGACTGGAAGTGGATGTTCTGGATAGCATTGATGCTGGCGAGTGCGAATTGGCCCTTCCTTTGCTTACTACCCGGTGAGTCTGCATTGCTGGATGCGTCTCTGCTTTTGCTGAACAGGTCAGAAACCTATGAGCCCGCGATCCTAATGCGGCTGGAGAAGGCGGAGCTTTCCAAGGAAGAAAATTTTTTGACCGCGAACCGTGCTGCGAAACCTATTGATTTGGGGAATCTAATTGTGGTGCTGACTAGACCTATGCGCATGTTTCTGGAACCCATGGTCTTATTCACAGACCTCTTCCTGGTTTTGGAATATTCCATGTTTTTCCTTTATTTCGAATCCTATCCATTCATCTTCAAGGGTATCACCACGCCTCCGCTTGCGGTTCACACGGGCTAGCTGACAATTTCCAACATAGGTACATACGGCATGAGTCCTGGTGAAGCAGCCGTCATGATCCTCCCTGGTAGATTGCCATACTCTTCAAACTTACTCACCTTCTAACACACTTCCAGTCGGCATCGGAGTAACCCTAGCAGCTCTCGTCTGCCTCTGGTACGACCGCTTTCTCGCAACCGCAAAAGCGCGCGGGAAACCCTGGGCTTCCCAAGAAGAGTACCGCCGCCTACCTCTCGTATGCGTCGGAGGACCACTAAACGCGCTGTCTCAGTTCTGGCTGGTAAGCATCCTTCCTCGCACCTTTCCTTGCCTCCATTCCGACGTCCACACAGTGGACGACAAAAGTCAGTGCGCCAATGTGTGAGGGGGCTCGCTCAAAACGGTGCACTGACTTCTGTCGCCCACTGGGGCCCAAAAAAGAAGCATCCCACTAACCAACCACCGCACCACAGGCCTGGTCCTCCCGCCCCAACGTCCACTGGGTCGTTCCCATGCTCTCGGGAATCCTCTTCGGCCTCGGCGTCGACATGATCTTCATGGGCCTCACAAACTACATCACCGACGCCTACGACGTCTATTCAGCCTCAGCGATGGCGTCGTCACTCTTCAGCCGGAACATCGCCGCGGCGTTGCTACTGCCCTTGGCATCGCACCGCATGTACGAACAGCTGGGTGTGGCGTGGGCGTGCAGCACTCTGGGTTTCATATGTCTCGGCATGAGCACTATTCCGTTCGTATTCATTAGATTTGGCCCGAAGTTGAGAGAGCAGAGTAAGTTTTGTCAGAGCGTGAAGCGGAAGAAGTTGTCAGGAGGGATCGTGGATATCAATCTTTGAATCAGCGATTCAGAACGGGAGGCTGGTAGGACTATCGCAAGGTAAAGAGGGGGCATGAAAGCTGAAAGGGGAGGAGAGAGAAGGTTATACTTGAAAACAGCACAAAGCGTTGACAAAGTCATTGGTTAGGTAGGAATTTTTCATGGCCTTGTTGGGGGTTTATGCGAGAAATTTGCCAATACGCACAAGTCTTCCTGTAATTCTCCAACGTTGTAATCATCAGCCGTCTCCTACATCAACATCGCTTCATCCAAGCTCAGTTCCCCCACCTTCCCCAGAACCATGCACGTTTCCTCATTCCCACCACCTAGCGCTGGCATCCCCGTCAGGCATCTCCAAAAAAATCCCGATCTCCTTCATCAGCCCCTTCTTCTCCTCCCTATATGCCCCAATATCAACCAATACCTCCCTTCTTGAAGCCGCTCTGATAACGTAATACTGCTCATTATGGCAGACCCAATTCTTATTCACTGTTTGTCTGAGCTGTCGCGGACGGGCAACAGAAGTACTTGGCTGGCCAGCTGCATTCCGCGTTGACTGATGCATTCAAGTACGGAGATTCGAGGAAATCAACCTTACGAAGTTTTGTCGCGAAAGCCATCGTTCAGGCCTATATCGAAGTGACCTTTAGTACGGCTAGCGGATAGTTCCTCGCCTTACCAGGGCTGCAAGCATTGCAAAAGGTATTCAGCGAACGGCTTACAGACCTACATGACTGCAATTCAGCCAGTGTCGCATTTGTATTCTTCACGAATATCGTTGTCGAGAAATAGGGTACAGAAGCGATATACGAAGCTGTAGAAGCAGCAGGGTGAGCAAACAACAAAGCACGTGCAATGATCGTACTAGTAGAAAGATACTGTACCTTAGCGAAGCTTTATGATTCTCTTTAACCGTACTAGAACCGTATTAGTTTAGAAGACTGTCAGTAGGCAGTTTCGTAGTGCTTACGATAGATAAACTAAATTATTGCAATTCTTTAGTCATCTTTCTACATTAGACTGATTTATAATATTCTACGATTATAATTCAATTTTGTCACATCTACATCTTCAAGTCTAGAAGAAGACTGATATGCAAACAATCATGTTACGATAGATGATAATTGAAATTGTAAATTTACGACTACAGACATGAAACAGAAGATGAACAGTATCACAACTGATTTCATTGTAATATGTCAGAACTCAGATCTATGAGAATCAGAGTTCTTCAAAGAATAAAGAACAGACATAAGAATTATTCTTCAATGCTATCATTGAGTTCTCAAATGAGAATCTGAGTCTATGAGAATCAAGACACTGAGTCTACAAGAAACTCTACTGTCGATTCTCAGAGACACTAAGTCTACGAGAATCTCTATCGTCAATTCTCAGAGACTCTGAGTCTACAAAAGTTTAAATCACATACAAATCTTAATGTTTCATCAATGATAAGAATTCAAGTCACATATGATTTTCAAGAAATTTCACAAAAATTGCATATAATTTCACTGACTTTATTAATGATGCTTGAACTTAGTCTTCTGAATATATAAAGAAGAGTTCACTTCTGTATTTCATAATTTAGTGTTAACTTTTTATACAAATAAATATTACTAAGTTACTATTAAATTTGATCATATTATCTACATGCATATTCTTTAGTGTGACTGTACATTTCTCGAGCTACTCACAATTTTAACACTTTACTTTATTGCAGAAACAATAGTTTATACAATTAAAAAAAAAATCATTGACTTGAACAGCAATTCTTTGAATATGATACTCAATCTTTGTAACAAATTTCAATTTCTTTTCATTCTTGAAACTTCTGCATCTCTGATTTAAACAATCATTATCATTGATGTTGTAAACATATTTTTTAAGCATTATGATCAAGATATGATTTTTCTTGATGCTGCAATCTCATTTCTTAAAAGCAATATTCGCATATCTTTTAAGAGTATTATTTCATTTACTCTTGTTATTTTTACAAAACTTGCATTCACTTTGCTTGATCAAATTTCTTGCAACAATAAAAAGAAGTTTTAATTGAACTTAATGAAGAGTCTTGCACAACATTAAATGATCATCATCAACATCATGATTTCATTGATTTAATCATCTTCTGATTTTACAAGCATTAGTTTGAAGAATTTATTAAAGACTCATCATCATGCAGCATTAAATGAAAACATTAAAAGCATTCACATTGATGTAAAAAAAGAAAAAAGATAATGCATATTGCTTCAGACAAGAATGAAAGTTGTTGAGCATAAATTTTTATTTATCATTCTCAATGAAATTCAGAATGTTATTAACAATGTGAAAATCTTGCAAAGATAACAAAATTATTTGAAGATGTGTGCTTAATGCAAGATGTTGTTCATTGAAAACATCATTTTATTAAAAGATTTAAATTAAGCATTTTGCATGTTAAACTTTGATTACTTTTTAACATGATGAAGTCATGCATTTGATCATTTCAAATCAAAGTTTTGCAAAAGAATCATCATTAAAGTCATAAAAAGTTTTTTCATCAATGATGATTTTTCTAAGAAAAGAATGATCATCTTTAAGATCATTCTTTTAAATAAGTTCTCAAAAGAGAAGAAGTTCAAATTCATCATTAATGAGAATTTGAAGTTGTTTTTCAGAAAACTAAAGTTAAACTTCATCAAGATGAACTACATTAAAGATAATGATAAGCTTGATTACATCATAAAATATATAAAGATCACAGCAATGCATTATTTTCAACAGATTGAGAAAACTGTCAAGAAAAAAGATTATAAAATCACATGAGCAAAGTTTCTTGAAACTCTTCAACAATGCTTGCTTGATGTAAAGTTACTTCAAAATTAAATGAATGATTTATGAAATATTATTATAAAAAGAAGCAATCAAACATGCATGTCATTTTTTCTGAAATTCAATAAAATACATTTTTAAAATTGTGTTAAAATCATGAAGTCTGAAAAAGTACTATTGTTCAGATTTCTGAGTGAGCTACTTCTCTTGAATAAAACTAAGCTAATCATACTAACTTTCACTTAATGAAGCAAAATGTTTTGTTAAGAATTAATGAAGTACATTGATATACAACATACTTCAAACTATGCTCAGCAGAGTCAACAGTTGAAAACGAACTCATTTTTCAAGAATTGATCACATAAGAAGAGTTTGCAGAATTTCTTGCAGAAAATCAATGATAATGTTACGAGCATATCAAGATCAATAAGACTGAATAAGATTGAACAAGACTGAAACTCTAATCAATTTGCAATGCATGCTAACAAGTATTTTGTGTAATGATTAGAGCTAGTCAATGATCTGATCGAGATCTGACTCAGATTTGACTCAAATATGACTCAACATCTTTTTTCTTTTTTTACACTCTTTTCTTTCATCAACATCTTGTTCATTTACATTATTTTCTTTTCATGTTACAAACACATTTCTTTCAAGTTTAATGCAGTCTTTGAATATTACATAAATAAAAGCTCTTGTATCAATCTTTTTCTGTATTCTTAATATTCAGTTATAGTTATTTTTAAAGATCAAGCACTATCAACTTTGATCTTCATTGATTGTATCATCTAGACATGATTCTGACATTATATTAAGAATTCATTAATCACATGATACTGATCTCATTACTCATTCAACATACTTGTACAGACAGAATGAGTTTAAAGAAATTCATTTATTTGATGATTAATGCAATCAAAAGACTGAACAACACTAGAAAGTTTGATAGAATCAACGACAAGACTGTTTGAATTGCTAGACAACTTATTGCTCACTAAGTATGCACAGTTCAAATCAATCAAGAGAATCAACTCATTCTTATGAAACAGATGAGTGAAAATAAGCTGTTCAACTCAATTAAGAGAATCGACAAGAAAGAATCTTCATGAATTGCTCAAGAATCAAATCAATCAACAAACAAATCTCATCTTCTTTGTTGAAGATTAAACATCACTTTATACATCTTTTTTCTTCAATCATTGAGCATCATCATTCATTCAACTCTTCTTTCAAACAAATCTCATCATGTTTAGTCATTCATTTACTGAAGAGTATTCTGAGAAATTTTGAAATCGTTTCTCTCAAATCTCTGATGCTGATTCATTGAAATCATGAACGAAATCATCAAGTGCTGCATCATTCATTCATGAAGATGATGAATCATTCACTGAAACAATAATATTCTTTGTGTTTTACGAAATCTGAAAAGCTCGAAGTTTAGCTCTTGATAAAGAAACAGATCAACTCTATGAGTTAAATAAACAACAAGAAGATGAATTCAAAGAGTTGAAAACAAGACTTCAAACTAAAGAAAACACTTCTTCTGATTTCATTTACTCTGAGTGTTCTAGATTTCAAAAAATACCTGATTCTTCGCTGTTTACTGATGAAAAGAATTCTACTTGAAAGAATTGATACGAAAAAATTCAGAATAAACTAGAGATCAACGTTGATTTCTTTTCTAATGAACGAGTCAAATTGAGCTATGTACATTCTAGATTATTCGATGATGCAGCAAAGATCACTTAAGTCAGATGTAAACATGATTGTGTCAATCTTTATAGAATCATCGAAGATTTTTTGAAAGAGCTAGCTCAGTTGTTCAATGATTTGAATAAGAAAGTCAACTTTCATAGAAAATACTACAACTTAATTCAAGAATCAAAGAAATTCAGCAAGTTTTATACTCAGTTTCAACAACTATTTTTTTATCTAGACTATCACGAAAAGCAACTGATCATTGATCTGAAAGATAAAATCAATCTTCGTCTTCAATTCATTTGAGTAAATCAACTAGTTCAATCTGATTCTCTAAAAGAAATTCATTTCTATCTGATTCATTTGAATAATGATCAGCGAGTCATTTGAGAAATCAAGAACAAGCTCAAATGCATCAATGATCTTTCAAAGACTATCTTTCATAAAGTGACTGTTGTCACTCAGTCAGTTGATCACTCAAAGTCTGATCATCTAAAGTTGCATGACGCGATTTTAACTAACGTCAAAGAAGCAGACATTCTAGTTGAAAGTTGTTTCATATGTCATAAAACAGATCATAGCTTTAAAGAGTGTCTTGATCAATCTACTAGAATCATGCAATGAACAATGAATATGATCACTTTGATTTCAATTCAAATTTCGATTCAAAAAACTAATCATTTCTTCAAAAGTCATTAAAGAAATAGAGATTATATCTTTGTGCAAACTAGACAAAATTTTATCGAAAGAGAATTACTTTGAAAAGTCATTTCTAATTGATGCTCATCTCATTTCTCAGAAATGATCTTTCAGTCTTTGTTCTCTAATAGACAGTGATTCAGTCATTTACATGATTATACATTCTAATCTAGTCAATAAAGTATGCAAGAAACTGAAAATTCAATTTATATCATTGATAAAAGAGAAGTTAATAAGAGATTATGATGAAAAGATATCTAAGAAGATCATCACTCATAAAATTCTACTCAATCTCATCATTGAAAGTCATAAAGAATTGATTGTATCAATCTTGATAGCTGATATTGATCATCATGAAGTCATATTGAGTAAGCTCTGAATGAATAAAAACGAAATATTACTGAATATGCAAAACGACATCATTGTTTTTTTGAATTAATTAAATACTTTTATTTCAATTTTTTGATCTTTCTCAATTCAAAGCACTCAAGTTGATCGCGATCAACTTCGCTCTCTTCAATCATTCAGACTAAGACTTCTACGATGCTCAAATGATTCATTTCAATCACTGCTCAGAAAGAATCATTCTCAATTCAAAACATAAACGTTGCTTCATTTAAAACACTGTTGAATTGTTCAAAGAAGAACAAGATTGAAGTCTTTGCTCTATTCATGATGAACATCAATAGAAAAATCACGTACAATACTCAGTGCAATTTGAATGCTTTAAACGTTTCTTCAATCAATGAAATGACTCAGAATTTAAAAGACATTAAAGCGAAGCTGCTTTCAAAATATTATGAGTTTCTAGATGTTTTTGATCGAGCTCAATTAAATAAACTATTCTTTCATTGCTTCTACAATCATAAAATCAAGCTCACTAGTGATTCAATGCTTTCTCACTGCTGAGCATATTGAATGTTTTCTGTCAAACTTCTGAAAGTAAAGAAGTATCTGAACGAGAATTTGTCAAAGAAATTCATCACTTTCAGTCAGACTCTCTATTTCTCGTTGATTTTATTCACTCTCAAAGCAAATAAAGATCTTTGATTCTGCATGAACTATCAAAAGCTAAATGTCATTTTCAAAAGAAATAGATATTCTCTATCGTTGATAGACGAGATCATTGATAAAATAATGAATTGCAAGCATTTAATTAGATTGAAAATCATATCAACATTCAACAAACTTCAAATGCATTTTGATAGCAAGAATTACATCACTTTTATCACTGCTTTAAAAGCATATAAATACAAGATGCTATCATTTGAACTGATTAATGAATCAATCTTCTTTCAGCAATATATGAATGATATTTTATGAAACTTTCTGAACGACTTTTGTCAAGTCTATTTAGATGACATTCTCATTTATAGCAAAACAAGAAAGAAACATAAAGATCACGTCAAACTAGTATTGAAATGATTACATGAAACTGAACTGCAGATGAATATTTGAAAGTGCAAATTCAATGTAGAAGAGATTGTCTTTCTAAAAGTCATTGTATCAGAACTAGATCTTCATATGAATCTCAGCAAGATGACAGTCATAGTCAGCTGAATCACTTTGATCAATCTAAAAGAAATTCAGAGCTTTGTGAGATTTGTTAACTTCTATCGTCGTTTCATTAAGAACTTCTCGAAGCTAGTCAAATCATTCACTCAGTTGACTAGAAAAAACATGTCTTTTGTATGAAACAAGATCTGTATTCAAGTCTTTGATAATTTAAAAAAACAAGTCAGCTTGATTTCAGTACTTTGTCACTTTGATCTCAAATGACAAGCTATTTTGAAGATCAACGCTTTGAACTATGTAAAGAGTGAAATACTATCTCAGTATGATGATGAGAAAGTTCTTCATTCGATAATCTTCTACAGCAAAAGCATGATTTTCGCTGAAATCAATTATCACATCTATGACAAGAAATTGCTAGTCATTATTCAATGTTTTGAACATTGATGACTCAAGCTGAAATGCATTAAACTACTCATTCAGATGTTTATTGATCATCAGACTTTGAAGATCTTCATGAAAAACAAACAGTTGAGTCAATGATAAGTCAACTATCTGAACATTCTATTGAAGTTCAACTTTCAGATCATCTTTAGATCAGACAAAATAAACACTAAAATTGATGTTTTAATCAGAATGCTTCTAGTAAACATCTTTGAATCAGCTCAACGTCTTGAAGATTGTTTTCAGACTATTCTGATCTCTGATAGAGTCAATGTTCTATCTATTGAATCAAAAACAAATCTTTATCAACAAGTATGTATGATCAATCAAATAAATGAGTTCTGCAGCAAATATAAACAAGCTATGAACAACAACAAGCTCAAATTTCATATCATTAAACTGAAGAACTGCGAAATCATTGATGACATTCTATTTAGAAAAGATCTACTGTGAATCTCTGAAAACATGCACACAAAATTACTACAAGAAGTGCATGATCAATCTTCAATCTTTCATCTTGACAATAAATAAATCATTGATCTAGTTCAGCGTTTCTACTATTGATCAGATCATTGAGCTACTATTTGATGATACATTTGAAACTGTCATGCTTGTCAGCGAAGCAAAGTCTCTAAAAATAGCATCAATGAACTTCATCATTTTCTTTCAATTTCACAGAAACGCTGAAAAGATATAATTATGAACTTCATTACTGAACTATCTCTGTTAGAAGACTATAATATCATTTGCATCATCATATGTCATTTCATCAAAGAATATCACTATGTTTTCTATCATTGAGAAGATGATGTCATTTCAGTTGAAGAAACGATTTGAATCATGCTATGAAACGTTTATCGACTGCATAATTTATTCAGTTCTATTGTTTTGAACAGAGACTTTCAATTCATATCGACTATGTGAAAAAGTCTTTGCAAACGACTGAGAATCACAGCTAGTCTATTCACAGTTTATCATTTTGAGATCAACGATCAATTGAAACGAGTCAATCAGAACGTTGAACGCGAACTTAGAATCTACTGCAATTACATGCAGAACGACAGAGTTAAATAAATATCTATGATAGAATTCAGTGATAATTTCAATATTTTCTCAATCACTTCAATGACTTTCTTCTACTTCAATAAAGAATTTCATCTTCGAATGAGTTTCGATTCAGATACTACTGACTACAAAATAACTTGTGAATGACTTAAAGCTAGAAAGACAGATGATATCATCATTCAAATGAAAGAACTACTAAGCTTTGATCATCAACAATTGAAAAAGATGAAGCTGATCATTGAAGTTCAAATCAATAAACATAGATGAAACGTCACATATAAAGTAGATAACTGAGTTTGACTATCTTTCAGAAACATCAAGACAACAAGACTCTGCAAAGATTTGAAAGATAAACAACTAGATTCATATCAAATCACTGTTAAAGTGAGTATCTTTTATCATTTTTGTTTATCAGTCAGCATGAAGCATCTGCATTCAATGTTCAGCTCAAAACTACTATGATCATATTCAGAAGACTCTCTATCAGAACAACATTCAGAATCACTCAGATCAATCATTATTAAAGATGATGAACATTGAAAGATAGATAATATAGTGAACTTCAGACGCTATTGAAATCAAATATAGTACAAAGTCAAATGAAAAGATCTAGATAAAGACGACGAATGATACTATGTCGATAAAGAGAAATTCGATGACTCAGAGAAAGTTTTGAATGAATTTCATAAGCTATATTCAAGCAAATCGCGCTAAATATCAAAATAATTATCAACAAAAGTGAGCAAAGAAACTACATTCATGCAAACATGAATTTTTGAAGAAGAAAATAATGTTACGAGCGTATCAAGATTGATAAAACTGAATAAAATTGAACAAGACTGAAACTTTAATTAATTTGCAATGCACACTAGCGAGTACTCTGTGTAATGATTAGAACTAGTCAATGATCTGATCGAGATCTGACTCAGATTTGACTCAGATATGACTCAACATCTTTTTTTGTTTCTCATATTCTTTTCTTTCATCAACATCTTGTTCATCTACATCATTTTCTTTTCATGTCATAAACATATTTCTTTCAAGTTTAATGTAGTCTCTGAATATTACATAAATAAAAGCTTTTATATCAATCTTCTTCTATATTCTTAATATTCAGTTATAGCTATTTCTAAAGATCAAGCACTATCAACTCTGATCTTCATTGATTGTATCATTTAAATATGATTTTGACAGATTAAGAAAAAGAAGAATACTTTGATGATTAACAAAAGCAATGAGAATCAAAATTGAGAAAAACAGTCTTTTGAAAGAAAAAATATTGCAGAATCAATGAGAAGATGTGCATCAGATGCAAATTTAAAGATCATACAAAGTTGAATTGTTTAAACTCATGATTCATCTTTTCAAAAACTTTCTTCTCAAAAGCTTTTTCTGCTTCTAACAACATTTTCATTATCAATGTTTTGAAAAAAAACTTAGTTCAATAAATTTCTTTCATTTATTAATCACTTAAAAGAAGAAAGCAACTGAAGAGTATGAAACTCAATGAGTCAATTCAATCAATCAACTGTCTGTCAAATTGAATGCATTGTTATGAAGCATGTTGACGTTGAATAAAATCTAGTCAATAGACTCTAGAAATTTCAATATGTGAACAAGAAACAATGATGTTTTGAATTGAAATATGCTGAAACATTTCATCTATTCGAGCTTTAGCAAATCGACTACTTCGTCTCTTTGTTCGCTTTACTATAGATACAGCTTGAAAGTGTCTTCTTTCTTCTGTATTCTTAGTTTTCTAGTTATAGCTATCTCTATTAATTAAACATTCTATTCAGCTACGCACTATCTCGCTGCAGTATGATTAGATTCTAGACATGATTTCAACATGCATTAACAATGTCAAAGAACTTGAACTTTGTCATAACATCATTCATTCTTATAATCAAGATCAAGTCAAAATGTTTTGATCTTTTTGAAACTTAAATCATGATGAAAATTAAGTGTATATTAAATGTGATTCATCACAGTCTTGTGAAACGTTTAAATAAGATTGAGAATATTCATTCTTAAAAGTTCATGAAAATTTTCTTCAATGATAAATCAATGCAACTACACAAAACAATACTGCTTGATTTGAATATTCAGAACTTCAATGAGAGTAATTTATGCATTTTTAAAATTTTTATCATTATTAAATATGTTTTAAAGAATTTCATGTTAAATCTTTCATTCTTTGAGAAGCATAATTTTATTCATGAGTTTATTCATTAATGCTTATGTTGAAGAATTTTATGTGCTCAAAATGAAAGAAAGAAACTATCTCATTAAAGAACAGTTTCAGAATCATCTTATACAATGTTTAATGAAGCAAGACTTGCATCAAGTCTTTTTGCATGCAATATTCATCAATTTAATTTTGTAAAAAAAGTCATTCTTAAGTCTTTTCATTAATGTAATCAACAAAAGAAATGAAAAGTTTCAAACATTCAATTGACTCAGAATCTTGAGCAACAAAGCATTATAATACACATTTGATTACTTTTAAATGCTTTGTACAATTTTTTGAGTTTTTCAATGACAGAAGAAAACTTTCAACTTATACAAATTGAAAGTATGATAATTAATTAATTCTTAAATGTTTTAAAAGAATTTGCAAACTTCGTGAATCTTTTCACTCAAAAAGTCAAAGTTCTTTTAATTCACAAGTTTCATGATCATGCTATTTACATTAAGAAAAATCATATTGCTTTTTAAAACTCTTTGTACAATCTTTTCACAGTTGAATTCATTGTACAAAAAATATATATTAAGAAACAGCTTTAAGCAAACATGATATGATATTTCATCTTTTCAGCTGAGATGCTTATGCTTTTTACATCTAAAAAAGATGAAACGTTGTGATCATATGTTGATTATCAAGAACTCAATGTAATCATTCTCAAGAATAGATATTTTCTTTTGCTGATTAATGAAGCTCTTGATTATCTTGCAAACATCAAGTGATTTATCAAGCTTGACATCAAGAACGCGTTCAACAAACTTTGCATATGAGAAGAAAATGAATGAAAGATGACATTTTGTACAAGATTTGACTTATACAAGTATTTTGTAATGCTTTTTGATCTCCTCAATGCATTGACTTTCTTTCAAATTTATATGAATCAGACTTTGGTTTGAATTTCTTAACATCTTAGGGTTAGGGTTAGGGTTAGGGTTAGGGTTAGGGTTAGGGTTAGGGTTAGGGTTAGGGTTAGGGTTAGGGTTAGGGTTAGGGTTAGGGTTAGGG
>JAABUS010002137.1_pt1 | contig 38819 bp, 32 predicted proteins | sample 5560161 | NCBI WGS metagenome assembly JAABUS01 (sample SAMN10711885, study PRJNA513376) | rock metagenome | isolation source: Antarctica rocks | place: Antarctica: Victoria Land, Trio Nunatak nord | collected 2016-01-04
GGTTAGGGTAGGGGGGGGGGGTAGGTATGGATGTTGGGAGGGAGATGTCTAGAGAGAGAGGGGGGGGGGGTATAGGGAGGTTTGGATGGTGTGGCGGGGGTTGTAGGCAGGGGTTTGGGCGTCGAGATGGTGGTCGAGGAGGGGGTGGTAGAAGGTGGGGCGATTGAGGGCTAGGGGGGAAAGGGGGTGGTCGTTGAGGGAGGCTTGCATTATGTGGCGGGATGTTATATGTAGTGGGCTGGGGTTGGGTTTGTGGTAGAGGGATTGATTGAGACGAAGTAGGAGAGAGGAAGGGGGGGGTGGGGGGGGGTGGATTGAGACGGAAAAAGGGAAAAGAGGAAGAGGGGCTTGAATCCGTATTAGGGTCTATATGGAGGGAGGTCTCTGAGCTTGTAGCCGCTGACGGAGCGTCGGGCAACTTGGTTGGCTGCTGGAGGCATTGCTTGAGCATGAGGTTGCTGGGCTGAGGGGATTGCTGGGATGAGAGGATTATCTGGAGCTTGTGGTCGTGTGGCTTCCGTTGCTCGTGGGTGAAGACGTTAGATCGGTCTTTGAGGGGATGGGATCGATGGTCCTCGAAATTGGCTTAGGTTCTGGTCCCGCGTGGAAAACGGAGGGTTTTAGAAGAGGTGGGTATGTGTTGGAAGAACGTATTTGTTGTCAAGAAAGCTTGGCATTAGAGCTGGCAAACGCGGGTGTCTTCTTGACTTCGAGATTGGACGCCTTGAGCTTTATCAGTATCTATGGCTATCAAAAACAGAGAGGGAAATATCTGCTTTAAAGCCTGGCGGAATGTATCGAGAGTGGTCAGTGATGCTCGTCAAGAGGATACAATCGCCCATTGAGGCTGCTGCGAGGCTGGTTGCTGATGGTACGAGTATCGCAATAGAAAAACGATGGAGATAGGAGAGCAAGATGTTGAACAGAATAGAACTGTTGGAGAGATGATTGTGCGAATACGGGCACAAGAAATCCATGCAATGCCGCTAAGGTAACAAAAACTCCATGCATGCACTCTCGACGTCTATCATACTAGCCATCAGACTATCACTTTCGGATGTTGCGCACCATGCCTGAAATCTGGTCAAAGCCCGAGTCTCCAACAATCCTCGTGTGGTGGCTTTCAAGCTGCCCTACAACATGGCAGCGAAACCCAACACACCCGCAGCAGCAGCCCCTACAGCCATGATAGCACCAGTGGGTTGGCTTGCCGCACCACCCTGGCTGTTCGACGACGATGCCGAGCCCTGTGCAGCTGAGCTCGAGCCCGTGCTCGAGCCCGTGCCCGAACTCAGGCTCGAAGTCACGTTCGTGGCCATGCTAGTCGGGCCGGCGGCGATTGCCGCAGAAGCCTGCTGGTTCCTGAGCCCTGCGATATCCGCACTCCAAATGGAGGCCACAGCGCCTGTGGAGCCAGCCGCGGCAACCCAAGCCGGGGTGGAAATGGGTTGATTGGTAGAAAATACGGCTACTTGAGCCGCGGAGGCGATGGCTTTGGGGATGTCGACGCCGCTGGCTGCGGAGATGGTGCTGAGCTCGGACTTGATCTTCGGATCGTTGACTTGGGAGGAGGCTTGGGCGAGAAGCTCGGAGACCTGCCGTGGACGGGATTAGCATTATGATCGCATACATGGCAAAAGTCGACGTACCAATGATGATTGGTTTGGAGCGGCGAGGTGAAGGGTTTGGCCGGCGCTTATAGGAGCATCAGTGCCAACCGTGAAGACCGGTATCGATTGGGCTGTTGTGGTGTCCGCGGCATAGGAGGACGCAACAAGTGAGAGAAGAGCAACTGCTGTGGATGTGGTGGAATGCATGATGATGGATGTGTGTGGTTTGTTGTTCTTTATGGGACTGGGACTTTTACCCGTTGTGCAGAGAGAAGATCAATGTGAGAAATAGTTATAGTTGTGATGTAAATTGAAATGTTTTGATCAAACGGATAAAAAAGCCAAGTGAGTTGGGGAGTTCTTGGTCACTTATGTGATTTTATCCCTTGTAGGTGTCACAGCATGCCCTGTATTAATTGACTGTGAACAATGAGATGAAACTCGAGTACGGCGTCATGGGCTTTGTTATTGTTGCCAGACATGTATCGGAAGCTGCGAGCGGATCCTTCAAGGGCTCAGCTCAGCCCCGCAAAGAGTACCACAGCAGATGACACAGCCCAGAAGGATGGTCGAAGGGCCTTCTGAACCACCCGACCAGCTCTCTTGGTCGAATCGAAAGGGATCAGTTGGCTCAGCAGCCGCTCGGCCTTTCTGCTATATTTGACCCATAAGATTCGTAAGCTGAGACGTTGCGTCTCCTAATCTTCCTTCAAGATGCAGGCTGTGAGCAGAGCATGTTTAGGTGGAGGTAGTAGAAGCATCAAAGCGACGTGAATGGCAATGCAAGCTGTCATATCTGGGGCCTCCGAGGCAGCAGGACCAATGCTACCGATGACGATCAACAACAATCGGGGTCGAAGTTGAACACTTGGCGGTTACACATGGCTGTGCCAGTCGCACTTATTTCTGTCCAAGCGTTGGACGTGCTGTAGTGACATGTACAAAGATACGTGGTATGTGCAGAGTTCGCAGGGCGACGAGCCTAGCGGTTTGTGAATTTTTCCGAAGACAGCTCAAGGACCAAGAAAGCGATGCCAATCCCAGCAAATGGCCAATGAACAGGTCGAGACTCGAGAGAGGGTCGGGAAAACGAGAGGCTAACGGGCCGGGAACGGCGGCTAAGTGGCAATAAACGCTTCGGCTTCTCATTTGATTGGCGGCGTCTTGGTATAGCTCGAAGGAATTCGGCTTACATGTATCATGTTTGCTAGTGAGCACTAGTGAACGACAGTCGTTGTTGCACACTTGGATTAGCCACTCGTTTACGTATCTGACCGTCTCCCACTTCCCTGATCAACCAGGGCAAGCTAACAACTACATTCAAGTTTCAATTATTGCTATTACTCCAGAAGAAAAGACTGAGCGGGTACACATACTGTCCAAGTTTCCATCATCGAGTGAGGGACCCCCATCAGCCGCGCAGGAGGATACTAAAGGATTGATCGAGATGATGCAAGATCTGATTGCACGACAGGATAAGTTGGCCAAGGAGCACAAGAAGATGGACGAACAGCTGAATTCAACAAAAGCAGACATGGGAAGCCTCAAAATTGGTGTGCACTCGTTGACAGGAGTTGTGAATCTGTAATAGACGGATCACAGCGCGCGGTGCGCGACGGAGCAGCTCAGAAAGTGAATGAGAGATCTAAGTGGTGTATGTTCGCTCAGGAGAAATGGGTGCTCCAAAACGATAGCCTTTTCCAGATAGACTCAGGCTTCCTCGGGCTACCTAAGCAAAACCTAGCTGCTTCCCTGTTCTGTGAATGATCAAGATAGCGAAAAGACTGTTTTCGTATTCTTTAGCTTTGATATGCTGCCCGTGAGATAGATACCTAAGTTCGAGACGCTATTGACCCTAATATAGAACATGTTTGGTCCCAGAGACCTTGAAAGTTCAAAGAGATTTGAGTAGCTGAGCAAGTCTTGTCTCTTACCCTTTCATCCAAGACTCGATGTTCGAGCCCTGGTAGCTTGAGTCCGCCTTCAGCTTGCGGCCTGGGCATCTAAATGCCAGAGAAGTCTCCGCCTGTTTGATATTACTTTATAGGGCATCTCTTTCTGTTGCATCCAACCGAGAGGAAAGCATCATTTACCCAGATATACTGCCAGACACTAGAGTCGGCCGCGCTGAGGCTTCAATCTGAAACAAGACGATAAGTAAGAAAACTAGAATTGGACGGTCACGAGATGGGTAGGTATATGGAGTGGGGTCACAAAGGAGAGCAGAGCGGCTTGCTGGCAGTCACAAACCCCCTTTGCATACAGCGAGATTCTCAAAGCCCCAGACGCTCGATCATGAGTCTGGCTCAGGCAAAGCCTGCAGACTCAATCGTCCGCCTACATCACCATGTCGTTCTGCGCGCACCCTCATCACACAACCCTCAAGAATTTGCCTGAAATAGCCGCAGGACACGACCAGCTAGGTTGTCTTGCGCAGAATTCCTGTAGGCTTGAAAATTCAGCTTCAGACGGTCTCGGTCCATTTTTGGGCCTTCTCGATGCTCGGAATTGGTCTTGGGGCTCTTCTCACCTACAAGATCCGTGCAATGCGTAGCACATTGGTTGCAGCTTTTCAAGGCCCATAAAAGAGCGTGGTATTCCTGGATAGAAATTTTGGCATGGCGAACATTCCAAAAAATGGCTGCTCACAAAGGGAATGATTATACGCCCCTGTATACGTTTTCCTTGCTCAGCAATAGTTGCCGTTGAACTGGATGCGTAAACACTAATACTATTACCTCTTATAGAGGCCATCCCTAATACCATATCTATGTGCGGCTACCTGGCCGTCAACAACTTTCCGTCTTATGGCTTTTCATCATTGATGGAGTTTCTCTCAGCGGCCATGTTGCGGCCATTGCTGGCCAGTCAGGCGTACCTAAGATCATAAATAAGGCTTTGAAGAGCGAGAAACACATCGAAGAATCAATCCGACAATCCATCGCCGAGACGTCGCGGAGGGACCTCGAAAGTGACCGCAGTTGCCAGAGTGCCCGCGGTGAGAGATGTACGAAAGGTGTCACGTGAAGAGACGTATAGGGCCCCCTGGCCTTTGAGATTCGCAAAATGATACCTGGAAGTAGAGAAGACATCAGCGATGCCGATCAGCGTACAGGCTCGCTCAACATTGAACGCGAGTGGTGTCCGCAGCTGGCTTGTGAAGGGGGTAGTCAAACTCATTAATCCCCCCGCCCTCCTCATCTTGCTCCACCATTCTAGGACAACGCTGAAAGCGTTCTAATTTTTGAAGATCAACAAGGAACCAGGATCGTGATCATCACGTTTGGATGTCCGTCTTATATGCAAGTTCAAGTGGTAGGTGACGCAGATTGTTACGTCAGGGATTGCCGCTGCAATGCAACCCTCAGGCTTGATTTTACGCTCTTGGTAAGCTCAGAACGTGAACACGGAGATACTGTAAGCTCAAGGCATTCTTGCTGGCGGTCGGTTGGAGACGTTGTTGGCTTTCCTGTTCCTTGGCCCACGTACTACACGCACAAAGACCCGTCCCCGTTCACCAACCCGTAACTACAGCTCCAACCCATATGCTTCTCATTTCCCCATTAGAAGAACCTACCTTTCCAGCTCGTCGCCATAGTAGAGATGAATCTAATCGGAAGTTTCATCATAGTGCTTCTCCGATTTTGCCCTCACCGCCGCAGCAAGCAGTCGTCAGAACCTCTTCCCGCTCTCCTTCGCGAATACAAACCTCCCCGACCCTCTCCCTCAGCAACTTCAAGAATTTGCTCGCCTGTACGCTCGATACGAGATCTCGAAATACCATTTTCCTGGCCTCCACAGTCAATTCAGCCGTCTTCTGTGTCCGCATGATGTTAACCGTATCATCTTCTGGATCAGACATGTATTCCACATTCAATATCAAGCTCCCAATCTTGATCCCCACCAGCTCTTCCTCCTCTGTCTCCTTAGCCCCAAAAGCGGGTCCGTAATCCACGTAGCGCTCCAGCAGCCGCAATGTCATACAAAACATACCCCCCCACCTTCGGACCAAATTGATCCCTGTGACCAACGAGACACTCACCTCCAGTGTCGGGATGAAGCGGGAAAGGCCGGGAAATTGGGTCCATGATGGGTATAAGAACACGGCGGGTTCTGATATCCAGCACTTTTCGTTTCGAGCGTATTCATAGATCACGTCTTCGGCGTGCACTTTGCAGTCCATTTTCCACGCTAGTCTTCCCTGCTTATCGAGCAGACGATGGAGAGAGAGGAGAGGGTAGAGCTCGGCGCGAGTTTGGCGGCTGCAATGGAGTAAAGGAATGATGCTAGATTGTTTGGGGTAGGCAGGGTCGGAGAGCTGAATTTTGCTCAGGTTCGCTCGAGGGGGCACTATGGAGGGGAGGGGTACAGATAGTGGATTCGAGGAGCTCATGGTTGGAGTTTCAGTTGGGAGTAGGAGCGCGTAGATTTGGAGGCGGAGCTCGGGTGGGAGGGTGAGAAGGGTGTAGGGTTGACGGAGAGACATGATTGTGGGGGGAGGTAGAGTCCGACAGTCGTCAATGGTAAACGTTCGGAATGCAGTAAGGTAAGAAGAATGAACGTGCGGAGTCAAGTTTACGTCACCGTCAAGCGAAGACTGGTCCAGGCGCGAGACGCGCGGCTCAAAGAGGGCTAGTGAAGCTTTTTAGAGAACAAGGGTCGAAGGGCTTTATTCATTATTAGAAGATTATACTTGCTACACGAAGATATCGGAAACCTACTACAGGATCTGCTCGGAAGAGCCTCAGTCCAATGTCGCCTTGGCCACGACAGATAATGCAGGGTGCTGCCTTATTCTGGAAAGCGTTGTTCGTGATTTGTACCGGCGCTACCCCATCCTTCTTGGCCTGCACAACACCTTGGCTAGACCATCCGATAGGACCAATCTGTATCATGGGCTCCAGCACCACTGTGGGATACTGAAGTCTAGTGTAGATGCCGCTCCTACCAAGGGCTGTGGAGATGAAACTCGCCACAAGGATGCAAGGAGTCAAAGCAACCGGGCCTATGCTCGACTGTCCCGCAAGAGAAAAATGCCAGAACATTACACCGCCTGGTCACGCCCGTTCCCGTGCCGGATAATTCTCAGGCTGACAGGCAGCCTTCACTTGTGGAAGTTGAATTTTTACACTTTCGAATCTGCATAATGCGATCCAGAATCCTCCCACCGACTCAGGCTGATCACTCCTGAATTGGGCCAGGCTAGGCGGTGCCCCTCCTCGACATGCTTCGTACTGCAACGGCTGACAGATTTGGAACAACAAATCAAGCTCGCCTGATATAGTCTTCCATAACGACCTTGTACGGTCGGCCATGTAGCGTGTTTCGTGTGCGATAGGAATGAGGCCGCGTCGTGGCAGAGATGTCGAAGATGGTCATAATTACCGAACCCTGTTCCGACATCGACCTTGACCGCGCATTCCATATCCTTTCCGATGCCTTTCAACATGTACAGCCGGTCATCGATGCCATCTTTCCCGAACACGATACGCCTCAAGGTCACGTTTTCGGGAAAGAAGCACTTCTGCAGTCAAAGAAGACTGACCCAACTGCTCACTTCATCAAAGCTGTGAACCAAGATACCGGTGAAATCACCGGAATAGCGAAATGGCTCATTCTGCAGGGACAGGCGGCCCAGCCCTTGTTACCAGGGAGCATATTGGAAGGTGATGAAGAGAAGGAGTATGCAGATCACCTGCTATCTGAATACCAAAAATTCAGGTCCGAGGCCATCAAGTCGACGAACAGAAATCTCTTAAGTTGGTCTCTCAGTCAAGCATGGTGTGCCGCTGATCTGGATATCAGTCCTAGACCTCCTTGCCGTTGATCCGAAATTTCAACGTCATGGAGCAGGCTTCCTGCTCGTGAAATGGGGTACCGACCATGCGGATCAATTGGGTTTGGAAGTGAGTCCAACCTGCCGCTAGCAATAAGCTCTACAAGGCTGAACTATACTTGCCTAGGCCGTAGTCGAGGCTTCGGCGGCAGGAGTGCCCGTGTACCAAGAATGCGGCTTCTGTCCTGTGACGAAGATGGAGTTCAACCTTCCCGAGAGATTTGCTAGCAAGCCAATGTCCAACATGCTTTTCATGCGCCGGCCTGCCAAAAGCTCGAATCCGTAAGCGTGGTGGCTGCTCGTATCATCAACAGGGTCGTTACTGTCTGTAAGTATGGAGCTAGTGAAGGGCTGACTCCCCTGAGGACCACCCTCTAGCGATTGAGGCTGAACATGTTGTTAGTCCTCAAAGACTGTGCAATCGCGCCATGGGTCCTTGGATTCGCTAGCGAAGCTGCGGATTGTCTAATGCAATCGTCAGGATCTTAATTACGAAGCATGTCAGCCACGGACTTCAGAATGTAGCCTTCGTTACTTTCATGGCGCTACTTGCGTAGCGCCGGCTAAAGTATTGTATTATTACCCCGGGCAACACAGCTTCATCTATTGCCCTTGGCGTATCATCCTTAGCGTGTCAGCTTCCTTTTATAACTCGTGCCTCTGTCTCCTCAATGGCGTCACTAATCCGATGAATGATCAGCTGCTTCAATATACATTCCGCTGTACTTGTGGTCCATGCCCAGAGGGCTTCCTTAGCCCTCGAACCGCATTTGCTTTGAAATGCCAAGCTGATGCTGCTCATGACACGATGCGCTTTCAATTCCAGACCAAACTTGCGCTTCACGTCGATCCGATGTCGTGGAGCATTGTGCCTTTAGCTCCATCGACCTAGTGAAGGTCTGTGTCAACGTTCTATGCTACCAACAGACAGCTCCCGACAATCGAAAACGTGAGGGGCCTTGATTCTAGCCGCAATGGCTTTAATACCGCATCAAACATAGCATGCGTTGGCATCGTCGGGTATATTGTTCTTTCTTTATTCCATTGTGTTATAGACGACCACAGATATCTTGGCAACGGCAGGCATGAGAATGTCTTTGGAAATGTCATTACGACGTTGCCGACTTGTAGGAACGACAGGGAATCCGCCTTTGTAAGTCGCCGGTACTGTCGGGTTGTAGAGCTACCAGACGAAGCATCTCAGCAGATTCTTGCGCGTATGGGAGGACGATGAATGTAATCAGGTACACGTTTTTCGGTTCTTTTTAGCTGCCGCTTGGGAAGGATTGTTTCTTGGAGCATGAATTCATCGTCATTTGGCTGTGCTGGGTGGAGCCAAACAGTGAGTCTACGAAATGCGAGGGCGATGAAGGTCGCATATTCACAGGGGGCAAAGGGTTTTCCGAACCAGATCGCAAAAACGCAGGCTAAGTGCTGAACTCCTTGACTGCCGGAATCCGTGTTCTCTACCCAAGGAAGTTCTCCCAGGGCACGCCTCACTCCTCAACGCTGCCTTCAGCCCCCATTCTCCGCTTCAGCACGCCTCTTCACCAACTCTTCCAAACCCTTCAATCTCCGCCAACCCCCCCTGTCATCCTCCCATAGATCCTGATACACCATCTGCCCCTCATACTCGAACTCCTTCAGCCACGTCACCCTGCCCACGAAAGTCTCCAGAACCCTGCACAACGGCCAGAGCGCCTCATTACGCCAAAAGCCATAGAACGGTGAACTCAAATTAGGATGATGGTAGTCTGGGGTCCACCTATCCTGCGGATCGATATTCCGCCCCTCGACGTAGATCTCCAGCCGTCGCAGCCTTGGGACGTGGTTCGCAATGAGCTGAGTGACGGTTGAGAGGCAGTTTGCGATGCAATCGGTGTCGGGGCCGGAGAAGCAGAGGGCGGTTATGGTGCCTGCGTTGACGGGACCGATAACGTTGAGGAAGGCTGCGAAGGCGGAGAAGCGCAAGGCGGGGGCGGCGGTCGTGGACCAGGCGTCTGGGCCGTAGGTGAAGATTTCGGGGCACGGTTGCTGTGCGAAAGAGGAAGTCTCCTCGGGATCGGGAGAGCCGAAGTCGAAGCTGAGCGTGTTCTCGCGGTAGAGGATTGGAATAGCTTCCGTGGCGATAATGCGGCAGGTGGAAAGGATGGCTGAGGAAGGGATTTCCTCGTGAGCGGCATATCTCTTAACAGTAACGGTGTGACGGAGCCATTTTCCTACGCTATCACAAACGTAGTGTTCGCTGCTTGCCGAAGCATCGTAACGGAGGACGGAGTGTATGCTGAGGGTGGAAGGATTGATGCCGCCTTTCGCTCCTACAATGCGTAATCTAGCAGTGTTCTTGTTGAGTAGCTCATCGTAGATCGGAAGACGAATCTCTGCGATTCCGGTCAATGGATATGGTTATATATGAGTGGGAAGTCGAAGCGACCAAGCACGATGCTGGACTAATCTGGAGGTAAGTCGAGAAAGCCCTTCTTAGAATTTTTGTTCTCTCGGGCGGGTATTGCTCCCATTATGCCTTATGACTATGTCATTTTCTTAGAGGAAGATTAGTAGATCATTGGATTCCCACTGCACATTCGAGCGGTCTAGCAAGTGTAATTACGAAATCGAAACCAAGAGAAGGGGACTCTGAAGCGGTAAAGCTAGTATATTCATAAGCGAAGTGTCGAACAGATGAAGCGCTGCATGGCATGCAGCAAGCACGGTGTCATTTGTGGAACCAATTGCAAAGACCACTACAGATTGATCGATGCTCAGACCTTGAGGAATGTTGAGGAAGATGGAACAAAATTCCTTCAATGAGTCACCATTCACTGTGTCCCTCGCCCTACTCTTGTTGTGATCTATCTCATCCGGCGGCTTGGTGCACTTCTCAGGCGTTTGTCGAACTGAATAAGTATTCATGGCTCTCTCTGGACAATTACTATCCCTTCATAATCAACAATCCTCTACCCCCTTCGTCGTTCGCTTCAAGGAAATACCCCCGAAACTTGGAGTATTCCATCGCGACAGCAACTGGGCCGGACTTCTACGCCTTGACTGCATATCTTTTTCCTCCCCTTCAAAGAGACAGGATCCAACAATAACGCGTGGCATCATCACCCCCATACCTCGCAACAGCGCCGGCACTCTTGCACTCCTTCCCACTGTCGTCTCTGGCGTTTCCCCCCATTCAGCTCGGTCTCTTCTCGTAGAAGCCCCCTTCGCTGGTGGTTAGATCAGCGCTGCTGCTTGCTCAGGACTTTTTTTCAACGACTGGCGATTCGTGATCGCTCAGATCCACCTCTCAGAAGAGCGATACAGCCGTCGCAGGTTTGAGTGAACGGTAAGGAGCCGAGTTTTGGTGGTAAGAGCGTGATTGGGAGTATAGTGTCTTTCTTGAGCGGAGGCATAGGACTCGGAGTGTGTGGGATTAGCTCCTTGGGTGGATTTCTGCATTGTCTTCCTTACAGAGGAAACCGGAACACACTGAGACGGTCGAGTGAAGGGCTGTCGCCTCCTTAGCACAGGTACCGTTGGGAAATCTGGGAGACGAAAGATGATAGCAAGCATAGTTCCTACCTCATCTTCACAGTCTTACTTGAGAAGGTCAATGGTAGGCCATAGTTAGGGATTTGAAATCTGTGACAGCGTGGATTCAACAACAAACAAGAGGAGGAGAGGCTCTGATCATCATTTAGTACGAGGGGGCGTTCGTGAATGCCGAGAATTACATATCATAAGCAGGGAGCTAGAGACTTAAGAAAAATATCCTTACATGAATTGGACAGGATCAAGAGAAGTCGCGAGCTATCTTCTTTACTCGTTGCAACACCCTAATAAATCTCGGGTATTCGCTGCCAAAGAGCGATGTTGTAACCCGCTATCTCGGAGAACAGAATTCTCAATTATTTGACTCTCAGGTAGCGAAAGAGTGAATTTCAACCAGAATGGCCATATCGAGGAGTTTTGATAGTGTCGCGATCGTAGTCGACGCTGAAATCAATCATGCAATAGCCGATAACATACTCCATATTGCAATCTGCCCCAGACTGACCTCCTGTACGACAGTCTTTAGACAGGGTAGTGTATCGATACTTGAGAAGTTCTAGGAGCTCATGCGTTCGTCGGTGGACCCGGCAATGTGGTTGCATGCCTCAGTTGCATGACTGCAACAATGAATCCTAGGCTTCTCGCCCAATTGGTGATCGATGGAATCTGCGTATAGGTGATCGAAACAGGAATGACCGCATGCGTCGATAGCTCTTAATTCCAACCATGTGTGCCTCTTCTCAGCGAGTTCGCTTTGTACAGTCTTTGTGGTATGGAAAGTCATGTACAGAGCAACTTCTTCCCAGGCCCTTCCGATGCATTAGCAACTCACCGCTCCCTGCTCTGACTCTGGAGGTACGTATATCCGCATTGCCTCGCTTCGGGGACGCTCCACGATGCCACCTTGCAATGGCCGCCGGCCTCAGGGGCCGTACCCGAGCGTTGCCGTTCGTTCATGTGATACCCTTGCACGACATAATGTCCAACATCGCGACTGCGACAAGCTACGCGGCCTGATGGTCACAGCGCTGGACCCACCAAATTGCTGTGGTCATATTTGCCAGCCATGCGTCGATGCTACGGGTAATGCCTGCCAAGATAGAGAGAATGCAATTTTTGCCGCCAGACAAATGCCACTCTGTAACAGCTGCCAACTCTACGAAGCATGCCGCAATCCCGATGGATTCTCAAGTTGCGATTGCGACTGGAATCTCTCGCGCTCGCAAAATTCCCAGTGGAAATGTCCTGATTGCCGGCGCACTGCCTTGCACAATGCAATAGCGCAGAGGGACCAGACGAACGATTGGTACTGGATAATATGCAATACGCGTCTTCACGGATTGACATTCAAGTCGTGCGCAGACAGAGACATGGACTTCCTTGCCTGCCCAGGATGTGGGAAAAGGGTTCCAGACGCTTATGCTGACGACAAAGATTACCTACCTCCAAACAGGCGTTCCAACACGGTCACATTCTGCGAGCTCTGTACCGGTATCGAAGTTGTCGCGACCACGGGGCCAAACTGGCAGGCGTCAAAGCTCGCGCCGGATGGCCCAAGGAGGTACACGCCGAGGGTCAGGGCAATGAATGCTCAGAAGCCAGCTTTGTCCTTTCAGGCCTATGGACAGCCTGTTCCTGTGTGGTCACCGGATCTGCCTCAATATGTCGTGCATCCTTAACCTCCGGCTGACAGGTTAGACAAGTCAGACAGCTCTAGGGTGTGACGGTATCTGTTCCGTGACAAAGCCAAACGAAATACGACGATCCGCTCAGGTGTTTGTTGGATATGAGTTCGATCCGTGGTCGACACTGTACCATATATCCCGTCTAATGTCGCATTGTAAGGTGTTCTATCAGTAAAAGGAGTATATCAACGGAAAACTCTTCTGCTATGTAAAGCTCTAGGGCAAATGAATGGTGCCCATTATCAGCCGCAAAAGGCTAGGTGACGACCCAACTAGTGCCAGGAATAGCATGAGCCCGAGGTTTCTCCGGTCCGAAGTAGGCCGGCGAACGTAGAAATTCAATTGAATGAAATTCCGCTAGAGAACGTAATACTACCTACCTCAATCTTGGGACGATTCAGCATGAAGCGCAAGCTGAATGACGAGCAGGTACCCACCCCAGTCGAGCCAGACCTGGGCCCGCAAGGAAACACTACATTCGTATCTTTTGGGCTAGATGCTCGGCTGCTCCAAGCAATCGCCCAAGAGAACTTCTCCAGTCCAACCCTCGTTCAAGCGAAAGCTATACCACTTATCCTTGACGGAAAGGATGTTCTTGGTCAGCAGTGACTCCTTTCGCAGTGCCTGAGTCGCTAAACTTCCCTTAGCTCGAGCAAAAACCGGCTCAGGAAAGACAGCCGCCTACCTTTTTCCGATTCTGGAGGCTGTTCTTCGCCGCAAAGCTGTATGTAAGGGCTGGGAAATATATTGATGGGATACTCAAGTTTCGTGTAGGCTCGGAAGTCCAGCAAGGCAACTTCGGCGCTCATTCTCGTCCCAACCCGAGAACTTGCGCAGCAAATTACGAAGGTCATCGCAACCTTCACAGCCTTGTGCGCTAAGGAGGTTCGAGCCGTCAATCTCACTCAGAAAGTCCCCGACGCAGTTCAACGCTCGCTCCTCGCCGATCTGCCAGACATAATCGTCTCAACGCCCGCTCGGGTCTCACTAAACCTTAATACATCAGCCCTCGCACTGGAAAGCCTGACACATCTGGTGATTGACGAAGCTGATCTGGTGCTCTCATATGGCTATGAGGAGGATCTACAGAATATAAAGAAGGCTTTGCCGAATGGAATCCAGACAACGTTGACGAGCGCGACATTGACAGTGGAGGTTGAGACACTGAAAGGGCTCTTCTGCCGAGACCCGGTCGCGCTTGAGCTTGATGAAGCTAACGAAGGGAACAATGGGCTTACGCAATACGTTGTCAAGTGAGTCCACAGAACCGTGGGTACCGAGGGTCTGGGTGTTAACAATATATCGCAGTTGCAGTGAGGATGAGAAGTTTCTATTAGCCTACGTTATATTCAAATTGAAACTCATCAAAGGCAAATGCATCATCTTCGTTGGCGATACGGATAGATGCTATCGGCTCAAGCTCTTCTTCGAGCAGTTTGGGATCAAGACTTGCGTCCTGAATTCCGATTTGCCCGTCAATTCACGCATACACGTTGTTGAAGAATTCAATAAGAATATCTATGACATAATCATTGCGGCAGACGACCATGAAGTTCTTGGTGAGCGCAGCTCCAAGAAACTTTCAAAGAGCAAGCCGGGCAAAGAAACAGCCGCCGAGCTTAGCGAGAGCGTCGACGACAGCACACTTCCCAATGGCAGGATTCCAGACCAAGCCCACAACAACGATGCACCGCCTGCTAATTCCAAGAAGAAGTCCAAGCCTTCCAAGAAGTCTCAAGAATACGGCATCTCCCGCGGCATCGACTTCCAACACGTAACCTGCGTCCTAAACTTCGACCTCCCCACCACTCCTACCTCCTACACCCACCGTATCGGCCGCACCGCTCGCGCCGATCAACCCGGCATCGCGCTCTCCTTCGTCATCCCCGCCGCCCTCTTCGGAAAACACAAACCCACCTCCTTCCCCACCTGCGCCCACGACGGAGACGTTCTATCCGCCATCACGACCCAGCAGCAGAAGCTCGGCCGCGAACTCAAACCCTACCACTTCGACATGCAACAAGTCTCCGGCTTCAGATACCGCATGAACGACGCCCTGCGCGCCGTCACCAGCACCGCAGTTCGGGAAGCTCGCGCTCGTGAGATCCGGCAGGAGCTACTGAAGAGCGAGAAGCTGAAGAGGCATTTCGAGGAGAACCCGGAGGATCTAAGGCAGCTGAGACACGATGGCGAGGTGGGGAAGATCAGGGTGCAGAGCCATTTGAGGCATGTGCCCGGGTATCTGATGCCGCAAGGGGGGGCGCAGGGGGTGGTGAAAGAGGATTTGGGGTTTGTGGGGTTGAGGAAGGAGACTGAGAACAGGATACGGAAGAAACGTGCGGAGAAGAGGGCAAGAGGGAAGGGAGGCAGGGGCACGATGAAGAAGGCGGATCCGTTGAAGACTTTCAATGCGAAGGGAAGAGGTAAATAAGATCTTGGTATGATATTTTTCACGGCCACGTATGATATGCGAATCCGACAAGCACGCCCATTGTCCCCTCCCCTCTATGCTTACGTAGAGTCTCCCTGCAACCGCCATCACAAATCTTCCTTTTCCAACCTTCACTTACTTAAAGACGAAACCTTCGAACATGGCGCCTTCTCTTCCTCTGCATCCCGAAGTTATTCCAGCTCTCCCCTCCCTGCTGCCTATTATCCCTATGCCACCCGTTCATCGTCTCCCTCCCAAAACCCCAGAGAGGCGTCCCGAGCCACAAAACATATCCCCGTGCCGCGCTCAGCACAGACTCCATGTCGTCTTTCGTAGTACTGCCGATGACTTGCATATCCAGTATCCCATGATGGTTTGTTTCGAACGAGAATATAATAGCCAAGAGGAGTACGGGTCGCTTAGCAGATGTGCATATGGCACGGCAGACGTGACGGACCGGACTGTGGTATGCATCTATGGGGAAGGGGTGTGTTGGAAGAGGCGTGCTTGGAGATGCGAAATGTCAGGGGGTGGGGATTTGTGGGCGGATGCGAGAGAGGCTGGGGCGGGGGGGTTTTGAGAGAGGTTGGGTCTGGGTGCCGGTGGGGGGGAAGGGAAAGATATGGTTGGGGGATGAACGGAGTGGGAGGTAGGACGTGGTTTGATTGATGGGGGGGGTTGAGAAATCCGCTTGTTGTACTCTACGGACTCAACCCTGGAGTTCTGAGGGGCCTGTGGAGGGTTCGGTAGTACCCATGCGACGGGGTCTGAAAGCTGAGGGAGAGGGGCGCACTCAGGTCAGATGGGACTGGTGACAGAGGGATAAAAGTAAGAGACACCTTTCCGGCATCCTGATCTTTTTTTAGAAAAGCAATGGAGAGTAAGGTCAGACCTCACTGAAACATGCACGTTCAACCCGTCCCGTCTTGGCCCATGACACAAGATACCGGACGAAGCTGAAACATGCGAGATGCCGCGTGTGGAACTTGTTTCGAGGGATGATGTATGTGCCGTGTTGGCATGCATAAGGGAGGTGGTGGCTTGCATGAACCGTTTGAAGGGGGTTCGAAGGACTGGCTGGGTAGAGATGCGGAGGAAAGGGGATGATGGGGGTCATGCACCGAGCCAGGTGCTTTCCCACGAGGATGAGATGGCAGGCAGCGTAAATGGCTTAGCGAGTGGATATGTCTATGGAGTTGAGATCATGAAGACACTTGTAGAGGAGAAGTGTTTTGAAATGGTATTGGTAGAGCTCTCTAATGGTACACTCTCGCAATCGTAAAGTCATGAACCGAGAAAGAAAACGATATTATATACAATGCAAGCTCAGCCCGTCTAGTCTAGAACTGATCATCCCAGATGCTCATGCACGTAGACCAATCGTAGTCAAACACATACCGAGCGACTGTGTGGGGAATTCAGGATGCCGCCAACGCCTAGGAAAATCCGATTTTCCTGCGCTGAAATCATACCAGAAAAAACAATCGTATGCCAAGTTACCACCCAGAGTGGTCTTTGGGTATCGGCGTCTCTCTCATTCAAGTCGATGCCGTCAGTGTCTAGGCAGCAGGAGCAGCGACGTCAGGGATGGGGCTCGCTTCCCGGATAAGGACGTCGTGGATGGAGGCTTCGGGCGAGCGCTCTTTGATAAGAGCAGCGAGCTCGGCGACTTTGCGTCGGATAAGAGGATCGTCTCGCACAGCGAGCGACGACATGCTGACGGGGGCGAGAGTCTCGCCCGTGCCGAAGCCGATGGCTGAGGCTGCGAGTTCGGTGCTGGACTGTTGTCCTGGGTTGCCCAAGTCGGTACGCTTCTCCTTGACGAGCTGGAGGTCCTCGCCGGTGTCGAAACCGATCATTTGACTGGCTTCTTCGGTGGTGTAGCGTTTCTCGTTGTCGGAACGCTTTTCCTTGACGAGCTGGAGGTCCTCGCCGGTGCCGAAACCGATCATTTGACTGGCTTCCTCGGAGGTGTAGCGTTTCTCGTTGTCGGAGCGTTTGGCATTGTTTCGTGCACTCAGCAGCGGCGTACCCATGCCAAAGTCGATGACATGGTCAATGTTGCTGGATTGGACGGCAGGAGCTGCAGGTGCAGCTACTGGAAGTAGTCCTGTTGCTGAGCTTCTGCGACCCATAGGCTCTGCGGCCGATCGAGGAGCGGGCTGCCTGAGTGCATGGGGAGCGGCGAGGGAGGTGGTGATGAGGGAGGAGAGGGCGAAGGGTAGGACTGGAGAGAACTTCATGTTGATGTGGATGAACGGTTGCGATGGTAGAGTGTTAGGCAACTAATGGCGCGGTACTAGGAATGCTGAGACGAATTCGTAGTGCCGGTGTTCCGAAGATCAGGCTAGAAAGGTTGTTGAAGGTGATGATGATAGTGTGATGGAGGTGTTAGATATTGATGTCAACTGATGATATCTGGTAGCTGGTGTTGATGGTTTGATGATAAAACGTAATGATGATCGACGGTGATGATGTGGAGTTGCTTTGTGGGGAAGATGCTGGGTTGATGATCGACTCTGGGGGAGGGTAGAGGGTCTATTTGTATTTCGGATGATAAAGGCTGGGGAAACAAGTTAAAAGTCGGCAGCCAATGGGATTCCAGTGATCGCCGGCCTCACACCCTCCCAAGCGCAGGGTTCAGGTGACTGACGTTAGATAATGAGGATCGTTGTGTCAGGTTGACCGGCCGTGGCTTAGGAGACCGATGCAAGAAGCGACCAGACGCATCGTGTGGAACGTGGCAACGAGCATCTTGGCCTGCACGTCACCCCACGCCTGACTTGAGAGGGTGTGACCAGGTGGCGGGAGGGAAAAGACAAAACAAGTCTGGCGCAGCTCGTATAATTCGTAAGGGAAGGCCGATAAAGGACAACGAAGGAATCGCTAGACCCTTGCTGATCTGGCGTGGGGATCGAAAGCTGTTCTTAGCAACTGGAACCAGCCCGTGGTATCGGTCCGATGTACGTGGATCTCATGATGCCATCGGGCAGTGGAACGAGTGGAAGAGGACGAAGACGTTGAAACACGATTACCGTTAGCCCTAAGCGTGTGTTTGGCGCGGCTGTCGCTTAAGCGCCAAGCCTGACACAACTTTACATATCGTTTGCCATAAGGGGAACCGTTCGACGATGTGCAGGCCGATTGCGCCCCAGGGGAGAAGCATCACATCAGCCTACTGACATCATGAAACGGTTTGACCGTAGAGCATCTATCAGACTGACAAATCCTTCGAGAAAGATCGATGAATGGTACGGCGAGTTCGATCTATCCTTGGAATTCCAGACACCCCTTATGCTGCCGTTTTAACCTTGTGGACGAGCACGATCACCGGCCAGCACGATCACCGGCCAGCCATGGGTACGGCCTTCGAACCACTCGTGATCCCACATATCTTTTGCCCAAACTAGGACTCTATATCAGCCAGACAAAGGCCAGGTCCGCCCAGATCTGGAGATCTTGTGGTCGATATTGGCTTCGCAAGAGGTAAGCCTCCATCGTCATCCAGCTAGATAGAGATGACATGCATGGCATGATTGGCATCGTACTTGACCAGTCGGCTTCGACCGGAAAAGGTGTCGTCCAGTACGTAGTGCTGCTCCTGTATGACGCGCGCAGGACCTTATGATTAGGGGTTGGCGCTCGAGATTTAGTATTGAGCCACTGACTCAGCCCGCCCATAGAAAACTACACGGCAGCCGGCACAAGCAGCTAAGTTGATACAGTGCCAGATCTAGAAGCGCGCGTGAAACAATGGTTGACTAACAATTAAGGGGCGATCCGCTACGAACCTGTGTAGCAATATCACCACGCAGCCTCCCATGATGACGTTGGTACCCGCTTTGAAAGTATAAGTAACGGAGAGCCACAACGGCGCAGCTTCTGTTGCAGTCACGTGGCAGCGGCAATTTGAGGATTTCGAATCAAATCGCAATATGCCTCTAGGAAGGTGAACGTTCTGATCCCAGTCACCGTTCCAATAACTGATTGCCTGCCCAAGAAGCGGTGAAGATACTCGAGCAGTGGCGCAGATCAGAAAACCTTGTGGCACTGCCTTCTGAGAGTGAGGACTGTCGTGGTGTGCATTGGCTAGAGATTGGACAGCATGACTGCTGGAGGCTAGCACTCCCAGCATCACATTGTAATCTGTGCAGTGAGTGTTACTTCCACTGTTGTTATTTTCGCCCTGTCCTTTTAAGACTGATGTCAACAATGGCGGGCCACGATCGTGGGGGTCTGTCTTGGATCCAGCCATTCTAGGCATCTGGGGGCTCCTTGCAGCCTTCGCGGTAGGTGGAAGATGCTTGTTCGGCGGCCAAGGCTGATGCCATGCAAGCGGATGCGTCGACCGCACAATGCAGAGGATCAAGACAAGGGTGATTGCGACTATCCTGAACGCGAGTGGCCGGAGCATCCTCCCAGACGGATAGTGACTTGCGACTTGAACAGCATCTGCACCTGAGGCCCATGGTAATCAGGTCACATGCTGGATCCGGGCAGACACGCTCACCAAGGCTTCTGGTTCTACTGGAAAGCCGCGATGGAGCTAAAGCTCTCTAAAGCGCCGCCCCGTACACACGGCTAGGCTGTAGCTGAAATTGAATTGCGGAAAGAGCATTGCACCAGGACATTGATGACGAAGCCTCATTGTTGGCAGGAAGTCTTTCAGAGACTAAATTGGTGCCACTCCCTTCGTCGGAGAGCGTGACACTCTACCAGTTTTCTGTAACAGCAGTCCTTTTGAGACCGTAATATTCACTGCCGTCTTAGGGCAAGACTTAGCCCAGTGATTGAGACTACTCCGTTGGTGCCGTTGATGAGTGCCTTAAGCTTGACGTTGATCAAGTTAGATGTCCTGATATACGGTTTGCTAAGACCAGGTCTCGGATTCCTCGACCGAACCAAACCATGCCCAGAGAGGACTTTGGGGATTTGAAGCGGCCGTCGAAGTAGAATTCGATGTCAGTGATCCGGTTTCAAGGCAGAAAGGGTTGAGCTATTTTCACGTTGGCGACGGAAGCCCTAATTAGACAAGTGAATTTTTTGTATTTACGAGACCATATGACCTTTAAATCGAAACAATTGGAGGTTACCGGAACAATATACCTCGCCATAGGTTCGCAAAAGGGAAGGATTTTCACAGCCGCTGATTCAGCGACTATGGCCTTTGCGGCTCAACTCCTACCAATGCGCATGCATTTGCGAGCATATACGAGAGTCTTTGCGTGCTTCCGCAAGCGCAAGCAATCCTTCTTCGTATCGAATATTTGCATCCTGCATCGAATCTTTTTTGAGTGCTCAGAGGCAAGCCATGGGAGAATTGATCACAGCTTACGAGCAGCATCCTCGATATGAATCCTACAAACCGATACTTGTAGAGTTCTTGAGACGGATCTTCCATCGAGTCCATCTGGGAGAAGTATCTCCTTTTGTCGCATGTCTTCTTCGAAGTCTTCGACGTTAAGTGGTGCGCTCTCTAGACCATAGCGATTTACCGTATGGGCCTAGCCATCGTAGACTTCACCACGTCCTTAGCTAGAAGGAAACATTTGAAAACCACATCCACCCATTGTGTACTGAACAAGGTAATATTTTGGAGACATCGCTCTTGTTCCACCGTTTCTCAGGGATTGTCATCAACAGAACGGCCACTATAGCGCTCTATTGTGTACCAGGGGGGACAGTATTTCATGTGTTTCTTCCGTAGCAGTCTTTGATGTTCTCGAGGACCAAGCTTCTTATCGTAAGGGGCCCGTCATGCTCAGTATACCATAGCCACATCTTTCATCCCGGCTGAGCACGCGCAGGCTTCCCCGATACCTTACGGGCTGGATGCGTCTGAACGGCCATTCAATATCATGGCCGTCAGCAGATGGTTCCGAGCCCGGCGATGCCTTTGGTCTGTCATGCACCAACATCGCATACGATGAGGGATTAAATACCACGACCCTAGAGATGCTCCGGCACCGAAGCCTGCAACAAATGGTTACTGTACTTTTTCCGCACGAGACATATGCGAACGAATTTGCGGATCCTTGTTGCTGGTCATAGCACGTGCAATACGGTTGGAGCCCTCTTTCGATGTCGCTTTGCTTTGGTTGGTGAGACTCCAGGCGGTCTCCGTTACGGGGACCCCAACGTTGGACACCCGCTCATTGACATCATAAGTGAGTGGCTTCATCTTGTTCCTTGTTACTTGAACGACTCGGTCGCATTCCACCACCGTAAGCTGCACGCATACTTTAGGACCTGGCGAGGGTATCATCGATCAGGAGCATCGGGAAGATGCTAGAGGTGCAAAAATAGAGGTGGAGAAGCTTACATCTACTTCGCCTGTGTCCTCATCCGAACATCGGATTCTCTCTGATGAGAAGCCATGAACCTTTCAATTCTGTGTCCGACTAGCGGCATCAATTCACAGTAATCTCAGGTTCTCTCTCCAGGCTACATTGAATTGGGCTATGACCATAAGAATATACGATCAGGTGCTTAGGTTGGCAGCACATTGTCGAGCCATCTCAAACTGTTCATAAATCAGCTTGCTTCTTATGTGCATGACCAGCCCTGGCTGGCGTTACTGGCGTACCTGCTCGTCTGTTTTGCACACTAGAGTTCGGTGTCGAGCACCATCTGCCCCAACGTCTTGAACAATAATGACATCTTCCACGGGCGCTTTATTCCTCTCGTGGTCAAGTTCAAAGCCTAAGCACTGGCATTTTTGCACAACTCGTTTTCTCAACACGGATCCTTTCTCCCCAATGCCGCCAGCGAAAACCAGAGCATCAACACGTCCCTCTAATTTGACGTAGTAGCTGCCCACGAATCCGACAATGCGATCGACGAAAATGTCAAAGGCTAGTTCACATTCCGGTTCTGAAGATGCTAATATCTTGCCAAAATCCGTGGTACCGGTCAGCGCTTTCCAGCCGGACTTCTTGTTCAATATCTCTTCTGCCTGCAACATGTTCAGTCTTCAAGTGACAACTATCGAGCTTCCTACTATACCGTGCTGATGTGAAGCTCCTTAGTGCTGCTAGGACTAGGTTTGCCTGCATCATGGGTGAAGTGGAATATCAGGCTTCAGTCTGTTAGTAAATTTCTCTCCGTCAATCTCAAGAGCCGGCTTCCTGTCCGTACCTAGGGTCAACACTGCCACTCCTCGTCGCTCCAGGAAGACCATCAAGGGGCGTCAAGCCCATGCTGTTATCGACCGACTTGCCGTTCCACACGGCACAGGCTGACGCTCCACTCCCCAAATGCAATGCAATAATGCTTGTCTCATCGATCGGCTTCCCCAGGAAGTCGGCTACCGACCTTGTGATGAAAGCATAGCTGATCCCGTGGAAACCATACTTGCGCAACTTATTCTTTGACGCAATCTTCGGGTCGATCGGATATGTTCTCACAGCATCTGGGATAGTGGCATGGAAGGAAGTATCAAAGTAAGCAATGTTCTTTGCTTTCGGAAGCGTCTGCGTGCAGAATTTGACGATGGCTAATGCATTCGAATTATGCAACGGCGCCAGGTCTGTGAGATCTTCGAGGTGGTGATACGTCTCCGAATCGATGACATGGGCATTCGGATAATCGCCACCATGGACAACTCGATGGCACGTGTACGAGATATCGTATTTACTAGTGATCTCAGGGAGTCCGGAGTCATTGACGAGGTGGGATAGGATGTATTCGAAGGCGTCTTCTTGATATTTAACTCCCTCGATCTCTTTGTCCTTGATTCTCTCGGATCCTCGCTCATAGCTCAAGGTGGCTGGAGGAGCGGTCAGGCCAATTATCTGAGCTTCAGCGACTTCAATGGGGTTTTCTTGTGCGCCTTGGGTTTCGTAGACGGAGACTTTGACTGAAGACGAGCCGGAATTGATGGATAGAATGATCGCCATGCTGCCTAGGTGTTGAAACGTCGGTGTAATCCTGATTTTCCTACTCAGTCACGGAAACCTCAATCATGATGCTTCTACTTTGATCAAACTTCATTTTACCTTACCTCACATGGGTTATGCACTTAGGGTTTCCTGTCCGGGTTATCGTTGAGGTACCTTATCGATTGTCGGTCTTGGCGAACAGATTTGAACCCTCGGCCGTCAAGAGGAGACCACTGCCGACTGAGGTACTTACGTTTTTAAACACTGATTGATGAATCAAGAGCTACTAACTCTTACTTGATTGCTTCGCGGACAACAATCCAACCTCAACCGTGTCCCACGATGCCCAGAAGCCCTTAATTCACCGTGAACGGCCATCAAGATGCCTGGAGAAGTGATAGATCGACCGAATCCGCAGCCACTGCCTTCGCATATCGATGAGAGCGTACTATCACTGGCCGTCAAGCTTGAGAAGACCAAACTTGACGACATTGAGTATGCTGGGCTACAGAACTTCAGGCGGGCAGCCAACTATATCGCTGCTTGTAAGACTCAACGGCTTCAATAAATGAGCTGAGAGCTAATCTGACATCCTAGCTATGATCTTCCTCCAAGACAACACGCTTCTGGAGCGAGATCTGACATTTGACGACATCAAGCCTCGATTGCTGGGTTGGCCTCCTCACCCAGCGCTTTGAACAAACCTAACGCTAACCTCCGGTTAAGGGCATTGGGGAACATGCCCCGGCTTGACGCTCGTATACTCCCACCTTAACCTTCTCGCCTCGAAGCACAAGCAAGATATCATTTACGTCGTGGGTCCAGGACATGGAGCGCCCGCCATACTTGCAAGTCTTTGGTTGGAGGGGTCATTGGGAAAGTTCTATCCGGAATATAGCAGGACGAAAGAGGGGCTACACAAGCTCATCACCAAATTCAGTACTCCAAGCGGCTTTCCAAGCCACATCAATGCCGAAACGCCTGGCGCGATCCACGAAGGTGGTGAACTTGGCTATGCTCTAGCAGTATCGTTCGGTGCTGTGATGGATAAACCAGATCTTGTGGTCTGTTGCATTGTCGGCGATGGTGAGGCAGAGACCGGGCCCACGGCCACAGCATGGCATGGCGCCAAGTATCTCGACCCTGCCGAATCCGGCGCGGTCATCCCTGTTGTCCATGTCAATGGCTTCAAGATTAGCGAGCGGACTATATACGGTTGTATGGACGACAAGGAGATGGCCGCTTTGTTCACTGGTTATGGATATCAGCCACGGTTCGTAGCGGACTTGGAGGATATCGATACTGATCTGGGCAATGCAATGAATTGGGCACTGGGAGAGATTAAGAGGATTCAGAAAGCTGCACGCTCGGGCAAGCCGATACTGAAGCCTCGCTGGCCAGTCATCATCATGCGGACACCGAAGGGGTGGACAGGCCCTCAGAAAGTGCACGGCGAATTCGTCGAAGGGTCGTTCAAATCACATCAAGTACCACTGATGAAGGCCAAGTCTGACAAGAGCGAACTCGGTCAACTTCAAGAATGGCTTTGCAGCTACGTGCCGCATGAGATTTTCTCGAAAGAGGGCGGTGTCCACGACATTATCACCAGTATCATTCCCAAAGCTGATGGCAAGAAGTTGGGACAACAGATAGATACTTACGGCTCGCACGAAGTACTCAAATTGCCGGGCTGGAAGAAGTACAGCTTCAAGAAGGGCGGTGAGTATCCGATGCCTCTGGAGCAATAAACGTCTCTAACACTGGGTAGGAGAAGCCAGCTGTATGCAAGCGATCGGTGCCCTGCTTGACCAAATACTCGTCGACAATCCTAAGAGCATACGCATCTTCTCCCCTGATGAGCTTGTCAGCAACAAACTTGATGCAGTATTCAATCATACCACTAGAAACTTCCAATGGGACGAATTCGCTAATGCACGCGGTGGCCGAGTCATTGAGATTCTTTCTGAGCATATGTGCCAAGGGCTCCTTCAAGGTTATACTTTGACAGGTAGAACAGGTCTGTTCCCATCATATGAATCTTTCTTGGGCATCATACACACAATGATGGTTCAGTACAGCAAATTCAATAAGATGGTAACAACTCCCGTTCCAAGAGCCTAACGCCCATCACTAACATAATCGCAAGGCCCGTGAAACCACCTGGCGCAAAGACATCTCCTCGATGAACTACATCGAAACCAGCACCTGGACCCGTCAGGAGCACAACGGCTTGTCCCACCAAAACCCCTCCTTCATCGGCGCCGTCCTCAACCTCAAACCCACCGCCGCCCGCGTCTACCTCCCTCCCGACGCAAATACCTTCCTCTCCACCTTTGCCCACTGCCTCCGGTCTACCAACTACGTCAACCTCATGGTCGGCTCCAAGCAGCCCCAGCCCATCTTCCTCAGCCCCGAAGAAGCCGAATCCCACTGCCGCGCCGGCGCCAGCGTCTGGAAATTCGCCAGCACCGACAGCGGCCTAGATCCAGACGTCGTGCTCGTCGGCATCGGCGCCGAAATCACCTTCGAGGTCATCGAGGCCGCCGCCTGGCTACGGAGGAACGTCCCCGCCGCTCGCGTGCGCATCGTCAACGTCACCGATCTGATGGTCCTCGGTCTCGAAGGAAATCACCCGCACGCGCTCTCCCACGACGATTTCGACGCCCTGTTCACGCCCGACCGCCCCATCCACTTCAACTATCACGGCTACCCCACGGAGATCAAAGGCCTCCTCTTCGGGCGCCCACGGCTCGATCGCATCTCCATCGCGGCGTACAGTGAGGAAGGCAGCACCACGACGCCGCTGGACATGATGCTGCGCAACCGCGTCTCGCGGTTCGATGTCGCCGAAGCGGGCGTCAAGGGCGCGGCGAAGAGGAATGAGATGGTGAGGCTGGATTTGCATGAGTTGACGTCGCGGTTGAGGCACGAGAAGCAGAAGACGAGTCAGTATATATGGCGCATGGGGAAAGATCCTGAGGGCGCGTATGATGTGCCGAAGTTTGAGGAGGGGGCGGGGGTGGGGAGTGAGCATCGGGAGGAGGGGTATGCGGATTGAGCTGGGGGTCTTTGTACGGTATGATTTATGGGTGAACGGCTACTGAGAGCGGAATCGGGACGGGGGCATTGCATTACGGCCTTTGTAGTTGAAGAAAACCTTGCCCAAGCAGCAGCTAATACCCAACAAGCCAATGCAATCACGTACTGCCCTTATTAGCAATGTCCAGCCCCTCATTATCAGAATACTACCCTTTCGACCAAACAATCTCTCCGCATATACGTTCATCGTCCTGCCTTCGTTTCCACGTCGTTCTGTTGCTTCCCAACATCTCTTATCCCCAAGACCCCCTTCCGTCACACCATCTCATTTCCTCATCGCTTCGGGCCCCAATATACGAGAACCAAACCACCAATCCCAATCCCAATCTCTAATCCAGGAATCCCATCTCTCTTGATCGTGATACATGATTTTATCGACCCATTGGGTATCCATCTTTGATACTTTAAGTTGGGGGTAGGGGAGAGATTTGCCGTGGAGTATGGCAATGATGGTCGCTGCGGAGGGGGTTTGGGATGGGGTGTGAGGTAAGTCTTGAGGATTAGGGAGGGGGAGAGTGGGGGTGAGGAGGAGGAGGAGGAGGAGGAGGAGGAGAAAAGAGATGAGAGTTCGGGTAAGATGGTGTGGGACCATCTGCAATCCACTATCCGATCCCATCGGTTGGTAGGAAGGGAAAAGGACGCGATTGCTTGTGCTGGCTGCGCATCTTGCCAAAAGAATCGGAATGGTGTGCCTGCTTGTTGTGCGCGATAGGGACTGATGGAGCAAAAGACTGAGGCCCAGTTGGCCATGCAGCTGGGAAAGCGTGGACCGTTTCAGAACATGAAGGTGGAGGTTGTGTGGCTTGGATTGCTGGATTGAGAACACCGGCCGGCCGAGATAATGAAGGGGTGGATGTGTGTGTGTGTGTGTGGGATTGGCGTTTATATGCAGTCCATGGTTTCGATTTGGCGCCTCCATAGATACCAAACTGCCCCTTCTCCGGTGCATCGCCCTCATTGCAGTCTCTCCACGATGGATTGATCTCTCATCGGTACATAGGGAGACCTAGGTCCGTAAATCCACGATGCGGCGGAGTAGGTTCATGCCCTGGCAAGATATATTCTAACGCGGCCACTTGCGTGAACATTCAACGATTCATTTGATTCGTTCTGTTAGAAGTGGACATGCCTTTGACGGTTCACCTCCTCAGCTTTGGATTTTCACTGGTTGACCTATTTTGTTGAAAGGTGTCTTGCACTTAGGCATGAGATCGGGAGAATCCGATTGGTGATTGTTGAGGGACGAATGTAGGCTGTCCTTGGTGGGAAGACTTCCCTATATATTGCAATTTCGTGATCCATCTTATACGTATTCGTGGCAAATCATCATGGATCCCATCCCATCGTACCATTCACAATCCTCCCTTCCTCACTCTTCACCGGATAACCAGTATTTCTTAACACCCTCACCCCAAGATCCTCGCATACCCTTGAGGCCACAGCCCCCCTCGCCCACAGTACCGCCCCTCCCACCAATCCCCATTGATGTCCCTCGCCTCCACGATCTCCGCCCCCTTGGGGAACCCCAACTCATCTTCCACGCCTTCGCTTGGCCAGTACGCCCACAGCGCCGTGGCTCGCAGTCCCCATAGCTCCCCCGTAGGAGGCGAGGGACTGCTCGCAGCAGCAGTCGACACGTTTGGTGGCGGATCCCGGGGCCTATGATGATGACCACCGACCTGATCGCTCACAACGACCCTCCGCTGCCCCGTCGCGCCGTCCTCGAAGCCAATGATGAGCATTCGATGCCCCTGCACGCATTTCCGCCAGCCGGCTGAGCCGTTCTCGGCGGCGATGCGCCCCGAGGAGATGAGTTTCGCGTAGCACGCTTTACAGACGTCGTAGTCGCCTTCGCTGCATGTCGGGCAGTGGAAGCGTGTTGTGGAGGGTGGGATCGGGTAGGTGCAGATGTCACAGGCGGTGGAGAAGGTGAGGGGCGTGTAGTCCTCGAGCCCGCCTCCTCCATCCGCCGTGCCCCTGACTCCGTCTGCCGCGGGTGGTGGGAAGAGAGGGGCGAAGGAGTGGCCCGCTGAGGTGCGGTGGATGCTTTGGGCTTTGGGGGTGGTGTCGAGGTGGAGGGAGGGGTGCGCGATGGGGAGGAGAGCATGGGTGCAGCATTTGCCCGTGTTGACGCAGGGATTGCAGAACCCCCATTCGCCGTCGTTGCAGCGGTCACATTTCCAGAGGCAGGCGTTGGCGAAGGTGGAGCAGTTGCTGCAGAAGAAGCCGGTTTGGAGGCGGTTTGCAGGATCAGATGTCGTTCTTGCTTGAGTAGCTGGGTTTGCGGACGATGGGGGCGCTTGCTGGCTTTGAGGCGGAGGGCGTAGGTAGCGACGTCCGCTGAGTCGGTGGGGAAGTGGGTCGTCGAGGGAGTGTTCCTGGCGTTCGTAGCGTTGCATGGCGACTTTGCCGAAGCCGAACCAGTGCAGGCAGCCTCTTCCGAGGCGGTAGCAGCGGAGACAGATGGAGTAGGTGCCGTTGGAGCATAGGGAGCAGTGGAAGTGTAGATCGTATTGGATGCTGGTCTTACCGCACCGATGGCAGTCGAATGATGGCTCGACATGGGATGGTGGTGGGGTCGATGTCGTGGGTGTAGAGGCAGTTCCTCGAAGAGCTAGACCAGTATCTGGACGTGGTGCTTGACCATCCTCAGTAAGAGACTGGAAAGCTGGCGGATTGGGAGATCTCTGCGAAGTCTCCCGTGGAGCCGGCTGTGCTGGAACCGTTTGGGTGGTATTGTTGAGAGTCTGCGATGAGATAACTGGTGGCTGTACGTTTGCAGCGACAGTTCCCGAGTTCTGTCTAGCATGAGAGGTACGACCCCGACTGCCATCAGTAAGCCTTTGCCGCTCTGCATCTGTGGTGCGTCTTGTCTGCTCTACAGGGCGGTCTCGGACATTTGTTCGTGTGCGTGGGCGATCAGAAAGATCAGTAGCTGATCGCGCCGCTTGTCGCTGAGTCTCTGACGAAGCAAGTGCAGCAGCCGTCGCGGGCGATGCCTGGCGTCGATGTTCACTTGACGTCCTATGTCTGTGACCTTGACTGGTTGGATATGCGTCGAAGAGATGTGGCCTTGAGATTGGGGGATGGGACGAATGCGTGGCCTGTTCTGGGGCAAGAAGAAGTGGCTGCCGCTGTCGAGACCTCTCCCTTTCTCTCCTCGGTGCTCGGGTGCTTGAGCTCCCAGAAGCTCCTGTAGATGTGGGCTGTTGCCGAAGGTCTCGGCTATGTCTTCGACGGTACGCATCCGCAATCCGTTCACTCAGCTCATCTGCTTGCGAGACATCAAGATTATCCAGATCTACACCGTCCAGCAAGCCTTCTTCTTGGATTTGCCTTAGTATCTCGACTTGCATCTCAGCCGAGTCAACTCCAGTGTCACTGAGCAGAGACCGTAAGCTCGATTGATGCTCAAGGTGTCTAGCTTGCGCCCTTGAATCTGCGGAGCGCCCTGACCCCGTACCGCTTCCATCGCTGGTGCTAAGAGCTTCCTGCCTTCTCCTTCGATCGGGCTCTCTTCTACGTTGCCTTGCATCTTCATCTCTTGTATCTCGGCTGCCACTGCGATGCCGATGTCTATGCCCTCGTTCATACGACCCAGGCCCACGTACCCCGGCTTCGCGCAAGCTCATATCTCTGATCTCTTCCAATACCCTTCTGTCCGCAGCATCAGCGCTGTCCTCCCGCTTCAGCTCAATCTTCGGCATTACATTCTCTCCAGAGGTGTACTTCTGCCGCAGCTCTTCCTTATCCTGCTCCATCTTGCCGTTGCCTGGGTTGGCCTGGAGGTACATGTCGAGGAGGGTCGTGACCGTAGCGTTCGGCCTCGTCTCTCGAACCGAGGCGCGACATGATGGGCAGGTGTAAGGGTTTGGATTGGAATGTGAGGCTTGAGTGGCTTGCCATGAGAACCATTCCTTTAGGCAAGAGCCGCAGAAGGTGTGCAAGCATTTGAGGAGGGTAAGAGGTTGGTAGAGGACTTCGGTGCAAATCTAAGAGGTACGATTGTCAACCCATGCAGAGCAGGTCGAGACGGTAGTCTGGCCCAAGTCTGTGTAGTGCAACAATACAAACGATAAAGCGGGCCAGTAGAGACGAATACTTACCGAGCAAGTCAGCTCCTTTTCTAGATCCAGCAAGCCAGTTTTTGCTCCTTCTGCCATTTTCACCCACAGGAAGCGCCCTCCAAACCTGTTTTCAGAGCATCGTGGACGGCTAGGAGCTGCTACGTGATCCGACTCCCAGAGAGTTCTCTATACGGCCGGCCCGGTCACCTCGCTTGTGAGGGAGATTTTGAACAGATGGTACTTTCGCTACTCTAGTCTGTATTTAGGCTCTGCACCAGCTCTGTTACATCCCAGCTGAACCTTTTCAGTCTGCACACGATATAGCGGCTACTTCAGGCTTAGTGTGCTCGTACTTGTGCCTTCGCTCTCTCCGCACCTGCCAAGGTCTAAGCGAGCCCTTAGCAGGACACGGATTATCCACCTCGCCCCCATAACGCATCTTTACACGAACCCTAACGAGTCATTGCCTTTCCATCAGTGGGGACGGTTGGCGGAAACGCCTCCGGAGGCTTGATTGTCATGTAGATCGTCATAATCAACTAGCCCCGCGCTCTCACATTTCAGGGTCAATGGATGCATGAGATAACGGGGGGGAGGGCGGATCAGCGGAGCGGAAGGTGGGAGATCAACGTTGCGAAAAACGACATGAATGACGAGCCAACTTTCCTGCGTGGCAATGAGTGCTGATCGTTGCTGATCAGCAGTTTTCCCACGTTGCACAAGGATGCAGAACGTGGTAGCGCGTCCGTTTTGTCAATGCTGTAAATTGCTGGCTCGATCTTCGAGAAATATTGCTTCCCCGACGATCACGAGATAGGGGTAAAGCGGAACCAAACTGAGGAATCCACCCTTGTGCAATCTTCCTTGCATTCCTGTGCCGCCAGTAACCCATCCTTTTCGCAGAAAGTACCGCAGCCGAGACAGATACCGGAACTACCGTTCATGTTTGTACCGCTGTCTTGGGGATGGCTCCTTAATGCGCGGCGAAGGCTCGGTAGATCCTTGACTCGACTCGGCATGCGCCCTTCTCAGCAGTGACTCTGCTTCTGCGTCCTTGCTGAGCTGGGGCCCGTGTCGCCGCCTGCAGTTGATGAACCAATTGGAGACCTATCGTAGCGAATCAGTGACATATTCAGATAGCAGAGGACACCGATTGGGAATCTACCTGCTCCAAAGTAAGTCCAGTACTGCGCACCATCTGGTGCTTTTCCGATTCAGTCGGATAGGGATTCCTGATGTGTGCATCGTACCAGGACCTCATCAGATCGGTTTGCCACTTTGGTAGGTTGCCACGGCGTTTCTTGCTCCTTGGCTCGTCACCGTCCATGCTAGGATATGCTGCTGCATATTGCTGTTGGCCAGTACTCATCGCATAGCCTTTCATATCAGGCCGTGGGCCTGGATATGCTACGTAAGGACCAGGGGTCACCTGATATCCAGGATGAGGTATTACCGCAGGCGGGCCTACTTGATATCTTGGATGTGGTGGGTACACAGGCTGGACAGGCTGATGTCCGTAACCGCTCCATTGTAGTGGCTGTGCTGGCGCTGGCCCGTGGGAAGGATACGACTCACAAGGGCTGCGTGGGAGTGACGTGTGGTCGTTCTGCGGACGTCGAGGCTTGGCCTCATCTCGTTTCGGCCTCTCCAACGACGGTTTTCTCAGAGGCGGGCGATATCCGCTACTGTCATGGGGTGAAATTGAAGGAGAAGTATTGCTGGTCCGTCTATTGGACGAGAAGTCCGAAGAGGAGGATGAGCCACTTTTCCGGTGGGGAGGGCCGGAATGGATTGGCATACTCCTCGTGGAGCTACTGCTTGAGGTCTCATGCCTACTCTGAGGCTGCAGCGCTGGCACCTCGAGCGTTGGCCGACTCGTGGACTTGCTAGAAGAGCCTGAAGGTGTTGCAAGGGATCGGGAAGTATGGTATGAAGTCGGGCCCTGCGGGTTATGATCCAGCCTTCGGCGGTAGTCGGCAATATTGGCGTGTGCAGGATGAGTCCATCCAATCTCTGGGATTGCCTTACTAGATATCAATCCTACGCGTTCATTGTCTAATATAGTACTGCAACATACCTGCGATATTGGCGGCAGATGTGTCTGTTCCCTCTGCGACGAGCGCGAATTGGAGGTCGCACGATGGTCGCGATTCTCAGACGAGCCCGAGTGTCTGGCCATTGGGTGAAGTGGGCAATCTGAGCCGACGAGAGGGTGGGCTTGCGCAGAGGTATCAAAGTCCCGTTGCAAACCTGAAAAGCCTTGGCTTGTTAGCAAGCATTAGGTGAGAAGCCAGAGTCTACCGAGCCTTAGACATGAATTATTCGGTGACATCAAAATCAACGGGACCTCCCACATGCGAATTGGATTCGTTTAATAGACAACATGATTTATAGAAAGGAAAGCAAGACCAGACCCCAAGAGTTGGACACCGTAACCAAGAAGGGGAATTTTGCACATACCCTGGTATCTGTCGACAAAGGTGGTTGATGGGATCATCCTCAGGTGCTACTTGGTGCGGCAATATATGTTCTTGAGATCATAGACCGATTGGAGTTCGAGATAGAAGCAAGGTAGTGGCCCACACTCGAAGATGACAAGCCGTCCAGTCTTTTTCTGCTCCGAACAACTCCTGACGAGATACGCGACTGCTCCTCGGTTCCCAATGTGGGATGCTGGCAGCAGCCGGAATCGATAAGATATCACTGCCGAGTGCAACACCCTGAAATGGAGTTGATAGAAGAGTGTCGGCGGGAAACAAAGAAGTTATCATGCAGGAAGTGTGTCAGGTGGCTCGGGCGAAAGCTGACATCGACGGCGCACCCACCATCTAACACACTATGACCTTAGACTTCGGGCTCTAAACACCAGTGAATGTGCAGTGCAGTTGGCGTAGGATGGCGTTTTTAGGTGTGATGGCGGCCCTGTCAGATCGTTTAGTTGCCTAAAGTGGAAAGATGAAAATAGATAGCAAGATCGATGGGTATAGTACTTTAGTGGGTTGAGGCGGGTTTTCTCTAGTGCAACATTCACTTCGTTGGACGCGGCATGAACGACACCCGGCGAACGAGTGCTCACAGGGACGACAAGAGATAACATGATCTCGGAAGATCGTGGCCAGGATGCAGTAGAGACCCTAAGGATTGCCGTCGCTTGAGACTTCGAGGCTAGGAGAAGAGTACGCCATCTGACAGCTTCGAGCAGCGAGCTCGAGTCACGGCTCGCCCATCGCGGTCAGGATTAAGTGACTTTGGAGGAACTGGAATTGCTCGAATGAGCATTGAGCAAGCCTCATCCCGTCAGCGTTAAACGATGACAGTGTGCAATCTAACCCGGAAGAAGTGACGCTATCGAGAGGAGGGTCCAATGGAGTGTTGGATTTGGTCTGTCATTGTTGCCTTAGTTTGGCCCATGACACAGCTCGGCGAATTATGGACGACATCGAGCAGCAGCGGGCACGAGTAGTTCAAAGGGCTAAGGATAGGTTAAGCTTCAAAAACACATGCATCTGACTAGGGGAGTAGTGCCATGTAGGATTTCCGTTCAGCAGTCGATCGATCCCTCTTAGCACCATCCGGCCAAGCAGGGTCAAGTGTCGTGACGGCATCCAATGATGGCCCGTCTCACAGCATTCTGACGGTTTTTTCAGCCCCATGTCGTAGGCTAAGAGCGTTCAGTCGGATCGAAGGGCCACCACGGGGGGACGATGGAGGTCTGGATCGTCCGCTACTTAGTAAGTTTAGCCTTTTGCGCATGTGAGCTTGACCAATTCAATGAAGCCACCCTCCACGCCTGCGTGTGAGCAAGGCAGACCGGATAAAGTAGAGGGCGTTCGACGTGTCAACACCTCCGGCGGAGCTGGCCGTGAGCATCTAGCAGCGATCAAGAACAAAGAAATCTACGATCTGCTATATCGATGATTGCTCGACGTTGCAGGCACGCCAGTCAGGGAGGCCCCTGAGCGATCAAGGCGCACGGCTAACAGGGCATCGTGCATGCGCCAAAGGAGAAAGCGTGTCCCGAATACCAGAGAAGCACCACACTCTACCGCATTCTTAGCGTGGAGCCGGGGAAATTCTACATGTACGCTGAGGTAACCATCCAAACCAATCCAGATGGAGCATGATTCGTGCATTCCATCTGTTTGAGAAACGGTGCGGCCATCAACAGGGCCAAGGCTCCGCAGTAGCGAGATCTACTCGCGATGAGACATAGTGCTGCAACACCAGATCTGCGCGAATCAGTACGTCCGTACTCCGTACCCCGTGGTTCGAAGCTGTGATTGGGTCGAGAGAGGAAGGAACACCTGTTCCTCAACCGTCCGAATCTGGTGCTCTCCTCAACGCCTGGCTGGGCGTGATGGCAATGCTGTCCATGCTGGGCGTCAATCGAGCCAGCGGACAACCACCAACCGCTGGACTCTTTTTGTCTCTCCCACTGCATGATGTGGACAGTAAGGTCCCTCTCAATGTTACTTTAGCGCGCTGACGAGCCAAATAGAACAATTTTGGTACATGTATGTAGGGGTGTAGACTGTAGCTGTACAGCTTACTAGTGTCGATAAGGAAACAAGCGACGGAAGTTTTCGGGCCGTGGAAAACCGACAAGGGGTGTGCAATTTATCTGCGTATGGAGCCCGTAGGTAGCTTCTTCTCCATCACCAAAAGTAGGAATCAAAGCTCGCAAATCCCAGAATAATCCCAGAGCAGGTAACACAGCCTATCTTGCCAATAGCCTCACTTTAGGTACTCCGTTGAGTGGCGCTCGAACGTTTTCGTGACGCCGTTGGCTGCCCTACCAAACTCGATTCCTGGATGCTTGAGTCTCGGTTGCAGCAAAGAGTTTACCACCACTACCCCTATGCTAACTCTAAGGTATTTCTGATTGACCTCTTATCGTGGCCCAATGTGCCCAGACTATCCTGTAGCGCACGTTATCTGTTGGTGAGAAGCCTAAAGTAAGTACTCGGAAAACCTGGTTACAGAGGGATTGGTAGCCCTGGCGTAGCCCTGAATGCTGAGGTCAAACGAAGAACGACGATCACCACATGGGTTTTGTTTGCGGTGCAAGGGTATCCTGCAAGCGGGTCCAAGCTACGATTTGTCATGTGTGATTGAGGTACGTTCAGACAGCTTTCTTTCAGCTGGCATGTCCTGGTTGGAGTCGAGCCAGCGCCCAAGAGTTGTGGATGTTGGAGAGCGGACCAACAACTCATCGGCCGTGTTCTCCGTGCGACCGAACATTTGCGCGGCTCCATCTCATACTACGAACACGCTACTCCGCGTCGCAGAACTCCTGACGATCCCTTCATCCAAGGAGTTGGGTCAACAGGCCGAGGCCGAGGAAAGGGATGCCTTTGGCCATGTGGTTCATGCATGCGATCGACAGGCTCGCGGCAACAACGGCAGCGGCGACAGCGACCGGTGTGGACGAGCCCAGCTGAAAGAGTGGGTTTGATGGTCGGGCGTTCTTGAGATGCTGATGCTGCCTCGTTACCTCATGCGGTACATCGTCATACCTGTCAGTCAAGCCACGATGCGGCCAAGGGCGATCAAGCCACGTTCTACGAATAGATCAGGAAGGGGCCCAGACCGATCCCCAAAGGGTCTTCTTCAAGCCACCACGCCCACGGGCCAACACGGCCCCACGGGCCAGCGATGTCTTCTCTTGGTAGAGGGGAGTATCCGTACGCAGCAATCCTGCTCCTCCAGTCACACCTACTACGGGATGCCGCGATAGGCAACGAGGTTGGACCTTCATCTGCATCTATCATCCTACGACACGAAAATTCTGTCCAGCTCTACTAAACAGGGAAGTTTTCTACCAACAGGCGCAGACGAGCCAGAGGGGCATCATTGTCATTGCAACCTGTTCCGCCCTCGACAAGGACGCAGATAGCCCCCAGGGACCTTAAGCGGCAGGATAGGGTTCGGCTGCAGTCCGTAATGAGTTGACCCTCATCACTATGGCGTCCCAAGAACCAAAGTGGAACAGCGAATCACGGCTTTTCGTTTGACGTCTTTCAAGCTGGCAGATGAGCAATTTCCCTTTCAGAAGGCAGCTTTTCACACAACCATTGACCCAGAATCTTCTCTCGGAATTGGCGAGTATCACCTGTGCACGTCAACCTCGAATACATCGACAAGCCTGCATTGCAGTGTGCCGTGCAGCCATCTACGGGACCCGGATACGGGGCGCATGATCTGGCAGCAAGCAACCGTGTCGCGATTCATGGTTCTCCCGAATCGTGCGTCTCGGTACCCGTTTTTTTCTCGTCGGCACGAGGGTTTGGCTCCTGCCGCATGCACAGATCAGCCATGCCCATGCAACGAGCCAACGACTGCTTATTTGAATTTTGTCATCTAGCGCTGTGCCTCGGTACCAGACCCACATTCCCCTCTGCCGTTGAGGCCCCGGAAAATTCAGTGCATGAAGACGACATCACCCACGTCGTGCCTGGACAACCCCCACTAAGAGCCACCCGCCGCCTTCTAGATCAAGCCTTTTGTGCCAAGCCTCTAGGAGGTGAAGCCGAAAGATACGATCCTGTTGGTGGCGGGCTTCATCATGTCGTATGACGGTATGAGGACTCTTGTAATCGGTATAGCCGCCCGGGATGGCTTGCCCCGAAAGTGAGGCGAATACCAATACTTTTCTGATATCCGATGAGACGAATCCCATCTTCATGATTGCAGTTCCTCGGACACCATCTCCTGGAAAGAAGTCAATCGCGCTCGAATCTTCAGCTGAGATGTTCCTTCCAATCGTCATATATCCCGATGTCGAGGCCGGAGCCCTCTCCTCACCGCTCGGATCAAGGTGGGTCCATTGTCGCGACGGCCACAGGCTTCAAGAAAGAATACTACGCCATTGACTTTTGCCGACTTGATCAGGGACGCTTTGGCTTGATCGTCTTCCGGATCGCCATCGCTTTCTGCTGCCTCCCGGTCGTCAATGGTTCCATTCGCGGCTCGCTGCTATGAGCCAGGCTTCGGCCATTTCATACTATGTTTCGTCTTATAGGTCGCTTGGCTATGCCATGATTGTTCTACGTCCCACGAGTCGCGTTCGTCAACTTTCATTTGCTATCAAGGTGGCAAGGCCTGCTGCCGGTGCTCATTCCCGCTGAGCTTTGACCACCAGCTGAGAAGTCGGCACCGGAGTGGATGACGGTTCGTTTAGTATTGAAAGAATCACCGCCTTGAGGTTGTGGCCACCATATCAGTGGGCGCAATCAGACCGCGAAGCATCGAAAGATCCAATTACTAGCTTGAATGCTCAAGCACCCATACTTGGACTGTTTTTGGTGCGATCAGACTGCTTCAACTGTTCTAGGTTCCTTATTCAATGATCTTCGATGTGCAAACTTCCAGTATCTCTCAAACTTCGTTGCTGCGAGTCGCTGTCTCGGCGGTTCAGCTCGCTACGCCGTCAGCTTCTTATTCCTTCATCTTGTCATCCTCTTGTCCATCATGTGATTATATCGTCCTTCAATTGACATTGAAGTGATTATCGGAGGCGAGCATAGCGTTCGCACGCTACCTTCAGTATTTCCCGCAACCATTATCTTTCTAGGGGCAACGACTTCTTAATGAAACCACTTATGGAAATCTTCAAAGTAATCTAACGTGGTGGGATCGAATCTCCTAGTGCCAGCCTGTGGGCAGTGTGCCTTCTTGGGATCGTACTAGGTCATTCTCCGGGTACTCCACTGTACCAAGAGAGAAAGATACGAATGCTACCTTTGATACCAGAGGTCATGTTTCGAAAGTAAACCAGAGGCCGACCTTTGTTCTCAGCAGACTGCCGGTACGACTGGACAAAAAGATGAACAACATTTTTCCATGCGACATTTCACATGGTGTTTCTGGGTTGTTATCGAACATTCGACTTCTCAGACCCAACAATGTTGCACCATCAAGCTTGGGCTGGGCGACGAGCAGTCACCTCTACAAGCCATAACGTTTTGCCTGTCGTCCAAGGACCTTGAAATCCATTTCCCGAATCCGTCCCCGTTCTTTCCCTAGCTTCCGACACTCGAAATAAAAAACCATCATAACCTTCCAAACACCATAACCTTCCGAGACCCTTGCCTTGAAGTCCACGCACCACCCTTCCCAAAACCACCCCCTACCTTAGCCTCCAGCCCCTCATCCCACAAATCCGATATTGCCAACCCCAAACCCACTGTCAGAAGCTGTGATGCTCTACAACAGATATAGAAAAACTAGGTGTACACTTCGGCAGACCATGCCAACGAGCCACCCCTGGCCTTTCCCTTCACGCGACGTCAAGACCCTCGAAGAACAATAACATACAAAATGACGGGTGTGATGGCGATACGTACGCTATGGGTGCCTTCGAGGCGGATGATGGTTAGAAGGGAAGGAGGGAAGGAGGGAAGGAGGGAAGGAGGGAAGGAGGGAGGAGGGAGGAGGATGGAATTCTGATTGTCTATGGATGAAAAAGAAACATGCCACGAAAGAGGCTTACCCCGGGACCACACCCCCCGAGCTTCTATGCATCAACCACAAACGCGCTCTTCCTTTCCAGGACGCCCAAAGATGCTTGCTTTCTTCCCCCATGACCCCATGACTATCCACCTACCTCGTCTCCACCCTTCCCGCGCCCCTAACCACCCCCCCCTTCACCCTCCTGCTCTCCCCAAAATTA
>JAABUS010002138.1_pt1 | contig 38805 bp, 33 predicted proteins | sample 5560161 | NCBI WGS metagenome assembly JAABUS01 (sample SAMN10711885, study PRJNA513376) | rock metagenome | isolation source: Antarctica rocks | place: Antarctica: Victoria Land, Trio Nunatak nord | collected 2016-01-04
ACGCCCGACAGCCGCCCGGCGGTGCGCTGGACCGCCACCCTTGGCGCCCCGGTGCCGAAATGCCGCCACCATGGCAGCAGCCACGCCGGCGAGGCGAAGGGCGACGCAGCCGGCACACGGCGCCACAGCGCCTCCCACTCCGGCGCGAGCGCCAGCAGCGCCGCGTCGGTGTCCAGCACGGCGAGCCCGGTCATGCCGGGACAGCGACGCTCGCCAGCATCCGGTAGCGGTCGATGTAGGCGGTGGCCATGCGCTCGATCGAGAAGCGGCGCTGTGCTGTCTCGCGGCAGACGGCCGGGTCGATTGAGTCCACCCGGCGGATGGCCTCGGCCATGCCGGCGGCGTCGTCCACCAGGAAGCCGGTGCGGCCGTCCTCCACGACTTCGGGCAGCGCGCCGTTGCGGAAGGCGATGACCGGGGTGCCGCAGCTTGCGGCCTCCATGGCGACCAGAGAGCTGGTTTCGGCGACCAGGCTCGGCACCAACAGGCACCGGGCGGCAGTCAGCAGGCGGCGCTTTCGCGCGAAGCCGACGGGTCCGAGATAGCGGCGCCGCTGGTCGAGGCGAGGCAGGACTTCGGTCTGGAAGTAAGCCTGGTGCGCCAGATAGGGGAAAACTTCGCCGCCAAGCAGCATTGGCACGTCGGCCGCCCGTGCAGCATCCAGCGCCAGATGCAGGCCCTTTTCCGGGCACACCCGGGCCAGGGTCAGCGCAAAGCGGCATTTGCGGGACTGCGCCGCGCCAAGCAGCGCCACCGGCACCCCGTTTGGGATCGGCGGCAGCATGCGCGGATTGGGCGGCACGCCGCGCATCTGGCTTTCGGACACGCAGTTGATCCAGGTGTCCTGCCGCTCCGGTTCCAGAGCTTTGGGCGGATACCAGTCGGGCGGCAAGTGCAAAGTAGCCAGCATCGGTGGGCCGGGCGGCGGCAGATAGGCATGGAAATCGAGGCCATGCATGTGGATTACGTCGATGTTTTCCCGCTGCAGCACCTCGGCGGTGACGGCGCGGATCGCGTTCCGCCGGGCCGCGTGCACCGCGTCAGTGATCGGGCCATCCGTTGGCAATGCCGGGAACGGCCACAAGTCGCCCGCGACCTGCGATCCCGCGCAGGCGATCACGATGCTGCGGTGGCCCTCGGCGACAAGGGCGCGGTCCAGGCTGCTCAGCACCTGTTCGGAGCCGCCCACCGAGTCGATGCCGACTGGCGCCAGCGGGTAGGCGATGCTGAGGACCGTCAGGCGTCGCATCGGGCGTCCTGTGCCAAGGCGCGCCAGCGTGCGCCGGTCATGCTCCAGCCCCAGTGCTCGTAGTTCAGCCGGCCCGGCAGCGGCGGTGCTGCGAAATCGTAGGCCGGCGCTGGGCGGAAGTTCTCTTCGGACGTGCCGAACGCGGCGAGCATCCCGGCCTGAGTGCGGAAGCAGTCGAACATCGCCCGCTTCTGCGCCTGCTCGGCATCGGTGAGCACGACATTCGTGATGTCCGGACCCGGCAGGAAGCAGCCGGTCAGCAGTTTGCCCGCGGGGTCGGCGTGATATCCGGCGAACTCCAGCACCGGCCGGCGCCCGGCGGCGGCGTGGACGGCGAACGCGGTGGCGTCGTGGTCGGGGTGGCCGCCCTCGTAGGCATGGGTGATCACCGCCTCGGTCCCGTGCGTGTCGAACAGGCGGGCCAGGGTGCGCGCGAGCCCCGGCATGTCAAGGCTGGCGTCCTGGTCCGGCACGCCCACTTCCACCAGCTTCGGCGACACTCTTGCGACCCGCAACGCCGCCATCAACTCGCCGCGCCGGGCGGCGGCGTAGGCGGCGGGAGTGTCGAAGCCCGCGGCGGCTGCGTCAGCAATGCTTTGCGGCGCGCCATCGGTCACATGCACCAGCAACAATTCTGGCAGCAGATGCAGGCTGGCCCCGGCGGCGATCGTCTCGTCATCCGGGTGCGCGACAACCAGCGCCACTCGGGCGGCGATCGGTTGGCGCAGCGCGAGGCCACGCAGCACGGCCCCCATGACGCTAGCCGACCGCGGCGTGCATCGGCAAAGCATCCGGCCCGCTGGAAGCGCTGCTCCGCAGCCCGCCCGGTGCATAGCGGCGGATCATCGTGCCGCAGAACTCGGCGAACTCCTCGGGATGGGTGGGGATGGCGGTATGGTGCGGCCACTGGCCCTTGTGCTCCGGCGTGAAGCAGAACGTCGCGGTGACGTTGAAGCCCTCCAGCGCGCGCATCTGGCGGTCGAACCAGACCTCCGAGTCTGGCCGATACCAGTCGGCCCAGCTCAGTCCGGTGCGCAGCGTGGTTACGCCCATGTCGCGCATATGGCGCACGGCATCATCCAGCCGATGGTCCTCGAAGTGGAACCACTGGCAGATGCCGATTTCGGGGGTGAACTCGTGGAATATCCTGGCGGCGCGCTTCGGCCGGCCGTGCTCGTCGAGCAGGCCCATGTGGAAATGCCGGTAGTAGCTGCTGCCTTCGGCCTCGCGGTGCCGGGTGGTGGCGGGCCAGGCGGCGGGCAGGTCATACAGGCTATACCAATGGATGCGCTCCGGACGCTTCGGGCCGAGGCCCAGCAGCAGTTCCGCCGTGCGGCGCAGGCCCCACTCCTGCACCTCCTCGGCGCCGAAGGTCGAGACGCCGACCTCGCTGACCCAGAGCGGCAGGTCCGTCACCGCACGGATGCTGTCGAGCTTCGCCGGCCAGTCCTCCAGCATCCAGTGGTTCCAGTCGAGCGGGAAGCCATGCACCGCAACCGCGTCAAGGTCGGCCAAGGCATCGTGCCCCTGCAGCACGCGGATGAAATCCGGGTCGATCGGGCTGATGCCGCCCAGCACGCGGGGCAGGCCGGGCGCCTCGGCCGCGATGGCCTGGCCGGCCAGCTTGGTCATGCGGGCAAAGACGGCCCAGCCCGGGTCATTGTCGAAGTCCCAGTGCGACTTGTTGTTCGGCTCGTTCCAGATCATCGCGGCCTCGATCATGGCCGATCCTCCTTTCCGCGCGCCGGGTACACCGCGCCGTAACGCGCGTCCGGCTGTGCCGCGCAGCGACAAATAAAGACCTCGTCCTCCGGGTTGCCCTCGATGCTGAACCCGGCGGCGCGCAGCATCGCGGCCGAGCACGCGGCGTTCGGCGCCCACCAGTTGGTGTTGTCGTGCGAGTAGCTGCGTTCGATGAAATGCAGCTTGGGGAAGCCGGGATCGTCGAACACCGCGGTTTCCCAGAACTCGTAGTCCGCCGCCAGGGGCAGCACCGCGTTGGAGCCGCGCTGCAGCGACTGGAACACCAGCAGGTCGCCCGCCACGTGCTCGCGGATAAGGTCGAGCGCCAGCAAGGGATGGCGCAGGTGGTAGAGCACGCCGATGAAGAACACGACGTCAAACCGCTCGCCCAACTGGCCGACGTCATAGACGGACATCTGGCGGAACTCGATGTCCAGCTCCTGGATCTTTGCGGCGAAACGCGCCTGCGCCAGGTAGTCCTCGTCGAAGTCGATGCCCAGCACCCGCGCGGCGCCGCGGCGCTTCATCTCCATCGAGTAGAAGCCGGCGTTGCAGCCGATGTCGAGCACCGTCTTGCCCGTGAGGTCGCCAGGCAGGCTGTCCTGGAAGCGTTGCCATTTCACCACGGGATAGTCGCCCAGGAAGTGCTCTGGCGCGGTCTGGACGCCGCGCAGGTCCATGTTGTGGAACCACGGCCCCAGCGCCTGCACGCGTTCGCGGATGCGGTCCGTCGTCCATTCCTGCATGGTCAAACCGTGTTCCCCTCAAATTTTGCCAATCCGCTCCGCTTTTCCGCCGCGGCATGCGACGGGGCCGGCGCTGCGGCCTCGCCACCCAGCAGGCGCATCGCCTCGCGATAGCCATTGAGCGTGCCGACATCGACGTAGCTGGTCCCGGCGCACACGCCCCAGGCCGCGTTGCCCTCGGCGAGCCAGGCGTTGATCAGCGTGCCGATGTATTCGTCCGCCCGCTCCCGCCGCAGCCACAGGCGGTGCAGCGCGTGCAGGGTGGCGCCGGGCATCTTGAAGGCGCCCCAAATCCAGTTGGACCGGGCGGCAGGCGACTTCACCTGGATCTCCCGCACCCGGCCGTCGGCGTCCAGGTCCACGGCGTCGAACAGCTCCGGCTTTTCGACCGGGAACAGCAGGAACGACAGGCGGTCGTCCGGCAGGCCGCACAGCGCGTCGGCCGGGAACCAGATGGTGTCCGGCAGGCCGACGATCACCGGCTCGCTCTCGGGAGTCAGCGGCAAGGCGCGGAAGATTGCGTCGCACAGCCCGACCGCGCCGGCCTGGCAGACATAGGCGATATCCACGTCGCCGACGGTCCCGCCGTAGTACTGCAGGATGTCGCTCTTCCACGGCGAGATCACGAAACAGATCTTATCGGCGCCGCCCCGCACCATGCGCTCGATCAGGTACTCGCTGACGGCGCGGGGGCGCTCAATGCCGCTGGCGTCCAGGCGCGAGCCGACCGGCAGCAGCTCCTTGCTGAACGCCAGTGGCTGGATGCGCGTGCCGTTGCCGGCGGCCGGGATGATGCCCCACATCAGACGCGCTCTCGCGAAGCCACTGTCTCGAATGCCGCCACCATCTCGGCGGCGCGGCGGGCGGCACTGTGCTCCGCCAGGGTGCGGTCGCGGGCCCGGCGCGCGATGGCGGCGAGCTCGTCGGGGGACGTGCGCAGCGCCGCCAGGGCGTCGTCGGTCGAGCGCGCCACCAGGATCTCGCGGCCTGGCTCAAAGAAGCTGTCGAGCCCGGCCCAGTCGTCGGTCAGGATCGGCACGCCGCAGGCTGCGGCCTCGAACAGCCGGCCGGACGGGCACCAGCCGGCACGCGCCATCGCGTCCCGCGTGACGTTCAAAGTTATGCGGGACGAACAGTAGAACGCCGGGTGCAGCGGCGGCGGCAGGTGGCGCACGAAGAAGGTGTTGGGCGTCCACGGGAAGCCGTCCGGATACTGCGCGCCGCCGATCACGAAGCGCTGGTTCGGCAAGGCCCGGGCAGGCTCGACGAACAGCCGTTCGAGCGCCGCCTGCCGGTCGGCGGCGTAGGTGCCGAGATAGGACAGCAGCGCGTCGTACTCCGGGCGGGGCGGCGCGGGCTGGTGCAGCGCCGGATCAACGGAGCCGTAGATCGGCACCACGCGGCGGGCGCCGAGTTGGGTGCGTAGGGCCTCCAGCGCACCGCCGCCGGTATAGCTCAGCACGAGGTCGAACCCAGCCAAGCCGTCCGGCCCGATGTAGTCCACCGCCTCGCCGGCATTGAGCCGCGCCAGGGTCACCGGGGTGTCGAGGTCGTAGAAGCAGCGGAGAGCGGCCGTGCTGTCCTGCAGCAACCGGGTCGCCGCGAGCGCGTCCGGGCAGTACGACGTGACCATGCCGACGTCCGCTCCGGCCAATACGCGACGCATCTGCGGCAGGGCCGCCGCCCAATCGGGATACAGCACTAGCTCGCCGCCTTCCGGCAGGGTCCAGAGGTCGCGGTATTCTCGGTAGTATGGCACGTCGCGCTCGAAGAACGTGACCCGGTGCCCAGCCGCCAGCAGCGCGCCGATCAGGCCCCGCCACAACGCTGCGTGCCCGTTGCCCCAGGAACTGCTGACCGACAGGCCGAAGATCACGATTTTCATGCCGGCACCCGGCGTTGCCCGGCGCAGGCCTGCGCGGCCTCGGCGGCGTAGGTTTCAAGCTCCGCAGCCCGGTGGCCGCCGGTATGCGCCGCCAGCACGCGCGCCCGGGCAGCCGCGGCCACGGCCCGGCGCCGATCCTCCGGCAGGGTCCGTATCACTGCCAGCACCTCCTCCGTCGAGGCGGCGACCAGGATCTCCTCGCCGAGCCGGAAGAACGCGTCGAGGCCAGCCCACCAGTCGCTGATGATCGGCACGCCGCAGCACGCGGCCTCGAACAGCCGCACGCTGGGGCTGTAGCCGCGGCGAACCATGTCGGCGCGGGTCACGTTCAGGGTAAAGCGCTGTGCTGCGTAGAAAGCGCGGTGCCGGTCGGGGGCCAGGTGCTCGACGCGTTCGACATTGCCGGGCCAGGCGATGTCGGCGGGGTACAGCGGCCCGGCCACGACGAACCGCCCGGCATCCCATGCCTGCGCCGTCCGGCATAACAGCGCGTCCACCATCGGCTGCCGGTCCGCGCTGTAGGTGCCGAGGTAGCCGAGGTCCCAGGCCGGCACGGCGTCCGGGTCGGGCCGGTACACGTCCGGATCGGCCGAGCAGTACAGCGCCCGCGCCATCGGGGCGCCCAGCGTATGTTCCAAATACTGCAGGGTCGGTCCGCCGGTGAACGACAGATAGAGGTCGAAGCCGCGCAGCAGCTCCGGCGTCAGATAGTCGCAGGCATCGTCGGCAAGCGCCGCCAAAGTCACCGGCGTGTCGATGTCGTAGAACGCCGTGATCCCCCGCGCCGAACGCTGCACCAGCGCACCGACCGCCACGCCGTCCGGCACGTAGGAGCCGACTACGACTAGGTCCGCAGCCGCGATGGCGCCGGACCAGCGCTGCTGCAGCTCCTCCAGCCCGGCGTAAAGCTGCGTTTCGCCGTAGGGCGGCATTGGAAGATCACGGTTGTCGGCGTACCACGGCTTGTTGCGCTCCAGGAACAGCACGCTATGGCCGCGCTGCGTCAGGCCGCGCACCAGGCCGCGGAACGTCGTCGCATGCCCGTTGCCCCAGGACGACGTGATGGTCAGGCCGAGGATCACGATTCGCAAAGCCGAGGCCTAGCGGGTCCGGCTGGTTACGCTGCGTTTATGCATGGGCGTTTATGCATGGGCGTTTATGCATGGCGAACTGGTCCTTTTGCAAACCTTGTAGGCCTACAAACGCTGATGTGTCCCGGGGTTCCCTGGATTGCGTCGCCGGATCAGTTCAAAAAAGTCCGCTTGCACCTGCGTCAGCGGGTCCGCCCACTGGCCGGGGCGGGTTTGTCGATACAGCCGGATCGAGTCGTACCAAAGACTTTGCCGCCCGGACATCCAGCGCCAGTCCGCCTCGGCCTGCAGCAGCAGCCAGGTCGGCCGGCCCAGCGCACCGGCCAAGTGCGCGATCATCGTGTCCACCGTCACGACCAGATCCAGGGTCGCCAGCAGCCGGGCAACCGCCATGACGTCCGAGCTGCGGTCCCCGGTATCAAGCACCTGTGGCGCACCCGCGGCGGCCAGCTCGTTCAGGCCTGGCCCGCGCTGGAGGCTGATCAGCCGCACGCCGGGCACCCGGCCAAGCGGTGCCAGAGCCGGCAGCGGCACCGACCGTGCGGGGTCCCAGCCGCCCGCCTGCCAGCACAGCCCAACCAGCATGTCGCCAGCCGGACGAGGCAGCGGCTCGGCCGCGAGATAGGGCGCGCCGTGCGGGACCAACCGCAGCGCGTGGGCGAGCTCCATAATCTCGATGTCGCACTCCGACGCGGGCGCCGGCGTCTCCGGGCGGAACGGGATCAGCCGGTCGGGGCCGGGAGGGCTGCGCAGCAACGGGATCAGCTCGGGCTGCGCCTCCAGCGTCAACTCGGCGACGCGGGAGCGGAGCAGCGGCAGATACCGGCAGAACTGCAGCGTGTCGCCGAGGCCGTGGTAGCAGCGGACCAGCACCCGGCGGCCCTCCAGCGCTCGCCCATCCCATAGCCAACGCAGGTGGTAGGGCAGGGTGGGATCATCCCGCGTCGCCGGGTCACGCGCCCCGAGCACCGTGTCGCTCACCGCCCAGGCGACGTCGAATGCGCCCGTCCGCATGGCCCGGTCCCAGCGGACGCCCGCGTCGGCGTTCCTGGACGGTTGATCAATTTGCCGTTGAGCGAGAGAGGGATGCGGCATAACAAAAACTACTGGATCACAACGTGGACCGACAGCAACGTGGCTGCGCCGCCCACGTTGCCATGACCTTACCCCGGCGACTGGGACCGCGATGCAACATCTGTTCATAACGCACGCTGCACGGCGGCGCTTTGCGGCCTTGGCCGGTTTCCTGCGGTCGGAAAGCGCGGGCGGCCTGGCGCTGATCGTCTCCGCCCTGCTGGCGCTGGGCTGGGCCAACTCGGCGGCGGCGCCGGCCTACCGCGCCCTGCTGCGGTATCCGCTCGGCATGGGCAACCTGTCGGAGCCGGTGCACATCTGGATCAACGACGGCCTGATGGCGCTGTTCTTCTTGCTGGTCGGGCTGGAGCTGCGGCGGGAGATCACCCAGGGCGAGCTTGCATCCCCCGCCCGGCTCGCGGCGCCGGGCCTGGCGGCGCTGGGCGGCATGGTGGTGCCGGCGTTGATTGTCGTGGCGCTGAACTGGGGGGACCGCGCGGCGCTGCGCGGCTGGGCGGTGCCGGTGGCGACCGATATCGCCTTCGCGCTGGCGGTGCTGAGCGTGCTGGGCAGCCGGGTGCCGCTGGCGCTCAAGGTGTTCCTGACGGCGCTGGCGATCATCGACGATTTGGGCGCCATCGTGGTGATCGCCTTATTCTACACGAAGGGACTCAACCCGGCGGAGCTGGGGCTGGCGACGCTGGTCTGGCTGGCGTTGCTCGGGCTGAACCGCGCGGGGGTGCGGCGCTTGTGGCCCTACATGCTCGGCGGCGCCGTGCTGTGGGCGCTGGTGTTCGACTCCGGCGTGCACGCCACCCTGGCCGGCGTGGCGCTGGCCTTCGTCGTGCCGATGCGGGCGAAACCCGGCGAGAGCCGGACGCCGGCCGAGCGGCTGGAGCATAGGCTCGGCCTCTGGGTCGCCTATGGCATCCTGCCGCTGTTCGGGTTGGCGAACGCTGGGCTTGCCTTCGACACGCTGCCGCCGGGCGCGCTATGGGACCGGCTGGCGATCGGCACCGCGCTGGGCCTGTTCGTCGGCAAGCAGGTCGGCGTGTTCGGCGCCGTTCTGCTGGCCGCGCGCCTCGGCCTGGCCCGGCTGCCGGCGGGGGTGACGCGGCTGCAGCTCTACGGGGGCGCGGTGCTATGCGGCATCGGCTTCACCATGAGCCTGTTCATCGGCGACCTCGCCTTCCGGCAAGGGCCGCGCGGGGACGAGGTGAAGCTGGCGGTGTTCGTGGGGTCGCTGGCCTCGGCGGCGCTGGGATTGCTGATCCTGCGTTTGGCAGCACGGGCGAAGGTTGCGAAGGCCGTTGCTGTTGCTGAGTAGGAGTAGGCGGTCAATCGACTGCACTCGCCTCCAAGCGGATATCCCACGCACCCAGCATTAATAATTAGCTAGCATGCGTTAGATTTTCCTTGCATGTGCAAACTTATGTCCGGCATGTTGGTTGGCATGACGGGAGATCACATGCTGACGGTGCTGGGCGCGCTAGCAAACGTACATCGCTTGCGCATCATCGCGGCTTTGCAGGTGGCGGGCCGCAATTACGTCAGCCAGCTTGCACGCGATGTCGGGCTAAGCCGCCCTCTTTTGCACCTGCATTTGCGAAAACTGCAGGAGGCAGGGCTTGTGCGCAGCCAGCTAGAGCTATCGACCAACAGCAAGGCTCTCAACTACTTCGAGGTGACGGAATTCCTCTACGAACTATCACCGCTGACCATTGCGCAAGCCGTAAAATCACTGACGGTAAAGAACAGTAACCCGGGAGACTCGGAGTAGGATTATGACAGAACATGCACACAATTTCCTTATTCCAACTATCCTCGTGCTCGCAACTATCCTCCTTGTGTTCGGCATGAAGTACATGTCGGGAGCACGGCAAGGGCGATTGCGCCTCGCCAGCGACGACACGTTCCGGTTGCTGGCAGAGAGAGCGACAACCGCTCAGTCAGCCATGACCGAATCACTTGCCGTCGCTAAAGCGGAATTGGCTGATGTTAAGGCCCGGTTGATCTCTATCGAGAAGATGCTTAGGGAAGTTGGATAGTGCCGATCACCGCCGTGCAGATGGTTTCACCGCTGGTTGTCGCCCTGTTCGTCATTGCTGGCTGCTCAGTGTTCAAGGAACCTGACCGGCAAAACTTCAGTGCAATCCTGATCGCCGGTGCGGGTGCTGCCTACCTGAACGGTGGTTTAGGCATTTGGGAATTCGGGTTCTGCGCAGTCATCACATGCCTCGCGTTTCTAGGGCTGAAACGCTACTGGTGCATCGGCCTCGCTTGGCTCATGCACACGGCATGGGACATCGTACATCACCTTTTCGGCAGCCCAATCGTCCCTTTCCTTCCCGACTCGTCGATCGGCTGCGCAATCTGTGACGTCGGCTTGGCTACCTGGTATTTTTTCGGTGCTCCATCCATCTACGCACGGTTCAGCCGAAGCCCTGCTGCCTAAACAGCAGCCTTGCACATCCGCTACCCACGCACCGCGGTCATCAATCCGGGCGCTGGTCAAGACCTGACGCTTGGTCGCACCAATCCTCAATCCGTCCCTGCAAGTGGCACACCACGATCAAGCCTTGACTTCCATCAACGGAAGCGCAAGTGAACGTTCATTCTCACCCAGGCCCACCCATGTCCCAAGCCGTCCAGCACGCCCCGCCCCGCCAGCGCATCATCGATGCCGCCGTGGCCTGCTTCGCCCGGGCCGGCTTTCACGGCGCGTCCATGCACGAGATCTGCGCCGAGGCCGGCATGAGCCCCGGCGCGCTGTATCGCTACTTCCCCAGCAAGGTCGCCATCATCGCCGCCATTGCCGAGGCCGAGCGCACCCAGCATGCCGCGTTCTTCGAACGCATGGCCGAGGCGGACGATCCGGTCGAGGCCCTTGCCAGCATCGGCATCGACGCGCTGGAGCAGATGCTGACCGGGCCCAACGCCGCCCTCTGCGCCGAGACCATGGCGGAAGCCATCCGCAACCCAGATATCCGCTCCATGTTCGACCGCAACATCCGCGAGGCCCGCGCCGCCGTCGTGGCCGCCCTCCAACGCGGCCAGGCCCGCGGCACCGTCGATCCGACGCTCGACGTCGAGACGGCGTGCCAGCTCGTCATGGCCATGGCCGACGGCCTGTGCGTGCACCAGGCGCTGGACCCGACGCTCACCGCCGCGCGCTTCCGCCCGGTGCTGCAACTGCTGCTCCGCCGCTTCCTCCGGCCGCACGGAGCGTCGGCATGATCCGCGTCCTGCTTGCGGCGCTGCTGCTGGCTCTGCCGGCCCGCGCGGCGGCCCCACCGGTTGCCGAGCCGAAGCCGCCCTCGGTCACCGTCGTCGTCGCCACCATGGGCCCGATCGCCGAGACCGCCGTGCTGACCGGCACGCTGGCTCCGCGGGAGGAGGTGCTGGTCAGCCCGCAGATCGAGGGGCTTGCTTTGATAGAGATCCTGGCCGAGGAGGGCGACACCGTCGCCGCCGGGCAGGTGCTGGCCCGGCTGTCCCGCGACGTGCTGGACGCGACCGTGGCCCAGAACGCGGCGCAGATCGCCCGGGCCAATGCCGCCGTCGCGCAGGCCCGCAGCGGCATTGCCGAGGCACAGGCCACCAACACCCAGGTTGACCTGGCGCTGGCCCGCACGCGTGCTCTCCTTTCCAACGGCAATGCGGCGCGCGAGGTGTTCGAGCAGCGCCAGGCTGCCGCCCAGACCGCCGCCGCCCGGGTGGACCTCTCCAACAACGCCCTGCGAGCCGCCGAGGCCGACCGCGCGCTGGCGGACGCCCAGCGCCGCGAGCTGCTGGTCCGCCTGGCCCGCACCGAGCTGCGCGCTCCGGTCGCCGGCATCGTCAGCCGCCGCACCGCACGGCTGGGCGCCGTCGTGATGGGCGCCGGCGACCCGCTGTTCCGCATCATCCAGGATGGCGCGATCGAGCTGGAAGCCGACGTGCCCGAGACCTCGCTCGCAAAACTGCGTCCCGGCCAGCCCGCCCGCATCGACACCGCCGGCGGCCCGCGCACCGGCCATGTGCGCCTGGTATCGCCCGAAGTCAGCCGCACCACCCGGCTGGGCCGCGTGCGGGTGGCGGTGGACGGTGACGGCCCGCTGGTGATCGGCAGCTTCGCCCGCGCCGGCGTCGAGGTGGCCCGGCGCGACGGCGTGCTGGCCCCGCTATCCGCCGTGCTGTTCCAGCCGGACGGCGCCGTCGTGCAGGTGGTGTCGGACGGGCTGGTGGAGACCCGCCGGGTGCAGGTCGGCCTGCGCACCGGGTCGCTCGCCGAAATCCAGGACGGCTTGCGCGTGGGCGAGGCGGTGGTCTCGGTCTCCGGCACCTTCATCCGCGGCGGCGACCGGGTCACGGCCATCAAGGCCGGGGGCAGCTAGCCGTGGCGTTCAACATATCGGGCGCTGCGATCCGCAACCCGATCCCGCCCTTGGTGCTGTTCGTGGTGCTGACCCTGCTCGGCCTGGTCGGCTTCAACATGCTGCCCATCACCCGCACCCCCAACATCGACGTGCCGATCGTCTCCGTCACCGTCACCCAGCCCGGCGCAGCACCCGGCGAGCTGGAAACCCAGGTCACCAAAAAGGTCGAGGACGCGGTCGCCAACGTCTCGGGCGTCAAGCACCTGCTATCGACCGTCACCGACGGCACCAGCCTGACGGCGATCGAGTTCCGGCTGGAGGTCAGCAGCGACCGCGCGCTGAACGACGTGCGCGACGCCGTTTCGAAGATACGCGCCGACCTCCCGCGCGGCATCGACGAGCCGATCATCGAGCGCGTCGATATCGTCGGCCAGAGCATCCAGACCTACGCGGCCTCGGCGCCGGGCATGACGCTTGAAGGGCTGTCCTGGTTCGTGGACGACACCGTGCTGCGCGACCTGCAAGGCGCGCAGGGCGTGGGCCGGGTGCAGCGGATCGGCGGCGTGACCCGGGAGATCCGCGTGAGCCTCGACGCCGACCGCTTGGCGTCCTTGGGCATCACCGCCGGCGACGTGAACAACCAGCTCCGCGCCACCAGCGCCGACCTGTCGGGCGGGCGCGGCGAGGTCGGATCGCAGGAACAGGCCATACGCACCCTGGCGAGCGCCCGCAGCCTGCAGCAGTTGCAGGACACCCGCCTCGTGCTGCCCGGCGGGCGCGAGCTGCGGCTGTCAGACGTGGCGCGGGTCGAGGACGCCTACGAGGAGCCGCGCGACTTCGCCCGGCTGGACGGCGCAACCCCCGTCGTGTCGTTCGGGATCTACCGGGCGAAAGGCGCCAGCGAGGTCACGGTGGGCGACGCCGTCGCGGCACGGCTGGCCAAGCTCGCCGTCGCCCATCCGGAGGTGAGCTACACGCTGATCGACGACGGCGTGCGCACCGCCCGCGGCAGCTATGTGTCGGCCATGGACGGGCTGATCGAGGGCGCAATCCTGGCGACCGTCGTGGTCTTGATCTTCCTGCGCAACTGGCGCGCCACCATGCTGGTCGCCGTCGCCCTGCCGCTGTCGATCATTCCGGCCTTCGCCGCCATGATGCTCATGGGCTTCTCGCTGAACTTCGTCAGCCTGCTGGCGATCACCCTCGTGACCGGCATCCTGGTGGACGACGCTATTGTCGAGATCGAGAACATCGTCCGCCACATGCGCATGGGCAAGCGCCCGTTCGAGGCGGCGGTGGAGGCCGCGGACGAGATCGGGCTGGCGGTCATCGCCATTACCTTGACCATCATCGCGGTGTTCTCCCCGGTCAGCTTCATGGGCGGCATCGCCGGGCAGTTCTTCAAGCAGTTCGGCCTCACGGTGTCGGCGGCGGTGCTGGCGTCGCTGCTGGTGGCCCGGCTGATCACGCCGCTGATGGCCGCCTATCTGATGCGCCCGGTCGCCGCCCACCCCGAGCAGGACGGCCGCGTCATGCGCGCCTATACGCGGTTCCTGGGTGCGACGCTGCGCTGGCGCAGCCTGACCTTGCTGGCGGGCCTGGCCGCGTTCGGTCTGTCGGTTTGGTCCACGACCTTGCTGCCGACCGGCTTTATCCCGCCGCCGGATGAGAGCCGCGTGGTGCTGTCGATCGAGCTGCCGCCGGGCTCCACCCTCGCCGATACGCGGGCGGCAACGGACCGCATCGCCAAGGAATTCCACGAGATCCCCGAGGTGACGACGGTGTTCGTCGTGGGCGGTACGACGCCGACCGGTGCCGGCCCGGAGATTCGCCGGGCGAAGATGATCGTGAACCTCGTGCTGAAAGAGACCCGCGCCCGCAGCCAGAAGCTGATCGAGGCCGAGCTCACCCGGCGCCTTGCGACGCTGCCGGATGTCCGCGGCTGGTACGTGAACGACCGCGGCGAGCGCGAGCTGTCGGTGACGGTGCTGGGCGACGACGCGGTTGCGCTGAACCGCGCGGTGGCCGGGCTGGAGGGCGGAATGCGCCGCCTGCCAGGCTTTGGCAACGTGGCGCCCTCGGCCGGTGCGGACCGGCCGGAAATCCGCGTGGTGCCCCGCGTGGACGAGGCCGCACGCTTCGGCGTCTCGACCGAGGCCATCAGCAACGCCGTGCGCATCGCCACCATCGGCGACGTGCCGGCCAACCTTGCGAAGTTCCGCGCCGGCGACCGGCTGATCCCGATCCGGGTCCAGGTCGATACGGCATTGCGCGGCGACCTCGACGCCATCCAAGCCTTGACAATCACCGGTTCGAATGGCTTGCCGGTGCCGCTGCTGGCGGTGGCCGATATTGAGCTAGGTCAAGGGCCAGCGAGCGTCGAGCGCTATGACCGGGTGCGCCGAGTGGTGCTGGGCGCCGATCTCAATCAGGGCGTGGCGTTGGGGGCCGCGTTGAAATCCGTCTATGCGATGCCGCAGGCGACGGTGCTGCCGCCCGGCGTCCGCATCCAGAACGGCGGCGACGCCGAGATCATGTCCGAGGTGTTCGCGAGCTTTGGCCTGGCAATGGGCGCTGGCCTCACGATCGTGCTGGGCGTGCTGGTCCTGCTGTTCCGCAACGTGTTCCAGCCGATCACCATCCTGCTGTCGTTGCCGCTCAGCCTGGGCGGCGTGATCCTGGCGCTGCTGCTGACCGGCGAGCCAATCAGCATGCCGGTGGTGATCGGCGTGCTGATGCTGATGGGCATCGTGACGAAGAATGCCATCATGCTGGTCGATTTCGCCATCGAGCGGCGGGCCGAGGGCATGGCGCGCGGCGAAGCGATCATCGACGCCGGGCGCAAACGGGCGCGGCCCATCGTGATGACGACCATCGCCATGGTTGCCGGCATGATCCCGAGCGCGCTGGGCCTGGGCGACGGCGGCGAGTTCCGCTCGCCCATGGCGATCGGCGTCATCGGCGGGTTGATCGTCTCGACGGTGCTGTCGCTGGTGTTCGTGCCGTCGTTCTACACGGTGATGGACGACGCGTCCCGCGTGGTGGGCCGGCTGTTCGGTCGCCTGTTGACGCCGCGCGACGCCGCGGTGCCGCCAACCCGGAGCAAACCCGACGTGCCGCCGAAGCGGCGCAAGCCTGCCGTGCCGGCTGCGGAACAGCAGCCGGCGGAGTAGGGCTAGTGCCTGGTGGTGCGCCGGCGCGCTGGGGTCCGGGCCGGGGCGGCTGGCTTCTTGGTCGGCGCCGGAGGAGGGGCAACGGCCTGGCCCTCGCCCTGCGTCACAGCCACGTCCACCCGCAACGGGACGTCCGGCACGCTGGCTGCGCGTGACATGAGAGCGACGGCGAAGCTGTCGGACCCGACATAGCCGGCATTGGCAGTATATTCCACGCGGGTCTGCCCGTTCACCGGCTGGATATAGACCCGCCCGTGCGCCGGCCGCGTTTTCACCAGCCCGAGTTTGAACGGCTGACCATCCTTCTCCGCCGTGACGACGCCACACCAGCCGTCATTGGTCATCGCGATCGTCGCTGGCGCTGGAGCTGCCAGATCGACCGCCGATGGAGTGCAGGTCTTGGCGATGCCCTCGTTCTGCAGATCGACGGCCGGTGCGGCGGGGGGCGCCTTGGCCGCGCAGCCCGACAGGGCGACGGCGGCGGCGAGCGTTGCGATCAGTTTCATGTGCAAGAGTCGGCTCCTAGTCGCAATGAGTGCGTCTGACTGCCACACCCGGCCCGGGACGCCAAGCCGAGGCCGCCGGTTTATTTCAGAGACGAAACCGAAACTGGCCGGAGGACGATGCGGGTTTTAAAAGCCGCGCCGTATGACCCAGTGCTGCAACCAGCCTACTGCTCTCGTGTTGTGCTCTGGCTGTTGCAGCGCACAAGGCAAGGGGCTGAATCGTGGATGGTGGATTGAGGCCAGGGCGGCCCATGGCTCGTCAGGATGGCGAATGGGGCTATTCTGCGCAGATCGACGCCGCGCCGCCTGCAGCGTCGCCGCAGCCGCTGGATTGGGACAACCCGCCCCCGTCCCCGCAGCGCACGCCTCCCGACCGGCAAGCTGATCCGTCCAAGAAGGCGGAAAAAGCCAGCCCGAAGAAAAACGAGTCCAAGGATGACGACGACAAAAAGGACGGCGGGGAGCAGGCTTCCGAGAAGCCGCCGATGTCTCGTCGGAAAAAACTGCTGTATTGGGTCATTGGATTGCTGGTAGTGGCGGCGTTGATCACTGGCGGCGTGCTCTACTGGTTGCATTCGCGACACTACGAAACCACGGATGATGCCTTCATCGACGGCTATATCTCGCAGATCGCCGCACAGATCTCCGGCCGCGTGACCCGCATCGCGTTCGACGACAACCAGCAGGTGAAGGCGGGCCAACTCCTGGTCGAGCTCGATCCCCGGGATTATCAGGTGAAGCTGGATCAGGCCCGGGCGCAGCGCACGCAGGCGGCTGCCCAAGCCGATCAGGCCCGGGCGCAGCTTGGCCTGCAGCAGGCGAACCTTGACCAAGCGGCGGCGAACGTCCGCGTGACCGAGGCCGACCTGCAGCAGGCGCAAACCGATCTTGCACGGTATCGCGCCATCGATCCCAAGGCCATTACCCGGCAGCAGCTTGATACCTCGACCTCCACGACGCGGTCCGCCCAGGCAAGGCTCGACGCTAACCGCCAGGCCGTGGCTGGCGCCCGAGCGCAGATCGAGGCGCAGCGCGCAGCCGTTGCCGCTGCCGACTCCAGCGTAAAGCAGGCTGACGTTGCGGTCGCCAACGCCGAGCTGCAACTCTCCTATACCCATGTCGTGGCCCCGGCGGACGGCCAGGTTACCAAGCGCACGGTAGAGCTCGGCAACTACGTGAACCCTGGCCAGTCCCTGCTGGCGGTGGTGCGCAACCAAATGTGGGTGACGGCCAACTTCAAGGAGACGCAGCTCGCGCTGATGAAGCCCGGCCAATACGTCCGCGTCCGGGTGGATGCCTGTCCGGATTTCGACATCAACGCCCGGGTGGACAGCTTCCAGGCCGGCTCAGGCTCGGTGTTCAGCGCGTTGCCAGCCGAAAACGCGACGGGCAACTACGTGAAAGTCGTGCAGCGCCTCCCGGTGCGGATTAATTTCGAGCCGCAGGACCTGTCGAGTTGCCGGATGGCGCCGGGCATGTCGGTCTCGCCGCGCGTCACTGTGCGTTGACGGCCTATTATTGATGGCTGACAGCTCCGAGCTGCCGCGGTCCGCCGCCGGGCCGAACTCACCTTGGCTGCTGGCGGTCGTCGTGTCGATCGCGACGTTCATGGAGGTGCTGGACACCACGATCGCCAACGTGGCGCTGCGTCATATCGCCGGCAGCCTGGCGGCCGGGCAGGACGAGAGCACCTACATCGTCACCAGCTACCTCGTCAGCAACGCGATCATCCTGCCGATCAGCGGCTGGCTGTCGAACGTGATTGGCCGCAAGCGTTTCTACATGGGTTGCGTCGCGCTGTTCACCGTGGCGTCGATCCTGTGCGCGTTCGCAACCAGCCTGCCGATGATGCTGCTGTTCCGGGTGCTGCAGGGCATCGGCGGCGGCGGCCTGGCACCCACCGAGCAGTCCATCTTCGCCGACAGCTTCACGCCGAAGCAACGGGCGCTGGCATTCTCGCTCTATGGCTTCACCGTCGTGACCGCGCCGGCGGTTGGCCCGGTGCTGGGCGGCTGGCTCACCGACAGCTACTCGTGGCACTGGGTGTTCCTGATCAACCTGCCGTTCGGCGCGCTGTCGCTCGTGCTCACTTGGCTGTTTGTCTATGACTCGGAGGTCGTACAGGCCGACCGCCGCAAGCTGCTCGCGCGCGGGCTGAAGATCGACTATCTCGGCTTCGCGCTGGTGGCGCTCGGCTTCGGCACCCTGCAGGTTGTGCTAGACCGCTTCGAGCGGGAGGACGGGTTCAGCTCTCCCTTTATTCTGACGTTCACCATCATCTCGGTCGTAAGCCTGATCGGGCTGGTAATCTGGGAGTTGGTGCATCCGCAGCCCGTCATGAACTTGCGGCTATTCAAAATTCCGGCTTTCGCGATCAGCAACGTCGTCATGTTCCTGTTCGGTTTCATTATCATCTCGACAACCCAGCTTCTGCCGCAATTGACCCAGGAATTGCTGGGCTACGACGCGACGACGGCGGGCCTGACGCTGGGGCTCAGCGGCGTCCTTTCGCTGTTCATCATGCCGATCGCCGGTTTGGTCACCGGGCGGCTGATCCAGCCCAAATGGCTGATCTTCTCGGCGCTGCTCGGCACGGCGGGAGCGCTCAACTATGCCTCGGCCCTGAATATTCAGGTGTCGTTCTGGGACATATCGACGTCCCGGATGCTGCAGATCATTTGGCTACCGTTCATCTTCATTCCGCTCTCAGCGGTGCAGTTCACCGGGGTGCCGCCGGACAAGAACAGCGACGCTAGCGCAATCATCAACCTGATGCGCAACCTTGGCGGCAGTTGGGGCGTGTCGGTCGCCACCACAGAACTGCAGTGGCGCGGTCAGTTCCACCACGCGCGTCTCGCTGAGCACATTACGCCCTATAACGGCTATGGCTTCGGCGTGCCGCTCGGGCCGATCAGCCAGGCCGTGCAGCGGCAGGCGACGATCCTGAGCTACCTTGACGTGTTCACGATTCTGGCGGTGATTGCGTTGGCGGCGGCACCCCTCGTGCTGTTCCTGCCAAACCTCCCGAAAGGGGCTCCCGCGGGTGGCCATTAGGTTCTCTCCAGTTGTCGCCCTGCTGCTTTGCGGCTGCGCCGTTGGCCCGAATTTCGAGCGGCCCAGCCTTTGGTCGCCTGCCTCGTGGTTCGGCGCGCGCCGCGGCACTGCGCAGTTGGAGGCCTCCATGCCGGTGGCCGAACCGGTCGATGCCGAGTGGTGGACGCGGTTCAACGACCCGGCGCTGACCAGCCTGGTGCGCCGGGTCGCCGCAGGAAACCTCGACGTGCGCGCTGCGACGTCCCGGCTGGCGCAAAGCCGGGCGCAGCGCGGCATCACCGCGGCCGACCAGTTCCCCCAGCTCAACGGCAATGCGTCCTACACCCGCGAACGCCAGAGCAAGCAGGGCGTGATCAGCATCTTTGGCGGGTCCGGGGGCGGCGCGGGCGGCGGCACAGCCGGCACGCAGTCGAATGGCCTCGGCGGCCGGCAGGGCGGCATCCCGTCCACCATCCCGCTCGCCCCGTTCGACCTGTTCCAGGGCGGTTTCGACGCGTCGTGGGAGCTCGATTTATGGGGCCGGGTGCGCCGTGCCGTGGAGAGCGCGGACGCTACGCTTGAGGCCTCCACCGAGGCGCAGCGCGCCCAGTTATTGTCCTCGATCGCCGAGGTGGCGCGCGACTACGTGCAGCTTCGCGGCACCCAGGAGACGCTGCGGATCACCCGGGACAACCTCTCGACCGCCGAGCAGAGCGCTAAGCTTACGACCGAACGCGCCCGCGGCGGGCTGGCGACCGACCTCGACGTTGCCAACGCGCGCGCGCAGCTTGAGGCGACGGCCGCCAACATCCCGCAGCTTGAGCAGCAGGAGGCGCAGTCGATCAACGCCATCGGCCTGTTGCTGGGCATGCCGCCCGCCGCGCTGCAGTCCGAGCTCTCCCCGCGCAAGCCGGTGCCGCCGGTGCCGCCCCGCGTGCCGGTCGGCGTGCCGTCGGAGCTTGCCCGGCGCCGCCCGGACATCCGCCAGGCCGAGGCGCAGCTTCATGCCGCGACCGCCGACATCGGCATGGCGAAGGCGGACTTCTACCCGAGGCTGACCCTGTCCGGCAGCGTGGCGCTCCAGGCGCTGCAGATCAGGAACCTCGGGTTTCCCGCCAGCACCTACTCGTTCGGCCCCAGCCTGACGATCCCGATCTTCGAGGGCGGACGGCTGCGCCGCACCGTGGAGCTGCGCGAGGGGCAGCAGCAGGAGGCGGCGATCAACTATCAGAGGACCGTGCTGCAGGCCTTCACCGACGTGGACAACGCGCTGATCGCCTATGCCGCGGAGCAGCGCCGGCGCAACCGCCTGGCCGAGCAGGTGCTGCAAAGCCGCCGGGCGCTCAATCTGGCGCAGAGCCGGTTTCGGCAGGGCGTGTCGGACTTCCTGGAGGTCCTGACGGCGCAGCGCACGGTGCTGGCGGCGGAGCAGCAGCTTTCCGACAGCACGGCGACCGTGTCGGCCAACCTGGTGTCGCTCTACAAGGCGCTGGGCGGCGGATGGGAGGCGGATCTGCCGCTTAAGGAGGCATCCGGACGACCGTAAACACCCTCTGCACCGATGCTATTCCGTTACCGAAACGCCCGTGTTAGCCTCAGGCGTTACCAATTGCTGGAGGATCGTCGTATGCTATCCCGCCTGTCCAAGCTCCGGCTGCGGTCCATCGCTTTCGCGGCCTCCGCCGGTATCCTGCTTGCCGGGTGCGCCGCGAATGGCGGCTACGACCCGAGCCTTAGCCCGGCGCAGAACCAGCTCCGCCAGTCCAACGCGCGGTTCAACCAGACCATCGGCGAGGGCGCGGGCGCCGGAGCGTTGCTGGGTGGTCTCGCCGGCCTGGCGTTGGGCGGCCGCAACCGCGGCCAGGCTGCGCTGATCGGCGCCACTGCCGGTGGCGCACTGGGCGCCGGCGCCGGCTACGCCGTAGCAAGCAACAACCTGAGCCGGTCGAGCAGCGAGGCGCAATTCAACGAGGCGATCCAGAGGGCAGGCGCGGATGCGGACGCTTTCCGGTCCTCGGCGCAGGCCTCCCAGCAGATCGCCGATCAGGCAACCGCCGACGCGGGCCGGTTGAGCAGGCAACTCCGGGCGGGACAGATCACCCAGGCGCAATACCGGTCAGGGCTCGCCAAATACCAGGCTGACAACGACATGATGACCAGCCAAATCAGCGAGGCGCAAAAGACCGCGGCGACGATGCGGCAGAACGCACGCGTCGCGTCCGGCAGCAACAGCGGCCGGTTTGCCGGCTCGGCGTCGGATGTCGAGGCGTCCCGCTCCCAGTTGGAGCAGAGCCAGGCGAAGATGAGCCGGCTGCTGGCGGGGGCATTGGCGTGAGGCGGCTGCTCGTTGCTGGCGTGCTGCTTGGGTTTTCGGCATGCAGCGCGCAGCAGTGCGATCCCTCGCGGGCCGGTTTCCTAAGCGGGATCGGCTGCGAGGCGTCCGGCAGCTTCGCCACACGCAACCAGAGCCAGCAATCCGAATTTGTGCAGCAGAACGCGGCTGCCTTGCAGAGCCGTGCCCAGGCGCAGGACCAGGGCGCGCGGGCCAGCCAGGCGCTGCTCACGCGTGACCAGGCCCGCCGACGCCTGGGGACGTTCGATCAGCAGACCGCGCAACTCCGCGCGCGGCTCAACGCCGCTCGCGCCCGCGGTGGTTTGGATCAGGTCCGGTTGAGCGACGCTCAGGCCGAGCTGGACGCCCTGCAGCGCCAGCGCGCCGGGCTGCAGGGCAACGCGACTGAGGAGCAGGTTCGCGCGCTCGATGCGCAGCGGCGGCGCTTGGCCGATCAGCTCTCGGGCATCTAAGCAGGGTTGCGTGACCCGGGACACAGATGAGGATTTGCAAGTCCAGGCCACGCAACCCTGCTTAGGTTGCTGTCCGCGCGCAGACCTATAGGGGTCTACTTAGCGCGCGCCCTGCACTTCGGCGCGGGCCAGTGCGGTGATCTGCGCCTTCGCCGCCTCCCGCTGCACCGGGCGGCCTTCGGCCAATGTCGTCGCGTGCTGTTGCAGAAGCGGCAGGAATGGCAGCATCGTGCTCTGCGAACGCACTGCGACTTCTTGCCGCAGCACTCCCAACTGCGCCGCGATCGCCTGCCGGGCCGGGCCGGTCGCGATCTGCCGCACCAGGCGCATGTAGCCGTCCATCGATGCGTCCGCCTGCGCCAGGTTGCGCGCCGCCGCCTCCTTGGCGAAGCGCTGATCGTCCGGCTGCGTCAGGTCGCGGCCGATATCGGTCTGGATGCGCGCACGGTTGGTGAAGTCCCACACGTTCTGCGCCAGCAGCACGCCCGCCTCCAACTGTGCCAGCAACGCCACGTTGGCCGCGTCCGCCCGTTCCCGCTGGTCGCTCGCGAGCTGTGCCGAGAGCCGGTCCAGCCCTTGGCGCAGGCCCTCGTCCGCCGTCTGTTCCCGAAGCGCTGCGATCGTGGCGCGCGGGTCGTCCGCCGCCTGCTGCCGCGCGCCGCTCACCTCGGCAAATGCGGCGCGGGCGCGCTCGACCTCCGGCAGGTCGCCCACGGCCGTTGCGGACAGCACTAGGCGGAAACCCATTGTTGGGAGACGGGTCGGCTCGCCGGTCGCGGCGTCGAACGGCGGGATCTCGTCGCGCATCGCCACACGCAGGCTGGCCGGGCTGGACATGGTATAGTTGCCGCCGCGCACCGCGATGCCGCCGGCCTGGCCGTGCGGGCGGCCGACGCGGTTCATGCGATACGGCTCCAGCATCATCTGCCCGGCATTGCCCAGCATGTCATACAGGCCGAGCGGGTTCGGCAGGCGCTGCCCGACCTGGCCCACCCGGCCGCCTGCCGCCCGGCTGCCGGCCAGAATGTAGCGGTCCGGCCCGTCCGGCATGGGCCAGGCCGGCGCCAGGAACTGCTCCTCCGTCACGCGGTCGCCGCCGCGGGCCGCATACTCCCATTCGTCCTCGGTCGGCAGCCGCGCATAGCCGAGCGCCTCGCCCCGGCGTGGTAGCCGGGGACGCGCGTTCTTCAGCAGCCAGGACGACCACAGCGCGGCATAGGCGACGGCGTCGGGCCAGGATTTCGACGTCTGTGCGACCCGCCCGGCCGCCGACGGCTCCGGGCATTTGGCCGAGAGCGCCGCGTATTGGTCCTGCGTCACCGCGTATTTGCCGATGTAGAACCGCCGCCCGCTGCCGCCCGGGATCGGGAACGGCGCGGCCAGGAACGCGCCGTGCAGGTATTCGCTGTAGCCCTGCTCGGTGTCGGCCTGGCCCTCGGTCAGCGCGCGGTCGTCGAGCGGCCCGGGGCCGGACGGCACGTCCACCGGGCGGAACGCCATGGCGCCGCCACACGGCAAGGGCAAAAGCAGGTCGCCCTCCGCCGGCTGCGGGTTGAACCAGCGCGCGTCCCAATCGGCCGCGTGGGCAGGGCTGGCGAGCAGCAGGACCGCCAGGCCCAAGTGCTTGGGAAACGGGTGCTTCGGTGTCATGGCGTGCTCACTCCCTCCCATGGTTCGACCCGCGCGGCCCGGGTTCCCGCAGCGGCGGCGACCAGCATGGCGCCGGCCAGGGTGATGCCAGCCGCCGTTGCCGCCAGGCCCAGCGTGATCAGGCATAGCGGCCGGTCCAAGGCGAGCGTGCCGGCGAAGGCACGGTTCACCACGACCGCCGCCGCCAGCGCCGCCGCCAGCGCCGCCATCACGCCCAACGCGGCCAGCACCGCGGCCTGGGCCATCGGAAACAACCGCAACGCCCCGGCCCGCAGCCCCAGGAAGCGCAACTGCGCCAACGGCACCCGCTTGCGCTCCACGTTCGCCCACAGCCCGGCGCCCAATGACACCAGGAAGCCAAGGCCGCCTAAACCGGCCACCACCCCGAACAGCAGGCCCAGGTTGCGGTCCACGCGCAGCAGGCCGGAGACGTCGGCGGCGCGGGACACGACCTCGATCCCCTCGGCCTGCAACGCCGCATCCAGCGCCGGCACCGCCTCCAGCCGCCTGGCGTATAGGCGGAAGCCGGCGTACTCCGCGCGATCCGGCGGGGCCAACGTGGTCACGGTGCTTGGGGGACCGATGCGGCCATCCTGGAAGTCCTCCACCAATACCGCCAAGGCCAACGGCACGAAGGCGGCATCGCGCGGGAACGCCGCCGGCGGCGCCACGGCCTGCACGGCCAGCACCAGCAGCACGCTCTCCCGCCGTCCCTCCAGCACGCGGGTCAGACGCCCGCTGAGCGCGTCGCCGGCGCCCACCCGCAGCCGTGCCGCGGCGGATGCGGTCAGCACGACGCTGCCGGTGCCCGAGGGACCCACCGGCAGCAGCGGGTCGCCCGGCGCCGTCGGGATCAGCTCGACCCGCGTGCCGGCGCCGGGCGCGTCGGGACGCTCGACCAGCAGGCTTGCCGCCAGCGTGCGGGTGCGCGGGGCCAGGAACGCGACGTCCGGGCGGGCGGCCAGCCGCGCCAGCAGGGCCGCGTCGAAGCTGCGGTTGGCGGCGGTCGTCACCTCGCGCACCCGCGGGTCCTCCAGCAACAGTTCGCGCAGGCCCTGCACCACGCCCGCGCGCAGCCCGGCCAGGATCACCAGCGGTGCCAGCACGGCGGCCAGCGCCAGGACGGTGCACGCCGCCAGCAGCCGCTCGGCCAGCAGGTCCGCCATCGCCAGCCGGACCGCCGTGCCCCATTGCGTCATGCCGGCCAGCAGAACCGGGCCTGCACCGCGTCCGCGTCGGGCCGGCAGGGCGCGATGGCATAGCCGGCCGTCAGTGCCCGCGCCGCGTCATGCGTGGTGATCACCAGCGCCGCGCCATCCTCGGCCGCGGTGCGGGTCAGCAAATCAAGAATGTCGTCGGCCTGGGCCGGATGAACCGAGGCCGTCGGCTCGTCGGCCAGCACCACGCCGGGCCGGTGCGCCAGCGCCCGGGCGATGGCGGCGCGCTGGCGTTGACCGACCGAGACCGCCGCGGGCATTCGGTCGAGGATCGCCGCGATCCCGAGCCGTTCGGCCAGCGCCGCGACGCGCTTTGCATCGGGGCGGGCCAGGATGCGCTGCGGCAGCAGGATGTTGTCGCGCAGGCTGAGGAACGGCAGCAGCGCGCCGGTCTGCGGCACAAAACCTACGCTGCGCGCCCGCAACGCCGCGAGCGCGTCGCCCTGGCCTGCCCGCCACAACGCCAGCGCGTCGGTGCCGGCGAGCGTCAGCACGTCGCCGGCATCGGGGCGCAATGCGAGTGCCAGCAAGGCAAGCAGGGTGCTCTTGCCGCAGCCGGACGGGCCAACCACCGCGACCCGCGCTCCTTGCGCAACCTCGAACCGCTCGATCAGCAGGGTGAACCGGCTTCCGGCGGCACTGACGCTGCGGCTGACCCGCTCGGCCCGCAGCGGCGCATTCAAGGCAGCGCTTCGATCGGCACCGGGAACAGCGCCTCCCCAGCGGTGCGGGAGCCCGACAGGTCCACCCAGAGGTCGGCGTTCGATTGGAACTCCTGGTACAGCCGCAGCTTCGCCTCGATGCTGTTGAGCACGGTGCGCTGGGCGATGGCTCCCATGGCGATCCAGTCGGCCTCCTGGATATCCATGATCTCCGACTGGTACGGCAGGTCGTCCAGGTATTCGCCCAGCAGCGCGCCGATGCGCTGCGCCCCGGCGATGCGCTGCGGGTCGCGGGCGGCGGCGGCGAAGGTCGCGCGCAGTTGGGTGAAGAAGGTGCGCGGCTCGGTGCGGCCCGCCAGCCCGGCCTGCAGGATGTCCTGCAGGCTGCGCGCCAAGTCGGACAACTGGTTGCGCGTCAGCAGCACCCGCACGTCGAGGCTGGAGAGCGCCGGGTTCCTCAGGTCGCGGTCCGTGGTCCAGCTTCGCACCACGTCGGGCGCCTGGGTGTTCTCCGCCTGCCCCAAGTAGGTCAGCCGCATCGCCTCGCCCACGACGCGCACCGCCGCCTGGATCGCCGGATCGGTAGAGGTGGGACCGGTGACTGGCCGGCCGGCCGCCTCGCCGACCTGGCTCAGCAGGGCGCGGGTGAGGTCCTGCACGGTGCGGGCAAAAGCCTCCGGCGCGCCGTTCGGCACCGGGAAGTACAGCGGCCCGGCGGCGCCGAACTGCGTGAGCTCGCGGTACTGCACCGCCGCCGGCTCATGGTCGTGCCGGGCGCGGCCCTCGGGCGTCAGCAGGTGGATGGCGAACACGGCGACGCCCTTGGCCTTGGCAAGCTCGCGGATCTCCGCGATGTCGAGATGCGTCAGGCTGTGCGGATGGTGCGCTGGCCTGGCGCCGGCGTCGGTGATCAGCACGATGGTGCGGCCAGACATCGGCGACCAGTCGATCTCGTCCAGCGCCGCCTTGATGCCGCCGATCGGGTCCTCGTCGAAGCCGTTGGAGCTCGCGGTCGCCTCCCTCGCGGTGGCGACGCCGGTGTCGATGCTGTCTGGCGGCTGAGTGAAGTCCGGCTTGCCATAGACCTTGGTGCTGTACTCCAGGCCGGGGCTGTCGGCGAGGCTGTCCCGGTAGGCGACCAGGCCGAAGCGGAAGTTGTCGCGCACCGGCGTGCTGCCGATGGTCGCGACGATGCCGCGGATTGCCTCCCGCGTGCGGTCGATGTAGGGCTGCATGCTGATCGTCGTGTCCAGCACGAAGACGACGCCGGCCTTGAACTGCGCGGGCGGCGCTGGCGGCGTGGGCGGACGTGGCGGGTCGGCCGGAGCGGAGATCACCTCAAGCAGGCGCAACGGCGGGCCGAACTCGCGCTCGATCCGCTCGGCCGACAGGATCGGCATGAGGTAGAAATTATGGGCGAAATCGACGGCCGCCGCGGGCTCGATCGCGAGTACCGGGCCGGGGTCGGCGCCGGGTGCCGTGGCGGCGGTGCGCAGCTCCTGGGCGCGTTGGCCGGCCTGGCCGTCCATCATCAGCAGGCGCTCGTCGGCCTTGGATTTCAGGAACAGCACGGGTTGCCGGCCGGCGGGATTGGTGAACGCGGCGACCATCGTGTGCTTCCACTCGACCGCCTTGCTGGCCTGCAGCCAGCCCTCGGGGTGCCCGTCGGCGGTGCGCCCAACCTCGATTCGGGCCGCGTCGCCGCTGCCTGGCGGCTTCGCATAGACGTAATAGACGGTGAAGCCCGGCACCGGACGGGCGTTCTGGCCGTCGGGCTGCGCCGACAGCGTGGCGCCGGGGCGGGCGATCACCCGTTGATACAGCGACTGCTTGCCCTCGATCAGCAACGGGGCGCGCGGGGCGGCCTGGGCGAAGGCCAGGGCCGGCAGCAGCGCCAGTGCTGTGGTCAGCGATCGGAGCATCATGGCCAGAAATCCTTCAGGCTGAGGTTTGCGCCGAGGTCGCCGCGCTGCACCCGGGTTTGCAGGTCCTGGCGCAACGCCTCCCGCGCCGCCGTAACGTCCGCGCCGCCGCGGGCCGCGTCCCGGTAGTAGCGTGCGGCCTGCCGTGGATCGGGCTGCGGGATCGGACCGCCCGGCCGGAACAGGACGGGATCATACAGCCGGGCGAGCGCCGCGGCGGCGGCAGGGTCGGAGCGGTCGGCCGCGGCCTCCAGCAGCAACAGGCCGTCGTCGTGGCGATCCCCGCGCAGGCGCCGCTCGCCTTCCGCGGTGATGGCGGCCGGGTTCGGCGCCTGGGCCAGCACGTCCGGCACCAAGAGGCCGCCAAGCCCGGTCGAGGTTGGCGCAATGCTGGGCGCTGGTGCGGGAGCAGGCGGCACGACCTGGGCTGCCTCCGTTGGATCAGGCGCGCGACCAAGCCAGTAATAGGTGCCAACACCCGCCAACAGCAGCACGAGCAAGACACTCGCCACAATCATTGCTATTTTAGAATGACCCGACGCGGGCAGAGGCGGGCCAGGCAGCGGATGCACCGGCATAACGGCCGGAGTTTGCGTGAGGGCCGGCGCGGGTTGCGGCGGCGGTTCAGGCACGGGCGCCGGCTTCGGCTCTTGCAGGTGTGCAGCGGCCGCGGGCACGACGACCGGCAAACTAATTCCGGAATGCAGCGGCACGATATCCGGCCAATACACGCCCACCTGCGCGAGGCCAGCCCCGGGGATCGAGAGCTCATAGACTCCGGCCTCCAAATGCCGGCAAACGCTCCAGCCCACGTGCAGCACCAGATCGGCGCCGCTCGTCTCCGCCCGGTCGGGATCGAGCAGCGCGTCGCTGCTTTGCCAGCCGTCCGGACCCAGCTTGTCGTCGCCCCATCCCGCGTCGCGCTGCAGGCGGAAGCCCGGCGCGTTCAGGGCGGCGGCAGCGCCCGGAACCCGAATCAGCGCATGCCCGGCCGGGTGCGCCGGATCGGGTTCGACCTGCATGGTCATGCTGTCTCCAGCCGGCGCAGCAGGGTGCCCAATGCGGTGTTGGCTGGGATGTCGAGGCCCGAGGCCGACGGGTCCTGCACGTTGTCCTCGAACAGCGGCGCCATGGCGAAGATCCAGTCGATATGAAAGACGTAGTCGTATGGGGCCGGAACCTCCCCCAGCACCGGCTGACCCTGGATCGGCGGGCGCGGCGTAAACACCGCCCGGTCGTTGCCGGCGGGGCGGGGCCGCCGGTCGAGCGGCATCCGGTCGAAGTCCAGCATGTGGACAAAACCGTTGATCCCGGCCTCAACCAGCATGATCGGCTTCTGCGCGGCGGCCGGATTGCGGTGCTGGAAACTCGCCCGCGCCCGCAGATCCTGCGCGATGCGGTCCCGCAGCGTCAGGCGGCGGGCAGCGGTCATGATCTCGTTCACCAGGGTGGCCGCCTGCTCGCGTGGCAGATGGAATGCAACCGGGGTCGCCGGGTCGTCGGCGAGGGCGAGCAACTGGCGGTTCCACTCCGCCAAGGCGAGGTCGGCGAAGCGGTCGAAGCGGTCGCGCGCCTGCAGCGTGGTCGGCGCCGGCTCGTCGTCCAGCAGCCCGCCCAACGCGCTCAGATAGTCGCTGCGTGAGCCCACGGTGCCGATCGGCACCGGCGCGTCGTCCGCCTTCGACTGCAGCTCCCAATACACCGAGCTGACCAGGTCCTGCGTCACCTGCATCTGCCGCATCAGCGGGCCGAACATCTGCGCCTGCGCGCAGGCCAGCAGGGCGCGCGCCACGCCGCGGGCGTCCCGCTTCGCCCGTGCCAACTCCGCCGCGAGATCCCCGGTGTGGAAATACGGACGCAGCCGATGCGCCATGTCGGCCGCCAGCTCCTCGATGCGGCCGGCAACCTGGTCCGCCTTGGTCTGCGGGTCGCACACCGGGCGCAGCGCCGCGGCCAGGTAGCCGATGCCGCCGTCGCCCGGCGACAGCGCCGCCTCCCACGCCCGGGCCGGATCGGCAAAATCGGTGCGGATCAGCTCGTTGCCGAGATAGGCGGTCCGCCGCCGCTCGACCTCCGCCGCGGCACGGGGCGCAACGCCGGTCTCTGCGCCGCCCGCGTAGTCCATCACCGCCGCGAAGCCGATCGCGGTGCTGCGCAGCCAGAAGGTGTTGTCGAACGGCCGGCGCGGCACCCATTCGCCAGGCCAGGCATGCGCCTTGCCGAAGAAATCCAGCAGCGACGACTGCAGCCGCGCCGTCCAGCGCTGGCCGCTTGCGACGTCCTCGCCGGCCTTGTCCTCAAACTCGCCGTCGAACTTTGTCAATACCAGGAACAGGCTGTTGCGCTGCCGCCCGCGCGCCTCCGGGGTCGCGCCGATGGTCTGGCCGATCCAGTCGTCGATCATGTTGGGCAGCGTCTGCACGTCCTGGTTCGACGGGCCGACGCAGAGCAGCATCGCCGCGATCTCCTGCTCGGCGTTGTAGCGCTGAAACAAATAGGCGACCTTGCCGCGCAGGAACACCCGGCCCAGCCGTCCGGGCTGCGCCAGGAACCCTTCGGGGTCGGTGATCTCCTCCCGAGTGCGCGCGCCGGGGAAGTCCAGCAGGTCGGTGTGCTCGAAAAAGTCCCAGGGGCGTTCCGCCAGCGGCACGGTGATCTCGGCGATCAGCGCCGCTGCGATCGAACGGTCGATCAACGCCGAGGCTCCGGCCGCCGATACCATGCGCAGCGTGCCGCTCCCGGCGTCGCCCAGGCCGAACACCATGTCCGCGTCCAGCACGCTGGTCTCCCGCGGCATCAGCGCGTCGAGGCCGCAGAACGCCATGTCGGGGAAGCCGAGCGCCGCGAGCGCCGTGGTCAATTGCCGGGCCACGCGGGTGAAGGCCTCGGTGCCGTTCCACAACGGCGCGTAGGCCTCGGCCCGCAGCTCCGGCGGCAGGCGCGGAATTATCTTGGCGGCGTGCGCCCAATAGGCGGGGCCGAGCTCCTTTAGGATCGGATGGCTGCCGAAATGCAGGCCAAAGTACTCGCGTAATTCCTCGACGTCATCGACCGTGAGGCCGCCCTGCGCCGCGCCGCCGGCCTGCTGCGACAGGCGGGCGAACCGGGCGGCGATGTCGGCGGGCTTGGGCGGGCACAGGTCGCGGACCTTGAAATCCTCCAGGAAGGCGTTGGCCAAAATCTTCACGATATCCGTCTGCGACATCAGCCGCAGCGGCACAGGTGCTTGCGCCGGGGCTGCAACGCCGCGCACCGTGAAGCGGGACACCAGCCCCGTGCTCTCTTTCCCGCCCTGCGGGTTAAGATCCTGTAAAAAGTTCAGCCGCCGGTCGCCGTAAGCCGCGACCAAGGGCTGGCCCGGCCGGGTGGCGAGCGACGACACCAGGTAGCTCTTGCCCGCCTGCGACGCGCCGAACACCGCGACGCACATCGGCCGCTCCGCCGCCGCGCGCAGCCGGGCTGCGCGCCGGCCAAAGCGTCGGAAGTCGCGAGTGAGCGCCGTGGAGTCCTCCTTCAGCCGAGTGCGGTTCGCCTTCAGCCACGTGGCGCCGTCGCGCGCCACATCGGCAATCTCCGCCGCGCGCTGCACGACCGTTGTCATGGGATCACCAGCCGGCCGGTGTCGCGCCAATAGCCGTCCTGGTCGTCGATCGTCTGCAGCCGCAGCCGCACGTCGCCGTTGCGCTGCGTGGCGCCCAAGGCGTCCACCACCTCATCGACGACGAAGGTCTCGCGCTGCATCTCGGCCTCGGCCGCGTCGGGATCGATCTCGCGCCGGGCGACGGTGACGGTGAGCGGCAGGTCCATGCGGTGCGCGTCGTCGGGGTTGGCGAACTCCATCAGATACAGCGGCGTCGCGGTCCAGCGGGCGATCGGCAACTGGCGGAAACCCAGTTGCGTGACGGTCTGGAACGCGATCTTGAACGCCACGTCCTGCGCCGGCGGCCCGTCCAGGTCCAGGTTGCGCAGCACGACGTTCTCCTCGCGGATCTGGCCGTTATTGTCCATTTTGCCGATGTAGCGGGCCGTGGAGCGCATCGACAGCTTGGTCGTCCGCAGCATGAAGTTCCGCAGCCGACCCTCCGCCTGCACGCACAGCGCCGCACCGACCGCCGCGGTCGTCTTGGGGTCGTCGATCCGGTTGGCGGCGTCGCGGAACGGATACTTCTCGCCGACCCGGTAGCGGTGCATGCCGACGATGCGGTGCGGCGCCACCGGGGCCTTGGCCAGCACCATGTCGCCCACCACGCGCAGCCGCGACGGACGGCCGGACAGCAGCAGCACGTCGCAGTCATAGGACCACACGACCTCGCACAGGTCGGCCAGCACCGGGCCGAGCACCGCCGCGACGACGGGTTCGATCTGCTGGGTGTTTACGGCGAGGACCACGTCCGCCACGCGGAAGCCTTGCGCCCCGACCGCCCCGGCAGCGCGTTCCAGATATTCCATCGCGCGGGCGGAGCGGTCGAGGTCGCCGCCCATGATCTCGCCTACCGTGCGGTGCAGCACCTCGCCGGTCGTCCGGCCCTCGACGGCCTCATAGGCGCGGAGGATCGCGATGCCCAGGGGTTCCAGCACCATGGAGACGAACAGCCGCCGCCAGTGCCGCTCCGGTTCAGACTGGCCGCCCTGATCCTGACCGAGAGTGCGGTTCAGCAGCGCGCGCGGGTCGGCGACCCCGGCGTCGTGCAGCGCGGCCGAAAACGCCGGCAGCGCCACCGTCGTGATGATCCGCTCCAGCACGTCGTCGCCGGCGATCTTGAAGCTCTCGCGGAACTCCTGTTTTGGCAGGATCGCCTCGCCGCCCTGCATCGCGTAGGTGCTGACCATCAGATCGGTCGTGCCGCCGCCGATGTCGATGCTGGCGACGCGCAGGCTTGGGGTGGCCGCAACCTCGGGCCGCACGCGCCCGACCAGCTCCATCAACGCGCCGGCGTCGCCTTGCAGCCGTTCGGTCACCTCGTTGTGCAGCCAGACGATCTGCGTCGCCGTCGCCTCGTCGAGGTTCGCCAGCACGCGCGGCGGGCTGACCTTACCCGCCCAGCCCAGCATGTCCCAGGCCAGCATCACCGCACCCTGGGCGCGGGCGCGCAGGATGTGCTGCTCGGCCACCGGCATGCCCGGCGGCATCGTCATCAGCAGGCTGCGCAGGTGCCGCGGCTTGTCGGCGTCGCGCCGCTGCGCCCGCGTGCCGGGCGCGTTCATCTGGCACAGCGCCTGGAGCAGAATCTCGGTCAGCATGAAGGTGAACACGCTGCTGCGGCTGAACCGCGCCCGCACCGCCGGCTGGCCGCGCCGCTGCCGCAGCACGCTGCCATCTTCGGCGACCAGCGCCATGAAGGGGCCGCTGACCGGCGGGTCGGTCGTCACCCCGTCATTGGCGCGCCCGTTGAACCGCCAGCCCTGGGTCGCCGGGCGGCTGTCCCATAGGTATCGCTTGGGCGATGACAGCCCAGTCGAGCCCTCGTTGCCCAGCCGGGCGCCGGCGAGCCGCACCGCCTCCGGCCCCACCCGGATCGGGCTCGGCCAGGCAAACGCCGACGCGCGGCCGGAGCGCCGGCTGACGGCGTCGCGTCCGAACGACGCGCGGGAGAACTCGACCCGGCTATCGAACGGGCGGTCGTGCACGCACTCCGCCCGCGACAGGTCGCGCAGCGCCAGCGGATAGCTGTCGGACAGGTTCATGCCCTGGCCCGGGTGCTCTTCTATTAATATGCCGCAGGTGCGCGCATTGCCGAGGTCCAGCACCAGGTCCACCTCGACCGGCAGATAGCCTAGATTGTCCGACACCACGTCCAGCAGCCGCAGCCGCGGCAGCACGTCCGCCGCAGCCAACAGGCCCAGCATGACCTGATATCGGGCATAGTGCTCGCAGCCGCGGCGCAGGTCGTCCGGACGAAGCTTTCGCCCGCCGCGCGCCGCGGTCAGCATCTCGACCAGCATCTCCCGCAGCCATTCGCCCACCCAGGCCTCGTTCAGGAACCAGGCGCTGGCTGCGGGATCGGCGACGAAGACGAACTCCTGCTGGCGGACGCTGTCGTCCAGCGACGGCGCGACGTACGGCCCGGCGCCGGGGGGCAGCAGCGCCGTGTCGAAGGCGAGCGTCAGCCGATGGGTGCGGCCCGGCGCCGGCGTGGGATGCGGCACCAGCCGGCCGCGCACCCAGTTGCTCGGCCCCCGTTCATGCGCCTCCTGCCCGGTGCTGCTGCGGGACAGCAGCATGAAGTAGGGCAGCGGCACCCAGCCGGCCCAGATGCATCTCGATCGCCTGCCGGGCGCTGACCGGATAGGTCTCCTCGGCCGGCGGCGGGTCGCGGGTCAGCGGGTCCACCGGTTGACCGGTCTCGGCATCCGGCTGCAGCTCGTGCAGCCTGGCGCGGACGGCGCCATGCTCGTCCGGCGGGCCGCCCAGCGGCTCCTCCCAGAACGTGCGGGCCTGACGGAGCAGGGCGTCCATGTCCAGGTCCACGTCCCAGAAATGGATGCCGCTGTTGGGGATCAGGGTAATCAGCGGCGGCATGCGCTTCGTGTCCGGTTTTGGAATGTCATCGCTTGAACGTGCCCTGGAACATCGTGCCGTTTGGGTTGCGGCCATTGCAGCGTGCCTCGACATCGCTCAGTCGGCGGCACTGCAGCTCGGCTCGGCTCATCGTGAGTTCAGGACTGGTGCAAGGTTGAGGTGGCGTTACCTTGAGGAGCCTAGCGCCGTCGAAGGTCGCTTCCAACGGGCCGCTGCATCGGCGTGCGTCCTGCAGCGTAACCTCCTGGTTGCCGTGCCCGGTCCTATCAAAGCACATCCGCCATGCCTTGAACGGCAAAAGATTGCCCCTGGGATCTTGGGCTTGCAGGCTGGTGTTCAGATGCCAGCACCCTTGCAGCATCGTCAAATCCTGCCGATCCCACTTGTCTTGCGGCAGGTCGGCATGGTTTGGCGGCCGAGGTTCTGGCGCCGGCGGCTGCGGCAGCACGGCGACCGGGCACAGCAACTGGCGGCGCCCGACATCCTCCGTCAGCGTCGCCAGCAAGGTGCGCAACTCCTGGCCGCGGCTGTCCAGCTCCATTTGCCCGCGCATGGCGTCGAGCTGGCCGGGCACGATCATGCAGGCGGCCGGCTTGTCCACGAACCACGACGCCGCCATTGGCAACAGCAGCCCGGCCGCGAGCGCGAACGCCGCCAGCACGCCCAGCGCAGCGCCGTAGCGGCCCCACGACGCTCGCGGCGCCGCGCGCCAGGGTACGCCGTCGTCGAGCCGCGCCAGCCGCCCGGATGCGCCGTCGCCCGCATGGCCCCACGCCGCCAGCACCGGCCGGCTATCGACGGCGAACAGGTGGCCCATGTCGGGAAGCTCCCGCAGCGACGGCCAAGCCTCCCGCACCAAGGGCGCAGCACCGCTCTCGGCCAGGCGGCGGATGTCGGACAGGATGGCGCCCGCCGCCGCATCCAGCGCGCGACGGCCCTCCCAACCCAGGTCGGCATAGCGGCTCCGCGCCGTGCCGTCCGCCAGCCAGGCCATGCCGCCATCAGTGCGCTCCGGCCGGGCGAGCAGTTGAGCGTGGGCGGCGGACAGGTGCTGGGTGATCTCTGCGGTCAGGGCCGTGTGCCACGCCAGGGGATCCCGATCCGGCGGCAGCCGGGATCGCAGGGCGCCAGGCGCTGCCTCGATCAGGCGGATCATGGCGGTCCCACCGTGAACTCCGTGACGGCCTGGTTCCGCCGGCCATTCTGCGCCGTGCCCGTCACCACCTGGTCGGACTGGCCGTCGCGGCGGATGGTGACGCGGAACGGCGACCCGGCCCGCTCCCGCATGCCGTAGGGATCGACGACGACCCGGTAGCGGCCGGGCTGCGGCTCGGTGAAAAAGACGTTCTCGATCGGTGTCGGCGTCAAGTGGTGCATGTCGCCGTTGGCGTCCACGTCCAGCGTTCCGCCACAGGCCCGGCGACGGATGAAATTGATATCTAACCCATCCGGGCACACCACGTGCAGATCGAGGTCGTTGCGGTCGTCCCATGCCAGGATGACCTGCAGCTTGCCGCCCTGCGCGCCCTGCTGCTGCGCCCGCTCGGTGTCCTGCGACGGCGGCGGCACGGCGGCTTGCTGCGGCGGCCGTTCGGGCGGGCACATCAGCCGGCGCTGCCCGGCGTCGGCGGCAAGGCGGGCCAGCTCGGTCCGCAGCACCCCCTCGCGGGCCATCTCCTCCTGCAGGCCCTGCGCCAGGCCGAGCTGGCCGGGCTCCAGCCGGCATTGCGGCACGTCGATCGCGAACCAGCCGAACGGATCGCGCCACGCCAACGCCAACGCCAGCAACGGCGCCAGCAGCGAGGCGCCCAATACGCCCCACAACCAGGTCCGCGGCGCCAGCAGTGCGGCGTAGGGCGATGGCGGCGGCGGCAGGATCGCGCCCTGCTCGGCGGGCGACGGCATGGCCGGCCCGGTCAGCACCACCGCGCCGCCGCGCCCGCCGCTGCGCACATGCCCCCATCCCACAAGGACAGGCTGACCGTCCCGCACGTACACGGCGTCGCCGCCCGGCAGGCGCAGCGCCAGGCCCAGCATATCCGATAGAAAGCGGTCGCCATCGGCGCGGCTGCCGCGCAGCCGGGCCGCAAGCGCCTGGATGTCGCCGGCCAGGCGATCCAACAGCGCCTGTGCCGTGACGCGCGCCGGCTCCACTAAGTCCTGCAGCCGGGTGGCGGGGCCGTCCCCTTCGGCATACCAATCGACCTCGCCGCGCGCCTCGTTGGCGACCGGCTCCGCCAACAGCGCCGCATGGGCGGGCGACAACTCTTTCAGCAACACGGTCTGGAGGGTGCGCCAAGCCTCGATCCCGGTCTGCCCGGCCGTCGCCAGCGGCTGCAGGTCCTGCGAGCGGGTCGTGGCGACGAGAGAGTTGGCCATGCCCGGCGCTGCCTCGGATCAGCGCGGCGTCGCGGGCGCGGCCGGTGCCACCGATGCCGGAGCGGCAGGCGGCGTGGCCGGCGTGCCCGGCGTGCAGGGGCGGGTCAGGTCCGCGACGTCGGCACCGTTCTGCCGGATGAAGGCCACGATCCCGTCCGATTTCTGCGCATAGTTCGCGTGCGCCACCTGCTCGCGGTTCGCTGTGATGAACGTGTTGATCCCGAGCACCCGGCCGCACGCATCCGCCAGCGGCCCGCCGCTGTTGCCGCCCGACACGGCGGCGCTGTGCGGCATGATCTTCATGCCCCCCGCCGCCGACTGGATCGCGTTGATCCGCCCGTCGGTCAGGATCACCTCCGGCACCGCCGAGGCGTCGCCGCGCCGCAGCCGGGCAAACGCTTCGTCGGACTCCATCAGCAATCCCGGGAACCCGGCCGCGATCACCTGGTCCAGCGGCGCCGCCGCCGTGCTGAACGCCAGCGGCTGGATGCCCACAGCGCCCTCCACCCGCAGCAGCGCGATATCGGGGCCGCCGATCTCCGAGCTCGGCGTCTGCGCCACGACGCGCGCCTGGGTGGTGCGGCCCAGCTTCTTGCTGGTCACCAGGATCTCGTTGGGATCGGCGCCCTCGATCACATGCCGGTTGGTGGCAATCAGGTCCGGTGCGACGAAGAACCCGCTGCCGGTCGATACGCCGTCGTCTGTGCCGCTGCTGGGTGCGATGATCAGCACGACGGCCTGGGTCAGCAGGTCGGCGAGCGACCCCTGGAACGCCTGGCCGCCGGCGGGCGGCACTACCGCGCCGGGTGGCACGGCGGCGGCGCGGTCCGGGCCGAGGCGGGGCAACTGCGCTGGGTCGGCCACGCAGACGTTGCCGGCCAGCAGGCGGCGGCGCGCCTCGATCTCGCGTTCGAGGGCAGCGTTCTGCTCGCGCTGGCGGTCCATCGCGTCGCGCGTGGCCTGCTCGTTCAGCAGGGCGACCGAGTTCGGCCGTTCGGCGATGCGGGCCGCCACCATGCGGGCGCCGGCATACAGCCCGATGCCCAGGAACAGCGCCGCAATCACCACCGCCGCCGGGATCAGCGCCCAGTCCCAGACCGGCCGCGACGCCGGAGCGGGCGCCGGAACCATGCGGGCTGGCGAGGCAGCGTCGAGGGTGGCGGTTGGCAAGATCACGGCCGGCGGCGGAGCGCTCGCGTACTTTTCCGTCCACGCCGAGGCACGGGCCGCAACCTCCTCCTCCGATCCGGCGCCATCGGCCGCCAGGCCCCAGTCGGTCAGCACCGGCGTGTTGCCGACCGCCAGCAGCCCGTTCCGGCTGCCGAGCGCCAAGGCACGCCGCAACAGAGGCCCGGTTTCAGGATCGCCCAGCAACGGGCCGAGCTGCCGCAGGATGTTCCGGAGCTGCGCCTCCGCCGGGGCGCGGCGGTCGGCCGGCAGGCCAGCGAGCGGCTCTCCGTCGCCGTTTGCGTCGGCATACCACGACACGCTGCCAGGGACGTCGGCGCTGGGCCAGGTGACGACGGGCTCGGCGAACAGCCCGGCCGCAGCCGGCCCAAGCCGTGACTGCAACAGGCCGCGCAGGCGGGCATGCGACGCCAGCACGGGCTGCCCGCCCAACTGCACCGGATGCAGCCCGGCCAGCGACGTCTTGCCAATAAAGCGTGGGGCCATCGCCGCAACCTACCATCATCGCTGACGAATCACTATGACGGCCAAAAAACGACTTAAGCAAGATGGAACGACGCCGAAGTTTAGCTTGCGGCCTACTCGTTCTGCTTGCACGATACCAACAAGCTTTTGGAGGAGGCGTCACTATGGCGCGTTTGAGCACCCTGGGCGCGACGGCGCTCGGCATGGCCCTCGGCATCGCGGCTCCCGTCTGGGCGCAGAAGAACTCCGGGCCATTGCTGCCGATAAGCCCGCCTGCCTACTCGCCCCCGCCCTATACGTCCCCGCCTCTCGCACGGCGGCCCTACGCGCAGCCCCCGCTCCAGTCGATGCCATCTGCCGCCGCCCCGCGGGCCGGCAACCCCGACGCGGAGCGCCTGGCCCAGTCCCTGCCGCTCGACCCGCAAACCCGCGAGCTGCGCGACCAGATGCCGGCCGATCCGGGCGGCACCGAACGCCGGCTCGGCCTGCGCGAGCCACGCGGACCTGCCACCGACCTGCGCGGCCGCACGCCAAGCTCCAGGGAGATCGTCGATGCGCTCGCACCCCGCTAAGCCCCTCCGCCTGCTGCCGGCCCTCGCACTGCTTGGCGCGATGGCCGCCTGCGCGCCGGTCCCGCCGGTGCCGATGGCCTACGAGGCCGCCCCGATGTTCGAGCGGCGCATCGTCAGCGCGGTGAACTTCGACTTCGACAGCTACCGCATCCGGCCCGAAAGCCTCGCGCTGCTCGACAATGCCGCCCTCGCGTTGAACGACCCGCAACTCGGCGGCCTGCGGTTCGAGATCAACGGCCACACCGACATCTCGGGCCGCCTGGGCTACAACATCAGCCTATCGATGCTGCGCGCCACCGCCGTCACCGACTACCTCGCGGCCCGCGGCGTGCCGCCCGGGCGGATGCGTCCCCAGGGCTTCGGCCCGCTGCAGCCGTTCGACGCCTATAACCTGCGAAGCCCGGCCAATCGCCGGGTGGAGATTGTCGCTCTGCGCTGAGCTCGACTTTCCGCATTTTACGTTGCATGGCAGAGGGTGTCCGTAAGTCTTTGCAGGAGTGCGGCAGTGCGGCAGGGATTTGTATGGTTTCCGTGCTGGACCGGGACATGGATAAATCCGGTGGGCAC
>JAABUS010002139.1_pt1 | contig 38801 bp, 39 predicted proteins | sample 5560161 | NCBI WGS metagenome assembly JAABUS01 (sample SAMN10711885, study PRJNA513376) | rock metagenome | isolation source: Antarctica rocks | place: Antarctica: Victoria Land, Trio Nunatak nord | collected 2016-01-04
ACGGGAGGCGTTGGAGGGGGCAATCACGGCGGCGTTCGCCACCATCACCGCGACGGATGCCGCAGGTTGGTTCACCGCCTGCGGCTATCCGCTCAAATCGGATCAGTGATTATGCGAAACGCTCTAATGAGGGTAAATTATGCGCGCACATGAGATCGTACAGCATGTCGCGCGTGCGTTTGTCCTCCGTCGCGCTATCGATCGGGCCGGCGAGCACGACGAGCACGTCGATATCCGAATCCGGCTCCGCGTCGCCGCGCGCCTGCGAGCCGAAGAGCACGACGCGCTTCAACCGCTCGCCGTAGCACGCCTCACGTTGCCGACGCAGTTCAGCCAGGATGGTGGCAACTCGTGCATCCATCGTCGCTCCCCACGCGGGCCGCGTGATCTCCTTCGCTGTGAGGGTCTTTGCGGACTTCAACCGTCCGGCCATCGTCGCTCCTCACGCGGGCCGCGTGACGGGAATCGCCGCGCGACATGTCACGGTCGTCCCTACGCCCAGCGCGCTCGCGATCTCCAGCCGGCCCTCGATGTGCGTCGCGCGCTCCCGCATCCCCGGCAGGCCGAGATGGCCAGGGCGCGTGTGCAGCCCGACCGGATCGAAGCCCCGGCCATCGTCGCGCACGGTCAGCGTGGCGACGCCATCGCGGGTATCGAGTGTCACATCAATAGTTTTCGCGTGCGCGTGCTTCAGGGCGTTGCTCACAGCCTCGCTCGCCACGCGGAACAGCGCCTCCTCGACCGGGAGCGGCAACCGCTCGTCGCCGCCGAGCGTGGTGAACGCGAGCGCGGGGCCATCGCGCCGCTGGAGCGATTCGATATGCTTCCGGAGCGCCTCGACAAGCCCGTCCTCCTCCAGCGCGACGGGCCGCAACTGGAAAAGGAGCGCGCGCATCTCCGCCAGCGCCTCCTTCGTCAGCCGCCGCAACTCCTCCAGGCTCCGCCTCGCCTCCTCCGGCCGCTGCTCCCAGAGCGTCGGCATCACCTGCGCGAGCAGGCTCATCGAGAAGAGCGACTGCGTGACGCTATCGTGCAAGTCCCGCGCGAGGCGGTGCCGCTCCTCCAGCGCCGCCGCCTGCTGCGCCTGTTCGTAGAGCTGCGCGTTGTGCATCGCGACTGCGGCGTGATCCGCGAAGGTGGCGATCAGTTGCAACTCGCTCGGGCCGGGATCGATCGGGTGATCGTAGACGAGCATCAGCGTCGCGTTGTACGTTCCCTGAAAGCCGAACGGCACGGCGATGAGCGCCTTGAACGGCGTCGGCTTGATGAAACCCGCCATCTCCTCCCGCCACCACGGCATTGTTGCCGCATCATCCGTGTTGCGGACGATGACCGCCGTGCGATGCTCGATCGCGTACAGCGCCGGCCCGTAGCGGAGGATCGGCATGTGCGGGAACGGGAGTTTGTCCGTCCCGATTGACGCGCGCGGGATCATCCCATCGCCCGTGCCGGAGAGTTCGAGCAGGGCGCATGCCCGCGCACCCGTCACCTCCGCTGCCTGCTCGACGATCGTCGTGAGCACCGCCGCACGGTCGAGGCTGGAATTGAGGATCGCCGCGCTCTGATGCAGCGCCGTCATTTCCGCCAGTTGCCGCCGCGTCTCTGCGTGCAACGTGCTGTTCTGCACCGCGATCGCCGCCTGATCCGCGATGGTCGTGATGAACCGCAATGTCTCATCTGCGGGCGGCTCCGTTTGCGCGAGATAGCAGGTCAAGGTCCCGATCGCGACCCCCTGCGCCACGAGTGGCACCGCGACGATGGAGGCCCAACCGCCCGCCATCCCGGCGAGCCGCGTCGTCAGGATCGCCTGCGGCGCATCCGGCGGAATATCGATCAGGCTGCGGTGCACCGGCACGCGATCCCGGAAGGCGAGCGTAGTCGGGGGCTGCATCGCGTCCGGCATCTGCGGCGTGCCCTGCATGTACGCGCTGATCGTCGGCGCGTAGTCGTCCGGCAGGCCGGACTGCCCCATTAGTTGCAACCGGCCGGACGCATCCGGCAGAAAAATCGCCGTCGCGCGGCAGCCAATGAGGCGGGTCGTCCGCGCCGTGATCGCCGCGAGCGTCGCATCGAGCGGGGTCGCGAGCGCGACGAGCCGCGCGATCTCTGCGAGGGCCGTCAACTCCTGCACGCGGGTCTCGCTCGCGTGGTAGTGCATGCCGATTTCGGTGTAGAGTGCGGTGCGGAGCGTGATGTCCTGCACCGTCACGCTGACGCCGCACACCCGCCCGTCCGCGTCGCGATGCAGGTGGCTGATGCTCTGCACGCGCCGCCCATCGGCGGGAATGACGCACTCCTCGCTCCGCACCATGTCCGCGTCCGCGCCCTCGAAGACGGCGACCGGGGGGACGCAACAGTCCAACCCCGGCACATCGGCGACCATCTGCCCGATCACCGCCGCATCGGCGGGCAGGCCGACGAGCCGGGCGGCGGTCGGCGTGATCGACCGCACGCGGCCCTCCACATCGGTCGTAATCAGGCCAACGGGAGTGGTCTGCGCGGTCGCGCCACCGGCGTGCGACGCGAGGATCGGGAAGACCGCCTCACGCAGGGCATGAAGAATCTGCTCCTCGGTCACGGTCTCCGGCGTCGCGCCGAGGTCCGTGATCGCCCGGTCGAGCGCGGCGCGGTCGAGCGTCGGCATCGTGAGCGGCAGTCACCGCACGATCTCTCGGTAGTGTCGGTTGCCGGTATCAATCTCCACGCGCCGCACCCTGCCCATCATCCGCGAATCGCCGTCCGCCCCGCTCCCCGTTACTCTGGAACACCGCGCCGCCCCGGAAAATGCCGGGGCAACATCGCGTCTTGCGTAGCGTATGCCATTCGGGTCCATCTGGCGAATCAGTTCTCTCCCATGGAGGCGACTCCAGGGCATTGGCGTGAGCGATTCGTTGATCGTGCGCACTGTGTCGGCTGCCAGACATACCGACCCGTCCGGGGAAGGGGAGAAAGTCACATCGGCCGAAGGATTAACTGATCCCAATCAACTCTTGCTTCGCCGCCCGCGTTGCGACCTCATCCAACCATGTGTTGATGCTCTTGCCGTCGCGAGCGGCGGCGAGGGCGATCAGGCGGTGATGTTCCGGCGTGGTACGAAAGCGAAACTGGCCGGAGTACGGTTTCTCCGGCTCCATGCCATCTTCCGCACACCATGCGAGATAGTCGTCAATGGAGTCGCGAAACGCCTGTTCCGCCTCCGCGACCGTGTCCCCCTCATAGGTAATGATGGTGCGGATATTGGTGGCCCGGCCAAAAAGCACGTTCGCGTCGGTATCCACCTCCATTGCGCCCGTGTAACCCTTGTATTCCAAGGTGTTCATGGTCGTACCCCTACATCCTGGAGAAACATCCGTACAGCGCGAATGTGCCCCTATGCAGCGCGCCGTCGCGGATGAGGGGTGTGGAACGATGCGGGAACACCGTTCAGGGTGACGCGGATTCGTGATCCTGCGCCCTCTTTGATCTCCACTCCCAATGCCCGAAAAAGACTCTCGCTGTCCGCCCACGAAATCTCCGCAGGTATCGGGTCTTTGAGAAGCAGGTCAAGTGTCTTGCGCTGCTTCGTCTTCACCGATTGATGGTACCACTACCCGGTACCACCTCCAAGGGTGGCTGACTGCTTCTCGGACACCCCTTCCTCATCGCATACCACCACGCACGAAGGCGCAGAGCCAGTTCACGAGGGCTTCGATGTCGCCGAGATGGCCGGTCTCGAAAGGGCTGTGGGTGTAGCGCGCCGGGAAGGCGACCATCGCGGCGGGGATGTCCGCCTTCATCATCGCTGCGCCGTCGCTGCCGAAGGAGCCGAAGACGGCGTGCTGGATCGGGATACCCGCCGCGCCCGCCGTCCGTTCGAGCGCGGCGGTCAGGGCGTGGTCGTAGTGGGTGAGCGCGTCCTTGTGAACGAGCACCGGCCCCGCGCCGAGGTGAAGCGGCATCGCGCGCTCCTCGACGCCGGGGATGTCCCCCGCGAGGCCGATCTCGACGGCGATCCCCGCGTCGTACTGCTCGCGCGTGACGACGGCGAACGCGCCGATTAGCCCGATCTCCTCCTGCACCGTGCACGCGAGGGTCAGTTCGCAGCCGAGTTCGTCCTGCGGCACGCGGCGCAGCACTTCGGTGATGACGGCGAGGGGCACGCGGTCGTCGAGCGCCTTGCCCGTGACGTGCGGGCCGAACTGCTCCGTCGTCGCGTCCCAGATGACGCGCGTGCCGGGGGTGACACCACGCGCCAGCAGTTCATCGCGCGTGTGCCCCGTGTCCACCCAGAAGTCGTTCCACGTCAGTTCGTCCGGCTCCTTGAGGGCGAAGCTGGCAAGATGCCCCGTCGCGGCAGCGATCACGCCGGGGAGCGGGCCAGAACGCGCCAGCACCCGCACCCGCTGCCCGACGGTGAACCAATTGCGCACGCTCGTCTTCCGCTCCCACGCCTGCCCGTTCGCCAGCCAGAGGAAGCCGCCGGGGTCGATGGCGCGGACGAGGTAGCAGAGTTCGTCGGCGTGCGCGGCGAGCAGCAACTTCTTGCCCGTCCCGCCCGCGCGGGCGATGACGTTGCCGGTGCGCGTGCGCTCGGTCGTCGCGCCCGCCCCGCGCCAGATGCGCTCGATATGGTCGAGGACGATGCCCTCCTGACCTACCGGCCCCGCCAACTCGGTCAGTTCCTTGATGAGTGAGAACACCGCACCCTCCATCATTCATCGTTCATCGTTCAATCCCGTCACCGCGCGTATCGTATGCGCCGCCGCACCGAGTGGGAAGGGGCGCGGCGCGATGGTGGCCCTCGCCTTGCGCGCCCCCTTCACAGCGACGCCTCGACTCACCAAGACGATCAGGGGCATGACTTAGGGAGATAGACGGACGAATCACCGGGATAGACACCCGTTTTCACGTGCAACCCTCGTGTTGTTCTACCTCCTGTTGGTAGCGTGCGGCGGCAGTTCAACCGCGACACCCGCACCATCGCCCGCTGCCGCCTCACCGACGAGTGTTGCCCCCTCCGGCTCGGTGACGCAGCCAACACGCACGACCGGTTCACCCGCCGCCTCGTCCGCCACCGTCGGCACCGCACCCGCAGCGGCGGGAACAGCGGCGCGTCCCTCAGCGGTGGTGCAGGCGACAGCGGCGACAGGGAGCGCCGCGCCATCTTCCGTCGCGTCGGCGCAGAACAGCCGGCGCGACGACTTCATGGTGGATTTCGGGGATTTTCAATCACTGGTGCAGTTGACCTACCCGCCTGTCGGCAATGGCCCATTCCCGACCGTTCTGCTCATTCCCGGCAGCGGCCCGTACGACCTCGACTTCATGATCCTCGACCGCATGACCGGGCGGGAGCGGTCGTGCGCTACAACAAGCCCTCCATCACCGGCCCGCGCGATCAGGCGGACCCGACAATCGCGAACACCTTCTACACGAAAGCAACACAGAAGCAACTGCTCGCGGACGCCAACAAGGTGTACGGGGCGGTGAAGGCGAACCCGAAGGTCGATCCGGCGCGGCTCTACCTCTACGGCTGGAGCGAGGGCACGACGCACGCGGCGCAACGCGGCGCGATCCACCCGGAAGTCGCCGGGCTGATCCTCCAGGGTCCGGTCCCGGGGACATTGGCGGAAACGTTCCAGTACCAACTCCTGGTCGCCGACTGCGGCCACCGCGCCCGCGTCATCCGCATTGGCGTCCCCCGCACCCACCATGCCCCAACTGAACCCGCAGACGGATAAGAACGGCGATGGCAAACTCGACATCGCGAACGAAATTGTGCCGGAGTATCAGGCGCTCTTCAAGGACTTCGATCGGATCGCGGCGCAGGGGCCATACAGCCAGTACCCATCGGACAAGACATTCCCGACCGTCGTCGCCACCGTGCCGAAGTACAAGGGGCCGGTGCTCATTCTCCAGGGGACCTCGGACGCGAACGTCTCGCCCGATGGGGCGAAGCAGATCGACGACGCGGTCGCGGCGTTGGGGAACTCGGGCCACACGCTGCACATGTACCGGGGCCTCGTCCACTCCCTCGGCGTCGCGCCGACGGTCTATCAGGACAACTTCCAGCCGATCGACATGGCCCCGCTGCAGGATACCCTCGGGTGGCTCGGAGCACACGCCCGGAAGTGAGCGATTGAGCCGCCATCTCTGCACCACGCCGGAGTATGTGCCCGTTAAAGACGAGGAAGCGGACGAAACCGTGGGGCAATCGCAAAATTGAGCTGCACAAGGACGATGGCCGCGATGCTCACGTAGGTATTGACGACGCAGAGTAATGCGCCGGCGGCATAGAGCGCTTGCGCGACGACGATGCGCCGTCCGATTGCGGAAGCCATATCCACGGTCGTATCCTCCCGCACCAGCCCCGCGCGCGACGCATACTGCCAACTCACGAAAAGCGCGACACCGAGGAGAAGAATGTTGAGCCAATACGCGACGAGGGCAACACGGTAGGTGATGAACTCCGCCAACAGCCCGGTCGTGAACGGCATGATCGAGACCGCAAACAAGAACCCGAGATGGATCCACACGAGATTGCGATTGCTGCGCACGAAGTAGTTGAGTTGCGTTTGCTGACCGACCCAGAAGATGCCGAGGGTCAGGAAACTCATCAGGTAGGCGATGAGACGGGGCGAAAGATTAACCAGAGCGCGCCACAGGTCGCGCTCGGTGTGAACGTGCATCACCTCATCTGCGGGGAAGCGGAGATCGAGCACGAGCAGCGTCATCGCAATGGCGAAGACCCCGTCGCTCAATGCTGCCAGTCGTTCCAGATTCTGGCCCGCGACACGGTTGTACGTTGTGAGCATCGATCCCTCTCTCAGGCCTCAGTCCGGTCACGATGCGGTGTTCGCCGCTCGTCGGGTAAACCTCTCGGAGCGAGATCGCTCAGCGAGCGGGTAAACCACGTTGTATTCGTTCCTTCCCTGCAACAACAACGCATCGTCAGGGTTGATCGAGCAGCGCGGCGAGGCGCTTCGGCGCGGTCATGCGGTAGCTCTCCGTCACGAGATCAGCAACTTCCTCCCAGTCGATCGCGATATCGAGCCGCACGCCAACCCATCCATGGTGGCCGACGTAGGGCGGCACGAAAAACCGCTCGGTGTTGGCACCCACGAGCATTTCCTGCATTCCACGCGGCGCTTTGCACCACAGCGCCACCCGGCCATCGCCGTGATGGTTGACCTCGTATTGCGCGAAAATCCTGTCCCGCACGCGGAACGTTGGGACGGTGTCCCACGCCATCTTCTCGGCGGTCTCGGGAAGGTCGAGACAGATCGCTCGCAGCCGGTCGAGTGGATCGTCATGCATCGGCGTGAGTACCTACCCCAACCCCCTCCCGCGAGGAGGGGGTTGACTCATCTCGCGGTCATGCGCTACTCCGTAACGCCTCAATGTTTCGGGGGCTGGGGAAGCAGGCTCTCAAGCGTTCGCCAGATCGATGACCGAGCGCAGGGTTTCACCGCGCTCCATCGCGTGGAACGCCTCCTCGGTCTCCTCCAGTTTGATCAACTGCGTCACGACCTCATCGAGTTTCAACTGCCCCTGTTGATACCACGCCGCCAGCAAAGGGAAGTCCCGCGTGGGCAGGCAGTTGCCGTACCACGAGACGACGGTGTTGCCGCCGACATCGAAGAAGCGCTGCATGTCGAGGCTCAGTTTCGGGCCGGGGCCGGGCACGCCGATGAAGACGCACGTCCCCGCGAGGTCGCGGCAGAAGAACGCCTGCTCCAGCGTCTCCGGTCGCCCGACCGCCTCGAATGAGTAGTCCACGCCGTTGCCGCCCGTCAGTTCCTTGATCCGCGCGACGGCGTCGCCCTCCCGCGCGTTGACGGTGTGCGTCGCGCCGAACTGCTTCGCCCATTCGAGCTTCTTCGGGTCGAGATCGACCGCGATGATCGTCGTCGCCCCGGCGAGCCGCGCGCCCTGGATGACGCTGTCTCCCACGCCGCCGCAGCCGAAGACCGCCGCACTCGTGCCCGGCTTCACCCCCGCCGAGTAGAGCGCCGCGCCAACGCCCGTCATCACGCCGCAGCCGATGAGCGACATCTGCGGGTCCGGCAGCGCCTTGTCGATCACGATTGCCTGATGCGCGTGGACGACGGTGTGGGTGCAGAAGGTGCCGATGCCGAGGACGGGGTTGAGCGTCTTGCCATCCTTCGCGCGCATCCGCTTCTCGGCATTCAGGCTGTTGGCGCAGTAGTTCGGCTGGCCACGCAGGCAGAAGCGGCACTTCCCGCACGGCGCGCGCCACGCGAGGATGACATGGTCGCCCACCTGCGGCGTCTCGACGCCCGGCCCGACCTTCTCGATGATGCCCGCGCCTTCGTGCCCGAGCAGGAAGGGGAAGCCCTCGGTGCCGTAGGTGCCCATCTTCACGCCGAGGTCCGTGTGGCAGACGCCGGATGCGAGGATGCGCACGAGCACCTCGTCCGGCCCCGGATCGTCGATGAGGAACTCTTCCACCTCACCTGCCGCGCCGGGCGTCCGTGCGATCACTCCGCGTGCGGTCATTGCCATCGCTGCATCTCCTTTATCGTGGAACGTGCGGGACGCGCCGTAGTGTGAACGCGGACATCGTGCCACGCGACGCGCGGTGGCGTCAAGGCGAGCGGTTCGCTGTTCATGGCTTGGGAAAGAGGCATCGCGGATGCCGTCCCCACGTAAAACGCCTCCCATCGCCACTTACGAACTTTTTTACAACCGGAACATCATTGGCACGGAATGTGTTCTTATGAATGCATCCCCTCCGTTGGGAGGGCGTGCGTCTACGCCGAACATCCCGGGGAAATACCATTCTAAGAGCGGTATTGCACCACAGCGGCGGCGGTCATACTGCAACTAACGACATGGGATGCGAGAGAAAGGAGCGATGGGCATGTTCGACAACACCCTCTATAGCCACATCGCCATCGCGCTCATCGTGCTCATCGCCGCCTTCGGGCTGCCGCTGCCCGTTGCCGGGATGCTCACGGCTGCGGGCGTCCTCGCCGTGCACGGGCAGATGCACATCGTCCTGCTGATCGGCCTCGCCGCGATGGGCGCAATCCTCGGCGACGCGCTCGGCTACGTCGCGGGTCGCCTCGGTCTCCAGTTTTTCGTCGGGCGGGCGACCGCGCGCGACACGCGGGTCAATGCGTCGATGCGCCGGATGAAGCGGGCGGTCACGCGCGTGCTCGCATGGAAGACCGTCCGGCAGGCGACGGGATGGTCCGACGCGATGCTGGAGCGGCGTGGCAGCATGGGCGTGCTCATCCTCCTGAGCCGCACGGTGCTCGCCGCGTTCGGTCCCGTCGTCAACGTCATCAGCGGTGCGCGTCGGTACTCGCTCGTCCGGTTCCTGCTCTACGACGCAATCGGCGAATTCCTCTGGGCGGGCACGTACGTCGGCCTCGGCTTCCTTGCCGGAACGCAAGGCGATGACACAATGAGCGTCCTGACGAACCCCACCGTCATCGTCGGCAGCATCGCCCTCACAGTCATCCCGATGGCGATTACGGCGCGCATCAAGCCGCAGCCGCGTCCCGCGTACGCCGAGAGCAGCAGCGGGGGCGACTGAGAAGCGTTTCCCGTTGCTCATGCCGTCGTGCGTTTGTGCGGCGGTTTTTCTCCCCTCACCCACGGCCCCGCTCCATCACTGAGCGGGACTGATGCGTACCGTATTCCCCCGTCCCTTTTTGGAGGGGGAAATGGGTCGGGCATCCCTCTGCTATACTCCCGCAACACCAATGAGCGGGGAACACGAGCAAAGGGAGGCCACACATGGGCGGGCGCGGGCGGGGCGGGCGACGGACGGTGATCGTTTCGGCGGGCGCGCTGCTCCTCCCGCTCATGCTCGCGCTCGTGTCGCCCGCCGCCGCGTCCACCTTCTTCGCCTCCCCGAAGTTCGAGGCGCAGTGGCAGCAGGGCGAGGCGATCCTGCCCAATTTCTGGGGGCCGCTCGCGACCGCGCGGGACGGGCAACTGGAAGCGTACGCCGAAGGGTCCTCCGGGCTGATCTGCGCGCCCGGTCAGGTCTGTGCCGCCGTCATCATGACGGGCAAGCGAACGGTGCAGTACTTCGACAAGGCGCGTATGGAGCAGACGACGCCCGCCGCCTCGGTCACGAACGGCCTGCTGACCGTCGAACTGCTCTCCGGTCGCGTCCAGATCGGCGACACGCAGTTCGAGCAGCACCAGCCCGCGCGCGTGCCCGTCGCCGGCGACCCGGACAACACCTTCCCCACCTACGCCGACCTCACGCTCGTTCAGCAACCGAACACGACTCCCATTGCCGGCGGTTTCGACCCCGTTCTGACGCTGCTGCGGCCGGACGGGGCAGCCGCGCGCTATGAAGCGGCCCGCAACGACCCTCGTACCGATCTCACCTTTTATGACTCAGTGACGAAACACAAAGTGCCGCGCATCTTCCGGGACTTTCGGGACAACGCGGGCGTCCCCGCCGTCGGTCTCGCCGTGACGGAGCCGTTCTGGGCCGAGGTCAAGGTTGCGGGGGTCGTACGAACCGTGATGGTGCAGGGGTTCGAGCGGCGCGTGCTGACCTACACCCCGACGAACCCCGATCCCTTCAAGGTCGAGTTCGGCAACATCGGCCAGCACTACTACCAGTGGCACTATCTGAGTGGTTCCCCGACCGGGCCGATGACCACGCCGACCGTCACACCCTCCGCCATCCCGCTGCCGCCCGCGCCTACCGGGTTCGCGCTCCATGGTGTCCTCGACTTCGCGAAGGAGGACGGCCCGCCAATTCGCGCCCTCTTCCAGCCGCAAACCGGCACGCTCCACGTGCTGACGAACACCGGCAACCTCTTCCAGATCGACCGCGCGGCGGGCACGAAGCGGCTTCTTCTCAGCCTGCGGAGCGGCGACCCGACGCCGCAGGTCTTCTACGGCGCGGACTTCGCGCCGGACGGCACATTCTTCGCCGTTCGCTGCCTCCAGCCGCCCGCGCAGCCCGGCGAGAGCACGACGCACACCGGCGAAGTCCTTCGCGTGACGGACACGAACAATGACGGCGCGGTGGACGCGGTCGCCGTGCTGAACCGCATCCAGTACCCCGGCGGCAACCTCCGCTTCAACCACGAGATCACCGCCCTGAAGGTTGGGCCGAACGGGATGCTCTACATCGGCGCGGGGTCGCACACCGACCACGGCGAGCAGGACGGCGGCAAGGGCGAAGTGCCCGAAACCTCCGCGATCTTCCGCATCAGCGCCACCGCGACGAACGGCCCCTTCGATCTCTTCGCGGATGGGCTGCGGAACCCCTTCGCCTCCGCCTTCCGCGCCGATGGGAAACTCTTCACCGCCGACCACGGCCCGCAGAATGACCTGCCGGAGGAACTGAACTACGTCCAGCAGGGCAAGCACTACGGCTTCCCCTATCGCTTCGGCAACAACGTCAGGAACCCCGAGCCGGACGCACCTGCGGAACCGGCGGGCCTGACGTTCACCGCGCCGATCCCGAATATCGGCCCCGACTCGCTCAATGCAGACGGCGGCGACACGCAGAACCCCTCCTACACTTTCCAGCCGCACTCCGCGCCGGGTGGCCTCGCCTTCTACAACGCGACGACGGGCGCGCACCTCTTCCCCGCCGACTACCGGGGCGACGGCTTCCTCGCGATGTACGGTAACGTCGAGCGGAGCGGCGAGGTGCGCGGCTTCTCCGTGCTCCGGCTGACGCTGCGGGAGAAGTCGCCGGGGGCGTTCGAGGTGAGCGTCCACACCTTCCTCACCGGCCTGCGCCGCCCCACCGATGTCGCCATCGCCCCCGACGGCGCGCTGGTCGTCCTCGAATCGAGCGCCGCCGCCACTCCCACCGATCAGACGGTCGGCTATGGGCGCGTGCTGGAGGTAACCCCTGCCTAATGCGTCCGTCCCCTCTGTACCGACGGGAGATGATCCAATCACGGCGGCATGGCTCACCGCCGTACTCCGTGATGCAACGGCATTGCCGCGTGGCGAAGTCGTCGATGTTGCGGAGCGGCGCAATGAGGTAGCGTTCAACTCGGTCATCACACACCTGACGCCGACGTACTCACCAGATGTGCCCGCCGATGCGCCACGGCGGTTGCTCCTGAAGCGCAACCTGAGCGCGGCGTGGGCGATTCGTGACGCCGAGCGTGAAGTCAAATTCTATCGGTTGGTCGCGCCCTTCGCGGCTGCGCTGCCAATGCTCGTGCGCTGCTACGGCGCGGCGTTCGACGCGGAACCGGGCACATCCTACCTGCTGCTGGACGACCTCTCGGAGACGCATGTGACACCGCTCACGCGCGAGCGGGTGCTCGCGCTCGATGGCGTGCCATCCGACGACCACATTCACGGGGTCATCGACGCGCTCGCAACGTTTCATGCCTACTGGTGGGAGCATCCGACACTCGGGCACGGCGTCACGCCCGTCAGCCGTTGGTATCGCGACCGCGCCGCGTACGAGCAGTTCGTCCGCGACGCGACCGCCGACTGGGAACGGTTCATCGCCGCAGAGGGTGCGACATTTCCCGACGATCTCCGTACTCTTTACGAGCGGGCAGTTGCGGGTCTGCCATTGCTGTGGGACAGGTATCTTGGCCGCCGCGTCACCACGCACACGAACCTGACGCTCAGTAATGGTGACTCCTACTTCGCGCAGTTCCTCTGCCCAAAAGCGCCCGCAACGAGCAACACATATATCATCGACTTCCAAAGCCCAAAGGCCGACTTCGCCGCGCTCGATCTCGTCTACCTCTTCGCCACGTTCTGGACGCCGGAGCAGCGCCGGGAGCACGACCGGGAGGAACGGCTGCTACGCCGCTATCATCGGGCATTGCAGGGATGCGGCATCAGCGGCTTCAGTTGGGATGACCTGCTCGCGGACTACCGGCTCATGGTACTTTTGATGATCTTCTTCCCGCTCTGGGATCAAGTGAACGGCTCCAAACGCGCCTATTGGTGGCCCAAGTTGCAATGCCTGACAGGTGCATACCGAGACTTGGGCTGCAAAGACCTCTTGGAGTGAAGGCCATTCGCGATCCCTTGCCACGTGAGGGAGACACCGGGGGCGTGTTTGCCATCAACCACGTCCTCCTTGCTCTACGACGCCGCTTCCAATTCCAAGCCATCCCTTATTGTTCCATCGAGTTCGGCGCGGAATGCCTCTTCCTCCGCCCACGCCTGCAAATCGGCACGCAACGCCGCGTATACCGATTTCTGATGAACCGTTTGCCTTCTTTCGGTGGTAGCGCAGGCTTTCCAGCCTGCGATCCGGGAAGTGTTCCGCAGGAATCGGTAGTATGCCGCATTCGTCTCCTCCCAAAAGCGGCGCTCCTCCTCCTGAGTAATCAGTCGTTCGATCACTGCACCCATCGGCTCATGCTGTTCCTGTGCGAGCGCCTGGATGCGATCGTAGACCGATCGCGTCACACGGATTGCGGGCATCGTAACGGACATGCGACTTCCTCCTGTATACGTCGCTGTACACTGCATTATGTACGTCGTCTCGCGCTCGCTCGGGCATGTCAAGGCAGCGCAGCCTGCGGTCGCGATGGAAGAGTACTATTCTTTCAGATAATCACGTCGTCACAATGAATCACAGTGACACAGAGGATGCAGCGCGGAAAAAGGGAGAAAAGTAAGAGGAGGAAGCCAGATTTGCATTTCTCCGGCTCCCTCCTCTGTGTTCTCTGTGCCTCTGTGGTTTTGTATTTCTCCCCCTTCCCCCGTGGGGAAGGGGGCTGGGGGGTTAGGGCCTCCCCGCCTACTTCGTGAAGTAGGCGTACTTCCCGCGCGGCACGGTGCCGAGGATCGCGGGGTGGTAGATGCCCTGCAAGTTCGGCTTGATGAGGAAGAATGATTGCCCGTGGTAGAGCGGCGTGTGCGCCGCCTCCTGCACGAGAATCTTCTCCGCCTTCTGGTACTCGACGGCGCGGGCGGCCTTGTCCGTCATGCCCTTCGCCTTCTCGATGATGCTGTCGAACTCGTCGTTCTTCCAGTGCGTGGGCCAGAACTCGTTCTTGCTGGCGAAGAGGAAGTTGTGCCAGTTGAAGGGGTCGCCGTAGTCCGAGCCCCACTGCCCGAAGATGCCGTTGAAGGGCTGCGTCTTGCGGGAGACGCGGTACTCGACCGCCGCCTTCGACTCGCGGCTGTCCAGTTTCACATCGATGCCGAGGTTCTTTTTCCACTCCGCCTGCAAGAATTCGAGGGCAAGTTTGATCGTCGCGTTCGAGGCGTATTCGATGGTGAAGTCGGCGGGCCACCCCTGCCCGTTCGGGAACCCGGCCTCCGTCATCAGCGACTTCGCCTTCTCGACGCCGCCCGTCAGCGCGGCGGCCTCGTTGTAGCCCGGGATGTCGGGCGGGAGGATCGTCGGCGCGTCAGTGTAGTACTTCTTCAGCACGACATCGATGAGCGCCTTGCGGTCGAAGCCGAGCGAGAGCGCCTGACGGACTTTGACATCGCTCGTCGGCTTGTTCGTCGCGTCCCAGTGCAGCATGAAGGTGCTGGAGCCGGGGAAGGGCTTCAGTTCCTTGGAGAGCTTCGCGTCCTTCACGACGCGGTCGTAATCCGAGGCGGAGACCTGCGCGGTGTCCACCTCGTTGTTCTCGTACGCCGCGAGGCCCTGCTGGAGGTACGTGCCGTCCGGGAAGATACTGCACTCGACGCGGGTGATGATCGGCTTCGGGCCCCAGTAGTTCGGGTTGATCTCGAAGGCCTGGAGGGAGTCGTGCTTCCACTCCTTCATGATGTACGGCCCGCTGGAGACGATGTTCGCCGCCTCGAGCCACTTGTCGCCGAACTTATCGATGACGTGCTTCGGCACAGCGTAGTACGACCATGTCGAGGCGAGCAGCGGGAAGAAGGGCGTCGGCGCGGTCAGCGTAAACTGCAACGTCGCGTCGTCGAGCGCCTTGACGCCGAGCGTATCCGGGGAGGCGCCCTTCGCGATTTCCGCCGAGTTCTTCAGGTTCTCGGCGGCGGCGGTGTACTTGGATGCGACCTTCGGATCGACGATGCGCTTCACCGAGTACTCGAAGTCCTTCGCCGTCAGCGGCGTACCGTCCGACCACTTGAGGCCGGGGCGCATCTTGAAGGTCCAGACCGTCGCGTCCGCATTCGCCTCGTAGGAGACCGCGTGCGCCGGTTCGATCTGGTTATTCGTCCAGTTGACCGTCACCAGCCCCTCGAAGATCTGCGGCATGTTGTACGGGCTGGAGCCGACCTGCGGGTCAAAGGTCGGCGGCTCGATGTCGAGGTAGCGGAGGACCTGCTTGTCCGCGAGATTGGCGGGCTTCGTCGGGGCGGCGACCGCGCTCCCGGCGGATACCGTGCCGGTCGTGCCCGTCGTGACGGAACCGGCGGGTGCGGTGCTCGCCGCGCCGAGCGACTGCGGGACGTTGGTCGCGGTTGGTGCGGGGCCGGTTGTCCCGGCGGGCTTGGTCGCCGCAGCCGCCGCCGGGGTTTCCGTCGGTGCGTTGGTGCTGCCACCGCAGGCCGCGAGGGTTGCCGCCGCCGCGCCCGCCGCCGAGAAGGCGAGGAATTTGCGCCGGGTGTAGGCGCGTGCCGTGCGTCTCATCGTCTCGTCCACTGTGTTAATCCCTCCTGATAACGACTTCCCAACGCCGCGCACCGAGCGCGACGCTCATTTCTTCATCCACGGGTCGAGTGCGTCCCGCAGACCATCACCGATGAAGTTGAACGAGAGCACCGTCAGCGACAGCAGGACGGCGGGCGAAATCAGCATGTACGGGTACGAGCGCAGGTCGTTGATCCCCTCGGAGATCATCAGCCCCCACGACGGCACGGGCGGGTTGATGCCGAGGCCGAGGAAACTGATCCCCGCCTCGCCGAGGATGGCGGCGGGGATGCCGAGCGTCGCGGCGACGATGACCACGGCGAGCGTGTTCGGGAAGAGGTGCCGCGTGATGATCCGTCCGCTCGTCGCGCCCATGCTCTGCGCCGCCTCGACGAACTCCTTGCGCTTGAGCGAGAGCACCTGCCCGCGCACGAGCCGCGAGACGGTGAGCCACGAGAAGATGCCGAGGCCGATGAAGACGCCGACCATCCCGCCCGTCGATTTGTCGAAGTTCTTCAGCGGCAGCAGCCAGCCGCCGCTCACATGGAGGAACTGCGCCTTGAGGTAGGTCATGAAGATGATGATGAAGAGCAGGTTCGGGATCGCGTAGAGCACATCGACGATCCGCATCAACAGCGTGTCCACCCAGCCGCCCTTGTACCCCGCGACCAGCCCGACCGGCACGCCGATCAGGACGATCATCAGCGGGATGACGAGGCCGACCGCGAGCGAGATGCGCGTACCGTAGATGAGGCGGCTGAGGATGTCCCGCCCGAGGCGGTCCGTCCCGAGGATGTGCCCCGGCGCGCCCGGCCCGAGCGTCGTCGCGCGGATGTCCTGCGTCGCGTAGTTGTACGGCGCGACGACGTTGGCGGTGACAGCCGCGAAGACGACGATGCTGACGAATACCAACCCGGCGAGCGCGGCTTTGTTGCGGCGAAACCGCCGCCACGCATCCCGCGAGAGCGAGATACTCTTCGGCGCGGCGATGGCGGCGGGGACCTGCGCCAGGGCGGTCGTTGTCGCGGTCGTGTTTGTCGCCATCGGTTTGGCTCTCCGTCGTGAAGGGAAACCTATTAATACGCGATGCGCGGGTCGAGGACGCCATAGAGCAGGTCCACGATCAGGTTCATCACCGCGATGATGGCGGCGAACATCAGCACCGTCGCGAGCATCACGGGGTAATCACGCCCGGAAACGCTCTTGACGAAGTATCGCCCGATGCCGGGCACGTTGCACGTCGTCTCGATGAAAAATGATCCGGTAATGACATTCGCGAACGACAGCCCCATCACCGTGACGACGGGGATGAGCGCGTTCCGCAGCGCGTGCCGGATGATGACGCCGCGCTCATTCAGCCCCTTCGCGCGGGAGGTGCGGATGTAGTCCTGCCGCAGCACATCGAGGAGGCTGGAGCGCGTATATCGCGCCAGAATCGCGGCGGGGCCGAGCGCGAGGGCGAACGCGGGGATGAGCGTCGTCCTGCTGAAGATGCCATTCCACCCGCCCGTCGGTACGAGGTGCAGTTGCAGCGAGAGCAGGAGGATCAGGAGCGACGCGATGACGTACGACGGCGCGGAGATGCCGATGATCGCGCCGAAGGTGCAGAAGTAGTCCACCGGCGTATTCTGCTTGATTGCGCTGAACGTCCCCGCCGTGATGCCGAGCGCCGCCGCGATCACGATGGCGACGAGACCCAACTGGAGCGACACGGGGAAGAAGTCCTTGAAAATATCACCGACCGAGCGCCCGCGCTGCGCGAACGAGAGGCCGAAATCCCCATGCAGGAGGTTCCAGAGGTACGTGGTGTACTGCTTCCACAGGGGGTCGCCGGTGTGATACTTCTCGTTGAGCGCCTTAAGCGCCTCACCCGTCAGCGGCTTGTCCGCCTCATCCCACGGGCCACCGGGCGTCGCATGGATCAGCAGGAAGGAGATCGTGTAGACCGCCAGCATCGTCGGAATCAGTAACAAAATACGGCGAATGGCATACCGGCCCATGAATTCCCCGACCCTCTCCGCGCACCCGATTTATCCCAAACAACGCCGCGCGTCCCATATTCCATGCGTTGTGCGTCACGTCCAGGAGAACACCGCCACAAAGCGCACAGCATATTCTCGGGTTGCACGGTGCGACACGTCTACAGTCGCCGTCACATGCATTCTTCCCGAGATTTGTGCATGGATACTAACAGGGGATGAGCGCAGTGTAAAGGGGAATCCAACCCCCTGCGGCGTATGCATTCTCGCAGTCGGGGAGAGGGGCAAAGAGGGCGCTCCTTTGCGACGATTTTCGTGTCTGAAGCGAGAATCAATCACAAAGGAGCATCCTATGCAGCGCCTGGTCGTCGTCCGTGCCGGAGGCAACCGGGCTGTTGGCGCTGACGCAGACTACTTCACCTCGTGCAGGCGCCCGGTGCGTACGTCATAGACGTAGCCACGGACGGGAACGTCGGGAATCAGCAGGGGCGACGTGCGAATTATTTCTACATCGTCGCGCACGCTCTGCTCAATATCGGTAAATGGCAGGAATTCGATCTCCGCGTGGACATGCAACTCGTCGTGGAGTTTCTGGTGCAGTTGCTCCTCGGTGAAGGTCAGCATACCGCAATCGGTGTGGTGGATGACGGCGATTTCGCGCGTGCCAAGCAGTTGCTGCGAGATGATGAGCGAGCGGATCGCATCGGCGGCGCGGCCGCCCGCGTTGCGGATAACGTGCGCGTCGCCTTCTTCGAGGCCGAGGAATTTCGCGGGGTCGAGCCGCGCATCCATGCACACGACGACAGCGATTTTCCGCCTCGGTGGCACGGGCAAGTCGCCCTTGGTGAAGGTCGCCGCGTATCGCTCGTTGGCCTGAATGCACTCATCAAAATAGGACATACGACCCTCCTGTACCACCCATATCAGCGAAAGAAACAGGGCGCGTCTCATGCGCGCGTCTCTACCTATAGCATCGGCTCGTGCATTTGTCGAGTTAATCGCTCAATTTAGTCATATTTTATGCATGTTCCTCTTGTGCATGGAGGGGTTTGCCGCGAGAACGCAGTAGCCCTGCTCATCCCCGACCCCATAGGTGAAGGGATGACTCTGCGCTGCATCATGCTCATCCATGAGATAGGTCCTCCCCGTGCTCCCGCAGCCCCCGCACCGGCGACAGCACCATCCAGAACGGCGCGAGCAGTTGCCCGGCGACGGAGACGAAGAGCGTTGGCCGTAGCCCGATTGCCTCACCGAGCAGCCCGCCGACGAGCAGGCCACCGAGCATCGTCCCCCACTCGATGAAGCGGATGCTCGCATTCATCCGCCCGAGAAGGCGGCCCGGCGTGCGCGCCTGAAGCAGGCTGACCTGCTCGATCTCGTAGATCGTCGCCGCGCCGTCCCCGATAACCTGCGGCAGCACGAGCAGGATGACAATCAGCGCGAGCGGGCCGGACGCGAGCGGGATGCAGACCGACGCGACGACTGCGAGCGTCAACATGCGCACCATTGTCGGGCCGACGCCCCATCGCCGCGTGATCCGTGCCGTTAACACGGCCCCGAAGAGTGAACTTACCCCGCCAACGGAGTAGATCAGTCCCTGCAACCCGGGCGAGACGTGCAACTCCCGCGTGATGAAGAGGATAATCGTCGCGCCGATGAAGCTGCGGAAGAAATACCAAATGCCCGTGACGCCTGCAAGCGTGCGGAAGGTGGGGGTGTCGCGCACCAGGCGTAAACCTGCCCCGATCTCTTGCCACGTCCCCTCGCGCCTTGTCGTCGGCGTCGGCGGCGGTTCCGGCGCGCGGATCGTCGCCAGCGAGGCTGCGGAGACGAGGAACGAGACGGTATCGACGAGCACCGTACCGGGTGCGGAGAGCGCCTGCATGACGAAGCCCGCGATGCTCCAGCCCCCGAACTCCGTCACGGATGCGCTCGCCTGGAGCTTGCTATTCCCTTCGATCAGTTCGTCCCGCCGCACGAGCGATGGCAGGTACGAGCGATACGCCACATCGAAGAAAACCGTCAGGATGCTGACGAATAGCGCGATGATGAAGAGCAGCGAGATCGTCAGGTGACCGAGGGCGGCGGCAAGCGGGATCAGGCCCAGCGCCATCGCCCGCCCGATGTCCACGACGATCATCACCGGGCGGCGGCGCAGACGGTCCACCCAGACCCCGGCGAAAAGCCCGACGATCAGCCCCGGCCCGTACTGCGCGGCATTCAGCAGCGCCACCTGGATCGGCGAGGCATGGAGCGTCAGGACCGCGACGAATGTCAATGCGAAGCCGCCGACGCGGCTGCCAAAGAGCGAGATTGTCTGCCCGGCCCACAACTTCAGGAAGTCGGGGTGCCGCCACAGCCCGGTGAAACGGGCGCGTGATGGTTCGGTTTGCAGTTCCATGTGAAAACACTCCCTCGATGCGTACCGTTGCGAACCGGCGTGTGAGGGAGACGCGAGCGGACGGGCACAGCCCGTGGAATCAGCATGATCTGGTGAGCACCCCACCGCGATGGCGGTTTCCGCACGCGCCCCTAGAGCGCGGCGACCCTATCGATGGCGCTGAAACACACCTCACGGAGTATGTTCACAAGATTTCCCTTTCGTGCCACGAGCAAAAGCCCGTGCCCATTGTGGTGAGCATACGAGGGAAAAGGCAGCCGGTCAATCGTTCGAACGTGCAGGTTTGGGCGCTAAGGATGCGCGACAAGGAACGCCGCGATCGAGCCGACGATGCGTTCCGGGGCGTCCTCCTGGAGAAAATGATTCGCATCGTCAATCTCGTGCGTGGTCGCGTCGGGATACCGCGCCTGCCATTGGTGAATCCCCGTGGGTGGCAGTACGAGGTCCTTCATGCCCCAGATGAGGAGCGTTGGTGTCGCCGCGAACCGGGACAATCCCTGTTCGATCCGCGCCATTTCCGCGTACGAGGCGTCTCCCTGCTGCACAGGAATATCGCGCGACCAGCAGAGCATGGCGATCCGGGATGCCGGGGTAGGGAAGGGCGCCCGGTACGCCCCCATGACCGTCTGCGTTAGACGCTCCGGGTGCTCTGTCGCGCCCATCAGCGCCGGTTCCAGATAGCCATTCCGCTTCAGGACAAACGATTCGCCGCGTTCGGAGCGGATAATCTCTGTCAGGCGCGGCATGGCGCAGGGCCATACGGCGAACGCCCAAGTATTGAGGAGCACCAGCCGCTTGATTCGCTCGGGGTGACGCGTGGCGAAACCAAGCCCGACCGGCCCGCCCCAATCGTGGAGCACGAGCGTGATGTCGCGCAGATCGAGTGCCAGCAGCAGGCTCTCCAGATTGCTGATGTGCTGCGCGAGGTGATAGCGCGCCGGGTCCGGCGGCGTCCCGGACTTGCCCATGCCCATATGGTCCGGCACGATGCAGCGGTATCGCCCTGAGAGCGGCGGGATGAAGTTGCGGAACAGATACCCCCACGTCGGATCACCGTGGAGCATCACGAGCGGTTCGCCGCTCCCCTCATCCACGTAATGCATAGCGAAATCGTCGACCTGGTGATAGTGCGGTGCGAACGGGAATGTCCCATCGAACGTCTCATGTTCGATATTACGCATGATGCTGCCCCTCCATCCGTCGCATTCTTGCCGAGATGACGGAGAGGGTACTCATAGAACGTGCTGCCGTCTATGCTAGGTCGAAACGTCCGCTGTCTTCGTAGCGACTATCGCGGCAAGGCCCTGCGCGAGGGTATATTCGGGCCGCCACAAGACCTGCCGAATGATCCGCGCGTTCGAGAGGCGGGAGATGCGCACGTCGCCCGCGCGCGCCGGGCCATACGCGAGTGTTGGCGCGACGCCGAGCGCGTCGCCGACGTGCCGCGCGAGGTCGTTGACGGTCGTCTCCACGCCGCTCGCGACATTCCAGACGCCGGACGAGTTCCACGAGAGCGCGGAGCGCACGGCGGACGCGACATCCGCGACGTAGACGAAATCTCGTACCTGCGCGCCGTCACCGTTGATGTGGAGGATTTCGCCGCGTGACAGACGATCGACGAAGGTCGCGATCACGCCGCCATCGGTGCCCGCGCGCTGCCGGGGGCCGTAGACATTCGCGGGGCGCAGGATGGCGTGCGACAGCCCGCTGAGCGCGACGTACGACTCCGCCGCCAGCTTGTGCACGCCGTACGGGCTGAGTGGGGCGGGCAGCATCGTCTCATCCGCCTGTACGTCCATGTCGCCGTAGATCGCGCCGCCGGACGAGAAGAAGACGATGCGCCCGACGCCCGACGCCTTCGCGCACGCCAGCACATTCTCCGTGCCGACGAGGTTCACACGGCGGTCGAAGGCCGGGTCCGCCACCGAACGCGGCACGGAGGTCTGCGCCGCGCAGTGGATCACCGCGTCGAACGCACCCGCCGCGAAGACTGTCATCAGCGCGGGGTCGGCGATGTCGTGGACGAAGAGCGGCACGCCGCCCGGCAGGTTCGCGCGGTCGCCGCCGGAGAGGTCGTCCACGACGGAGGCCCGCCAGCCGTCGTGCAGCAGCGTCTCGACGACGTGGCTGCCGATGAAGCCCGCGCCGCCCGTCACCAGCACGTTACCGCGATCGATTGTCTGCATCTCAATTTCCCTTCGTCGGCGGGAGGCCGAGCATCTCACTCATCGTCACGAACCGGTAGCCCCGCGCTTTCAGCGTCTGGATGATCCCGCGCACCGCGTCCACCTGCTGGCTGCGGTCCGTGCCGAGCCGGGTGTTGTCGCCATCATGCAGGAGGATGATGGAGCCAGGCTGAACACGATCCACCGTCCGCATGACAATGTTGTTCGCCCCCGGCTCGTCCCAGTCATTCGACTCGACATCCCACGCGATGGCGCGCATCCCCCGCTCGCCCACCATTCGCAGCGACCACGGTGTGTGGAAGCCGTTCGGGGCGCGATAGAGGCGCGGCGCGGCACCGGTGATCCCGCGCAAAATGTCATTCGTGCGCGTCGCGTCGTCGTAACTGAGGTCGAGTAGCGCGTCACGCTTGCGGTGGTGGTATGAATGATTGCCGAGATCATTCCCCTCGGCGGCGATGCGGCGCACGGTCGCCGGCTCGCGCTCCGCGTTCATCCCGACGCAGAAGAAGGTCGCGTGCACGCCCTCCTGCTTCAGCACATCGAGGATCAGCCCGGTGTACGGGTCGTTCGGGCCGTCATCGAACGTCAGCGCGACGATCTTCGCCGTGCGCGACCCGTGGACGTAAATATCCCCGAACGCCTGCGACGACGGCGTACGCGCCGCGTACGCGCCGTACCCGAGCGGCAGCATTACCACGAGCGCCATCAGCCAGCCAACCCGCGCGCGCCGCGTCAGCAACCCCTGCGCCTGCCCGCGCTTTGACCGGGAGCGGGCGGTCATGCGGCGAGGCATTAGCCCACCCCCCGGCCCCTTCCCGACATGGGAGGGGGGTTAGGGCCTCGCACCTGCCGCACGTCGTAGATAACGTACCGCTCCTGGGAATCACGGTAGACGGCGCGGGCGAGGTCGCGCCGCGTCAGGGCATCGAGCAGTTCGCGTTCGTTCGTCTTGTACTGCGCCTGATAGCCGCGCTCGATCGAAACGTAGTCGATCCCCTTCTTCGCGAGGTAGGCGCGGTATTCCTCCTCCGTCCACGAGCGGCGGAACATGCTCTCGGAGAAGAACTCGTTGCCGAGGCGCGCGCCGTGCCGGAGGAAGTAGTACTGCCCATCCTCGTACTGATTCGGCTCCATCACCCGGTAGGTCGCTGCCGGGTCGAACTGCCCGGAGGCGAAATACGGCGCGTAGATGTCCGCACTGTCGCGGAACAGCCCGCCGTAACCGCCCTGCGCATAGCCAAACGCGCCGTTCACCATCACCGTCGAGAAGATCAGCCCCGCTATCCAGACGGCGACGACGGGCCGGTACCAGCGGCGCAGGTGGACGGCGAGATAGGTTGCGAGGAACGGGAAGGCGAGCACCGTCGCGCGGCGCACGAAGCCGTCCGCAATCGACGAGATGATCACGCGCACCGAGTTCTCCGCCAGTGCGGGCGTCCCACGGGCGAGCAGAAGCGCGGGCAGGCTCAGCGCACCCGCCACAAGCCCCATCACGACGAAGTGCACCCGCCGCCCCGGCTCACCGAGAAAGTGGGCCGCGAGGTAGCAGAGCGCGCCGATGCCACCCGCGAGCGGATGCGTCGTGATGCAGAGCCAGAGCAGCACACCCGCCGCCAGATCGCGCCGCCGATCCAGCGCGATCACGAAGAGGAAGAAGAAGAAGGCCGACCAGAGGAATGGGAACTGGAAGGCGAGCACGCCGTCGATGTAGAACGGGTTCAGCAGAAAAAGGAGCAGCACCCACGGGTCACGCATCGCGGTCCGCGCCTTGATCGCGGCGATGGGCGTCCCAACGGCGGCGACGAGCATCAGGAACGTCACGCTCCAGTTGTGCAGCAGGGGCCAGAGCAGCGCCCCGATGAGCCACGGCACGAGCGCGTACGGGAACGTCACGGCGCGCCCGCCATCCAGCGCCGGGATATGGCGCGAGATGCCCCTCCCGGCCCACAACTGCTCCTGGATGGCCCAGACGTGGGCGTAGTTGCTCATCGAGTCATCGCCCAGGAAAATGCGCCTGACCGCCACGAGCAGGAGCATCACCGCGAGCAGCGCGAAGCCGATGCCGGGGAGCCACGGCGCCCACCGCTCCCGGATTCCCGCTGGGCGTGCGCGCATCGTCATCACCCGCCACCACGCGACGGGCATCGCGCCGAGGTCGATGAAGACATCCTTCATCCGCGTGTTCGAGCGGTAGACCGGCACGGGAACGCGGTGGTTGTTGCCGAGTTTGTAGCCGAGGCGCGGGAAGATCATCGCCAGTTCGACCGTCTCGCTGTAGCGGTACCCCTCGTAGTAGCGCGTCGCCTCGCCGAGCGGCCCGGCGCGGAAGACGCGGTAGCCGGATTCGACATCGTGGAATCGTTGCCCGCTCCAGAGCGTCGCCCACGCGGACATCAGCCAATTGCCGAGTTTCTTGTCCATCGGGTAGAGCGAGAAGTCCCGCCGCGCCATCAGGCCGTCAAGCCCGTCGCGCTCCAGTGCCTCGACGAGCGCGGTCACGTCGTCCGGGTCGTGCTGCCCGTCCGCATCGACGGTGAGGATCAGGTCGCTCGCGTCGAGTCGGCCCGCGTCCACCTCGCGCCGCACGAAGCGGAACGCCGCGCCGTACCCCGCCGAGAGGCCCCGGTTGGCGTCGAAGGCGATGAGTGAGGCGTGCGGCTTGTCCGCGATCCAGCGGGTGACGATGGCGCGCGTCTCGTCCCGGCTGCCGTCGTCCACGATGATGAGGCCGTCCACCATCGGGGAGAGCCGCGTCAGCACCGCCTCGACGGTCGGCGCTTCGTTGTACGCCGGGACGACCGCGATCAGCCGCCGCGCCACATCCTGCGCCGCGCCTGCGTCGTCGCGCACGGTGACACGGCGCGGCGGCCCCCACCCCCCATGAATGCGAAGGTCGTCCACATCGCTGTGAACGCGCCGTCCGAACATCCGTAACCCCTTCTCTTCCCTCTTCCCATCCGGGAACAGTACTGAGTACTGGGTACTGAGTACTGGGTACTGAGTGCTGAGCGCCCACCTTGTTACTCGCTACTCGTTGCTGTCCGCTTGCCAGTGTAGGTGGTGGAACATGACGCGGAGATGAATCGGGGTTCGTGCTTCTCAGATCACGGGTGGGTGCACGAGTATGTCGAGGAGGGCGGCGAGCGCGACGCGCGGGTCGTCGCACCGCCCGATGTGCACCGGCGAGGTCTGCACCACGGCGCTGCGCGTTGCGGTGAGCCAGTGGAACCGCTCCGATGGCGCGAGGCGCGCGATTGGTCCTCCGTCGGCACTCCCCTCGCAGACGGCGACGAAGGCCGCGAGGTGCCGCTCCACGACGGCGAGGTCGAGGGCGGGCGCAAGGGCGCGCAGCCGCGCCGCGTCCGGCTCGACCCGCGCCGCGAGGAACCGTGCGGTGCGGGCGAAGAGGAGCACGCCGACGTTGACGAACTCGCCCCGTTCCACGCGCGGGACGACGCGGACGACGGCGTAGCTATACCAGACGGGTGGCATCGGTGGCCTCCTGCTCGAAACCGCGCGGGGCGATGAGCCGCGCGAGGAAGTACGCCACGTACGCCTCCCGCTGTACCGCAGGGTCAGCGGTGTTCGCGTCCCCGGTCAGCCATTCATCCGGCACGCTCGCCACGATTTCCCGCACCACCACCTCGGTCAGCAGCGGGGCGAGCCGCGCGCCCGCCGCCGCGATCTCCCCGGCGAATGGCAGGAGGACGTGGTCCCGGATTAGCGGGAAGCGCGCCCCGGCTCGCCCCTCCCACACGCCCGCGCTGTGGTGAAAGTAGAGCGCGGCCCCGTGGTCGATCAGATACAGGCCGCCGCGCCAGAGGAGCAGGTTCGTGTTGCGCGGCGTGCGATCCACATTGGTGACGTAGGCATCGAACCAGACGATTGACGCGGCGAGGTCCGGTGCGATGTCGCGGTCGGCGGCGGGGTCGAAGGCGATGGCGCCGGGGAGGTACGCCAGCCCGAAGTTCGTCCCGACGCTGCCGCGCAGCAGGTCCTGAATCTCGGGGTCCGGCTCGCCCTCCCCGAAGCCCGCGTCGAGGTCCACGAGCGCGGGGGCGGGCACCGGCAGCCCGAGAACGCGGGCCAGTTGCGTCACGATCACCTCGGCGACCAGCGCCCTCGGCCCCTGCCCCGCGCCGCGAAACTTCACCACGTACGTCCCCGGCGCGTCGGTCTCCACCACCGCCGGGAGCGATCCGCCTTCGCGCAGCGGCACGACGTATCGCAGGCCCGTCACGCGCTTCACCATCTGCCCCACCCTCGCCTCTTTCACGTGGAACCTTCTCTCGCCTGGATAGTGAACGGGATGTTGCCTACAGATTCTCACTCCCCGTCAACAGTGTATCGGTAGAAACCGTTCTCCCTTGTATCAGTCGGCAGGTGGCGGTCGGCAGAGTATCCCAGGATGATACTCTGCCGACTGTGTCGACCGCCGTCAGTTTCCCATGTTGCGGAAGGCGCGGCGCTTGACGGGCGGCATCGCGTTCATCGCACGGAACACTGCCTTCGCAATTGCGAGGGCGAAGCGGTTGTCCGACACCGCCTGCTTCATCGCTTTCATCGAGCTTTGCACGGCGGCGAAGCCGTACTCCACCATCTCCGTCTCGTAGTCGTGGATGGCGGCGAGGAGTGGCTTTTCGCCGCGATGGACGGCGGTGAGGTTGCGGCAAAGAAGGGCGGCGGCGCGCAGGGCAGTGTTCGCGCCGATGCCGCGATACGGCGTCATGCTGTGAATGGCGTCGCCGAGGAGGGTGATGCGCTTTGTCTCCCAATGCGGAATCGGGACGGAGGTGTGAATCGGGGTTGGCGTCATGGTGGATGGATCAGAGAGTTCGACGAGCCGCCGGAGGCGCGGGTGCCAATGCTGCATCATGCCGAGGACAACCTGTTGCAGCGCAGAGCCGTCCATTACCTCCGGGTCGCCCACGATGGGAAACTTCTCGCGCCGCGCACCAAGTGCCCACATCACATAGTCCGCTGTGTTATCGAAGAGCAGGCCGGGGTGTAGATCGGCGGCGCTGTCGTTGCCACCGATTTCCCCGGCACCCTGTGGGGCGCGCCGAAACTCCTGTACCGCGATGAACAAACCCTTGCTCTCCGACGCCATTACGGAGGCGGGGCCGTCGAACAGCTGCGGAGGGAGGAGTGTCCGTACCTCGTCCGTGAGCGGCGCCTTTCCGATGACGGTGAAGACGCCCGTCTCGATGCGCTCCGCCTGCGGGAGGAACTGCTTACGCACCCGTGAGTTCGCACCGTCCGCCGCGACCAGCACGTCGCCCGCCGCTGCTGTGCCATCCCCGAAGTGAGCGACGACCGTGCCGTCCGGCGACTCCTCGTATCGCACGAACGTCTTGTCGAAGTGGACGATGTCGTCCAGACCAGCGAGCAACACCTGCCGCAGCGTGATCCGGCTGGCGGACTTGTGGCTGTCCACCGGGTCGAGAGGGTTGACATCGGGCACTGTCACGGCGAGCAATTCGCGCAGGCGCTGATCGAGGAAGGTGAATCCCTTGTTGGACTTGCCGCAGTTCGCCACGAAGGCGTCATAGAGGTCAGGGGGTAGGCAGTCGTGCAGCGCGCGGCTACCCGCCGGGTTGATGTGGATGCGGTACCCTTGCAGGCGATCCGTGCGGGAGCGGTCGCGCTCGTAGACGGCGGCGCCGATCCCCGCCTTCTTCAGCCCCTGCGCGAGGCAGAGGCCGCCGAGGCCGCCGCCGATAATGACCACATGGAACGGCGTTGCAGACATGATGAGACTTCCCTTCGCTACTGGCGCAACCATTCATTTGGTTGGCCCCGCGTTGCCTCACCTGTTACACTGATCGTGGTGCTTCGTGTCAGGTTTCGCAATGCGGGACCGGCATGAGGTCAATGGCCCTCGGTAGGTGGTGACACACCCGCTGGGGGCTTATTATTCTCAGCGATTCGCCATCCTCCCTCCTTCCATCGCGACGTATTCGCCGTCGTTCTCCGCAGACTGAGTCGTGCCCGCGATCGCGGGCACGACACGCTCGCGCCACTGCCGCACCTGCTCCAGCTCGAACTGCCACTGGCTCCGATGATGGCGGATGACCTCGGCTGCCAGCACGCGCATCGCCGCGTTCGCCGCGTTGCTGACTGTGGGGACCGCCTCATCCACGAGCGCGGCGCGTTCGCGGTCCAGATAGAACACATGAGATTGGCAGTACGCGAGGTAATGATCGAACAGGTACTGGCGATCTTCCGGCGTGAGGAGATCGAGAGAGAGCATCTTTGCCCAGAAGAGTTTCTGATACTCGCCGGGACTGGATGCGGTATCCATCATGAGCTGGTGAAAGTGTCGACGCCCCGCCTCGGTGATCCGATAGCTGCGCTGGCGACGGCCGCTGGTCGGCGTCGCACCGTCGGGGGCGGCGATCAACTCCTCGGCTTCCATCCTCGCGAGCAGTGGATAGAAAGACCCGTGACTGACTTTCGCGAATGGCCCGATGATGTCGCTAATGATCTTCGCGATCAGGTAGCCGTGCATCGGCCCACGCATGAGTAATGAGAGGATATACAACTCATACATCGCTGGCTCGTACCTGCCGCATCTCTTGCGGTACTCGTGTACAGATCATCGTCTTTCTTCCTCGCAGTTGTTAACGACTCTCCCGAACCATAGGTTTCTCAGATATGTCTGAGGGGACTATATCCACGGGCATGATTCCTGTCAAGAGTCGTGGGACAGACACGTCCTATCATACGCCGCGCCGCCCAGTATCTGGACAGGCGGTACGGACTGCGGAGACGCATTTCATCTTCCGTTCATGGTACGTGTGCCATCATCGGCGCAGGCGTCGGGAAGCGTGCGCCACCAGTGGGGAAGTGGGAAGAACAAAGGGAGTGGGGCGGCGATGAAAGTACCCGCAGCGAGCATCTATTTCCCGCCGGAAGACCGCGCGGTGATCCTCAGCCAGATCGACGAGATTCTTCAGACCGGGCAGTTGACGCTCGGCAAGTACGGGCGGGCATTCGAGGAACAGTTCGCGGCGAAGATTGGCGTCGCGCACGCCATCGCCGTCTCCAGCGGCACGAGCGCGATTGAGATCCCACTGCGCGCGCTCGGCGTCGAGGGCAAGGAAGTCCTCGTTCCCACGAACACCTTCTTCGCCACCCCCGCCGCCGTGCTGCACGCCGGTGGGCGCGTGCGCTTCCTCGACACCGACCCCACGACCCTGTCCGTGGACATGGACCACCTGCGCGCCTCGATCGGGCCGGAGACGGCGGGCGTGATCGTCGTGCACATCGGTGGCATCATCACGACGCACATGGACGCGATCCGCGCCCTCTGCGACGCGCACGGCTGCTGGCTCTTCGAGGACGCGGCGCACGCGCAGGGCAGCACACTCAACGGGCGGAGCGCCGGGACGTGGGGCAACGCGGCCTCCTTCTCCTTCTATCCGACGAAGGTGATGACTTCCGGCGAGGGCGGCATGATCGTCACGAACGATGACCGCATCGCGGAGGAGGCGCGCATCTACCGGGACCAGGGCAAAGCCGGCTTCCTGACGAACTTCCACACGCGCCTCGGCAACAACTGGCGCATGTCCGAGGTGCACGCCGTGATCGGCCTCTCGCAACTGGCGCGATTGGACGAGTTCATCGCGCACCGCAACCACATCGCCGCGATCTTCGACGAGGCATTGCCGGGGATACCGGACCTGACGCCGATTCGCCCGCCCGACAACGGCGTCTCCTGCGACTACAAATACCCCGTGCTCCTGCCCGCCGGGGTGGACCGCGCCGCATTCAAGCTGCGGCTGCGGGAGGAGTGGGAAGTCTCCTGCTCCGGCGAGGTCTATGACGTGCCCTGCCACGAGCAGCCCGTCTTCGCGGAGTGGCGCACCGGGGCGCTGCCGCGCGCGGAGGATGTTTGCGCCCGCCACATCTGCCTGCCCATCTCCGCCACAATGACGGATGAGCAGGCGCGGCACGTCCTCACGGCGGTCGCAGCGGTGCTGAGTGAGCAACGAGTAGCCAGTAGCCGGTAGTCAGGAGAGGGTTCGGGGTTCGGGGAAGATCTAAAATACCCACCCCGAACCCCGAACCGATAGAGGGAGTTTAGGATGCAGCACGTCATCGTCACAGGTGCAGGGGGCTTCATCGGGTCGCACGTGGTGGACGCGCTGATGGGCGCGGGGAAGCGCGTCACGGCGCTCGACTTCCCCAGTGTGCAGATGCACCGCCGCGATCTGCCGTTCGTCGCGGGGACGATTGACGATGTCGATGTGCTCGCGGCGGCGTTCACGGGGCAGGATGCGGTCTTCCACCTCGCCGCCATCTCGAACGTCAACCATGCGTACGACGACCCCATCGCGTGCGTGCGCACGAACATCCTCGGCACCGCCAATGTGCTGGAGGCGGCGCGGCGAGCGGGCGTCGGGCGCGTCATCCTCGCCTCGACCGTCTGGGTCTACAACGCGGCCCCCGTGGACGCTGCCGAGCCGCTGACGGAGGAGACGGCGCTCGCCGCGAACGCGACGAATCACGTCTACACCTCCTCGAAGATCGCGGGGGAGATGTTGCTGTCGGACTGGAGCCACCTGTACGGCATCCCGTACACCGTGCTCCGCTACGGCATCCCGTACGGTCCCCGGATGCGCGATGAACTGGTGATCGCGAAGTTCCTCGGCAAGGCATTGCGCGGCGAGTCGCTCACCGTTGGCCACGCGAGCCGCCATTTCCTCTACGTCGGTGATCTCGCCCGCGCCCATGTGCTCGTGCTCGGTGATGTGGCGAAGAATCAGACCTACAACCTCGAAGGGCCGGAGACGATCACCATCCGGCAGGTCGCGGACGCGGTGCGCGCCCTCGTCGGCACGGACGTCACCATCGAGGAGCAGCTCGGTCGGCCCGGCGATTACCGCGACCGCACCATCTCCGCCGCGAAGGCGAAGCGCGACCTCGGCTGGGAGCCGGACGTCCCGTTCAGCGACGGGATGCGCCGAACGTATGAGTGGTTCCGCACTCAGCACGCCTCGTATCGCGCCGCCGAGCCGCAGGTCGCGGTCGCGGCGGGGACGTAACACGGCGTGGCCACGCTCTCGCCGCGAGATTTGCCTACCCCCCCGACTTCCTTCCCCACGGAGGAAAGGGGAGCGGTAGGGGTGGTTCCTGAAACATCCCCGGCGCAGGAAGCGTTTGCTCCCCCTTCCCCCATAAGGAAGCGGGTGCGGGCGCCCTCTGGGCGGCATGGGCAGCGTGGGGGGTTAGGTATCCCCTGGCGCGCGGTCGGCATTCTCGGCGGCGTGACGATTGTTGCTGTGGCGGCGCTCGCGAAGTCGGGTGAATTACCGTCGGTCTGGCGGGCATTGCGGGGTGCAGATGCGCGCTGGCTGTGCGCGGCGCTCCTTGCACAGGTGCTGCCCTACCTCGCGCTCGCGCGGATCTATTCCTCACTCTTCGGCCAGCAGGGATACCCGCAACCGCTGCCGCTGCTCGCGCGGGTCGCGACCGTCGTGTTGACGATTAACCGCGTCCTGCCGACGATGGGCGTCACGAGCAGCGTCTACCTCGTCACCACGCTGCGGCGGCGCAAAATCCCCGATGGGCGCATCCTCGTCGTGCACACGCTGGAGATCGTCTCGTACGCGGTCGCCTTCGCGATGGTGACGACGTGGGGCGTGCTCGTCTTCGTCACGCGCGGCGCGATTGAGCAGGTGGAGATCCTCGTGCCAGTGGTGATCCTGGCGGTGGGCGCGTTCTTCGGGTTGCGCTGGATGCGGCGGCGGGGGTTGCGACCGATCATCCTCCGGTGGGCGTTCGCCGGGAACCGAATTATTGGCCGGATCATCCCGATTCGCGCGCTCCGCATCACCGAGGCGCGGATCGAACACTTCATCGACGAGGTCTGGCACGGGGCGCGGCTCGCGGCGACCCGGCCCGACTGGTTCGTCCGCGCGGTGCTCTGGCAGCTCGCCTCGCTCGGCGGCGACTGCCTGACGATTGGCTTCGCCCTCGCCGCGCTCGGCGCGGACGCGCACCCGAACACGATCATCATCGCCTTCGCGGCGGCGACGGCGCTCTCGGCGGTCTCGTTCCTGCCCGGTGGCGCGGGATCGTTCGAGGCGGCGATGGTCGTTGTCCTCGTGCGGCGCGGCGTCGGCTTCGACGCGGCCCTCGCGGCGACGCTGATCTTCCGCGGCTTCACCTTCTGGCTGCCCCTCGCGCTCTCGCCCGTGCTCTTCACGCGGCGGGAGCGAACGGCCGTGCGCGGGCCGACCACGGCGGCAAATCGAGCCGGATGACCCTTGGTTTTTCGCGGGGAGAATGATCGGGGTGAGGGCTGTGCACTACTGCCTCCCTGGGCCTATCCGCGCGCCACGTCACGCTTGGCGGGGAACCTTTCGACGAAGGCGCCCGTTGACCTACTATCGAATCGCGGCACGCCGCGACGCTCGCCGATCGAAATCCCACGGAGTCACGCCGATGGATACCCCCGCCGCTCCCGCGTCAGACGCTCCCGCTCTTCCGCCCGGACCGCGCAAACCGTCGCGCCGTCGGCTCGTCCTGCTGGCGCTCGTGGGTGCGGCCGCTGCGCCATTCGCGACGGGCAGGGCGGTGCTGGTACGATCGGACGAGACGTGGCCGGGCACGTTCGCGCTGTTCCCAAACCCTAATGCCGCGCCGTTCGGCCTCAGCGATAATTGCGCGGCCAGGTACGGGGGGGATGCGCGCGATCTGCTCCCCGCCGCGCTTGGCGGCGATCACCAACAGGTGACGATGGATACCCGCACAACCGCCGACGCGCTGTACCAGGCAACGGGTGGGGACGCCCGTATTACGGTGCATCGGTACACCTTCACGGATGAGGCGCGTGCCGCCGTCGCACGCGCGGCAGGCACGCTAAATCGGCCGCAAATCATCCGCCTGCGGCTTGACGCGCGCAAGTACTGGATTCGCGATTACGTCCTCTACAACGACGACATGACGACAGGGAGGAGCGGGATCATCTACAACTGCGCCGAGTATCTCGTCCAGATCAACGCGCGTTCCGCGACACTCCGCGACGCCTATGCGCGAGCGGCGCATGATCGTGAACGCGGAAAAGAGTAGCCCGCGCGCGAATTAGCCGCGTCCCTGATCTGTTGCCGTGAACTCTTCCGCCGTGATCCCGTACACAAACACATCGAAATGCCGCCCATCGGTGAACCCCATGCGACGCAGTCGGCCTTCCTGCCGGAAGCCGAGGCGTTCGTGGAGGCGGATCGACGCATCGTTGAAGTCGTACACCTGCACGGTGCACTTCTGGTAGCGGAGTTCGCGGAACATGGCGCGCAGGAGGATGCGCACCACATCGGATGCGTACCCCTGACCGCGATATTCTTCGAGCACATTCAGCCCGTAGGCGAAGGTGCCGGTGCGCCGGTCGCAGTCGTGCGTCGCGATGCCGCCCGCAACCGCGCCCGCTTCGTTCTCCATCACGAGCGTGTAGGTGTCCGTCTCGGGCCGCGTCCGCGCGCGCTCCTCCACCCATCGCCGCGTCGCCTCTGCGGATTGCGGGAAACGGATGAAATCCAGCCGCCGCGCCTGCTCGTCGTCCCGATTCCACCGGAAGAAGACCTCCCAGTCGAACGGTTCGACCGCGCGCAGCCGCACATGTTCACCTTGCCAGATAGAGGGCATCGATACGGCCTCAGTTCCCTTCATGGGTGATACGGTCAGTGTAGCGTATCCGCTGCCCGCGCGCGCATCACGCGGCGCGGCGATGGTAGACGCGGGATGCCGGGGGTTGTACGCTCCGGCAATGAAAGCGATCACGCCCATCGCACGATGCCTGTGGATATGTTGCGTACTGATCGTTCCGCTTGCGGGGTGCGCCCGTGGTGTGGCCGTGCCCGCCGCGACGGCTTCCCCCATCGCGTCGCGGAAACTGCCGCTGATCGGCGTCAGCCTGCCCGATGTCGCGTCCACCGATGTGACGCTCATTCAAAAAGGGCTGGCGGACAACCAGCGGAAGAATGATGTCTCGCTCCTCTATCGCTCGGCAGACGGCAAGGCGGAGAAGCAGGTATCGGATATCGCGGGCTTGGTGCGGCTCGATATCGTCGGCTTGATCGTGCTGCCGGTGGACGCGGCGGTCATCGCACCCGCGATTGAGGCGGCGCGGCAAAAAGGCATTCCCGTGCTGGCAATCGACACGCCGCCCACCGGGGGCATGATCGATTCGCTCGTGCGCCCCGACTACCGCGCGAACGGGCGCGAGGCGGCGAAATACTCGACGGAGACATCGACCGCGAAAGGCGCGACGCTCATTCTGGCGGCAAACGACGCGCGCGGCGAGGATTTCACCGCCGGAGCGCAGGAAGGTCTCGCGAAAGCGACCGCGCCCGTTCAGACCATCGCCATCGGCGACACAACGGAGATCGCGGGTGTCGTGCTCGCCGCCGTCCGCGACAGGAATGTGCGGACAATTCTCGCGGGGGATGACACGCTCGCGCTCGCGGCGGCGGGGGCGCTCAAAGGTGCGGGGCTGCTCACCGGCGTTGAGATCGTCGGGCACGGCGGCACGCGGGACGCGATCCGCGCCGTGCTGGAGGGCACGCTCGCGGGCGATGTCGATCTTCGCCTACAGGACCTCGGTGTCGCGGCGGTCGGGGGTATCGCCGCGCTGGCGCGAAAGAAGCAGCCGTCGTCCGACGTGATCGTGCGGATCGACGGCGTCGATGTCCCCGTCAACGCGGTGGCCGGTCGCCTCATCAACCGCGACAACGCGCGCGACATGCAAGAACGCTGGCCGGACCTTATGTACGCCGCAGCCGTGACGCCGACACCGACGCATACGCCATAGACTATTGCAATCGGAACGTAGTGAGCGTTTTCAGCACGATTTCAGGCAATGCTCAGATGCAATTCAGCGATGGGACCTATGATGCATGTGAAGGTTGAATTGGTAATTGTTTTCTCTCTTATCTCCGTCCGATTGCGGCGTCGTTCCTCCTCCTCGGCGTTGCGACGCATGGACGGTCTCTCTCGGGAGCGGCATACCAGCCGCTCCCGTTTCGCTGTGCATCTCTCACAGATCAGGCGGCGCGGCCGTTTGCGCGCTTCGCCAGGCCGGTGCGAAGCCCTTCAGCGAGGAGCGGGCAGGACGCGAGTGCGGCGGTCTCCGAGTCGCCCTTGTGGTTGATGATTGCGTTGACGCGCGCGACCGTCCACTGCGGGAAGGGCCGTTCGAGCAGCGCGAGGAGTTGGCCCGCCTCGACGTTCCCCTCGGTCAGCACGCGCACATACCAGCCGGTGCGGCCCGTCGCCCGCACCCGTGTCGTCAGGTCCTCGATGCGCCAGCGGCGCGCGATCTTCCAGCACGGCCCGCGCGGCTGCGAGATTTGCACGTGGACGTCCCCGATGCCGTACGTGTCACCGATGCAGACCGTCTCCTCGGTCTGCCCCGCGACGGTGAAGTTCTCCCCAAAGCCGCCGTGCGGGAACCGCTGGCCCATCTCGGCCTGCCACAGCGGGTAATGGCTCGCGGCGTAGCAGAGGGCGGCCTTGTCCGGCCCGCCGTGATTCTTCGTGTCCGCCTGCTGATTCCCCGCGAGGTTTTCTGCGCCGAGCCGGATTGGTCCCGTCACGGGCTGTCTGGCGAAACTCGTCACCCACGCGCGTTCCATCTCATCGGGCGCGCCCTCCAGGCCATAGTGCGTCGGCATTCCCACCTGAATCGAACAGATCATCGGATCATTCGTCGGCATCATCGTCTCTCCCTATCCGCAACCATCACATGATCGTCGGATCGAAACCAAGTGAACCGCAAAGGCGCAAAGGACGCAAAGAGAGATCGGGTTTCAATACAGAGCGCGCAGAGTTCACAGCGAACACAGAGCAATCCTCTTTTTACCTCTGTGCCCTCTGTGTGCTCCGTGTCCTCTGTGTTAAATCCCCGTCCCTCTGCGTCCTTTGCGCCTTTGCGATTCCCCCCGGTTTGTCATCCCTCACGACCACGCCGCCCCTATCAACGATGATCGCGCGGCGCGTCCGGCGTGAAGACCCGATGGAGCGCCAGGCTCTCAAATTCCGTCGCGAGGCAGTCCATCGCGATCTCGTCCCACCATCCACCGCCCATCATCCAGCACTGCCGCCGCCTGCCGTACTCGCGGAACCCCGCCCTGGCGTACGCCCGCTGCCCCGCGATGTTCCATTCCCCGACCGTCAGCGCGACATTGCGAAGCCCGAGCGCGGTGAAGGCGTAGTCGAGCATCAGCCGCGTCGTCTCCGTGCCGTAGCCCTTGCCCCGCGCGTCCGCCTCGCCGATCAGGATGCCGAACTCCGCCCGCCCGTTACGGTAATTGATGTCAAACAAGCCAACGGTGCCGATGGGCCGCCATGTCGCCCGCTCGTAGACGGCGAAGTCGACGCCGTGCTCGTCTGCCGTATCGCGCTCGTACCGCGCGGCCCGCTGTTCGAGCGTCTGCGGGAGCGGCACGCCGCTGTTCCGCCGAGTCGCGAGGTCGTTGCTCCAGCGCATGATGAGTGGCAGGAGATCACGATGCATCGGGCCGAGGGCGACCTTCTCTCCGACGATGTTAATGATTGGCTGCTCCACGGTTGCCTTTCACTCGGTGGCGTAGGCTTCGGCCTGCACGAGAGATTGCAGGCCGAAGCCTACGCCACCACGTTGATTGCTGGATGGTGCATCGTCGCGTGATGGATGGTGGCCGTGCCGCTGAGATGATCTGTCATGAGCGCGGCGAGTTCGTCGCACGCGACGCGCAGGGCGGCCTCATCGGTGGGCGGCAACGCCTCGATGCAGAGAAAAGCATCGGTCGTCGCCTCGGTCAGTTTGGTGCGCTCGGCCTCGCGCCAGTTCCACGCGCGGCAGATGACGCCGGTGTCGTCGCGGTAGATCACCTCGCCCGGTTGCGGCGGTTGTGGCTCCGCACTGCCGAGCGGCACGAACTGCTCGCCGCCCGCCGCCCGCGTCAGCCGGATAGCGCCCGCGATGGCGCGCAAGTCCTCACCGCCGCATGGCAGCAGATGGCGGAGCGAGACGGCATTGTACAGGTCCACCAGCGGGTTGATGCTGCGGACATTTCCCGCGACGGCGGAGCGCAGTAGATTCTCGATGGACGAGCGTTGCTTGGCGGGCTTGATGCCGAAGGCGCGGTACGCCTCCCGCCACGGCGCGATGGCCGGAAAGGTGACAATATCCGCCGCTCCGACTGTACGCGCTACCCCGGCGACCGCGTCCGCGAGCAGGGCGGCGCACGCATCGGCGTTCCGCGTATTGTCCACGCCACGCACGACGATCACGCCGACCTGCGCGTCAGGAAAGAGCGACCAGAAGGGCGGCTCGATGGTGAAGCGCGTCGCGGTCACGGGACGATGCTGCTCAGGTCGATGACATCACCGAGGATAATCTCGCCATCGAGGAGGATTTCCGCACGGATACCCCCGCGATCAGTCATCGCTCGATTGAGGCCGGGTTTGCCGGTCAATCCCTCGACATAACCGCAGGGTGGGCAGGGGCGCTCCCCGTAGCACTCGATTCCTCCAATGCAGAACCGCTTACCGATCAGTTCATCCAGGCGAATGCCGCGCGTCACGAGGTTGCGGCGGCATTCGCTGGGCGCGAGCGCGATGCCTGTCTCGCGCTCCATCGCTTCGAGTGATTCGGCCTCGATCAGCGTCAATCGCCGACCCGTCAGTGGCGGCACCCTGGAGTAGTAGCCGCGCCCGTCGAAGTAGCGATCCCTCTCCAGCCCGCGCCCCGCGACGACGCGCGTCCGCTCCAGCGCGATCATCGGCGCGGCGGCGGCAGGCGCGATGAAAATGCCTTCGACGCGCCCGACCGCGATCTGCGTGCGATCCGGCATCGTCTGCGTTGCCATACCAAACCCCTTTCCTTCATCGACGAATGCGACCGGATGATTGTACAGGAGTGTGGCGCGCAACGCCGCCCACCCCCTGCCCCCTCCCGGAGCGGGGGGGGTTCTGAATCTTTCGGCTCCCCTCACCGCCTTGGGGAGGGCGGGGAAGGGTTTCCCGCGAGAACGCGCGACGCCTCCGCCTACCGTGCCCGGAGTGCGTATCGTGGCAACCGGCGCACGAGTGCGGGGGCACGCTCCCACGCTTCCTGTGCGGTGTTCCAGAGCAGGCGACCGCCGAAGTAGCCGAGCGCGACGCCGCAGATACCGTTGATGATCTGGAAGACGCCCGCCCCGACATACCGCCGCCCCCAGCCAATCAGGAGCGGGAAGCCGAGGCACCAGAGGAGCGATCCACACAGGAAGCCCGCGAGCAGCAGAGTGAACCGCGCCGGGGTCGTGCCGCCCGTCTCCGTCGCGACGAGGCTCGTCCCGACGCCCGACCAGAAGGCCAGCCCGAAGGGGTTCGCGATCGAGAAGATGATGCCGGTGGAGAAGTTGCCGCGCGCCGTCTCGCCCCGCGCCAGCGGCACGCTGCCACGCCACGCCTCGTGCAGCGCGCGCCACGCTAACCGCAGCAGGAACCCCGCCCCCACGAATCCCAGCGCGAGCCGGATCGACGGACTGCGGAGGAGGAACGCGCTCCCCGTCAACGCGAGCGCGGCCCAGAAGCCGTCGCCGATTAGCGCGCCTAGTACAAGGCCAGACAAGGTTGTGTGTAAGGATGTAGAATCATCGCTATGAAACCACCGATCTTTGTCCGTCCATTGACGGACGGCGAACAGACCGCCCTGCTTGCTGGCCTCCGTTCCGCCG
>JAABUS010002140.1_pt1 | contig 38801 bp, 38 predicted proteins | sample 5560161 | NCBI WGS metagenome assembly JAABUS01 (sample SAMN10711885, study PRJNA513376) | rock metagenome | isolation source: Antarctica rocks | place: Antarctica: Victoria Land, Trio Nunatak nord | collected 2016-01-04
ATAAATAAATAAATAAATAAATAAATAGATATATTTTAAATTTATTATCGTTTCTAATATATAATTTTATTATTTATTTATAATCTACTCTTATCGCTCCCGTAATTCTTTTACGAAAATAACGACTTTATAAATTAATAATTAATTTATAAATAATAATATTATATAAATTTATAAGAATAAAATCTTTAAATCTTTCTATTATTTATATAATCAAAATAATAATAATTATTATTATAAAAAATAATAAAAATATATAGAGATATTAAAATCTATATTATTATAATATTTAAGGTATATATTAATAAATTAAAAGAGCGACGTGGGGTATTCGGGCTAACGCTAGAATACCCCTATTATAGTATTTAAACTAGAACGTACTATAACGTTATAATAATCTTTAAGTTATTTAAATAATAATAATTATAATTAATAGGAATTCTAATAAATTTTATAAATTATCTTAAAATAAACTTCGAAATAAATAATTAAATAATTAAAGTAAATAATTAATTAAAATAAAATATATTATAGTATATTTAACGAATATATAGTTATATATATAATTGATAAATTTCATAACTTTATTATATATTTTTTATTTAGCCTTACCGCCCCCGTAATCTCCTTGCGGAGATGGCGACCCTCTAGTGATACCGTAAGAGCGACTATTGTAGATTCAAGACAGGTGCGAGATCCAAGATAACAATCTTGCGGAAAGGAAGATACTTCAATAACAACGAGGCTTACAGCAAGATACTATACCGTTGAACTGACTCTCGTAGAATCAGGAACGGTTGAAGTTTATGATCTCGATTTTGCTCGCGGCTGGCCCACCAAGTTGGATCCGAAACATTCCAGAGGCCAAATCAGGAATAGCGGTCCGATCCAGATCAGACAAGCCAGAGGCACCAGCGTTGGCGTTCGACACACTGCGTCGGCCCACAATTTACCTCGCCCCCACAATTAGCATGGACGTTTGGCGCCTCTTGGGCTATGCCAGAACGTCCTTCTACTCCCATCTCTCCTCGCTCGAGCTCCCCGCAAAAGACCAAGGCGCCAAAAGAACGAGCCTCCTAGACTTCTGCAAGAGTATCACGCCCATGTGCCGTCTCAACCCGCTCCTCTTCAATGGCCACCTACAGACGTTCTGGACGGCTGTAAAGAGCTATGACATACCAATCTACTACAAGCGCCGAATATTCTCAGCGGAAGACCCAGCGTTCGCCGGAACATTCGCTGTGGATTTCGTGGTGGGGGAGTATGAAGGTGCTGATGAGAGTTTACCACCAAGGACTACATTTTACAAAGATTTGGAGTTCGAGGATATTGGATCACAAGATGCCAAGCCTATGCTTGTGACACTGCACGGACTCAGTGGAGGCTCCCATGAGATATATCTACGGCATGTATTACGGCCGGTGGTGGAAGCAGGATGGGAAGCATGTGTAGTCAATAGCAGAGGCTGTGCAATGAGCAAGATAACCACGGGTGTATTGTACAATGCTCGAGCTACATGGGATATTAGACAAATTGTGAAATGGCTGAGGCAAAAGTTCCCCAATCGGCCATTATTTGGGCTTGGGTTTAGTTTGGGTGCAAATATTCTTGTCAATGTACGTACACTAGATAGCATTCAATTGATAATGTTGGATCTGATGCTCTCTTACTGTGCAGTATCTGGGTGAAGAGGGAGAGGGATGTGAGCTCAAGGCTGCTGTTGTGTGCTCCAATCCGTGGAATCTCGAAGCTGGATCTCTGGCGCTTCAAAGGACTTGGCTTGGGAAGGAGGTGTATTCGAAGACGATGGGGACGAGTATGAAGAGACTGTTTGAAAGGTTTGGAGCCAATGGCTGTTCTAATCGTTGATGAGCATTGTCTGACCACTCTGCAGTCACGTCGATGCTATCTCGAAGAACCCTCGTGTAGACATTAAGAAGGTCCGAAGTATCACGTATCTCTTCGAATTTGACAGGTAAGGTCATCTTCAGGGACAGACGACAGAGCTGACGCTTTCGTAGAGAGCTTCAAGGTCCCACTTGGGGTTACCCCACTGAAGGGGCTTATTACAGAGACGCTTCCTCCTGCGACTCCCTCCTCGCAGTCAGCATCCCACTTTTCGCTTTGCATGCAACAGATGATCCGGTAGGCAATCACCAACGAAAGTCTGACGCTTCGTGCTAATCTGACATAGATAGCGGTGTACGAAGCAATACCGTACCACGAATTCCGTCAAACCCCTTTCGCTGTACTTTGTACTACCTCAATGGGTGGACATTTGAGCTGGTTCGAGAGCGGTGGTGGCAGGTGGTTCGCTAAGCCGGTATGTCAGCTACACAGCGTTCAACCTCGGGATCGATCCGGCTGACCATACGCTTAGGCTAGCCAGTTCCTCATCAAAATGGCTCAAGATATTGACCTCAACAAGCTTAAAGATTCAAGCTTGAGCGATGGTGCTTTCGATGAGAAGGATCCGGTATTTTTTAATCCCATGCGTCGAAAACTACAGATTCCGAGCGAAATATAGATCCGTCCCACTGCATTCCGAAGAGCATAGACTATAGGCTGCCATGGGCCGCATCAAGCAAACGAGACTCGTTTTCGACCGGCTTTGACCCCATTCGAGGCCTTGGGTGCGCTCTCGGTCTCCGTATCAACGGGCATATCTGACTTCCTCTTGCGCTTCTTGCGCATAGAATCCTTAGTCTCCTCCTACGCCATGGTCAGCCCCACCTCGTCAGGCTGTAAGTATCTGGAACCATCGTACCAGCTTCGACTTCCTCTGCTCCTGCCTTTCCTCTGCCTCTTTCTTCCCAGCGTCCCTAATCTCCTCCATTTGCCTGCTCTTCATCATCTTGCTCTCAATTTGACCCTCTTTATTCGCATTGACAATGGCCAGGATCGTCATCATACTCTCCTAATCAAGCCAGATATTAGCAAGGGTGTCAAGCCGCGCACCCAATTTAGCCGTAGTTATACCTGGTCATCCACAAAAACTTTGCCCTTCTTCTTCCCCTTCGGCAGATCCACGCCCACGGGAGTGATCATGTTCAGCTTCGGTATCCCCAACTCTTTGTCCGTGTAGACTCTTCTCTTCTTTTTGACTGGCCCTTGTGCAGACTTGGTCTTTTGCTGCTTGGGTGGAGGAGCTTTGGGTTTTTTCAAGACTCGGCTTTTCGTATTCGCGCCAAGTGCGCTGGGTTTGCTTGAGCCTTTGGAGCCTTTGGAGCTCTTAGGTGCCTTGACAGAGGACTTTACAGTTCGGGTGGGCGCCATAGCGAAGTGTGTAACCTGGGTTGTCTTGTTGTGCTGGGTTGGAACATGAAACTTTCTTCGTCTAGGCACCACCACTTGACGAAGGCATTGCCGAAGCGCTAGTGAACGCTAGCTACTTTATAGTCTGATATCTTCACCCCTTCTCAAACCAGCAAGAACAGTCCTTGTTGATTGGTTTGATCTTATATCAAACGAATCTCGATTGTGATTTTCACAATTCCCCCGCACTGGCTATGCTGCCTTGCAAAGATACTTCATCCGGATCTCTTGTTGTATGTCCATGGTAATGAATGGTATCAACACAAGTGTGTCCACTTCTTGCGACAAGCCATGGAACGGTGCTACGCGCGAAAGGAGCGAATGCTTCGATTGGATATCGCTTTGTGACGCTAAAGCAAATGTGATGTGACTCGATCGATGTCATTAGATTTTCCAGCCTGGAAAGATACTGTCTCCATTTAAAGCACTACAACCGTCTTTTTGTGTTCTTGCATGCAAACATCCCGCTGAAATGACAGCACACATTACGAATTGTCACTCTCGGAGCTCTCAAGGGGATTCAACTCGACGTAAAGGCTAAAGGGAGAGTAGAGTTGGGGCTTCGTGATGATAACGATAATGTTAAAGTGTGGTGTGTTCAGGTCCCTTGGTTTGGCTCCTATGTATGTTTCCGCAAGGAACAAAGAGACACCACCAGTAGGTGACAAAATTCATGAGCGGTCTGCCCCTAGCCTAGTATCGGTTAGACCGCTCATGAATTTTGTCACCTGCTAGGGGCAGACCGCTCATGAATTTTGTCACCTACTGGTGACGCTGTGTCAGACCTTGAACACCAATTTCGAGGCATTTTTACAAGCATGCATTCTTTGAACTCGCAACCTTACAATATCTACTCCGCCAACGAAAGCGGCGCTCCTGCTCAATTGATCCTCCATCACCGTCCATAACACTTTCCAACATGAGACACCTCAAGCTACTCATACTGCTGATGGGCTCGTCTACACTCATCGTTCACTACATCATGGCCAAAATGCACACGGCCTATATTATGACCATAGTGCCGTCAACAAAATCACAGTATTCGCAGGAACAGCTTGCAGAGATTGAAGCCTTCCACGCTGAAGTTGCAGTACTCGATTACCAGAGAAGCCAGACCCTCACTATTGGTGACCGCTGGCGACTCTATCCCGAAGACATCCTGAAGCAAATGCTCGCCGTCAAAGTCGACGCAATGGATTTGGCAGACCGTCCTGGTTGTTGTATCCCGGATCCCGACATTGTGTGCACAAAGCTATTAAACGGGGAATCGCAACTCAAGCTCGAGCTGGAAAACCACGACATCAGGACGATACGAAAGCACGCAGAGGAAGCAGCGCCGCTGGTGCCAGCGGAATTTGAGACTGGCCTTGTTGTTGTTGATAAGTATTTGAAGAAACACCAGCCCCCACCTTTCTTTCGGGATCTTGCATATCATGGAACTGGCTACTTGAAAATGATAGTACTGCGGGAAGCCATCGAGAGACTGGCGGCGCTCTTTCGATTTGGCCCCAGAGTCAACGTTCTAGGCAATTTTTGAACGATCCAAAAAGGACTCGGAGTCTCATTTTGAGCATCTCGCTGCCCTTTCTCCCTTCTGGGGCGATTCCAAATTCTTTGGTCATTCAACAATTTCTATCTTTCAACACTAAAACGAGCCTTCACACAATCCCAGAAAATACTCCCCATTAGCAGTAACAATCCCACGACACATTCTTTTCAACAGCACCCAAATCCCTCCCGTATCTAAACACCATCCATCATTGCGTCTCCTCTCAGGACACGACCTCGTCAAACTTGCGTCTTCCGACCCCAATGAACGAGTACTGGAACTTTTCAACTTCGGTCATTGCCAACAAATTGACTTCTGGATCACCATGAGATATACCAGCCTCTTCCTTGTCTTCAATGTCGCTACCACAGCCACCAAAAACACCAAAGTGATACCTTACGAAAGGCTCAACAACACCTATGCTAATGAGGGGACCTTCAATTCCTACGGGACCCTCGACAACATCAGGCTCCTCGACATTGAGCTCTCAGCGGTCGACAGAGAGTACCAACAGCAATGGACCAGCAAGAACATCCCCACCCACCGATCCATCGAAACTGAGCTCTTGAAGGTCAGAGATAGTGCGAAAGAGTACATCAACCTAGCGCAGTGTAACAACAATAAAGGCCATACAGTCTTGTGTGATCAGCTCCTAGCGAGGCACCAATGGCTTCACCTCACTGTTTTGCGGACGAAGGAGCGCATTTTGTATCGTCAGCATAAGGCGGTGACGGATGGGTATGCAAAGATACTTGAATCGAAGGAAATTGGAAGCTTTCGGTACGAGGCAGCACTCTTCTTGACGATGATCGTATGCGGGATGTGCATTGATACATTGATGAGACAATGGGGATGGGGTTGGCGCGCTGGGGACTGATGAAGGAATTGGTCCCGATGAGATTTTTCTCCTTGACGAAGGGCTACGGAGGGACACAATTGATAGCAATACAATCTTTGCTGTCTTGTGGCGATGTTCAAGGTCAGCGATGAAGATGGTACTTGAAATGACGATACACAGAAGAAGCCTCACATAGAAGAGACTGCAGCTGCATGAACCTGGTATTATATTGAGCAAGGTATACATGATCACTAGGGTAATTCCATGTTTCCGAAAATTGATTTTCATCAAAGATTCATTAGAAAGTGCAACACCCAAGTGGTCTAATCAGTGGGATTCACCAAGTGCGTCTCTCTGCCCTTCGTCTCCGATAAAAAGATACATGACAGGAATTTTGCGCCACCTGTTTGCCCATTATTTACTGATTGGGTAACTACTGCAGGGAGGCGCGGATTTCCACCTCCGGGAATTATCCACTCAATTCGCTGGTGATCCTCGTTCTTTGACCGCTTAGTTCGCCTTCACTGTCCAGACTAGTCTTTCAGGCATATCATGCAACGTCGCCTGACCCAAAACCTTGCCATAAGCTTTTTTATCTAGCGTGGATTCGAGCTTTCGTTTCTTGGATCTTATTACGACGAGCTGCCTGTGGGCTTTCATCAGGTGTGAGCCAAGCGGAGCGGACCCTAGATTTGAGCCAAGCTCAGTATACTGCAGCGATGGACCTGGTGCTACTAAGGAAGTTTTGACATGCTGAAGCGCCGGCACTGGTTTGATGTCGCAGTTCACTAGCTTGAGCATTCCCATGACGAACGCCATGAATTGTGAAGCGGCTTGCATAGCCTTATATTCAACGGCTTGGCTATCATCGTTGTCTGGATAGTACTGAAGGGCATGCCTCTTCAAAGTTGGAGTTGGTATTTTACCAAGATCTGGTATCCGAGACTCCGCGGTGGGTTCGTCCTGGTCGCAAATCAGACGTGAACGAATGCACAAATGCTTAGGAATTTTGAAGTGGCCGAAGCTGTGGAAGACAGTACCCTTGGGATTGTCAATCCTGTCCACGCAAACGACGACGATTTCGATTGTGCTGCTCACTTTTTAAAGAGCAAGCGCCAATAATCCAGGTGTAAATATAATGTGGGATTTTCCAATGGGTTTCCATGAAATGTTCAATTTGCAGCGCTTCGGTGATGTTAGGTTTTATAGTAGATTTTCAAATTTGAAGAACAATGTTGGGCGGGCAACATCGAATTTGATCTCAAGGTTACGGAATGTTGGTCCGAGATAGTCATTCTTGAGCATGGCGGCTAAGAGTAAAGTTCCTGGGTCTAACGCTTCGGGTACGTCCGCGAACTCATGATCGATAGCAATGCGCTCGTCAAGAAGCGATAGTATCAAGCTGTGCATTCGATGGGCGGTGAGCACCAGATGTAGAATGTCGGAAGGCGTTCTAAGGTGACTGCCAACAGCAATGGTGAGCTCATTTCCATTACCTTTATCGTGAGAACTTCGCCAACAATGAGGAGGGAAGTGGTGTTTTCCTAGTAGAAGAAATCGCAGGTCTTCTACCAAGAGAGCGTCGAGAAGTCATAATGGAAGTGTCGACCCACACTCATTGGTAGTGTTACGGAATCTCATAAAACGTAAGATTGGCTTCTTCTTATTCCGTAGGATCTTGTCGAGAACGAGATAAAAGCTAGAGTGCATTGAATACAACGTAGCAATCAATTCCGATTTCAGGATAAAGGCTAGTCCAGTACGGATTTTTTGTCATGTATCCGGAGGGTGAAGCACTTAGGCCACTACGATATGTTTACGATGATTAGGATTAGATTTTCCTCGTGATCAGTTTAGTCACAGAATTCTATTCCCTATATAGGCTTTTCAACGGATTCAACACAATTCTTGTCTTGATGGAAAAATGCAAGATCTCAACTTTGCCGGTAGTAGAAAGTACCGTATTGCTGGCGTTGTAAACCCTGCATCCAGTGTGGACGGTCATTCTAGAGGCTAGGAGCTATGAGCGGCTGTTGACAATTCTTAGCCAACCAAATAGACTGATAGAGATGATCACAGGCCATCAAGATTGCATAGAAACAAGCGGTCTTGAACCTCAGCGACTGGCCTTTAAGGCGCGTCATCGCCGTCTTGGCGTCGTCTTGATGACCTCTAAGTACCTCCATACGCACCTCACGATGCATAACCGCTTCAAGGAGGATCTCGTAGCGTTCAGTCAGGCTGAGTGCAGGCTCCTCTTCCAGGTTCGAATCCAACAGGTAGACAGTGGCAAGTCGCGACGCTCGCAGGGCTTCTGTATTCTCTTCCATCGATTCGAACAATGCAGAAGCAACCTGGTGACCATCCCGTGCGACTCGATTGTGCTCGAAAGTTCACTCCCGTTGCCCGAGGTCTCGATCTCCAATTCTTCTAGTCCTCCAGGTAATAGCGTCGTTAAAACCCTCATCCATTTTCCTACGACCTCCACCATCAAGCCAAAGGTGGGCCCGAATCCTAATGTGCTTGAGAGCTGTGAGATACCGTAAGCTACCGATGCCAGGACCGGAGTCGATGTAACACAATTGATCTATATTGAGGGTAAGGCTTTCCAGTCTACTATTCACGCAACAGGAACACAATCCATCTGCCAATGACGGCAGTGAGAATGGAAGCGGGTCCAAAGCGGAGTCTATCCAGATAGAAAGACTGAAGCGTTTGAGGTTCGGGAGCTGAGGGAAGAGAGTATACAGGTCGAAGTCGTTGTATTCACCGCTATAGTCGAGGCTTGTTTCTAGGGTGGAAATGGTAGAACCGACAGCAGCTTTGGTATCGCTCAATTTGCGGTACAGAAATAGATGCATTTTTTGAACCGCGAGGTAATTGATGCAGTCAAATGCAATGTGCTCATATAATAGCGGCACTATCAAGCTATGTATACGTTGGTTGACGAGAACGAGCTGTAGGATATGGAAGGAACTTTGAAGATAACATGCGATGGCCACGACCACCTCTTTCGATATGTCTGAGAACTTGGCCATGGCGGTGAAGGTGGAATGTGCATTGAGAAAGGTGTAGAAGTATGAGTAAAGGTTTACGAGGTTTGACGTCGCTTTGTCTTGGCTTTATCACGACACTGTCCCACTTCAAAGTACAGAAATCTGTGCTACCTATGATTGTCGCACTACGAGGTTTGCATTTCTTCAAGCTGTGACGATGGAGTCGATCTCTTTCCCAAGAACCCTCCACCAACAGTAGTCTTGTCCACCTTGATAACAAATGCCACATTCTGAAATTTACCCTGCTGGAACATGAACTTCGGCAGCAATCCCAGGGACCGGGCAGCGGTCTCATAGGTAAAGAAAGGATACCACGGGCGCGGCGGATTTGGGTTCTTGAATTCGAGCCTGGCATTTATGTGCGATTCGCTGGATGAAAATGGTATTACAATTTTTGAAGAAGGTGGCTCAGCGATGACTACCAGCGCACTGAAGACGGTGAGAAAGACCTCTGTGAGGGACATCACAACTCCACCGAATACTGGGGAGATGGTGAGCTGTGGAGCATTGGGTGATGCTGAGATGTCTGGGTCCTCGCTGATGAGCGTAAGATTGGTCAAGTCAGGGCTTGGAGACGATCCCCCTGATTCTTGACCTGGAAATGGTAGGCTAAGGGTCTCATTACTGCCTCCAATACCTGGCGGCAGGTACGGTAGAAATTTGATGTACCCTACGGTGGTTTTACTACCACTCCCACTCCAGTACAGTGTGAGAATGGTTTCGCGCCATTCGGATTGTTTGGAGATATGGTAGATTCCGCTGTACAGACCGTAGATGGCAAAGCGGTGTTGTAATACTGCACTCCGAGAGTTTGTGCGCACTATTTGAATCCGCATATCTGTATAGCCCTCGAACGAGAAGGTGTTTCCTGCATAATTTGCGAGGAAGTCCTTCTCCGACAGTGTTACCAAAGCCTTCAAGACATTCATGTAAGTCGATTTTCCATTGACCTTCAGTGGTCCCTGTGTGATGTCTACCTCAAAGGCATTGGGTATGGAGGTCAAACCGGGCGTGCTCTGATATAGAGGAGCGAGCACTTTGAGCTCCAGTGATGGATCGTTGCCACTCAGATTTGTCATGGGGGACCCTCCAGATGTAGCTACAGTCTTGGGAGAAAGCGGTATGCTTGTAGCAACAGACATCAGCGCCGCGCAAAAAGGTAGACACAACAAGGAGAAGGACGACATAATGTCGGGTGTATACTGCGTACTGTTGGTCAAGAGAAGTGACATAAGAGCTGATAAGGGCGAGGAATATACGAAGTGATGTCCCTCAATGCCTAGTGCATTTCAATGAAGCGGCCGTGGTTGCGACATGCGACTATCTGCGGGAGTAAGCAATAGGTCCACGTTCCAGCGAGATCAAACGACAAGCGCAGACGATTGCCTCCGAGATACCGTAGATCTGGAGAGTAATGGACTGCGCGACCTGCCGCCGAAGGATTCGTGTAAGTGAATGCCGGAGGCGCCTGGTATACTCCACAGGCCGCGATCCAAAGGATAAACGGGGGAACTGATGTGCAATACATTTCTCCCCCAAATACTACTTGAGCGTTCGACAGAGATGAAGCTCGCTGTAGACTACTAGTGGTGGTCATAGCCAGCGCTTGCAGGCAGTTGCGATGCATTTCATTGCAGCACAACTGCAAAATTATTCTTTGATCCTCCTCGGCGCAATTCCTCTTTCTTGAATATTCCAGCTTTAGCCTTGACAGACTTTTGGTATTGCCACAGGTTGTAGACCAATTTCGGGCTCAGTTTCCTTTTCATCATCTCGTAACCCAAGCTTTCCATCATTTCCTTGAGCCTTGGTTCGTCCATATACCTGGAATTGGCTACACAGGGCGCGGGCAAAACTAGGAACAAGGCGGGAAAGCGGTCCCTTGAATCGACTCCATCGTCAATCATCGGTCTGAGAAAAGTCCCAACACGCCTCAACATCTCGCCCCTCTGCGCTGGATCCCCAACGAAATTGACTACTAGACTCAAGCTCACGATGTCGAATCCTTCACGTACCAGATCCTCGGTTGCTGGTGATGGCATTGCCATGAAATCCCGCTCTTCAATTTTTGGATGCTGGGAATGCAAGTCGATCCTTTTCATCTCGAATATGCCGCTCCTTGAGCAGGCATTGTGCGGACTCAGCGAGCCAACTTCAAGCATTTTCAGCTTCCGTTCATTTCCCTTTCTCGTCTCGCGCCTATGTCCAAGCTCAGATAGCCATTCCAGTAGCACTCTGCTGGTATCCCCACCCCTTTGCGCTGACTGCCCTTGAATGCTGGCCTCTTGATATCTTGCAAGGCCACCCGACTCCTCAATTTCCGCCCTAATCGCATCGGCATTTGAATTGTCTCCTCGGGAGATTGCATATGAGAGCTGCTTCCTCAAGGTATGATGGGTGCGAACGATCGTACGCGTTGTCTGTGAGGACAGGGAGGCCTTGGGTTTGATGTTACGTGGCCGTGTCGAAGAAAGAAGACCCAGCCTGCGTTGCTTCTTCGGAGCCATGAGTTATAGACAGATATTCAGCCAGCCAAGCTGGCATTGTAGGGCTCGTTCATGTCATATTTGTGCTGTTGGAAGGTGAATCTTGCGGAGCGTACTTCATTGATATGTGCGGTTAAACCTCGGCACTGGCGTTCGCTAGCGCAACCCACAGAAGAACGCTTGGCTCCGAATTTCGCGGACATGTCTTGCTTGCTCTAGAGTGACATCGACGACGACAATCCACGACAGCAGCAATGGCGCCAAAAGCAGCCAGCAAAAAGGGTAAGTAGTCTCTCGCCCTAGTAATGATCCCTACGCGAAACAGCTGTGCGAAATACGGCCTCTTTGCTAGTGGCCGAAGTCCATAAATCTCAGCTACGCAGCGGTTGCTCTGCAGACGCCTTCCACAGACACAGTAGAATTGAAGAATAGAAGAACATCTGGCTGACAAGATTTTACATAGCGCCCATCGGCGGCAAGCACAATGCCAAAGCCAGCGCGGCCTCAAAAGCTACCCTGAAAGGCGTACTACGATCCCATCCTCAAGCAAATACACTCCTCTAATCCACTCTCTTCAGGTGAACTCCAAGAAAGCCCGCAAAGTCCGTCTCACAACTACCTTCCACCGCCCCAAGACCCTCCAGCTCTCCCGTTCGCCAAAATATCCACGCAAATCCGTCCCACATGAGGCCCGCCTAGATCACCATAAAGTCCTCGTCCACCCTCTGAACACCGAAAGTGCGATGAAGAAGATCGAGGAGAACAATACCCTGGTGTTCGTGTGCGATGTGAAGGCAAATAAGAGGCAAATCAAAGAGGCGCTGAAGAAGCTGTATGATGTGGATTGCGTTAAGATCAATACGTTGGTTAGGTATGTTCGCAATAGCCAGAATCCTCCAGATGGAGAATTTGGGACGCTAATCGTGAGGATACAGGCCCGACGGATCAAAGAAGGCATACTGCAGGTTGACGACAGATGTGGATGCGCTGGATATTGCGGCAACGAAGTTGAACATTGTCTAGAGCTTGACGAATATGTTGCAGCGGTTGAGGGGTTAGCTAGGCTTACTACAATGCAGAGTACTTCGTGTCGTTCTCGATTGGCACATGAATGGCAAATCGTCAATGTCACGAGCTATTAAAATTTGAGTTTCGCTGCGTTGATGAGCAAAGTGGAAATTCTCCGGCTCTTCCTCCGATGTGTGCCTTTGAACGCCTATCAATGCCCGTCTACTTGATATGCTGGAGGTCTATTGTGTCCTCAAGTCCAAGCGCCACCCCATCTATTTCGCATCCTGCAATTGCCTAGGCAGAGCTCGGCAGCTTTGCCATTGCTCGCACGTGGCCCGCGATGCGTTCTGTTTTCCTTTAATTTTCTCCCAGACTTCACATTCCACCTCTCATGGCATTGAGATGCTTTAGTACAGCATCATTCGCATCCAGAAATCGATCCACACAGTTCTGTGCACAGCTCTCCTCGTTCCTGTCTAGCTTCCCACTCGAGATGCCCTTTGTCATACACTTCTTCCAGCAGATATCTGTGAGATTATGGACGGCTAACGGAGAAATATCATGTTAGCGTAGAACAAGACTTTCTCTGTATGAGTCGTAAAAGCTAGAACACGAGCGGGAGATATACTCGATGGACTTGGAAGCGTGATTGACGTACATTCTTGGATCTTAGCTTTCTGCAGCTCGTTGTTCAGAGATTGCTGGAGCTCTCGCTTTTCGTAGTCGGAGAGCTTGGAGATGTCGGGGGCTTGGATTTGTTGATTGAAGGAGTCCATGGCTACACTATGAGAAGGTGATAAGGATAGAGAATAATCAGCGTTGGATTATCTCCAGCTCAGGTAGCTTGATGGCAGAGAGGGAGCTTTGGAAAGTCGCGGCCGGTCTTGGCATTTGAAGACGACAGAAATGTGCTCCTAATTCTAGCTTAATCGAGACTCACCCGAGGCTCCCGCTTTTAGGGTGAGCATGGCGTGCATGGCTCGTAAAAGAATCGCCCAAGTCCTCCTCCTTTCAATTTACTATAACTCAACGACTAATATAATTTTCCTAGGCTCTAGACTAGGTAAGTCTAACAAATATTCTATCCTCTAACTTTGTAATCAAGAGGTATATAACAAAACCGATTCTCAAGAAGCTATCATAGTATCTTGATATCTTGTTATGGGCCCATCCTTTTATCACCCGCAAGCCGCGTTGCTCCTCCCTGCTGGACGCTCCTTATCATATCCTAACCTCCCTCGCGAAGTCATTCATTTTCAAGTGCAACGAGGACTTGTGACTTCAAATTGGGTACGCTTCGTCTTGTCCTGCGTTGTATTCACCGTCTCGAAGTGAAAGACTTGCAAAGCAAATGTTCACCATTAGGACCCTCCACTGTGATTCTTGGTCCCGTACACTAAATCCAAGTCCCTTCATCAAGTCTGCTTGAGCACTGGTTCAAGTTCTCAGGTGATAGTAGAGGGTTCCTTTGCCCTTGTCATGACATGTCGAAGTGGATCTTGCCCGGGGATTTAGCTGATGTTGACAATAAATTGGATTGTCAGGAGCAACCAGTACGCAGATAATCGATTGTAAGGAGAAAGAACCGTGCCTCTTGCTACTTCGATCGGAGCTCACAGGAGACAAATCTTGGGCATTTGAGGGGGCAAATATCCCGATTTAGCCCACATGGCCCTCTTGGGACTGACACGTGGAATACTTGGTGGGCATGCGCGCCTCAAATTAAATAGAGCAGCGTTCAGGGCTTCGTATCAAGACTAGGTGAGCTGCACTTAAACTCTTTCCATGTGCAAACTCATTGCTTGGGCGCTGAAGATTGGGGCCACATGTAATTTATTCCTTGGAAAGCAAACAGTTTTCCAAATCACGAGGGGAGCCTTCATGAACAGAGGAATGATCATCGAGGGCAATCAAACACGTTGGACTTGTATTGCTCCTCGTGTATGTGGTCTTTGTTCATCTTGTTCGTCTCGTCTTTGTATCCCCTTCGTCAGCAACATGTGTGCTGAATCATAAGTCAAGGGCTTTGTTCTAAGACATCGAGGGCTGCCATCATTGAGGGGCGCACTTGTTGGTTTCTATCAGAGAATTATGTCTTGCGCCATGGTAGCGTTACGTACTCTACAGGTTGAAGAGCAGAAGGAGACTATACTCCAGGTAGATGACGCCACACCAAGGGCAAGGAGCCCAAATACAGAGCCATTCTGGAGCAAGCAAGGGTATGAAAACACGGAAACCCGTGGATGCCGGATCTAGAAGGAAGTTAACGACCCCGTGGACGTTGGATAGGAAGGCGATTGCCAGCCTTGCATTATATAAACGTATACAGTCTTGCGGACGCAGTATCCGTCAGCGTCGAGAAGACGATGGATATTCATTCCCTGTTGAGGAGGACCAAGATCCTAACAAGCCGCGAGAACAATACGGACAAGGGGGGGGCCTCATCAAATGGCGGCCTTCTAATTGGTGTTTCGTTGCCTAGCTTGGCTTTCTGCCAAGGATTTCCCAGGTTTTTGGTTCACCCAGGACGACTGCTTTTCTAACTCCAAATGCTCCTATCACACCAAGCAGCTTCCACCTGCTTAAAGGATTGTTCTTCTGACACGGTGGATCGTCGCTGCGATCTGGAAAGGTTTTCGATCTAGCTCTAAGCACTAGTCACCCTGCGCCGGTCCCTACGGTTTTAAACAAGCTTACGTTGATGCAAACGACCGCCATCACGCTACCAGATTTCCTATGGAGAACGTGCGAGCAATACCTCTACAAATCAGAGACCCGAGTTGTGCTACGATACCTGATCAGGGGCAATACTCAACAATACCAGACCTCGTCCGCCGACGAGACTAAGGCTATAGATGTTCCGGACGTCCTCCCAACAGGCCTTCTCATCTTACGAAGTTCCTTTCATTTCGCCAAAGTCACAGCAGAGGTTCGCGCAAGAGCTTTGGAATGACAACAAGATTATCTTGAACGAGTTCTTCTAGGAGATTGCCTTTTTCAATCTAGCAAATGAAAATCTGCCTGCTGAAGACCTGTTGACCACTCGCCCAAAGGCAGTTCTGAAAAATCATAGCAAGACCGACTTGTAGGTGGTGTTTGAACTGTAAATGTTTCTTGACATGCACCATCTTTGGGGTAAGTTTCCCGCTCTATTCGAGCATTTTATTCCGATTTCATACTGACACAGGAGCAGGTCAGGATAATACTAAGGCTTCCATGTTCTGCTCCTCATGATTGGAATATTGCAGATTCGGAACTTTTATTCCTGAATCTTAGAGACTTCTTATCGTAGACCCAAGGCAATTCTGCTGGACGTTCCTGCCCAGAAGCTATGTCGACGGGGATAAAGCCATTGGTCTCGTCACAACAGACATCTAATCCTCCCCCAATCCACTCCACCACTGCGTCTCAGTAACTTCAAAGCCTGCAGTCAAGAACTCACATTGACTACTATTTCCAACCAAGACCTCATACTCACCTTTCTCCATGATCCACATATCCCTGCCCTCATCCCAGAAGCTTGTGGCATATTTCACGTCCATTTCAATCTCGACCTCAGCCTTGCCCTTGCCCTCAGAATGAACGAAGACTTTTTTGAACCCCTTTAATTCTTTGTATGGCCGGTTGATACTTGGTGCACGAGCGTGGATGTACACCTGTACCACTTCAGCTCCTGCTCGAGAGCCGAGGTTTTTGATCGTGAGCTCGACGGATATGGTATGATCTCTTGTCGTGACTTTGAGATCAGAGAGGCGGAAGTCGCTGTAGGAGAGACCGTGACCGAAGGGAAATAGTGTGGTCCGGTTTACCTATGAGCGTTGCGGAGTCAGTACCTTCTCTTACAACGACAGCTCGGTAATGAGACATGATCCGGGAGCGAAAAGTGGGTAGAAGCCCCAAATATTCTCCCAAAACCATATGTACGACCCGATGTGCACCTCCAAGTAGGATAAGATCTCCAAAAATATGTACATACCTTCTCGTAATAGCGATAGCCAACATAAACATCTTCACCATATAGCACACGGCCACGCTCAGAGCTATAGTTGAGGAAAGCAGGATTATCTTCAAGTCGGACAGGGAAAGAAAGAGGCAATTTCCCAGACGGATTAACCTTTCCGAAGACGACATCAGCAATGGCGTTGCCAGTTTCATCACCGCCATACCATGCCTGAACAACGGCATTCGCCTTATCAGCCCAAGGCATCGTGACCGGCGTCCCACTTTGGATCACAATTACAGCCTTGATATTTGCTTCCAGTACTCTATCGATCAGCTCGTCGACACCTGGTGGCAGGTCCATATTTGGTCTGTCGAAGCTTTCGCTCTCCCAGTCGCCATTCAAGCCAGCGAAGATTACCACTTGGTCGACTTCTGAGGCTAGCTTTACGGCGTCGGCAATGGCTTGCTTTGGGTCTATCCGTTTGCAGCCGCCAATACGAAGGCCACCAGCGCCGGCGGAGACGGAGGATCGCTCTGAAGCCTTTGCTGTTGGAGCGGTGCTAAACTCGACGGAAAGGGTGTAGGATTCCCCTGCGGAGAGTTCCATAGATCCGATCTCTTCAATCGTGCCGGCGCTGAAGAAAGCGGTGCCGGGTTTCTGGTCGTGAACATTGTCCACGAGTAGATTACCATCTACGAATAGACGGCCAGTGCCTTGTACTGTCAAGCTAAAGTCGTAGAGACCATCTTCTTCTGGGGTGTAAGTTCCCTTGACGTCGACATAGTATGTATCGCTGCTGTAATTGGCAATGATGTGATCAGTCAAGTGCATGTATGAGTTGGTCAAATGCAGCTTATTGAGAAGCTCGCGAGATGTACCCACGGGCTTGTCGTATGCTTCGAAGTCGAATCCAACTTCACCATCCGAATTACGTAGAGAAAGGCCGAAAAGTGGCAGTTCCTTGTGACTATAAGCCCCTTGAGAGAATCGGATATTTCCGCATTGCGCTGACATGCCTTCATGCGGAGTCACAGCGTAGTATGGCAGAAGTGAGGCACTGCCGCCTCCAGAGAATGTTGCGACTTTGGAGTTCGGGCCAATGATTGCTACAGTCTTACTTCTGTCGAATGGGAGGATACCGTACTCATTCTTGAGAAGGACAATAGATTCAGCAGCGACAGCTCGAAGGAGTTTTCTGTCCTCCGGCCTATCCAGCATGGCCTCCGGGGCGTCTTCGGGGATACCAGACTTCGCCGCTAATTTGACGGTCTTGAGAACGGCACGCACTCGATCGTCTAGTACACCTTTCGGGACCTTGTTGTTCTTGACAACATGGCTAAGCATTCCACCGCGCCACCTTGTAGGCCCTGGCATTTCAAGGTCCAAACCGGCGTTGATTCCTTCAGATGTACTGTAGGTGCCGAACCTATGAGGAATGAGTAGACAGATCTTCGGAGGGTAATAGCAAGCGTCACCAATCGCTCATCAACAAGCCCTCCCATTTCCATTCCTTGCGCAAAATATCAAGTAATACTGGATTCTCCGCACAGTGAACTCCATTTACCTTGTTATAAGCAGTCATCACTGCAGCGGGCCTTGCAGCCTTGATACATAACATGAATGGCATGAGGTATACTTCTCGCAAAGCACGATCGGTGACAATACTGTTGACACCCATGCGGTCATCCTCTTGATCATTGCAGACGTAATGCTTAGGCGTAGTCATTACATCCTCTTCTTGTACTCCCTTACAGTATTCACCAGCCAGAGTTCCAGAAAGGAATGGATCCTCTGAATAAGACTCGAAGCCTAGGAGCAAAATTAGTAATGCAAGACAGCTTCCGGTAGTAGAAGATGGTAAAGATCCATTACTTGCTTCAGAAAGACAAAGGAACACGACTCGATACATGTAACATAGGAGAGGAAGAAGCTGTGGATTGTAAACATACCACGACCGCCTAATGGAGCACGTTGTATGTTGATCGTGGGTGCGAGCAGTATATGGGCGCCTTTGGCTTTGGCTTCCTCCCCGAGAAATTTGCCCACTTTCCGAAGCAGTGTAGTATTGAAAGTAGCTCCAAGAGCTGTTCCGCAAGGCAGACATGCTGCCGGTCTACCATTGAAGAATGTCTTACCGCGGACGCCGTTGGGCCCATCGGAAAGACGCAACGCAGGGACACCTAGTCGAGGTATCGGGACAGTATGCCAGAAGTCCCTGCCTAGACTACCGTCAACTTCTATTACCAGAGGCGAGTAAAGCACACACAAAACATGACTAGCAGCCGCACGAATGTCAACGTTCCATCGGACAGACCACTTGATACCAGGGCGACTTTAATGAGAACGCACAATGATCAAGAGAGTACCCAAGAATCACGCCTTGCGAGATCAAATAATCAAGGGGAAAGTCATGTATGCAAGGGAAGTTACCTCTTTTAAATGTCGTGTACTTGGCTTTGATACTTGCAAAGAATCCTACTGACCTACTGTCAGAGACACTTTCTCCTCAAGATCCAATTGCGCAAGGACATTTTCCACAACGATGTCCGCCATATTGCTAGGATTCAAAGTCTTGGCTCCTGCAGGACAGCTTGAGCATAAAATAGGGCACCCTGGAGACAGTGAGTCGTAATTACACTCGCAGTTCTATTTCTGGTTGCGGCGTTATTCCTCCTGAATGATCGTCAGCATTTTGTATCCACGAAAGGTAAAGACGCAAGAGAGGGATACTTCTGCCAGAACCACCCAATGAATCTCTCTTTCTGCTGATGACTTCCTCCACTGATCAGTAATGATCTTCAGGATCCCAGAATTCGCAAGGCCAAGATTTTGAATTTTGAGCGACCAAGAGTCATTGATTGTGCTTACAATAGGAGGACGAAAGCCCAATCTATATCGAGAAAGGTCAGTCCATGAGTAGATGATTAATAGAACACTCTCGCATAGCAGAAGAGAGAGAGATAATCTCAGACATGTCTTCTTCAGCTTATAGCTTATTGCCTGTGGGACCTTTGAACCTGACTGGCAACAGCAGGTGGAGCTTGGTGATTCTCCTACCCAGGAGTCGGTAACCTGAGATTTGCAAACGAGAAATTTCTACACTCTTATCTAAACCCACTCCTGATAGCCTAAGTATTTACTTCTATAAGACTCGTTTTCTGTCAGGTGATCAGTAAGCATGGTTTCGAGTTGATGCATCAATCGACGGGCTGAGAGGGCATGGTTGCTTTGCACACTTTGCTTCATTTGCTTCAGGAATTTTGGTAGGGTTAGGGTTACAAAGGCCGCTAATATCTTATCTCAGCTTCAACTCGGAATTTCGTGATGCATCCACGGCCAATGGAAAATTGTGTAACTTCCGGTCGGCTTGCCGAACCAACTGTAGTGACTCAAGGCTCTCATATTATATAATACAATGTACTGTCCACGGCCCAGCCATACGCACTCAGCTGTATGGCTCAAGTGCAACATATCTTGGTTGCACCAGGGCATATGACCGACAAAGGTTGTTACTCACAAATTTCTTACACCTACTCCGCCTGTCATTATTGGATCAGAGGAAAGATGATGGACATCAGTTTCGCAGAGGTAGTGGTTGCATATCTTGGCCCTCAGTCATCGTATACTCATCAGGTAGGTCTGCACCCGAGATCTCTATCAAGCGTTAGAAGCGAGCTAACACTGAGCAGGCGGCTGTAGACTCTTTCGACGATTCGAGGTACATCTTCAAGGACGAAGTCTCTATCCGAGGTACTATATTCGCAGGCGCGCAAGCATTTTCCACTCGACTTACGAATTTCCAGATGTCTTCACTTCTGTCCAATCATCTGCCGCCTCTTTCGGCGTAGTTCCGTTCGAAAATTCCTCGAACGGCGCTGTCCTCCTAACGTTAGATTTACTGATTGATCGCGACGATGAATCGCCCGATGTTTACATCTGTGGTGAGACCTACATGGATGTGCAACATTGTCTGCTAGGTTACGTCTCAAAGACTATCCCCTTCGAGAACAAGGATATACTAGCATCATCCTCGTCGTCTGGCTGCGCTACACCAACCACGAACAAGCCCTACCCCACAGAGCCACGAGCGAAACCACTGACTGATCTGCGGTATATCAAACGCATCTACAGTCATCCTCAAGCATTCGGACAAAGCGAGGCATTTCTGTCGACATATTTAAAGGGCGTGGAACGTATCAATGTTTCGTCCACCTCTAGAGCTGCTTCTATTGTAGCCGAAAACCACGACATCGGTGTAGAAGCAGCTATCTCTAGTCGGCTTGCTGCCGATGTCAATAACCTACCTGTCTTAGCAAAAGGCATACAAGACGTTGAAGATAACACTACCCGCTTCCTCATAATCCAGAAAGGCGCTTCCAATGTCGCAAACCAACACATTTTACCCGACAGATTCAAGGCCTCAGACCACGTAGGAACGAAACGAAAGGCACTCGTTGCATTCAGCGTCAGTCACGAAACGCCAGGCACCCTAGCAAATGCTTTGCTAGTATTCAAAAATCACGGACTCAACCTCACGAATTTCAACCCTAGACCGAGCAGACTCCGTCCATGGCACTATATCTTCCTCGTGGAATTAGCAGGCGACGCGGCATTGGAGGATCCGGATCTGTTACATGCTGCACTGCAAGACTTGGAGGGATTGACAGAGGGAGACAAGTGGCTCGGTTGTTGGGTTGACAGACTGGGGTTACAAACAAGTCGATCAAAATTATCTGAGCTGAGCGATCGACATTGAGGAGACTGAGCTTTGGATACCTAATTTGTCGGGCATGAGCTGAACACATGTACGAAGCCACGCAGGGAATTCCTCCGTGCAATTTGGATGGATCAATAACGGGCGAGCCCAATTACGTCTTCGGCGAACAGGTCTGAATGGAATTCAGGCTTGTAGCAAATAGACGACAGCCTGAAGGATATATGTTCAAGCATAAGCCTGGTACCACTGTTCCCGCTAATGTATTGAGGTATGGCGGAGTGCTAGATTGACTAGCTTGCATACATCGGTGCACCACAGATGCGATTGTAAAGAATCTAGCGCATTCGAGTATCCAATTCGTCGAATGTGAAGGATTCAACACAAAATTCTTTCTTTCCTTTGCTAAGTCTACGGCCGCTTCATGTCCCTCCTAGCTGCTGCCTTTTTTGCTTTGTTTGTCGCATGTCATCGGACTCTGCTGACACCTCCCCATCGCTGAGAACCTCGCACTCAGCATGGCCCCTAAGTTGGGTTGTCTCATAGTATTCAAGCAAGACGCAATCCCGTATAAATTAGAGCTCTCTTGCATCTTGCACAAATATGAATCGGAGATAAATGTTGCCCCCCCAACGATATAAGCAAGCAAACTTCTCAGGTAACGCTAGATAGCCGGCCGCGACCATAAGATGTAGTCATCACAACGATAAACCTATCACCTGCTCGCGTCTCGCCGACTTCCGTACCTGCAGTTGGTGTGTGGGTCTTGCGTACATATACGGAAGGTGGTTGATAGATTTCCATGGCTGGTCTTTCGATAAGAGCGAGCCAAGGCCGCTAAGCTGACATTCTACCACTGTTTGGCCTAGCTCTAACCGTGCGGGCACCTCGCTCGAGTATAGCGAGGTGCCCGCACGGTTAGGGATTTCTGCATAGCAACTTGTAAACCATCTGCAGTTAGACGAGCTCTGCATCCCGTGGGTCAGGAAGCATCAACACTTTACCCTGCAAAATGAATAAAGCTGCAACTCTTCCCTGTTGGGAGACGCAGGTACCGCTATCCAATTGCCCTCTGCGACCTACTGTTGCGAAGACATTTCTCACGCGACACAATGCGTTCCTTTCTTGCTTTCACCAAGCTCTTAGCAGCTACTGCAATCGCCCCCTCGGTGCTTGCCGGCCCTTTGAGTATACTCGAATTACGATGGAACAAAAAGATCAAGCCGAAAGTTTTCATCATTGATATGTTCCCACCTGAAGGCGCAGCCTGGTACAACATCCCAGAGTTCAACTTGCTGGCTAAGAACATCACCGTCCCCGGACTTTCGCCCATCTACCCTGATGTGCACTGCACGGCAAACGAAGAAGTCTGCCAAATAGTCACGGGCGAGAGCGGTACGTACTCGATTCACCTAATGTATTGCGAATGACTATTAACTTTGAGACAGAAATCAATGCCGCCAACAGCATGAACGCCCTGACCTTCTCCAGCCTCTTCGACTTCTGTACAACATATTTCTTCATCGCGGGGATTGCCGGCGTGAGCCCCAAAGTAGCTACACTCGGCTCAGTGACCTTTGCTCGTTATGCCGTACAAGTGGCCCTGCAATACGAATTCGACGCCCGAGAGATCCCGGACAACTTCACCACAGGCTACGTCCCTCTAGGCAGCACCAGCCCCGGCGTGTACCCACAAAGCATCTACGGCACTGAAGTTTTCGAAGTCAACGACGCTCTGCGACAGCTCGCTATTGGCTTTGCTAAGACAGCAAAATTGAACGATTCAACCGATGCAGTGGCATACCGTGCCAACTACGCAACCACCAACGCCTATATACCCGGCAGCGATGCTCCCAGCGTGGTGGGGTGTGATGTAGCGACCTCAGACGTCTACTTCAGCGGTACGCTTCTTAGCGAAGCCTTCGAAAACACTACAAAGCTCTACACCAATGGGAGCGGAGTCTACTGCACTACGGCCCAAGAAGATAACGCAACGCTCGAAGCTCTGCTCCGTGGTGCAATCTCCAACCTTACTGACTTCAGCCGCATCATTGTGATGCGTACGGCATCCGACTTCGACCGCCCATATGCTGGCGAGGCGGATACCTTCAATCTCTTCTATGCCAACCAGGGAGGCTTTGAACCTGCGATCAATAACATCTACCTCGCGGGTATCAAGGTGGTGGAAGGGATCCTGACAGAGTGGGATAGTACTTTCAAGGATGGCGTTAAGCCTACAAACTACATTGGTGATATCTTCGGGAGTTTAGGAGGGGTGCCAGACTTTGGGCCTGGGTCGATGTTCAATGATAATCCTGTGACGAAGAGGAATTTGAAGGGGAGGAATTCTGCGAGGTACCCCTCGGACTGAAGCATGATCTCGCACAATGCTGGAAAGATAATGAACATGTAGAGCGACTAATATCACTAGATTGCTAGATGAGAATGGTACCTAGATACAAATGAGATTCTTCTTGCCAACGCAGCCTCATTGCAATGTCCAGCAGTGATCCACCAGAATGATCTTTCACTGGAAGTGTAGACACCAATCCACAAGAATCTTCATCGTCGAGACACCAACACGCTTGAAAATTATTGTCCCTGACCAACACTCCCCAAGACGGTCATCGTCAGACATGTTGAAAGCTTGAGGATATATAGCGCTTCATCTTCTCTGATGTTTGACGTTTTACAGGGATGCTACCTGCTTTCCTTGCTAGTTGCATTTGTATTTCAGCACAGGAGGTAGCATTTCTGGCTGCTCAGGAGCCGAATAGACGCACAACTTTCAGTGTATGACTTCAGTACGCCGACCGAAAGTGGTGAGCTTTCGATTAATGTCGCCCGCAAATCTGGCTTCGTATATAGCCTCTGTCTGAAAAAAATTAAAATTGCGAGGCAAGCCAGAAGTTCTACTTGGATATCTGTACTTCTGTGGTTGGCGGCATGGTATTTCTTTAGGACTGTCGCGGAAGATTTACCTGGGCTCATTCTCGTTCGGCCTATTCAAAGTACATGATCCTCTGCCCGGCGGGCTAGCTGAATACAAGCAGAGGCTAGGACCGTCAATAGATGCAAAGCACAGATTGCGTCGAAACATCCAGGACGCGTAAAGATTCTAGAACCTCTTGAAAATGGCCTATCGAACCTTGAAATAACTATACTCCTAGGCCCTCATCCGTCATGGTAGTTGTATATATTCGCTCCGAATCCCAAGTCCCAATCAGAGCGCCAGATTGTATGTGTAGTCGTCCTCCATATTTTGAGAAACCCAAAGCACAACAGAGCTGGATGCAGTCAGCGATGTTAATTGGCCAAGGAGAAGGCATGTACATACCTTAGCATGATCAAACCATTTGCAATGACGTTTGCAACTCCAAAGTAAAGGGTCGGAAACGGGTAGTCTGGTACGATATATTTGAGAACCAGAACAGCCTACAGACATGTGAATCAGCATCTTCCGTGATTGAGCTGCCATGGTCCTTAGTGAGCCACTTACCACCGAGCCAGCCAACCCCCCAGCCATCAGCGCAAAGCCCAAGAACAGCACTAGCCTCGCCTTCCATGCCACACCAGTACCAGAGTAGCTGTAGCTGTCGGCGCTCAATCGCGTCTTCTCTATCGAGTTGATGACCAGCATTCCCAGCGCTGAGCAGATGCCAGGTATCCAGTCGACGAACTTGATGTGGACGGTCGAGCCATTTTTGGAGGAATGGGAGTAGGTAGAGGCGTCAACGAAGAAGAAGAATCCGAGGGAGAACTACAAGTCATAGATTAGAACCCGACACAATCGTGGTGTGGTACTGGATGCGGAACTAACCAATGCGCCGGCTAGGTAGACGCCTGCTGTCCGAGTGTTTGGGCTATTCAGCCACTCGGGCTTGGGAAAGCGGAATAGACTATGGCTGCTCATCTTGAGGGATTTAAGCCTTTGCGAAGTCGTAAGTCGTAGATGTCGCCAGGAACGTGAATGGTATGGTTATTGGAAGTGAGCACAAGAGCTGGTCGGAGAGGTTGGCCTGGGGCTAGTGATAATCATACCCTAAGTCATCGGGCTTTCCCGCATGAAGATCCCTGTCAGAAAGATTTGGGCGCGTCTCCGTGAAAGGCTTCCGTTGAATCTTGTACATTGCAATCAGTCACCAATCGGTACCTTATCTTGCGAATGCGTGCCAGAGCTGCCAGAGCTGTGCTTGTACCCAGCCATGGATATGTGTGTCTCTCTTGCCGACTACAGAGTATTGGAGTGGAGGGAAGAAGTACAAGAAGATATCAGCATACAGGTTCAAAGGACGATGATGGAAGCAAAGATGGCCCCAAGACAGAGCCGAAGAGCGTTGAGGAGTTGGACGCATCGGTCACATCGTCGCGTATTCGAGACATAATTCGTGGGTTTATGGGTGGCCAAAAAACGGCAACCCAGAATAAAGGGACCGCAAGCTCGCAGGAGATAACTCAAGACGTGCAAAGGGTATGTATAGGATCCGAGGAGACCTTCCGTTCCGCGCAGCCTCGGAGTCACTAGGCAAAGTCGCTGCTAAATCTTCTGAAGCAAAATCCCATCCCGCCGGCTGCCCCACTATCTAGTGACGATGCTCGGCAACAGAAGCTTCAGCAGCAATTTGCATCACAGCGTCGGAAAGATTTGCTTGAGATGCAAGCTACCAATGTTCGCAGGGTTACGAGCAACGATGGAGGAGTAATTCGCAAAACCGAGTCGCAGCCTGGAGAAACGAGAAATCGACCCGCTTATCATAAACCTCGAAGCGCTAGAAGACAACATAAGCATGATTTGGCAAAGAAGAAGCTCGAAAGCGTACATACAACAATGCCTGCCGACGAGTCGAAGATCGTGGCCGCGGTAGCAGGTCAGGCCAGAGATCACGCCCCCATAAATCACGCTGAATCGAATTCACAAATAGACAAAGTGGAGAGGGATGCTGCCGAAGTACCAAGCCAGAGCGTGCCCCAGCCAAAGGAGCTCAAGGCGAAAGAGATGAAGGTGGAAGCGAGCGATGCCACTGGGACTACCTCAGACGACCTTCCAGTAGCTGCCCCCAATAGTTGGGACCAACCGGAGAAGCCTAAAGTTAGCCCAAAGAAATCAAAGCCCAAAGCTCCATCGAAGAGCAGCGGTAGTAAGAAAAGCCCCACCCAGAGTGGGACAAAGCCTACGAAAGAGGTCAAGGAGGTGGCACCCACGGAAGCCGAGCGAAAAGCGCAGCTTGCAAATAGACTGGAACTTGAGGTCAAGAAGACTGTAAGCACTTCTAGGAAAGTCGCTCTTGAAGGACAACACGATATAATGTCCAAGCATGCTGTGAAAGATGGATCTACTCGAATTATGCGAAAAGTGCAGTCTAGAAGCAAAGACTTTGGTAACAAAATATCTGATGTGGAAGGCTTTGACTCGTTTCAGTCCGCTGTTGGTGGTAAGGGTACCAAGATTAAGACTGATATCGAAAAGGCCGATGCTACCAAGCTTGAGATACTCCGTAAGTTGAGTGAGCAAGCAATCGAGTAAAAGCTAACAATAACAGCTGTCGCGGTTGAGCAACCCCATGTACCAAGCCTTTCTTACGGATTGGAGAGGGTACTGTTCAAGTAGGTTTTGAGTAACGGCCTCCTCCTCGTGGCCCTACTAACAATCTCTCAGTCCTGGTGTCTATCAACTTCAAGATCCCAGATCCCGTGTATACAACTTCGATCCATATCTCCAGAAAATCATGCCTGTTGCGGACTTCGACTTCAATGCACTTAAGGAGTATATCACCTCGTCACGGGACGAGTCGCTGAAGAGAATCGCAAAGGAGCATGACAAACGCTATGTGGGCTCTACTTCCAGCATGACTGGGGTATTGGCGCATTTCCATTTTCTCCTTTCTCAATGGCGGCCCATCAACGCCACGATGCTCTCGAAAACCTTTCCTACACATTTGACAAGTTTTACAGAGCTGCAGCGCACACCTTCAGCAATCTTCCTGAGGTGGAAAGATGGCTCGTATGCAATCGATGCCGACAAGCAATTCGCAAATGCAAATGTCCTGAGTATGTTGGGAAAGTCGATGGAAAAGCTATTGACACTGAGCACGGAAGACTACGAGAGGTACCGAAGGTCAAGTGCAGGTCAAGTCACTGAAGACGAACAATTCGCGCCAGAGTCCTACCACTACTCAACCATGGGAGATTTCTTGATGCGCTCGCAGCTAGATGCCCATGATCCTCGCTTGCCTGGCACGGGCATGTTCGACCTCAAAACCAGAGCCGTGGTCTCAATCAGAATGGACGTCTCGAACTATGAACAAGGCACTGGCTACCAGATCAAGAGCCGGCAAGGAGAGTGGGAGTCATACGAGCGCGAGTACTATGACATGATCCGTGCCGCCTTTCTCAAATACTCCATGCAGGTCAGAATGGGTAGGATGGATGGCATTTTCGTTGCCTTCCACAATGTTGAGAGGATCTTCGGCTTTCAGTATATAAGTCTGCCTGAAATGGACTCGACAATACATGGTCAATGGGACACATCCCTTGGAGATCAAGAGTTCAAGTTGAGTCTGGACTTGCTTAATAAGGCATTGGACAAGGCTACTGCTAAGTTTCCTGAGACAGTGAGTAGTAACCGTCTGCTCCTTGATATGAATCGCTTACTTCATTAGTCTATCCGCCTCCACTTCGAGACTCGAGAAGCACAGACACCTTTCATGTACATTTTCGCAGAACCTGTGTCCGAAGAGCAAGTCGCTGAGGTACAGTCTGCGAACGATGCTAAGATCCGGGAGTTCGAGCGCTCCATTCTTGGCTTAGATCGCGGAGAAGATTCTGCGTCAGAAGATACACAAGAAGATGATGGCAAGTGGGAGAATATTCAAGCTGATGTCCAGAAGGAGATGGACAAGGATGAGATGTCTCTCGATGATCCAAGCCCGGAACAAGAGGTTGAGGAGGCAGAAGAAGCGAATATGGAAGACAGCGGGCGCATCTCCGAGATACGGGGTATCTTCGAGGGCGGTCCTCTGTATGCGAATAAGCGGTCAGCAAAGGCGGAAGGGGATGTCGCTGCTACTGCAGCCGGAAGCGATGATGGGGCTGGCGAAAGTGAAGACGATAAAGCTGAGGATGAAGATATCGTCGATGCTGATGAAGAGGGCTCAGAGAACGAGGAAGATTTAGATGAAGAAGTCGATGAAGCAGAAGGGGACGAGGTCAAAGGATTAGTGCGGGTAGATGGGATTAAAGAGGTCTCGGAGGCCCATGATGCCGAAGAAGCGAGCAGTGGAGAAGGTCTAACGGAAGACTCTAGCGAGGAGAACCAGGCCTCTGACCAGGACACGATGCCAACAAGCGAAGATGAGTCTGAAGCCACCAATGACACAGACCAGCCAGCCGAGGCTGAAGGTAAACCTAATTCTGCAGGGGACGCAACTGGACAAGCAAATGCTAGCGGCCAAACTGAGCCTACACCTAAGCCACTTTCCGCGAAAGAGTTGAAGAAAAAAGCCAAGGCAGACTACGTCCCTCTGGTAGGAGCAGAACAAACCGCTTTTAAAACCGTAGCCGACCAGCCCTTCCTTGACGCCATCGCCAAAGATATTCCCCTCATTGACGAAGCCGCCGAAAACGCACCGGAGATCCTTGCTATGACTTTGACCCTCCGCAACAAAGTCAATGGCCAGTACACCCTCCGCCCCGAACGCCTTACCGAGGAGGATAAATGGTCCATTGAATACTCTTTGATTGAGGTCCCCACGCAAAGAAGAGCAAGGGCACTCTACGAAGCGTGCCAAACGCGCAGAAAAAAGAAGATGCATGCGCCCCCAGTCCAAGAGGATGCAGAGATGATCAACTTGTATATTCAAAATCTAAGAAAGATGAGCCAGAGAGGGAAAGATTGGAGGACAGAGCAGGACAAAAAGGATAGCGAGAAGCCTGTGCAAATGCTAGGGCGTGAGATCGCGCGAAGGGGAGGGGAGGGCGACTTGGTCAACCAGGAGTCCGAGGCGTGAGGAGGTGGTGCGGATCAGAAGTCTTCAACGCCAAGGCATTAGCGTCGTTGAACATGTTATACATCTTATCACTCCACTCCAGCGACTCTAAATTCGATGCTCCTATGATCAGTACTTAGTCCCCCGGCAAACGGGCGCGTGATTTCATGAAATGCATCGAGGTGAAGTGAAGAAAGAGCGGTAACTTACAGGGTTCGGGTCGAGGTGAGGTTGGACTAGATGTTCAATCTTAAATTTAGTTCCACTCGAGCAACCCCGATGAGGATAAGTGCTTCATTGTTGTGTTGTGATGACGGCGGGTAGCGCGGCTAAAGAGTGTGTTGATATCTTGATATCATATTCTTATCGCGGAGAAGAGACTAGCTCTGTGTTGAGAGACACTTCAGAATCCAACTTCAAAGGTAAGGTTGACTCTTGAGACCGACCACCTTCACTCAAAGTACATTTCAGGACTCAACGCCATTTCAATCTTCTGCTTGTCCAGGTAGACGCTACTCGGGTATGCAAGTCTACCATTTTCAGCATCTGAAGTATCACAGTCGTAAGGTACGAGAACATACCATCGCCGTCATCTTCTCTGGCCTGTTTTCAACTACTTACCCCTCTCAATCCTCGCCATCCGCACCAAGCTCCTCATCTTTCCATCGAATATAATACGTGACCAGCAAAATCACCTCCCCAGACCTCTCCCTAAGCGGCTTCCTTAGCGGTCCATTCAATCCCCTTCCACTCATCCGGTCTAGCCTTATCTATATACACAGCAAAGGCTCTCGGAGCTTTCACCTCATTGTCCCTATTGTCTTGATCGTCATGAACAGCTCTTCAATAGCAAAAGCTTACACTGAGACTGTACAAGTCCTCGGCCGTGTCGTCGCAAGCTTTGGCAATCAGATCGTTCAGATCTTGGATCTCGCGAACGCTGGCGTGAGCGAATTGGAGAGGGAGGTAGAAGTTACGTGGGGACTCTAGAGGAGGGTAGGAGTGTGAGAAGGTTAAAGTCATAGGTTAGGTGGGCAGCTGGTGGAGAATTTCGAATGGACTGAGACATTGATGAGGGTGATAGGAGAATGTCGAGCGCAGTGCTGATTGGTTGAGGGGCTGCGCAAGGTGGCTTGATGGTGAATTCTGACTGAACTCGTCTCCTATTCTGAAACATCTACAGGATGGAGATTTTGTCTAGAAAGCCCGTAAAGCCTGCTGGTGAGGATGATAGTGCGCTGCGATGGAATACGATTGCTTTTGGGTATGATTCATCATGCGTTGAAAGAGACTCAAAAGGGTTCGTACACCACAAAACCACAAACAGTCATTGACTTAATCTTCGTTCAACATCGACCCTGCTACTGTCCACGGGGCTACTCACAGCTAAGCACATGTATTCTCTCTGTGGTTAGACCCTCCACGCACACATCAACAACAACAACAACAACAATAACAACAGCAGCCGCTCTTCAACGTCTCCATATCCAGAACGCTTGGTCACAGCTCGACGTAAGTATACTCGCTATAAGCCTATGAGCATAAGGTTGACATCGCTGCAGGCTGTTCACCATAAATTCTGATCGTGAGGAGGACGAGGAGGGTGTAGGTAGTAGGGTATCCTGCAGATTTGAAGCCACACTGACAGAAGAGAAGATGATCAATGCCTTCCGTGGGGCATTAGACAAGGAAATCTTTATATACCATGAATTATCTGGCTTTCTATATCAAGGTAGGCCAGATTCAAACACTCAGGAAGACAGCAGACTAATGATTAGGACAGCTTAAACCGATAAAGTGCAAACTCGCAAGGAAGCGCAAGACCTCCAGGCGACTGAAGATCGTAAAATAGCTCAAGAACTCCAGAAATCTCTAGATAAAGGCGCTGGAACCTCTGCTCCAGAGAAAACGGCCGAAAAAACAGTACCTGTTAATACGCGTAAACAGCAAGATCCAATGGACTTAGACTCCGATAGAGGTAGGGAGGGGGCCACGATATCGTCAAGGACGATCAGCTGACCAGCCACGAGCAGACCAATCGTCGCATAGGAAGAGAAAGCTGTCGTCTCAGATACCCCTATTCCATTAATGATAAGCCAAATTTCAATTTTTGGGATTTTTGCGCGCCCCACCAAATCCTAAATCCAAAAATCACCTATTCAGACTACCACGTCACAACCATATATCGAAGAGCTATTAAAGCTCTAGGAATGATTATTCATATATAGCTCTAATACATCCCAAGCTTTTAAATAATTAGGATAAGTAATTATTCGAATTTATAGGGTTTCGTTGATTTAATACGAAGCCTTGGCGTAGGTCGGCGAAACATCGGCGAAACATCGGCGATAATTCCGTGTTCGCCGACCTAAGCTGGGATTTATATAAAATCAACGAAACCGTATATATAATAACAACCATCTATCTTAATTATTCAAAAACCTGGATTGTATTAGAGCTATATATGAATAATTATCCCTAGAAATTTAATAGCTTTTCGGTAGGGATTTTGGATTTGGTAGGGCGCGCAAAAATCCCAAAAATTGAAATTTGGCTTATCATTAATGGAATAGGGGTAACACCAACGCCAAGCAAGCGAGCCAAGCGAGCCAAGTTCGGGGACACGCTGACCCCGATTAAGACGCCATCAATGAAGTGTAAGTCCATACCAGGCGGCTGATTGCCTCAACTACGTTAACCATCGAATATAGCACCCAAGGAGATGGCTTTCCTAGAAAAAGCGTGGAATAAGTTAACCAACTCCGACCAGAAACGCTCGGCCGGCGTAACGAGGGGGCACACAGAAACGCTATCGAAATAATCAGCGTCTAACCGTCGCTCAAATCGAGTTACAGAGAAATCAGGAGGGGAGCATATATCGGAGGATAAGCTCGTGTCGATTATGAAGCAGTAGTAGCTAGCTAGCTTGATGATTCTCGGCCAATTAGACGAGAGTGACTGCAGAACCGCATGATATTAAGCTCAACGTGATTGATTGATTTAATTCTGGTTCCTCTGACCTGTGACTTCATGATCTGTGATGTGAAGTTAAGACATAATATTATATCTTCCTCGCAGCGCTAGTCATTGCACGTACCCTGATAGGACCAGAAGGTGGGAATGTTGTTAGGTTGGACAACTTGGCTGGAGCCAACACAGGAGGAATAGCAAGGATCCTTTCATGAACAGTAGCGTTGCTGGCGTCTACGGATCAGAAAAACTTGGTATCAGCGTATTACAGGCTTCATTAACGCTCTGCTATACTATGCAACTACTCAAGATACCAATTCTTATTGTTCTCCCTTAATTGCCAGCGACTGCCAGTAATCCTACCTTCTGCCCTACTCTACCTAACCATTAGGTCAGCCGACGCTTGTAAACCAACGAGCTCACCCGGATCGCGCCTGCCAGCATTGAGGGTATGGTGAGACGTAATATCTGAATCTTGTTCATCCCGTCGTACAGCCGTATCTGCCCGTCATCTCCCTGCCAGTAGAGGACAAAGTGGTTCTGGCGAGGCCAAGCCACTATGCCCCTCCATTGGTAGCCTGTCTCCAGGCGCCGGTTACTGGCGTCGAAGTAGTGCAACGTAAGGATTTTGCACAGCTTCGTCTCATTTGCTCCAGTAGTCCTGAAAATCATGCAAGAATCCCGTCCCGCACCCTTCCCATACCTTGCTTTCACCACCAAAACCTGTACCGAAACCTACCAAACGCTGCTTCACCTGGCACCCTGGCGTCATTCTGATTGTACTTGGATCCTCGCCTCGGAGCCTACCACCAAGTACCAATCACTACCTGACCGAACCTCCTCTGTGCAGACCCCCAGATCTATTGGGAAACGAAAGCGATCGCCTACCTACCACTCACTTTTCGCATCTTAACCTCCCTCTCCAGATCCGCCAGCGACTTCCCACTGCTTCTATCCAGCAAGACATCTACGAATTTGTACTCAATTCCGCAACTCTCGATCCATTGGAGAACAGCGGCGATTGTTTCGATAAATCAGAACGTAGCTCTTGGGTAATTGCTTACCAATAAGTGGGTTTGTTGAGATGTTGCCTAGTTTCCTTCTGTATCAACATTTCTGGCCACCGCTTTTCATGGGCAAATTTTGGATGAGTTAATCTATTCAATACGTTCCATGCGGCTCTTGAGAAGGGAGAAGCTCGATGAGCCTTTCACATCTCCGTAGGCCAATATCGGAATGTGAAAGAGCGTACATTCTATTTCAACGAGTCTAATTGTACAAGCAATGAGATAATACAGGGCATGTGAAAACATACAAATGTGAAAGGAATGGCAGTCCCGTTTGATCGAGCACGGCGCAACATCGAGCTCTTCGTCAAAATATCTCGAACACATACTACTCCTCGACATTTCGCTTCCATTTGAACCAGACCCGGAATTCTGGTTCTTCTGCGGCTTCGTCGGGATTCACAATCTTGTCGGGTCGAGGAGTGCGATACACCAGTCCTTTTTGAAGACCCTCTGGTTGCAAAGAAACATCAGTAAAGAGGTCTTCATGTAGTGATTGCGCTAATGACCTACGGACTGAGAATTTAGCTAACTTGAGTAGCGGGCTCGCCCACACTGTAAATGCCACTGCCAAAAGTCCATGATCTAGGTGAACCCAAGGAGCAAGTATGCACCGTCACCATCGTCCTGGTCGCGGTCGTAGTAGTCCTCAACGGGTTTTGTGAGGCCTTCAACTGTCTGATCGAGCCAAAAGCGATCTTCGAGGTAATCGTCAAGGCTATTGAAAGGACGACGCTCAGGGGGCAAGGTTCTAATTGGGGGGGGAGGGGTGGAGACGAGGTTGAGTCAATTAAAGCTTAATTTTTTGGGGTATTGTAGCAGTAGAATGATGGTATCGATAACAAATTAAGTCGATAGAAGGGAATACCAACTCCGATGGTAACAAAAAGAGAAATGCAAGGATAGAGGGGATAGTGCAGGACTGGACTTGGGTAAAACTATCTTTGAGACCCAGAAAGTATGGCAATTAGAGGCGCGATGAGTCAACGCCTCAGGATGTTGTGCATGGGCGATGTGAAGTAGTTTAAAATGATGACCCGAAGCCATGGCACTCATTAAGATATCTTCCTAGAAGACGTGTCATGTTGGTGGCCTTGTCGTTCCATGTTCAATCATTCATAGGGAATCCTACCCCGGCGGTGCGTAGCTAAATGTCACCGCGCCTTATGCAAGAGTTGTTTCGCCGCTATATTTGCCGCTGGGAATCCTCACCCTCGAGACGTTTCACATGGTTGTCTGGTGAAAGGTGGGGGGCAACAATAATGATTGGTGAGAGACTACGCGTTGTTCCAGCAGTATTCCCTCTAGGGTGTGAGGAGATGTAAACACAGATCACTCAGATGTACACCTATAGAACATGAAGAGCGCCAGACTTCAAGATTGCTGAGAAAGATGATCGATGGTTGCGTGTAAAATATCTCCAAGGTTTAGCTTCCTTTTGCCAAGTCTAGCTCAAGCTAGGGAGCTGCGCTAGGCCCAATGCTGTCTAAAGTCTCTTGGCAATCTGCCCCAGATGAACGTCTACACCTCCCGTCAACAAGAACAATCCCACACCAATGATTCTTGATTGATAAGGAGAATAACGACGCGAATTCTCAATAATGGCAATTCATCTTTAAATACAGTCATTCTACCCGCTTGGCCTCCGAATGGGTTTGTCCGTGTACTTATCGTTGTTGAGTAATTGATGAGAAGCGGCCTGAGTGGGTTTGAAGGTGCTTTAGAGCGGGTCTTAGGAATTTGAAGAGAAGGTCAAAACCAGAAGGAATTTCCTGTACGATGCATTATCGCCCGCATGACCGAAATTTAAACACCCTGGAAGATTCTTATTGAACCAACGGAATCAGTTCGGCAATGGTACGGAGTCCAATGATAGAAAGTGAAGCAGAGAATTGAAAGGTCATACCCTTGCCTTTGATATCGTTTGAAGAGCTACTTTGGAGGCCAACAGGAGATATGAAAATTTGAGGCGAATGATTGATCCATCCCTAGCAACAAGAGCGATGATTCAAGCAAGTCTAGGTCCCGTAATATACGACAATATGTATCCATATTCTCAACAAAATCTTCCTAAGCTTTATAGTCTACATGTCTTGACCTACGATAATAACGTGAAAAGGCTTAGTCAACAAATCGAGATTAGATTTAACTTATCACACCTGATAATAGCCACAGTTTAAAGATGTTGAGAAGAAGACCACCAATGAATTGAAGGCTAATTCACCGTTAAAACTATCTTACCAAATCTCCACGTACAGTACGGGCCTAGCACGTAAGCATCGTACATGAGTGACGCACCACACCGTTAACATTGCCTTGAACGTCTATTACTAAGCCGAAGTACCGGCCGGTCAGTGGTGCCATTAGACCCTACGTCTCGCGCATACCTCGTCCTTTTGACGCTTTTTTTTGCATACAGTGCCATCGGGACGAATTTCCCTACAATTAGTTTGGTGCTTAGTGCAGATGGGTTTCCCATCGGTACCCTTTCCTTTACGGCAGTTACAGAGGGAAGCTTTGCAGCAGTGATGAGTAGTAGGCATGTTTTCGGTGTTTCTCTTCTGTTTAGTAGTGGTGTGTGAAAATCTTTTGTCTGAAGAGCCTTCGGCGTTGTTTGGTGTGGGCGAATTTTCGAGGGCTGTGGTAATGGGAAATAAAGAAGAAAATGAAGAATGTAGGGAAGAGCTGTAAGTAGTCAGTCTCATAGATGTCGGAGATGGGAAAGTGTTGGTCTTTTGGTTGGGGGATAAAGGAATTGACGCAAAGAGCATTGTTGCCATACGTAAAGACAAAAGCTGTTTACACAAATAATTCATCGAAGAGAATGCCAATTATCACCATTCTCCTTTGTGCCAGTAGAAGCAAATAGGATGACTCTAAGGATAACTTATGACACACAGAGATTCTATTAGTATCGAGGCAAGAGGAAATTTGTCGAGTCTCGCTTAGATAATAAGATTGCAAGAACGTGGCATAGCGAGCACGATTTGCCAAGATATTTTCTTGAATTCGTTATATAGACAAGACGGCCCCAAAAGAACCTGTACACAGTCGAGGGATGGTTACGTAGCTGCTATTTTGGAGTAGACTACGCCGGACTGCTTACCTAGAGCTTGATTTGGAGTTGTCCTTCTATTCGTTGACGTGTTCTCGTCATTGGTTAGTAGACGGATTGGAGAGAAGGAGGAGATTGGAGATTACAATGGCACCTAGCTGGCTGAGTCGTGGACGAGTCTCACGTTCCCTTTCGGTAAACATGGTGCCCTTCTCGCCTTCCTGCCTTCTCTGTCTCTATCAAAGACTGACGGAGAGTCTCCCATTCTCCGAGAATCCGCTCGACCGCCTTCCACTTATTGCTATCGTCCAGTCCATCTTTCGCTACCCGAAAGAGTCCCCTGGTAAGTCGAAAATGCTCGTCGTATGCTAAATGCGGGTACTCAGGCCCAGCATGCTCCTCGAATATACGTTTGATTTCCTGTTTCTCCAGCGTAGGGGGCGTAGTGTTAGCTCCTTCCAGCTCATATGGCCAAGGATCTAGATCGTTTTCGTCGAAGTGATTCTCGTACTCATCGTCCCAGAGCCAGGCAGGTGGCATACAATTGACGAATTTCGGTGCAAAGACTGCCTCGTCCCAGTCAAGGATGGCTGTTATTTCAATAGACATATCGGTTTGCAACCTGACCATGATGTTGCCAGAATGCAAATCCACGTGACATAGACAGTTCAGGTCCGTTTTTAATAGACCCAAGTCGTCCATTTCATGTACAGCTTTGAGCATGCTGTCCCAGAGTTCGACCTCGTTGTCAACTGAACCGCAGTTGTGCGCAAGAGCAACTGTTCTCCAGCGCTCAAATTGAGTCTTAAAGACGTCCAGAGTAGTTTGGCGGGTAGGAGGAGCTGTCACGTCGATGAAAGCCTTCGGCTCGTCTACGAGGTCATCTCCGTTCATGTCCAGCTCGAATGGGACGATACTGAAGCTGTCTGCAGCTCCTGTACTCGCGGGTGCAGCCTCGACGATCCCGGCGACCGGGCTCTCTAGCGATAGAAGGGTGCGTACAATACGACCTAGTTCACCCGCCACAATACATCGCTGTGAATGGCTGAGATTATCCCATACGGTATTTAGATCGCTTCCCGGGATCCGATGCTGGAGCACGTATGGCTTCTCGAGTGGGTTGCTGCAGCTGAAATCTGTCGCTGCGATCGTGACAACCGGAACACATGTTTTTTGACGCACATAATCCAACACGGCCATGTCACGGTCGAGCCTATTCTGGTCCCATCGCGGTACTCGAAGGATGAGATTACGATTTCCTTCGCTATACCATGACGGCAGTGTTATACCTGTGATATGGTTGAGGTCACCACCCTTGAGGCGTTCGATCAACGGTGTTTCTGGTGCCGGTACTAGAGAGCGAAAGAGTTTGTTCGCGCGTAGGCGGTTTGACAGGCGATGCTTCATGGATTTTGGGGGAGGCCATAAGAGCTGACACAGCTTTTCAACGCGCTGACAGAAGAGCTTCTCGGCTTCCTGCTCTTCCCACTTGTACGTTGCCGTTGACACTGAGTTCATCGAACCACTAGCGGAGCGCGTTGGCGAGGCATCCTCGTAGCCCAGGCTACTTGCCTCCTGAAGAACTTGTGTGGCCATTTCTGGTGCATTTGCGCGAGGAGACTGAACGTTATTCGCGTGGTCTGGAGCCATAATCTTAGTCTGATCTCAAGGTAAGGTGGCTATTTGATGCAAGGGTGTTAATGATTGAAAGTGAAGTGGGCTTCTTAGGTCTGTTAAGGTATTGGATAAGGACCGGAGATATCTCGTGAAAGAGATTGTCACAAAGAAAGTCCTTCATTTTGGTGTCGATGCTTTGTCAGAGAGCAGACAAACGTGGTCTTTCTGCAAAAACAAACAAGGATGGTCTTTGTGTTCGCGTTTTGCCAAGGGTTAAGTGTAGCACAACGAAAAGATCCGATGACCATGTGTGATGTTCTATCGAGCTCAACAAACCTGTGACGAGTTTTTTGATGGATCGGACTCCGAGTAATCTGTGCCTCGGCCTCCTTCTTAGCAAGTCGAAACAAGTGTAGACAGTTCAAAGCATTACAACATCGGCGTACTATATGCCCCAGGAGGGCTCCGATGTTCCCGAAGGGACTGCATGCTATCAGCGTTACTATAGATAGCGTGTCAAAGCTACCATCAGATGAAAGGCTGTAGGTTCCCAAGGCTGATAAAGTAGGTTAGCCTCCTCCATACCTAGAAGAGTATCTGAAGAGGGTGACAATGTATAAGACGTCTCATAGGCGACGTTCAGCTAGCTCTCGAGGAGCGAGTATCAGCGGCGAAGTTTCCCCTGAGGCGTAGTACCCCTATTCCAACAATGATAGATCGTTTTTCAATTTTCGGAATTTTGCGCACCCCACCAAATCCAAAATCCCAAAATCACCTAATCAGACTACCATATCACAACCACCTATCTTAAACTTATTAAAATTTTGGGAAGTATTATTCAGATATAGTTCTATTATATTCTTGAATCTTGAATTATTAGTAGCTGTGGTTATTAGTATATATGATTTAATACGAAGCCTTAGCGTACGTCGGCGAAACGTCGGTAAAAAATCGGCAAAAATTCTATATTCGCCGACCAGCGCTGGGATTTCTTGCAAGATTAACGAAACCGTATATATCTCAATAACTACGTATTTTAATTATTTAAAAACTTAGAATATATATGAGCTATATCTGAATAATACTTCCCAAAATTTTAATAAGTTTAAGATAGGTGGTTGTGATATGGTAGTCTGATTAGGTGATTTTGGGATTTTGGATTTGGTGGGGTGCGCAAAATTCCGAAAATTGAAAA